>Ga0134124_10001908_pt1 | contig 16796 bp, 14 predicted proteins | sample KB304_FD_96880 | JGI IMG/M metagenome (GOLD analysis project Ga0134124, IMG submission 96880) | Terrestrial soil microbial communities without Nitrogen fertilizer from Kellogg Biological Station, Michigan, USA - KB3-0-4 | ecosystem: Environmental > Terrestrial > Soil > Unclassified ...
CACGTCGAGCCGGCCGTGCCGCACCATCGCCTCGAGCGCCGGGAAGATCTTCTTGTGAGCCAGATCTCCGGTGGCCCCGAAGAGCACCAGCGCGTCCGAGCGAGGCCGATCGGTCACGGCGCCCCGACCTTGCCTATCGTTACGGATTCGATCGATGCACGTCTGATGCTTCGCACGAGCTCACTCCCCGCGGCTAGCCGCTGCAATGGTGGTGCCGTCGTTGGACAGCGCGACCGAGCGTGACGAGCGGAACAAACGTCCCGGTCGGCTCGTCCCCTCTCGGCAGAATCGTACACCGCGAGTCCTCCTGACGTGGGAGGAGCATCGGGCATGCCACGATGTCGAGAACTTGCGAAGCCAGATCGGAGCGTCCAGCCGCCTTCGGACGCCCAGGAAGTCGGGGAAGCGGGAGACTTGACCGGGTAGGGGTTACCGCCGCCTGCTCTTCTGCTGCTCCACGACCTGCTCGAGGGCCTCCCGCCGCTGCCTCTCGGCGTTCAGCTCGTCGGTGAGCTGCTTGACCTTGGCCTGCACCACCCCGCGCTCGTCGGCCAGCCGCACCTTCAGGGTCTCGATGTCGGCGCTCTGACGGCCGCCCTCCCACCAGGAGAGGGCGGCCGCCCCGACGGCCAGACCGATCAGCAGGGCCAGCAGGGAGCCGATCAGGCTCGCGCGATCCATCGCGCCACCGCGCTCAGTGCTTCGCCATCGCGGGCGCCCCCGCGCCGGCGGGCTCGACCTTGATGCGCATGGCGTAGAACGACCGCCACACGAAGATCACCGAGATCAGGAAGAACACCGCGGCCAGCACGGTGGTGAATCCGGAGCCGCGCTCGGCGGTGAGCGAGACCGCCAGCTCCACCGCGAGCAGGCCGAAGAGGGTCGTGAACTTGATGATCGGGTTCATGGCCACCGAGGAGGTGTCCTTGAACGGGTCGCCGACGGTGTCGCCCACCACGGTGGCCGCGTGCAGCGGGGTGCCCTTCTCCTTCAGGTCCACCTCGACCACCTTCTTGGCGTTGTCCCAGGCCCCGCCCGCGTTGGCCATGAAGATGGCCTGGTAGAGGCCGAACAGGGCGATCGAGATCAGGTAGCCCACGAAGAAGTAGGGCTCCGCGAACGCGAAGGCCAGGGTGGCGAAGAACACCGCGAGGAAGATGTTGAACATGCCCTTCTGGGCGTACTGGGTGCAGATCTCCACCACCCGCTTGCTGTCCGCGATCGAGGCCTTGGTGGCGCCCTCGAGCCGGATGTTGGCCTTGATGAACTCGACCGCCCGGTAGGCGCCGGTGGTGACCGCCTGGATGGAGGCGCCGGTGAACCAGTAGATGACCGCGCCGCCGCTGATGAGCCCGAGGAGGAAGGGGGCGTGCAGCAGGGAGAGCTTGTCGAGGTTCTGGGTGAGGCCCGCGGTGAGCAGCACGATGATCGAGAAGATCATGGTGGTGGCGCCCACCACCGCGGTGCCGATCAGCACCGGCTTGGCGGTGGCCTTGAAGGTGTTGCCCGCGCCGTCGTTCTCCTCGAGCAGGTGCTTGGCCGCCTCGAAGTTGACGTCGAAGCCGAACTCCCTCTTGAGCTGCGGCTTGATGCCCGGCAGCGTCTCGATCACGGAGAGCTCGAACACGGACTGGGCGTTGTCGGTCACCGGGCCGTAGGAGTCCACCGCGATCGTGACCGGCCCCATCCCGAGGAAGCCGAAGGCGACCAGGCCGAAGGCGAACACCGCCGGCGCGGCCATCAGGCTGCCGAGCCCCATCGTGCTCACCCCATAGCCGATGCCCATCAGGAGCACCATCGTGAGGCCCAGCCAGTACGCGCTGAAGTTGCCCGCCACCAGGCCGGAGAGGATGCCGAGTGACGCTCCGCCTTCACGCGCCGAGGTGACGACCTCGCGCACGTGGGCCGAGTTGGTGGAGGTGAACACCTTGACGAACTCGGGGATGATGGCCCCGGCCAGGGTGCCGCAGGTGATGACGGTGGAGAGCTTCCACCACAGGCTGCCGTCGCCGAGATCGGGGATCATGAGCCAGGAGGCGACGTAGGTCAGCACCACCGACACGATCGACGTGACCCACACCAGGCTGGTGAGGGGCGCCTCGAAGCTCATCTTGGCCGCGGAAGCGTACCGGGCCCGGGCGAAGGCCTCGTTCACGAGGTACGAGGCGCCGCTCGCCACGATCATGATCACGCGCATCACGAAGATCCACACCAGGAGCTGCACCTGCACCAGCTCCTTGGGCACCGCGAGCAGGATGAAGGTGATCAGGGCCACCCCGGTGACGCCGTAGGTCTCGAAGCCGTCCGCGGTGGGACCCACCGAGTCGCCCGCGTTGTCGCCGGTGCAGTCCGCGATGACGCCGGGATTGCGCGCGTCGTCCTCCTTGATGTTGAAGACGATCTTCATCAGGTCGGAGCCGATGTCCGCGATCTTGGTGAAGATGCCGCCCGCGATGCGGAGGGCGGCGGCCCCGAGCGACTCCCCGATGGCGAAGCCGATGAAGCACGGCCCCGCGTAGTCGCGCGGAATGTAGAGCAGGATGCAGAGCATGATGAACAGCTCGACGGAGACCAGCAGCATGCCGATGCTCATGCCCGCCTTGATCGGGATCGCGTAGACCGGGAAGGGCTTGCCCGCGAGGCTCGCGAAGGCGGTGCGGGAGTTGGCGAAGGTGTTGATGCGGATGCCGAACCACGCCACCCCGTAGGACCCGAGGATACCGATCACGCTGAACAGCAGGATGATGAAGACCTTGACCGCCTCGAAGTGCTGCAGGAAGCCGAAGTAGAAGACGATGATGACCGCGATGAAGACCTCCAGGATCGCGAGGAACTTGCCCTGGGTGATCAGGTAGGTCTTGCAGGTCTCGTAGATCAGCTCCGAGATGTCTCGCATCGACTGGTGCACCGGCAGGTTCTTGAGCTGCGAGTAGATCACCAGGCCGAAGGCCAGACCGAGGAGGCAGATCAGGAGGCCCCATTGCAGGATGGTGCGGCCGCTCATGCCCACGAAGGTGGCCTGGGCCAGGTCGGGCAGCTTGAGCGACGCCTCGCCGCCGCCCTGGTGCGGCGCCGCGGCGGCCGGGGCGGGCGCGGCGGCGGAGGTCTGAGCGAGTGCGGCCGGGGCCAGGCCCAGCGCGCACACGCTCACCACGAGCAACGCCCAGACGAGCGGCGTGCGCGCGCGTCCGGACAAGTGGCGAATGGCTTCCATAGTGTCGAATCTCCTCGTCGAGTCGGTGTCTAGGGGGCGCGGGCCGGCCGCAGGCCCAACGCGTGTTTATACCGCAGGCGCCCGCATCCGTCAACGCGACGCGTTGCGCGCCTAGTCGCGCAGGAGGGCCTCGATCTCCTCGCGGTGCGCGCCGAAGCCGTCGAACATGCGCTCGCCGATCACCACGGTGGGCACCCCCAGCCGCCCGGCGCGCGCGAACAGGTCGAGACTCGCCTGCGGGTCCTTGCCGACGTCGCGCAGGTCCACCGCCACCCCGCGCGCCTGCAAGTACGCGAGCGCCGCCTCGCCGTCCGCGTTGCCCTCCATGGTGAACACGAGCGCTTTTTTCACCGGGGCCACGATATCACCTCGACCTTGACGCTCCAACGTCCCCTTTGCTAGCATCCGCCCCCGTTCGCCGACATGAGCCGAGCCGATCTGGTCACCACGATGGCCGCCGCCAGCGGGTGGACGAAGGCGGGCGCCGATCGGGCCCTCCGCGCCTTCCTCACCTCGGTGCGCGGCTCCCTCAAGCGCGGCCAGCCGGTCACCCTGGTCGGCTTCGGCACCTTCTCGGTCAGCCGGCGCAAGCCGCGCAAGGGCAAGAATCCGCGTACCGGACAGCCCATGCACGTGGCGGGCGGGCGCACCCCGCGCTTCAAGCCGTCCCGGGAGCTCAAGCGCGCGGTGCGCTAGGGATTTTCCGTGCTCGGCTAATATCTCCCGCGAGTAAGATAGAGCCAGTGCGCGTCATCCCGGCTCTCCTGGTCAGCGTGGCCGTCTGGCTCACCGCAACCCCGGCCCTCCCCCAGACCAGCACCAACAGCCGACCGCCCGTGCTGAGCGCGGAGTCGGTCCTCCTCGTCGACACCCAGGGCAAGGTGGTCTTCGCCAAGCGGCCGGGCGACTCTCACGCCCCCGCGAGCCTCGTGAAGCTCATGACTCTCTACCTGGCGTGCGAGGCGCTGGATGCGGGGCGGGCCCAGTGGGAGGAGCCGGTGATCATCAGCCACCGCGTGGTGCTGACCCCGCGCTACCGCATGGGTCTGCGGGCCGGTGAGGCGGTGCCGCTCCGCACCTTGCTGGAGGGCGTGGCCATCGCCTCCGCCAACGACGCGGCGGCCGCGGTGGCCGAGCACCTGGGCGGCACCGAGGAGGCCTTCGTGGCGGCCATGAACGCGAAGGCGGAGGAGCTCGGGCTCACCCACACCCACTACGCGAACCCCCACGGCCTGCCCGACCCGAACCAGCGCAGCACCGCGGAGGACCTCGCCAAGCTGATCCTCCGCCTGCTCGACGACTACCCCTCCTCGCGTCCCCTGCTGGGCGGGGCGACGTTCGTCTACCGGGGCCGGGTCTACAGCCGGAACATCCCGCTCTTCCGGGACCCGGGGGGCGTGCAGGCGCTCAAGACCGGCTTCACGCGGGAGGCCGGCTACAACCTCGCGATCTCGGCCTGGAAGTCGGGCCAGCAGTTCGTGCTGATCACCCTGGGCTCCCAGACGCGCAGCCTCTCGTTCCGCGACGCCAAGGCGGTGCTCCGCTACGGCTTCTACGAGACCGGCCTCGAGGCGGCGCCGCCACCGTCCGCGCCGCCGCGGCGCCCGACGCGGCCCACCCCGCCCCGGCGCCCGCGCAGCTCGCGCTCCGCCGCGATGGCGACCCTCGGCTGAGATGCCCGACCCGCGCGCGTTCGTCTTCGACGCCTACGGGACGCTCTTCGACGTCCACTCGGTGATGGAGGCCGCGCGCGCGGTGACCCCGGACCCGCAGGCCCTCTCCCAGCTGTGGCGGCAGAAGCAGCTCGAGTACACGTGGCTGCGCTCGCTGATGGGCCGCTACCAGGATTTCTGGCTCGTGACCGGGCAGGCGCTCCGCTTCGCCCTGCGGCGGCTCGGCATCACCGCGGCAGAGAGCCAGATCGAGGCGCTGATGAGCGCCTACCTCACCCTGTCCCCGTTCCCCGAGGTGCCGAACGCGCTGCGCGCGCTCCGCGGCCGCCCGCTCGCCATCCTCTCGAACGGCTCGCCCCGCATGCTGGAGAGCGCGGTGCGCTCGAGCGGGCTCGGGGCCGCCTTCGACCACGTGCTCTCGGTGGACGCCGTCGGCGTGTACAAGCCCTCGCCGCTGGTCTACGACCTGGCGGTGCGGGCCTTCGGCCTTCCCGCGAGCGAGATCCTGTTCGTGTCGTCGAACGCGTGGGACGTGGCGGGCGCGGGCGCCTACGGCTTCATGACCTGCTGGTGCAACCGCACGAACATGCCCGCCGACGAGCTGGACGTGACACCGGACTACGAGGTGGATCGGCTCGACGCCATCCTGGAGAGAATCGGCGTCTAGCGGCGGAGCGTCCTGGGGCGCCGGGCGGGGTCAGGACGGTCCGCGCGCTGCGAATGGGGCGGGAGCTACTTCTTGGCCAGCCGCTTCCGCTTCACGTACGCCCAGATCTTCTTGGTCATCTCCGACGGCCCGATGGGCTTGCTGCCCATGACGGACTCGAGGGTGTCGTCGCAGCCCTTGAAGTTGATCGCGTAACCGCCAAACGCCAGCTTCTTCTTGGCCATTCGTCATTCCTCCCTCGTTGAGTTATTGGGGGTCTTGCCCGGCGCCCCCCGAAACGGCCGAGGGTATTATGGCCGGACTCCGAGGGAGAGGAAAGCGAAAAATACAATCCCTAGGGGGTCTCCACGAGGGAAAGACTACCCGGTGGGGGTATACCCCCCAGGGGTCCCCAGGGCCCCTCAGCCGCGTCCCGTGAAGGCGGGCATCACGTCGCGCGCGAACCAGCGCAGCTGCTCCTTGAACTCCGCCGGCGGGAGGCCCTCGGCCCAGTGGATCATGCACTGGTCCAGACCTGGATACCGGCGCTCGATCTCGCGAATGGTCTCGATCACCTCGGCGGGCCGTCCCACGAGCCACGCCTTCTGCTCCACGCCCTCGCGCAGGGTCGGCACGCGCGCGGGCGCGCCCGGGGTGCCCCACGAGCGGCCCTGCTCGTCCGCGTAGCGCACGAATCCGAAAGGAGCGAACCACTTGTAGCGCTCGTCGTGCGCGGGCTCGAGGCGGCGGATCGCCTCCTCGCGCGAGTCGGCGAGGTAGAGGCCCACGCCCCAGCAGAGATCCTCGCCGAGGGCCTTGGGCCGCCCGTGACGGGCGCACGCGTCGTGGTAGGCGCGCGCGACCTGGTCGAGCACCTTCTCGCCGTTCAAGGTCACCATCGCCTTGAAGCCCATGCGCGCCATGTAGTCGATGGTCTTGCCACTCGCGATCGGCATCCAGATGTCCACCGGCCGGTGGATCGGCCGCGGCACGCAGGTGACTTCGCGGAGACGGTATCCCCGGTAGTCCACGTCGGGCGGGATCACGTAGTGCTTGCCCCGGTGGCTCCACGACTCCTCGTTGAAGCACTTGAGCATCACCTCGATCTGCTCCTCGAACAGCTCGCGGTTGGCCGCCGCGTCCAGCATCGGCGCCCCGAAGGACTCGACCTCGCGGGTGTGGTACCCGCGGCCCACGCCCAGGACCACGCGGCCGTCGGTCACGATGTCGGCCATCGCGTAGTCCTCCGCGAGGCGCACCGGGTGCCACATGGGCAGGATGTTGAAGGCGCAGCCGAGCTTGAGCCGCCGGGTCTGGGTCGCGAGCCAGAGGGAGAGCTGCACGAGGTTGGGCAGCACCTCGTACCCCTCCTTCTGGAAATGGTGCTCGGCGGTCCACAGGCAGTGGTAGCCGAGGTCGTCCATGAGCTGGGCGACCTCCTTGGAGGTCTGGAACGCCTCGATCAGCCGCTCGTTGGGGTACGAGCGCTGCTCGGTGGGAGTCCCGTCGAGGCCCACGTTCTCCAGCTCGATCTGCCCGACGTAGAGGACCGAGAATTTCGTGATCACTTGGCTCTCCAGCCTCCGTCGACGACCAGGGTGTGTCCGGTGATGTAGCCCGCCTCGTCCGAGGCCAGGTAGCAGACCGCGGAGGCGATCTCCTCGACCGTGCCGCGCCGGCCCGCGGGGGCGATCGCCCGCACCTGCGCGTCGTTCACCGCCACGCCGCGGCCGCTCATGTCCGGCACGCCGGAGCCCAGGATCTCCTGCGAGTGCGCGCGGAGCCCGGTCAGGATCGGTCCGGGCGCCACCGCGTTGATCGTGATCCCGCGCGATGAATAGGTCACCGCCATCTGCCGGGTCAGCCCCACCACCCCGTGCTTGGAAGCCACGTAGGCCGCCCCGCCACCGGTGCCGTTCAGCCCCGCCACCGAGGCCATGTTGACGATGCGGCCGCGGCCGCGCGGGAGCATCTCCTTGAGCGCGCGCTTGCAGCCGTGAAAGACGCCGGTGAGGTTGATGCCGATCACGCGGGTCCACACCGCCTCGTCGGTCTCGTCGACATCGAAGTAGCCGTCGAGGATCCCCGCGTTGTTCACCATGACGTCGAGCGCCCCGAGCTGGCTCACCGCGGCCGACACCGCGCGGTCCACGTCCCCCGACTGGCTCGTGTCGGCCTGCAGGCCCACGCCCTTGCCGCCCGCGCCGAGCACCTGGCGCGCGGTCTCCTCCGCGCTCTTGCCGTCGAGATCCACCGCGGCCACCCGGGCGCCGCGCGCCGCCATCGCCAGCGCGATGCCGCGCCCGATGCCGGAGCCCGCGCCCGTCACCACCGCCACCTTGTCCTGTAGGTCCACCGTTCTCTCCCTGATGGGGTCAGGTCTTACATTCCGACATTTTCGGAGCGCTCGCGACCGCCGGCGCCCGCTGCTCGCCCCTCACCAGCCGCCGCCCCTCGCCCTGTCCTCTCCCCGGACGGAAGAGGGGAATAGGGAGGGCGTCGTCGGGGACGACGCCTCCTTCGGAACGCCTCCTTCAAATGGCCAGGGCGTAGCCGTCGCGGCGGGGGTCGGCGCCGGCCATCAGCGCGCCGGACTCGGGGTCGCGGGCGATGCCCTGTCCGCCGCCCACCACCCACGACCAGTCGTCGATCACGTTGACCTGGTGTCCGCGCCGTCCCAGCTCCGCGCGCGTGGCCTCGGAGATGCGCGACTCCGCGTCGAGGAGCCGGTCGCGGTACACGCGGATCCGGGGCGCCTCGATCGCCTCCTGCAGGTTCAGGCCGAACTCGAGGAAGTTGAGCATCATCTGCGGCTGGGTTTGCAGGATCCCGTAGGAGCCCGGGGTGCCGATCGACAGCGCGAACGCGCCGTCCTGGAACACCTGGGTCGGCGACATCATGGTGCCGGACTTGCGGCCGGGCTTGAGCACGTTGGGCGACTCCGGATCCCGATCCGACCACTTGAGGATGTTGTTGAGCACGAGCCCGGTGCCGGGCACCGCGAAGCCCGAGCCGAAGGCCACCCCGAGGGTCTGGGTGACCGAGACCACGGTGCCCTCCGCGTCGGCGCACGCGAAGTGCGTGGTCTGCTCGTTCACGAACTGCGCGGGATGTCCCTCCCCGATCTGGCCGGCCAGCCGCTCGCGATCGTGCCGCTCGCCCTCGCTCACCGCCGCACGCGCGGGATCGATCCGCGCCCGCTGCGAGGCCGCGTAGGCCTTGGAGACGAGGCCCGCGATCGGCGGCGTGCCGGAATAGGCGTAGGCGAGCCGGTCCGCCGAGCCGAGCTTGATCGCCTCGATCAGGTGATGCAGATAGTCGGGCGAGTTGTGGCCCCAGCCGGCCAGGTCGAAGCCCTCCAGGATGTTGAGGGTCTCGAGCATCTGGAAGGCGGAGAACGGCGGCGGCACCGAGCAGACCTCCCGGCCCCGGTACGGGATGGCGAGCGGCTCCCGCCACTCCGGCTTGAACGCGGCGAGATCCTCCATCGCCAGCCACCCGCCGGCCTCCTGCACGGCCCGGGTGACGGTCCTCGCGATCGGCCCCCGGTAGAACGCCTCGAGGCCGCCCTCGGCCACCTGGCGCAGCGTCGCGGCCAGCTCCTTGTAGCTGACGACCTTGCCGGGGCGCGGCCCGCCGTTGCCGAGGAAGAGGCGCTCCGCCTCCGCCGACCGCGCGAGCTGAGCGCGCGATTGCTCGAAGAACTTCACGTTGGCGAACGTGAGCGGCACCCCGTTCTCGGCGAGATCGATGGCGGGGGCCAGGACCTTCTGACGCGGCATCGACCCGAAGCGCTCGAGCGCGGTCAGCCAGCCTCCCAGGTTACCGGGCGTCGCGCACGACTTCGGCCCGCCCGCGAGCTCGGTCTCGGTGCAGCGGGCGGGGTCGGCGCCTCGCGGCGCGGGTCCGATGAAGTCGAGCACGTGCCGCTCGCGGTTGCGGGCCCGCGAGATCAGCATGAGCCCGATGCCCGCCGCCCGCGACATGAAGGGCTCGACCACGTTCAGCGTCGACGCGACCGCCACCGCGGCGTCCACCGCGTTGCCGCCCTCGAGGAGCATGCGGATGCCGGACATCGACGCGAGCGGGTGCGCCGAGGCCACGGCGCCGCGGGTTCCCATGACGGTGGGGCGGTAGGCTTGACGATGCGGGGGCATGGGCTCTCCTCCGGGACTGGGTTTGCGACGGCCAAGAGTGTCGGCGGCTCACCGCGCAATGGTAGGCTTTGACCATGGCGGACGCAAGAATCCCTCCCGCCTTGGCCGACGCCCTCGCGCGCGCCCGGTACATGTACGTGACGACCTACAGCCGCGCCGGGAGGCCGGGCACGGTCCCCACGTGGCTCTGGCCCCACGACGGCGACGTGTACTTCACGACCCGGCGCGACAGCCTCAAGGCGCGCCGGATCCGCGACAACGGCCGGGTCACCGTGCACGTGGGCACGAAGGACGGCCCCGCCTTCGAGGGCCGCGCGGAGTGGGTCGACGGGCGGGCGGATCTGGAGAGCGCGCTGCTCTCCGACTACCGGCGCAAGTACTGGATGCTGGTGCCGCTCTTCATGGGCCGCTTCATCCGCCGGGGGCTCGACACCGAGAAGAGCGTGCTGATCCGCATCACTCCCCGGGTCGCAGCGCCGAGTTGACCGCGGCGGCCAGCTTGGTCATGTCGAACGGCTTCTTGATCACCGCGTCGACGCGCCCCACCCCGCTCTCCACCGCGTCGGCCCATCCGGTCAGGAGCAGCACCGGCAGGCCCTGCCGCCCGCTCTTCACCGCCCGGGCCACGTCCCAGCCGTTGACGTCGGGCATCCCGAGGTCGGTGATCACCAGGTCGAACAGGTCGCGCTCGAGGCAGGCGAGCGCCTCCTGACCCCCGCCGGCCAGGGTCACCGAGTGGCCCTGGGCGAGCAGCACGTCGGCCAGCACCTCGCGCACGTCGGCCTCGTCGTCCACCACCAGGATGCGGCCGTGGCGCTCCCCGTTGGAGGCGAGCGGCGGCGCGCTCGCCTCCTCCAGAGCGGTCGCGGGGACCCAGAAGACCACCGTCGTCCCCCGGCCCTCGGCGCTCTCGAGCGCGATGTCGCCGCCGTGGCCGCTCACGAGCCCGTAGGCGACGGCCAGGCCCAGGCCGAGTCGTCGCACGCCCTTGGTGGTGAAGAAGGGCTCGAAGGCGCGCCCACGCACGTCCTCCGACATCCCGGGGCCGGAGTCCGCGATCGAGACCACCGCGCGGCCCGGCTCGCCCCAGCTGCGGATGGTCACGCGCCCGCCCCGGGGCAAGGCGTCCGCCGCGTTCAGGATCAGGTTGGTGACCACCTCGCGCAGCTCGGAGTTGCGGCCCGAGATCGACGGCAGGGGCCCGGGCTCGAACGTGAGATCGATCCGCGCCCCGCGCACCTGCGCCTCGTGCTCCCACCGTGAGCGGGTGAGATCGATGGACTCGCGCACGGTGGCGTTCAGGTCCACCGGGGCCGCGCTGGCCCCGTGCCCCGCGCGGCTGAAGACCTGGATGCGCCGCACCGTGTCCGCCGCGTCGAGCGCGGCGCGCTCGATGGTGCGCAGGGCGGAGCCGTTCTCCGGATCCCGGTTCCGGTAGAGCAGGAGCTGGCTCCGTCCGAGCACCACCGCCATGAGGTTGTTCAGGTGGTGGGCGGCGCCGGCGGCCAGCTCGCCCACCGCGCGCAGGGTCGCCCCGCGCACCAGGGTGTCCTGGGCGGCCTGCAGCTCGTCCAGGGTGCGCCGCAGGTCCCCGACGAGGCGCGCGTTCTCCATGGCGAGCGCGGCCTGCCGGCCGAGCGCGGTCAGGGTGGCCTCGTCGCGGCCGTCGAAGGGGCGCGGGGTGCGATGGAACGCGCAGAGGACCGCGACCGCCTCGCCGCCCGCGTCGGTGACCGGCACCGCGAGCAGGCTCACCATCCCCTCGGCGCGGGCCCAGGCGGTCAAGGCGGGCGCGTCCTCGAAGCGGGGGTCCGCCTGCCAGTCGTCGCTCCGCAGCGCGCGCTTCTCCCGCAGGAGCAGCGCCGCGACCCGCTCGCCCGGGTCCACGCGGACCGGCGCGGCGGTCCGCACCCGCGTGCCCGCGTCGGCGGCCAGCTCGAGCGCGCCGGTCCGCGGCTCGAGGCGCGCGCAGGCCGCGCCGTCGGCGTGCAGGAGACCCGGGATCTCGCGCACCACCGCGTCCAGCACCGTGATCGGATCGGGGGAGGACAGGGTGTCGGCGGCGACGCGCTGGAAGGCCTCGATCTCGCCGAGCCGCCGGACCGTCTCCGAGTAGAGGCGCGCGTTGCGTACCGCCAGCGCGGCGGAGGCGGTCAGGGCCTCCGCGAGGGCCACGTCGGCGGGACGGAACTCGCGCCGCTCCCGGGTCATGCACGAGAGGATCCCGGTCACCGCGTCGTCGAGGAGGATCGGCACGCAGAGGAGCGAGGCGAAGCCCTCCGCCTTGAACCACGCGCGCTTCTCGAGCCGCGGGTCCCGCTGCACGTCGGTGACCACGAGGGGCTTGCGGTGGGTGAGGACCCACCCCACCAGCGACGAGCGGGTGGCCACCTGCTCACGGGCGGGGAGCGGGGAGCGGACCCGGCCCTTGTGGGCCGCGAGGCGGAGGACCTCGCCCGCCTCGTCGAGGAGCCAGATGCGCGCCACGTCGGTCTCGACGCGGCGGTGAGCGATCTCGGCGAGCCGATCCAGGACTTCAGAGAGATCGAGCGTCGAGGTGAGCAGCCGGCTCGCCTCCGCCAGGATCTCGATCTCCTGCGGGCTCGGATCGGTCATCGGGTCGGCTGGGCCTGCATATTAGCGCACCCCGCCGCGCTCCCGCCAGGCACGCCGCGGGCGGCCTTGACCCCCCCAGCCTTTGGACGTAGCATTCACCCAGCGATTACCACGCGGGAGCTCGGAATCTCGGGCTGAGAGGGCAGCGGGGACGCTGCCGACCGCTACAAACCTGACCTGGGTAATGCCAGCGAAGGGAGGCCCTGCATGTCCAACCGCAAGATCTATCTCTCCGGATCCAACCCCTCGGTGCGCGTGCCGGCCCGCGAGGTGACGCTCTCCAACGGCGAGCGGCTGCACCTCTACGACACCAGCGGGCTCTACACCGATCCGGAGTACACGCCCGACGTGAAGCAGGGCCTGCCGCCGCTGCGGCGCCACTGGATCCTCTCGCGCAACGACGTCGAGCCGGGCGCGGGAGGGCGCTGGGGGCTGCGGGCCAAGCCGGGACGGCGCGTCACCCAGATGCACTACGCGCGGCGCGGCGAGATCACCCCCGAGATGGAGTTCGTGGCCCTGCGCGAGGGCATGAGCCCGGAGATCGTGCGCGACGAAGTGGCGCGCGGGCGCGCCATCATCCCGTCGAATATCAACCACCCCGAGAGCGAGCCGATGATAATCGGCCGTCGCTTCCTGGTGAAGATCAACGCCAACATCGGCAACTCCGCGGTCTCCTCCTCCATCGAGGAGGAGGTGGAGAAGATGACGTGGGCCACCCGCTGGGGCGGCGACACCATCATGGATCTCTCCACCGGCAAGAACATCCACGAGACGCGGGAGTGGATCCTGCGCAACTCGCCGGTCCCGGTGGGCACGGTGCCGATCTACCAGGCGCTCGAGAAGGTGAACGGCAAGGCGGAGGATCTCACCTGGGAGGTCTACCGCGACACCCTGATCGAGCAGGCCGAGCAGGGTGTCGATTACTTCACGATCCACGCGGGAGTGCTGCTCCGCTACGTGCCCCTCACCGCCGGCCGCCTCACCGGCATCGTCTCGCGCGGCGGCTCGATCATGGCCAAGTGGTGCCTGGCCCACCACCAGGAGTCCTTCCTCTACACCCGCTTCCGCGAGATCTGCGAGATCATGGCCGCCTACGACGTGGCGTTCTCGCTCGGCGACGGGCTCCGCCCGGGCTGCCAGGCCGACGCCAACGACGACGCCCAGTTCGCCGAGCTCGACACCCTGGGCGAGCTCACCACCATCGCCTGGGAGCAGGACTGCCAGGTGATGATCGAGGGCCCGGGCCACGTGCCCATGCACCTGATCAAGGAGAACATGGACCGGCAGCTCGCGGTCTGCCACGAGGCGCCGTTCTACACCCTGGGCCCCCTCACCACCGACATCGCGCCGGGCTACGACAACATCACCTCCGCGATCGGCGCCGCGATGATCGGCTGGTACGGCACCGCGATGCTCTGCTACGTGACGCCCAAGGAGCACCTCGGCCTGCCCGACCGGCAGGACGTCAAGGACGGGGTCATCGCCTACAAGATCGCGGCGCACGCCGCCGACCTGGCCAAGTGCCACCCGAAGGCGCGCGAGTGGGACGACGCGCTCTCGCGCGCCCGCTTCGAGTTCCGCTGGGAGGATCAGTTCAACCTCTCGCTCGACCCGGAGACCGCCCGCTCCTTCCACGACGAGACGCTGCCCGCGGAGGGGGCGAAGATCGCCCACTTCTGCTCGATGTGCGGGCCGCACTTCTGCTCGATGAAGATCACCCAGGACGTGCGCGACTACGCGGCCAAGCACGGCATCGCCAGCGAGACCGCCGCGGTGGTGCAGGGGCTGCGGGACAAGGCGGCCGAGTTCAAGAAGGCGGGCGGCCAGCTCTACGTGAAGCAGTAGCCGCGATGGGCGCCTTCGCGGACTACGAGCAGTTCGACGCGCTCGGGCTGGCCGACCTGGTCCGCCGCGGCAAGGTGGCGCCCACCGACCTGCTCGAGGCGGCCATCCAGCGCGTCGAAGCGCGGGATGGGACCGTCAACGCGGTCATCATGCGCCTCTACGACCACGGGCGCCGCGCCATCGCAGACGGGCTGCCCGACGGCCCGTTCCGCGGCGTGCCGTTCCTCCTGAAGGACCTGGGCGCCCCCCTCACCGGCGAGCGGATGACCCGGGGCAGCCGCTTCTTCGCCGACACCCCGCCGTCCACGTTCGACAGCGAGAACGTGGCGCGGCTCAAGCGTGCCGGGCTCGTGATCTTCGGGCGCACCAACTCCTGCGAGGTGGGGCTCTCCCTCACCTGCGAGCCGCGACTGCACGGCCCCACCCGCAATCCGTGGGACCCGACCCGCATCTCCTCGGGCTCGAGCGGCGGGGCCGCGGCCGCGGTGGGCGCGCGCATGCTCCCGATGGCCCACGCCAGCGACGGCTTCGGCTCGATCCGGGCCCCCGCGGCCAGCTGCGGGCTGGTCGGGCTCAAGCCCACCCGTGGCCGGAACACCTTCGCCCCCGTCACCGGCGAGGGACTCGGCGGCTGCTCCACCGAGCACGCGGTATCGCTCTCGGTGCGCGACAGCGCGGCGCTCCTCGACGCCACTCGCGGGGCCGGCCCCGGCGACCCCTACACCGCCCCGGCCCCCGCGCGCCCGTACCTCGAGGAATGCGGCGCGCCGGCCCGCCCGCTGCGCATCGCCTACACCTCGGTCACCCCCAACGGCGCGCCGGTCGACCCGGAGAGCCTCGCCACCCTGCGCGACACGGTGGCGCTCTGCGCTCAGCTCGGCCACCAGGTGGAGGAGGCGGATCCCGAGATCGAGCGCGCGGCGGTGATCCCGACCTTCATCACCCTGGCCGCGGTCAACACGGTGGTGAACCTCTCCACGCATCCAACCGCAGGGCGGCCCGCTCGCGAGGGCGAGGTCGAGACCGTGACCTGGAACACCGCCAAGCTGGGCGAGCGCACCAGCTCCGCGGACTACGTCCGGGCCACCCAGACCGCGCATCGCCTCGGCCGCCAGATGGCCGCCTTCCACACCCGCTACGACGTGCTGCTGACCCCGGGCCTCGGGCAGCTGCCGGTGAAGCTCGGCTGGATCGACATGATGATGGACGACGTCGAGGAGTACTGGCGCCGCGTGTTCGCCTTCTCCCCCTTCACGGTCTGGTTCAACCTCACCGGCCAGCCCGCGATGATGCTCCCGATCGGCCACTCCAGGTCCGGCCTCCCGGTCGCGGTCCAGCTCGTCGCCCGTTACGGCGACGAATCGACATTGTTCCGCCTGGGCAGTCAGCTGGAGGCGGCCCGCCCGTGGTTCGCCAGGAAACCCGCACTGGCATCGTAGGAGTGGACTCTCGACGGCCTTTCGAGTCCACTACTCCACCCACAACGCCGCGCTGAGGCGCGAGCGCTCGCGAGCGGGCTCGCCCGAGACCGGCCGGGTGGCGGCGGGGGGCGGTTGCCGGATGGCCGCGGAGTGGGCCCCCCGAGTCCGGTACGCCGCTCGAAGAGCGGCGAATCCGGCGAGCGGGTGACGGAGCGGTCAACCGGCAACCGCCCCCCGTCGACAGGACCCGGCCGCCTCGCGCGAAGTCCGCTCGCGAGCGCTCGCGGCTCAGCCCGGAAAACGCGAACCCGCCGGCGGAAGAAGCGCGCTGACGCCGACTAGCTCGGCAGCACCTTGGCGAGAACGTCGAGGTTCTTCGGGTCCGGCTTGAGCGTCCCGACCCCGTGGCTGCGCACCGCCGCCACGACCGCGTCGTTGACCGGCGTGGGCACCCCGAGCCGTCGGCCCTGCTGGGCCACGTAGCCGTTCAGGTACTCGATCTCGGTGCGGCGGCCCTTCATCACGTCCTGCAGCATGGAGGGGCGGCCGCCGGTGAGGAACTTGACGCTGGCCGCCATGTCGGCCTCGACCGCCTCCAGGCCCTTGCCCTTCGCGGCGTCCACGAAGCGCTGGGCCTCGATGCCGTAGATGGGCTCGACCTCGTAGCCGGCGGCGCGGCCGACCTGGATCACCTCGGCGCACACGTGGATGGCGATCCGCCGCGGCACCGGCGCGGTCCGCACCTCCGCCGAGCCCAGGCCGCTCAGGCCCGCGAGCGGATTGGCCATGCAGTTCACGGCCAGCTTGGACCACCGCTCGCCCCAGAGGTTGCGCGTCACCTTGGTGCCGGCCACGTCGTTCATCACCCTGGCCAGCGCCTGCGCGCGCGGCGTGTCGCGGCCGTCGTGCTCGCCGATCTTGAAGCCCACCGAGCCGGAGTCGGTGCGCATCGCGTGGCCCGCCTCGTACATCCCGGCCCCGATGGTGATCACGCAGCCGAGGCAGCGATCCTTGCCCACCACGGCAGCCACCCGCTCGTCGTTGATGCCGTTCTGGAAGTCCACCACCACCCCGTCCGGACGGGCCAGGTATGCGAGCGCCATCTGGGCCGCCCACTCGGTGTCGTAGGACTTCACGGCCACGAAGATCGCCTCGAACGGCGTCGACACCCCCTGCAGCTCGTGGATGTGCATCGCCTTCACCGGGATCAGGTGGTCGCCGCAG
>Ga0134124_10001909_pt1 | contig 16785 bp, 18 predicted proteins | sample KB304_FD_96880 | JGI IMG/M metagenome (GOLD analysis project Ga0134124, IMG submission 96880) | Terrestrial soil microbial communities without Nitrogen fertilizer from Kellogg Biological Station, Michigan, USA - KB3-0-4 | ecosystem: Environmental > Terrestrial > Soil > Unclassified ...
AGCGCCGAGAGCCGCCTCGTCTCCCGATCGCAAGGGAGCGGGGGCACGGGTCTCGCAAGCTCGTGCCGGGGCGCACGTCGCCCCACGGGGGTCCTCGCAAGACCCCAGCGGTTCTCGGCGCTCTGTCCCCTCATTATGTCGGGGCGAGTGAAGGAAAGGCCGGCCACCTCGGGGCCGATGAAAAATCCGGGCGATGATGTGCGCGCTTATTTCACCACGGCAGCCAGGGCCACAGCGTGTCGGAGGCGAGCGCAATGATGGCGACGCCGAGCGCCGCGGCAAACACCAGCCAGCGTCCCATGAGACCGAGCACCAAAGTCGGCAGCACCAGCACGAGAAAGAACACGGTCGACAGCGCAATGCCCATCAACTCGAAGCCGTCGCGGCTGCGCGGCGATATCATCCACCACTGCACCAGCGAGCCGAGCCAGAAGGCCGTGCCGAGCCCGGCGGCGACCAGCACCGCGATGCGCAACGGCGTCCAGGCTGTGCTCGTCATGGCCGCGTCCTCCCCCGATTGCCTCGCGCGAGGCTAGCAGCAATGATGCGCGCTCACATCATCGAGTGGAAGTCCCATGCCATCCTTCATCTGCACCGCCTGCGGCACGCAATATCCGGAGAGCGCGTCAGCGCCCGCGCAGTGCAAGATCTGCAACGAAGAGCGGCAATACGTGCCGGCGAGCGGGCAAGGCTGGACCACGCTCGAGAAACTGTCGAAGAGCCATCGCAACAGCTTCCAGGAATACGAGCCCGGCGTCATCGGTCTCGGCGCCGGGTTCGCCATCGGCCAGCGTGCGCTGCTGGTGCGCACTGCAGGCGGCAACATGTTGTGGGACTGCGTGTCGACGCTCGACGCCGCCACGGTCACCCTCATCAAGGGCCTCGGCGGCTTGAAGGCCATCGCCATCTCGCATCCGCATTTCTATACGTCGATGAACGAATGGGCGCACGCCTTCGACTGCCCGATCCATCTCCACGCCGCCGACAAGGAATGGATCGTCAATCCGTCGTCATCGATCAAGCTGTGGCAGGGCGACACCTATTCGCCGTGGGACGGCGTCACGCTCATCCGCTGCGGCGGTCATTTCCCCGGCGGCACGGTGATGCATTCAGCGGGCGGCGCCGGCGGCCGCGGGCTCGTCTGCTCCGGCGACATCCTCTCAGTCACCACCGATCGCAAATGGGTGACTTTCATGCGCAGCTATCCGAATTTCATCCCGCTACCGGCGGACACGGTGCGCAGAATCGGCGCCGCCATGCAGCCGTTCCAATACGACGTGCTGTACGGACATTATTTCGACCGCGTCATCGCGACGAACGCCAAGGCGGTCGTCGAGGCGTCGGTCACGCGTTACGTCGACGCGGTGGAGGGGAGACGAGGGTATTGATGCGGCTTCTTGCGTCATTGCGAGGCGCGTCGGCGCCGAAGCAATCCGGGGCTGCTTGGCGCAAGCCTCTCTGGATTGCTTCGTCGCCCCTTCGGGTCTCCTCGCAATGACGCAAAAACAAAATGGCCGGCGCAACGGCCGGCCATTCGAAACAATGAGTGAGGAAACTTACTCTTCTTCCTTCTCGCCCTTGCCGCCGAGCTGCTTGAGCTTGGCGAACACGGCGCTGACGTCCATGTCGCCGGCGGGCTTGTTCTGCGCTTCCGCGGCGGCGGCGGCGATCTCCGCCTCCTTCTTGGCGGTGGTCTCGGCGGCGGGAAGCAGCGTCGCGCCGGTGTCGACCGGCGCCGGCTTTTCCTTGTTGGCGCGGTTCACCTCGAAGTCGAGGTCGATCTGCGAGCAGAGGCCGAGCGTCACCGGGTCCATCGGCGTCAGCGCCGCGGCGTTCCAGTGGGTGCGGTCGCGAATCGCCGAGATGGTCGACTTGGTGGTGCCAACCAGACGCATGATCTGGCTGTCCTTGAGCTCGGGATGATTACGCACCAGCCACAGAATGGCGTTCGGCCGGTCCTGGCGGCGCGAGACCGGCGTATAGCGCGGGCCCTTCTTGCCGCGCTCCGGCTGCGGGATCGACACCTTGGCGGCCGACAGTTTCAGCCGCGACTCCGGATTGGCCTCCGCCTCGCTGATTTGCTCGCGGCTCAGTTGCCCGGTGGCGATCGGGTCCATGCCTTTGATGCCCTGCGCGGCGTCGCCGTCGGCAATGGCCTTCACCTCGAGCGGGTGCAGCTTGCAGAACTCGGCAATCTGGTCGAACGACAGCGCGGTATTGTCCAAAAGCCATACGGCCGTAGCCTTGGGCATCAAGGGTGCTGCGCTCGCCATGGCAAATCTCCTCCTATGCTTCGCCCGCCCGTCGGGCGAAGCCGGATCATCGGTGATGATCGGAAAGTGGCCGGAATATAGGGGTTGCTCCCCAGTCATGCAACCGCCACGGCTTGACAGGGCAGGCCGACACGCCCCATGTCGAGGGCCACGACGGCAAAATTTTGACGCCGTTTCCGAGGCATGATGCCCGCAATGCCGCAGACTCTCCCGAAGCCGCCGCTCCATGTGGTGCTCTGCTCCCCGCGCGGATTCTGCGCGGGGGTGGTGCGCGCCATCGATTCGGTCGAACGGGCGCTGGCGCTGTACGGGCCGCCGGTCTACGTGCGCCACGAGATCGTGCACAACAAATATGTGGTGGACGAACTGCGCAAAAAGGGCGCGATTTTCGTCGAGGAACTGGACGAGATTCCCAAAGACAGCGACGCGCCGGTCATCTTCTCGGCGCATGGTGTTCCGCGCTCGGTTCCCGAGGACGCTGCGCGCCGGAGCCTGATGGCGCTGGACGCGACCTGTCCGCTGGTCACCAAGGTGCACCGCGAGGCCGAGATTCATCATCGCCGCGACCGCGAGATCGTGCTCATCGGCCATGCCGGCCATCCGGAGGTGATCGGCACCATGGGTCAGCTCCCGTCCGGCAGCATCACGCTGATCGAATCGGCCGCCGACGCCGCCAGCTTCGAGCCGCGCGACGCCTCGCGCCTCGCCTACATCACGCAGACCACGCTGTCGGTGCAGGACACGATCTCCATCGTCGATGTGCTCAAGCGGCGCTTTCCGCAGATCGTCGGACCGCACAAAGAGGACATCTGCTACGCCACGACGAACCGGCAGGACGCGGTGCGCCGCGTAGCGCCCAATGTCGACGCCATGATCGTGGTCGGCGCGCCCAACTCGTCGAACTCGCAGCGCCTCAAGGAAGTCGCGCGCGACGCCGGTTGTCCGCACTCTGTGCTGGTGCAGCGCGCCGCCGACATCAACTGGCCGGAGTTCGAGGGTGTGGCGCGGCTCGGTGTCACCGCCGGGGCCTCCGCCCCGGAGGTGCTGGTCGAAGAGGTGATCGACGCCTTTGCCGAGCGCTTCACCATCAGCGTGGAGACGATGTCGGCCGCCGAGGAAGGGGTGTTCTTTCCGCTGCCCCGCCCCCTGCGGGAGACCCAGGCGGCGGAGTGACCTTTCATGGCCGTCTACACCGACGTCACGGCCGAGGACCTCGCCCGTTTCCTCGCCGATTACGATATCGGCAGCCTTCGCTCCTATAAGGGCATCGCGGAAGGCGTCGAGAATTCCAATTTCCTGGTGCACACGAGCGCCGGCAACTTCATCCTTACGCTTTACGAAAAGCGGGTGCATGCGGCCGATCTGCCATTCTTCCTCGGGCTGATGGAACATCTCGCCGCGCGCGGCCTCACCTGTCCGCAGCCGGTCAAGAACAAGACCGGCGGCATGCTCGGCACCATCGCCGGACGGCCGGCGGCCATCGTCACTTTTCTCGATGGTCTGTGGATCAGGCGGCCCAGTGCCGGCCACTGTGCGGCGGTGGGCGAGGCGCTGGCGCGGCTGCATCTGGCGGGCGCCGATTTTCCGCTCAAGCGCGCGAACGCCTTGACCCTCGACGGTTGGCGTCCGCTTTATGAACGGGCCAAGGAACGCGGCGACAGCGTGCGGCCCGGCCTCTGCGCCGACATCGCGCGCGAACTCGATGCGCTCGAACGCGAGTGGCCGCGCGCACTGCCGCAGGGGGTCATCCACGCCGACCTGTTTCCCGACAACGTGTTCTTCCTCGGCGACGAACTGTCGGGTCTGATCGATTTCTATTTCGCCTGCACCGACATGCTCGCTTATGACGTCGCGGTGTGCCTGAACGCCTGGTGCTTCGAGCCGGACGCCTCCTACAACGTGACCAAGGGCCGCGCGCTGCTGAAGGGCTATGGCAAGGTGCGCGCGCTCGACGCCGCCGAACGCAACTATTTCCCGGTGCTGGCGCGCGGCGCGGCGATGCGCTTTCTGCTCACGCGGCTGGTCGATTGGCTGGCAGTGCCGGAAGGCGCGCTGGTGAAGCCAAAGGACCCGCGCGAATACGATCGCAAGCTGCGCTTCCACCAGTCGGCGAAGACCATCGGAGACTATGAGGGCGCATGATCCCGAAAAGTGGAAACCGGGTTTTCGGATAAGATCATGCGCAAAGATAAAGCATGACGGAGCAGCGCGTCACGATCCATACCGACGGCGCCTGCTCGGGTAATCCCGGTCCCGGCGGCTGGGGCGCGATTCTCTCTTTCGGCGATCAGTCGAAAGAGTTGATGGGCGGGGAAGAGCATACCACCAACAATCGCATGGAGTTGATGGCGGCGATCGCGGCGCTGGAGGCGCTCAAGCGGCCGTGTTCGGTCGACATCCACACCGACAGCCAGTACCTGCGCAATGGCATCATGAGTTGGATCAACAACTGGAAGCGCAACGGCTGGCGCACCGCCGACAAGAGCCCAGTGAAAAACGTCGATTTGTGGAAGCGGCTCGACGCCGCGCTTGGGGCCCATCAGGTGCGCTGGCACTGGGTGAAAGGTCACGCCGGCCATGCCATGAACGAGCGCGCCGACGAACTGGCGCGCGAGGGCCTCATCGCCGCCCGCGCAGGCGCCAAGGGCGCGATGAAGACGAAGTAGCCTTTAAACGCATCATGGCCGGCATGAGGCCGGCCATGACAGTCGCAAAACAGGACTTTAGATCTGCGCCAGCAGCGCCTGGCCGCCGGAAATGTCGCACTTGCCCGGCGCGTCCTCGATGTTGAACTTCTTCACCACGCCGTCTTCCACCAGCATCGAATAGCGGCGCGACCGCGTGCCGAGCCCATTGCCGGAGGCATCGAAAGCCATGTCGATGCCTTTGGCGAACTCGGCGTTGCCGTCGGCGAGGAATTCGATTTTGCCTTCGGCGCCGGTCGCCTTCTTCCAGGCGTCCATCACGAAGGCGTCGTTGACGCCGGTCACCGCGATGGTGTTGACGCCCTTGGCCTTGAAGGCGTCGATGTTGTTGAGGAAGCTCGGAATGTGCAGGTTGTTGCAGGTCGGCGTGAAGGCGCCGGGCACCGCGAACAGCACGACCTTCTTGCCTTTGAAGATGTCATCGGTGGTCTTGGGCTTGTTGGGGCCTTCCGCGGTGTGCGTGCGGAACGTGGCATTGGGCAATTTGTCGCCGACATTGATGGGCATCAGTTCTCTCCCTGAAATGTGTGCCGCAAAATAGCGGAAGCTACGGATTAGTCGAGATGGGTTTTAGCTTCGAGCGCCCGGCCGCCGCCGACCACGGTGAAGGTCAGCTCGAATGAGCCCTTGGGATCGACGCCGGGCGGCAGTCCGTCCAGTTCGAAGCCGAAGGCGCGCTTGTCCGGCGCCGAGCCCGGTGCGGGCGTCGGAATCGGCAGCGCCCATTCGGCCGTCGGGCCTTCGACGAAAACTTGGACCGACGCGTCGGATTTGAGCTCGACGGCGACCAGCGGCTTTACCGCGTCGTTGACGCGCTTGACGGTGAGACCGAGCGTCTCGGCGGCGACCGGCTTCGGCACCTGCGCCTCGGCCGCTGACAGCGCGCCATCCTGGCTGCTGGCGCCATGCTGCAGCGGGAGCTCGGCGCGGCCTTCTGCCGGGATGCACAGCTTCTCGCACACGGCATAGTCGAGCTTGAGCCGCAACGTCACCGGCTTGTCGGGCTCGGCCGGCGTCACCTGGATCGGGAAGATCACCGCGTTTTTGTAGCCGAGCGTCTTCTCGCCATCGTCGGTGAACAGATGCGGCGCCGGATAGAGCACGCGCGCAGATTTTACATTGGTAGAGCCAGAGAAATCGAATCGCGGCGGCACGCCCGAGTCGCCGGGATAGCGCCAGTAGGTCTTCCAGCCGGGCTGCAGCTTGATCTCGACACCGGCGCGCAGCGGCGCCGCCTCGGCGGTGACATTGGCGCCGGCGATCAGGCGAATGGCGGCCCGCGCGTCCTGGCTCCAGGCCGACTCGTCGGCGGCAAGCGCCGGTGCGGTCAGCGCGCACAGCATGACGAACGATATGTGAACGGCCTTCATGCGGGCGGTCTAACGGCTAAATCCTGGTACGGCCACTGAATTCATTGTGAGCAGGGGCTGATTGAAAACGATGCAGGTTAATGTTTTCCGCCATCTTGCTGGCCTTGAAATCGCCGTGAGTGATTGAACTTTCAGCGGCCAGCTTCGTTTGCAAGTGCAGACCGATCGGGTAACCTTGCACCATGAAGAAGGTATCTCGCAAAAGCCCTGACACGCCAGCGCCTTCCGCGCGCGGATATCTGGACGGCCAGATGCTGATCGCGATGCCGGCGATGAGCGACGATCGCTTCGCGCGTGCCGTCATCTACGTGTGCGCGCACTCCACTGAGGGCGCCATGGGCATCGTGGTCAACCAGCCGGCGTCCAATATCAAGTTTCCCGATCTGCTGGTGCAGCTCGAGGTCATCCCGGCCACCGACCGCATCCAGCTTTCCACCGTCACCGAGACGGTCAAGGTGCTCAAAGGCGGACCGGTCGAGACCGGCCGCGGCTTCGTGCTGCACTCGGCTGATTTCTTCATCGAGAATTCGACGCTGCCCATCGACGAAGGCATCTGCCTCACCGTCACAGTCGACATTCTCAAGGCGATGGCGCGCGGCAACGGACCGCACAATGCCATCCTCGCGCTCGGCTATGCCGGATGGGCGCCCGGCCAGCTCGAGCAGGAGATCCAGCAGAACGGCTGGCTACATTGCGCCGCCGATTCTGAATTGATCTTCGGGTCCGACACCGATCACAAATACGAAAAGGCGCTGCGCAAGATCGGCATCGATCTCGCGATGCTGTCGAACGAAGTCGGCCACGCCTGAGCACCCGCTTCCTAACCTCTTGATCAAATCCTTTATCGCCGCGTTGGCGGCGTCACGATCGGCACCGGACACATTTTCGCGGGCGGTGCGTGCGGCTGCCCGATCTGCCGCATATAGGCGGCGAATTTCTCATTGGCGACGGTGTCGCCGTTCGGCGTCGCCGCTGAGTAAATGTATTTGCAGTTGCCCTGGTCGCAATCGCCGCCGAGCGTCTGCATGGGGCTCGTTTCCAGCGGACAGTTGCAGGTCGCCTTGGTCGGATCGCGTTCGTCGACCACGCAAGGCGCGCCGTAGCACCATGCCCACACCGTGCTCGTGTCGCTGCAGCTCAGGGTGTTGAACGGCGTCTTGCCTTCCAGATTGAAGCGGTTCGAGTAGGTCGAGATCAAGAACGTGCGGCTGTTTTGCCGCACCGGCCCGCGGTCGGCGCATTGGCCGGGACCCATCGACCAGCCTTTCTCGACCTCGCAGGAGCAGGCGGCGTGATCGACGTAATAGTTGCCGATGCGGTCGAGCGTGACGATGGGTACGCAGGGCGCCTTGATGCAGAGCGCGTAGGTACCTTCGCAGAACACGGCCTGGTTTTGGATTTGCTCGGCGATCTTATCAGGGATTTGACCGCCGCCCGGTGGCGTCGGCTGGGCTTGCGCCAGCAGCGGCAGCAGCGCGAACGCGATCGCCAGATAACGAGTGGCATGCATGGTCGGCCTCCCCAAAAGGAAGGCCGCAGAGTGCATCAAATCGTATCTCAATTCAAGGTTGTATAGCTATTCTGACGCAATCTTGAGCGTGCGCACCTTTGCCGGCTTGTCGGTCAACATGTCCGTCGCCGCCTCCGCGCTCATCGGCTCGCCGAAGGCATAGCCCTGCGCGTACTCGCAGCCCAGCTGGTAAAGCTCGACCGCATCGGAATCGGTCTCGGCGCCTTCCGCCACCACTTCCATGCCGAGGTCGTGGGCCAGCGCGATAATCGAGCGCAGGATCACCGGCCGGGTGCCGCGCGCGGTGGTGCGCACGAAGGACTGGTCGATCTTGATGGTGTCGAAGGGGAAACGCTGCAGATAAGCGAGCGAGGAATGGCCGGTTCCGAAGTCGTCCATCGACAGGCCGGCGCCGAGTTCGCGGATGCGCGTCAATATCTGCGCCGCGTGCTCCGGGTTTTCCATCACCAGCGACTCGGTGATCTCGAGCTTCAGCGTGCCGCGCGCGATCGTCATGCGCCCGAGAACGCCGCGCAGGTCCTGGATCAGATCGTGCCGCAGCAACTGGCGCGAGGAGACGTTGACGGATGCGAACACCGGCTCGCGTCCGCGATTCGCGGCCTGCCAGGTTGCGAGCTGTTTGGCGGTCTGCTCCAGCACGAACAGGCCGAGGTCGACGATGAGGCCGATCTCCTCGGCGATGGAGATGAACTCGGCCGGCGACAGGCGGCCGAGCTTAGGATGATCCCAGCGCGCCAGCGCTTCGAACCCGGCGATGGCGCGATCCTCAAGCCGAATGATCGGCTGGTATAGCACCTTGATCTCCTGCCGCTCGATGGCGCGGCGCAACTCCGACTCCATGGTCAGGCGGTCGGTCTTGCGCGCCCGCATGGCCGGTTTGAAGATTTCGATGCGGTCGCCGCCGATGCGCTTGGCGTGATACATCGCGAGCTCGGCGTCTTTCAGCACCTCCTCGGTGCGATGCGCCTGGTTCTCCGCCAGCGCCAAGCCGATCGAGGCGGTGAGGAAGATTTCGCGGTCATTGAACGCGATCGGCGCGCGCAATGTGCGACGCATGGTCTCGGCGAAGGCGACGATGCGCGCCGGCTCTTTCTCGGACAAGAGGATCAGCGCGAACTGGTCGCCGGAGAGCCGTGCGAGTGTGTCTTGCGGCTTAAGCAGACGGCCGAGCCGGCGTGCGATGGTGAGCAGGATGGAGTCGCCGACCGCGATGCCGACCGAGTCGTTGACCTGCTTGAAACGGTCGAGATCGATGACGATCACCGACGGCTTGATCTGCGCATCCGAGCGCGCGAAGGCGAGCGCCGCCTCCAGGCGGTCGATGAACAGCTCGCGATTGGGCAGGCCGGTGAGGTTGTCATGCACCGCATCGAACAGCAGCCGCTCTTCGGAATTCTTGAAGTCGGTGACGTCGGTAAGCGTGCCGACGAGCCGCACGACTTCGCCGTCGGAGCCGACCACCGGCCGCGCCTTCAGCGCGAACCAGAGGTAGCGGCCGTCGGAGGCGCGCAGGCGGAATTCCTGATTGAGGCGGCCGCGCCGCACTTCCACGATATTGTCGAGCGAAGCGCGGAAGCGGTCGCGATCGAGCGGATGCACAACGTCGAGCCATTGCGCCGCCGGGCCTTCCAGCGTGCCGCGTTTGAGGCCGAGCGCGTGCTCGGTTTCCGGGCTGGTAAACACCTTGTCGGCCGAGACGTCCCAATCCCAGATCATGTCGCCGGCGCCGGTCAGCGCCAGCGCGCGCCGTTCAACGTCGGAGACGATGCCGTGCGTGATGCCGCCGGCGAAGGCGTGCTGCATCACCGTGAAGCCGATCAGCATCACGATCAGCACCAGGCCGCCGAGCAGCGCTGGGCCGATGATGTCGTTGGTCACCATGCCGGTGACCGCAAGCCCTGCCGCGAGGGTCCACACCACCAGCAGCAGCCAGGTCGGGATCAGCAGCACGGCGCGGTCGAAGCCGTGCGTGGAGAGATAGATCACCATGCCGAGACCGCAGATCGCGATGGCGGCGAGCGACAGGCGCGCGATGCCGGATGCGACGGATGGATCGAACACGGCGACAGCGATGAGCGCGGCGAGGGCGGCGAGCCAGGCGATGGTGATGTGCGCATAGCGCACGTGCCAACGCGACAGATTGAGATAGGCGAACAGGAAGACGAGCATCGTCGCCGACAGGATCGCCTCGCCGCAGGCGCGCCAGACGCGCTCGGCACCGGCCGACATGTCGAACACCTTGCCCCAGAAACCGAAATCGATGCCGATGTAGATCAGTACCGCCCAGCCGAGCGCGGCAGCGGCAGGGAACATCACCGACCCCTTCACCACGAAAAGAATCGTGAGGAACAGCGCGAGCAGGCCGGCGATGCCGATGACGATGCCCTGATAGAGCGTCAGGCTGTTGAGCTTGTCCTTGTAGGCGTCAGGCTCCCACAGATAGATCTGCGGCAGCTTGGACGTGCGTAATTCGGCGACGAAGGTGATGACGGTGCCGGGATCGAGCGTGACGCGGAAGATGTCGGACGAATTGCTCTCCTGCCGTACCGGGCGGTCGCCGGAAGACGGCGTGATGCCGACCAGGCGTGAGATGCCGAGGTCGGGCCAGATCAGCCCGGAACCGACCATGCGGTAGTGCGGCACGACGATGAGGCGGTCGATCTGCTCGTCGCTGGTGTTGGTGAGGGCGAACACCGCCCAGTTCTTGTTGCCCTCGCGCGCGCGCACTTCGATGCGGCGGGCGATGTTGTCAGGGCCGGTGGCGGTCGATACCTGGATGCGGTCGCCGTCGGTACTTTGCACTTCGGTGGCGGCGGTCAGGTCGATGGCCGAGGCGTCGAGGCGGACGTTAACGGCTTCGACCGCGCGCGCCGGCGACGCCGACAGCGACGCGACGACAACGAGTGCCAGCAGATAAACGGCTCGCCAAAAACGCAAAAATCGATCTCCCGGCTGCTGGCGCCCGCCCGCCAGCCAGCCAGTCATGAGTAGCGGGGTCTCGGGGGGGCGGGCAAGCCGTTTAGCCATTAACCAAGAATGTGGCAGCGAATAGTCTTAACCGGCCCAGGGCGAGTTTCGGCCCTGGCTGCGCCGATACGAAGGCATACCGCCCTCCACAAAGGCTATGGCCGATTCGCCATGCTCGCGCGTTTGAGGTCGGCATCCGCCCGGGCGGTGTCGCCTTTGGCGCGCCACGCCTTGCTGCGGTTTTCGTAGGCGTGCCCATAGGTCGGGGAAAGCCTTACGGCCTCGCTAAAATCGGAAATTGCGCGGTCGTATTCCTTTTTCAGCAGCAGTTCATAGCCACGCCCATTATAGGCAGTGGCGAGATTTAAAGCCGATAGCCTGCCGGATTGGATGGCGCGCGTGCATGCGGCGATTGCGACATCGCCGGACGCGTCATGGCATTGGGCTAAATCATCGGCCGCCGCTGGTGTCGTGGACAGACCGGCGATTGCGAGCTGGAGTGCAACAAAAGCGACGAACGGAGTTGACCAACGAATTCCACGGTCGCGTTGCATAACAATCTCCTGCTGAAATGAAATCCACCGCACTGCGCGAAGGTCAGTTGCTGCGCTAGATCGTCAGCACGATTTTGCCGATATGCGCGCTGGATTCCATTAGCGTGTGCGCGGCGGCGGCCTCCTTCAGCGGAAACGTCTTGAAGATCACCGGCTTCACCTTGCCGGCGGCGATCAGCGGCAGCGCTTTGTCCGCGACCGCCTTGGCGATTGCGGCCTTGTCCGGGTTCGAACGCGAGCGCAGCGTCGAGCCGGTATGGTGCAAGCGCTTGAGCATCAGCCGCATGTAATTCACGGTCGCTTTGGCGTTGCCCTGGAACGCGATCTGGACGATGCGTCCCTCGATGGCGGCGGCTTCGTAATTGCGCGCGATGTAGTCGCCCCCGACCATGTCGAGAATAACGTCGGCGCCATGCTCGCCGGTCGCGCTCTTGGTCAGCGCGACGAAGTCCTCGGTTTTGTAGTTGACCGCGACGTCGGCGCCGAGCTTGCGGCAGGCCTCGCATTTTTCCGCCGAGCCGGCGGTGGCGATCACGGTCTTCGCTCCAAATGCCTTGGCGAGCTGGATCGCGGTGGTCCCGATACCTGACGTTCCGCCATGAACGAGGAAAGTTTCGCCGGCTTTGAGGGCGCCGCGCTCGAACACGTTGTGCCACACGGTCATGAAGGTTTCCGGCACGGCGCCAGCCTCGACCATGGACAGGCCACCGACCGGCATCGCGTGGTCGGCCTGCGCGATGCAGTATTCGGCGTAGCCGCCGCCGACCACCAGCGACATGACACGGTCGCCCGCTTTCCAGCGGGTGACGCCGCTGCCCAGCGCCACGACCTCTCCGGCGATTTCCAGGCCCGGAATATCCGTGGTGCCCGCCGGCGGCGGGTAGAGGCCCTGGCGCTGCATCACGTCCGGCCGGTTGACGCCGGCGGCCGCGACCTTGACCAGAATCTCGCCGGCGGCGGGTGAGGGAACCGGGCGCTCCTCCGGGACGAGCACCTCCGGACCGCCGGGCGCCTTGATGGCGATAGCGGTCATGCGGGCTGGGATTGCGGCCATGGGTTCCTCACGCGGGCAGGGGTGCGACCTGTTTAGGCGTGGGATAGCCCTGTGACAACCCGAGCGGCCGGCGCTAGAAAAGCCGCGCAAGAGGCGCCCAGGGAAAGCACATGGCGGCAATCGACGAGGACGACAAGCCGAAGAAGAAGGTCGTGCACGAGATCGGGCAGGACCTGACCCTGCTCTCGGTCGATGAGCTCGCCGCCCGCGTCCGGCTGCTGCACGACGAAATCAGCCGCATCGAGGCCGATATGACGCAAAAGCGCGCCTCGCGCTCCGCCGCCGATCAGTTTTTCAAGCGATAGTCCGGCGCTGGCCTGCGCGGCTGCTCAACCCGGGTTCCGTAAAAACCCGGAATTGGCTTTGGGCCGGTAACCGGTCATTAAGCTTTCTCGTTCATTACTGTGCCTGTCCATCTTCATGGACATTGAGTGGCTCCTGTCCACTCTGTTTGACGCCTCCCTGTTATCACCTTGGAGCCGCCCTATGGCGGCTCCCTTTTTTTGTGGTTCGGTCCCATTTTGGGGCGATCGGAGCCGCCGTTAACCTTTGTCAGCAACTATGTCTTAAGAATTGCCGCCCGGCCGTCTGGACAGTCCACACCCTCCGCGCGATGCTCCCAGGCATACCGACGTCCTTGTATGGGCGCCGGATGCGTAATGGCCGCCGAGGCAACGGAACTTAAGGCCATTGCGCTCAGTAACAGTAGGCGTGGGGCGTAAACGAATGTCGGAAAAGTCGCTGAGCGAAGTCCAGCCGGTCTCGTTCGGGGCACGGCTCGCCAATTCCCAGGTCTTCGCCGATGTCTTCCGTGACGGCATGGCGCTGGTCGAGGAGACCGCGACCTACCTCGACGGCACGGGGCGGCAGGAGTCGAAAAAGCTCGAGCGTGCGGCCGCGCTCGCTTACGCCACCGAAAGCATGCGGCTCACCACCCGGCTGATGCAGCTTGCCTCATGGCTGCTGCTGCACCGCGCGGTGAAGGAGGGCGAGATGTCGCTCACCCAGGCCAACAAGGAAAAGACCAAGGTCAAGCTGTCGACCGCCGACACCCACGACCCGAACAATGTCGTGCTGCTGCCGGAGACCCTGCGCACTCTGATCGATCGCTCGCAGCAGCTCCAGGCCAAGGTGCGCCGGCTCGACAACACCATCCATAACCGTACGGCCGGCGATCAGCCGCCGCCCGTCATCAATCCGGTCGAGCGCCAGCTCGGATTATTGAAAGCGGCCTTCGGCGCCGAGAGCGTCTAAGCGCCTCGCACCACAATGTCCCAATAAAAAACCCCGCGGTGCTCGCGGGGTTTTTCGTATTCGGGAAGCTCGATCGCTTACTTCTTGGTCGACTTGTCCAGGAAGCCGGAGAACTTCTTCTGGAAGCGCGAGACGCGGCCGCCGCGATCCATGAGCTGCTGCTGGCCGCCGGTCCAGGCCGGATGCGACTTCGGGTCGATGTCGAGATGCATCACATCGCCTTCCTTGCCCCAGGTCGAGCGGGTGACGAATTCCGTGCCGTCGGTCATCACCACCTTGATGGTGTGGTAGTTGGGATGGATATCGGCTTTCATAACAACGGTTCCTGCGGCGCGGGCGCCAAATAAGGCCTGATTGGGCTGGATTTGGCCGGTCCTATACAGGACTGCGCGGGCGCGGGCAAGCGGCCGGATTTGACGTTGATCAAGGCTCCGGGGCATAAGTCCGCCACAAGACCGGGAGCCGATAATTCCTTCGGCCACCACGTCTTTCAGGTTTGCTTTAAATGGATAAAGTCGAGTTCCGAGCAGCCACCTCGCTGGCGGCGGTGTTTTCAGTGCGCCTGCTCGGCCTGTTCATGATCTATCCGGTCTTTGCCGCCTATGCCGAAGGGCTGTCCGGCGCGACGCCCTATCTGATCGGCGAGGCACTCGGCATCTATGGGCTGGCGCAGGGGCTGCTGCAGATCCCGTTCGGCCTGTTGTCCGACCGCTTCGGCCGCAAGCGCATGATCGTGCTCGGACTCGTCCTGTTCGGCGTCGGCAGTGCGATCGCCGCGCTCTCCGACTCGATTGCCGGGGTGATTTTCGGTCGCGTGCTGCAGGGCGCGGGTGCGGTCGGCTCGGTGATCCTGGCGCTGGTCGCCGACCTCACGCGCGAGGAGGTCCGCACCAAGGCGATGGCGACGGTCGGCATCACCATCGGCGCCTCCTTCATGTTCGCGGTGGTCGCCGGTCCGTTGGCGGCGAAATTCATCGGTGTGAGCGGCATTTTCTGGCTGATGGTCGGCCTCGCTATCGTCGGTATCCTGATCACCATATTCACGGTGCCGCGCCCGGTGCGCGTGCGCCATCATCGCGATGCCGAAACCGTGCCGACGCTCATCGTCTCGGTGTTGCGCGATCCGCAGCTCCTGCGGCTCGACATCGGCGTCTTTGCCCTGCACGCGATGTTGACCGCGAGCTTCCTGGTCGTGCCAGGCCTTCTGCACGATGTCGTCAAGGTCGAGCCCAGCGATCAGTGGCTGGTCTATCTGCCGGTGCTGGTGATTTCGGTCATCGTGATGGTGCCGGCCATTATCGTCGCCGAGAAACATCGCCGCATGAAAGGCGTGTTTGTCTGCGCGGTGGCGGGGCTCGCCGTCAGCCAGATGATCTATTATTTCGGCGCGGGGAACGTCTATGCGCTGCTCGCCGCGCTCACCATCTTTTTCTCGGCCTTCAATGTGATGGAAGCGAGCCTGCCCTCGCTGATCACCAAGGTAGCGCCCGCCGCTGCCAAAGGTACCGCGGTCGGCATCTATTCCAGCCTGCAGTTTCTCGGCATCTTCGTTGGCGGCGTGGTCGGCGGCTGGGCGCATCAAGCAGCCGGCACGGCCGGAGTCTTCATGCTGACCACGGTGATCGCGCTGTTGTGGCTTGTCGCTGCGGCGACGATGAGGCAGCCGAGCTATCTCACCACGCGGCTGCTGCCGCTCGCCGACGACAAGCTCGGCGACACGCAGCTTGCGGCGCGTTTGCGCCAAGTGCCGGGCGTTGCGGAAGCGGTGGTCGTCGCCGACGAAAACCTCGCTTATCTGAAGGTCGATTCGCGCGCTTTCGATCTGGCAATGGCACAGCAACTCGCCGGCGCGCGGTAATTCCCTTCCACAATCGCGCCGCAGTGTTGTCCGGCGGCGCCGGAATTCGGCCACAGCCCCTCCCGGAACCGGCCACGACTCTCAAGTTCCATGCCCCCGTTGGTTCTTCCAAGGGAGGGTATCCATGCGGCTTTCCGCCGTTCTCAAGTGCGCTGCCTTTGCGTCGATGCTGACTGTTGCCGGTGCGGTTCTGGCCGCGCCGAATTCGCCGCCACAGGTGTCCGAACCGGTGCGTCACGCCAATCTCGCTGTGTACTTCATTCGCGGCGTGTCGAGCCCGGGCGCGGTGCCGCTGACGCTCGAGGAGGCACTGGCCAAGGGTGTAGCGCAGGTGCGCGAGACCAGCAATGTGAATTCGCTAGAGATCGAGAACACCGGCGACGCGCCGGTGTTTGTGCAAGCCGGCGATATCGTAAAGGGAGGCAAGCAGGACCGCTCGCTGATGGTGAGCCTGCTGCTGCCGCCCAAATCCGGACGGATCCCGATCGCTTCGTTCTGCGTCGAGCACGGACGCTGGTCGCAGCGCGAAAACGAGGACGCCGGCAAGTTCAGTGCCTCGACCAGTAGTGTGCCCTCGCGCGAGATGAAGCTCGCGATGCAGGCGCCGATGGCGAAGTCCGCTTCGGTCGCCGCCCTCGACGAAACCAACACGCGCCAGCAGAAGGTGTGGGATGGCGTGCAGACGACGCAGCACCGGCTCGCCTCCGGTATCGGTGCCGACGTGCGGGCGCCGAAGTCGGCGTCTAGCCTGCAGCTTGCGCTGGAGAACGACAAGCTCACCGCCGCGCGCAAGGCTTATGTCGATGCTCTCATGGCGGCGGCAAAAGACGACGACATCATCGGCTACGTTTTCGCCATCAACGGCAAGCTCAACAGCGGCGATGTCTATTCGTCGAATGCGCTGTTCAAGAAGATGTGGCCGAAGCTTCTGACCGCCAGCGCGGTCGAAGCGATCAGCCATCGCAGCGAAAGCGCCGGCGCGCCGCCGGCGACCAAGGACGTGCTGGCGTTTCTTGCGAAAGCCGACGCCGGCGAGCAAAGCCAGAAGGCGCTGAACTTCGGCGTCAACCGCGTCACCGCCGCGAGTCCGGCGGCCTATATGTTCGGCACCGTCAAGAACGACGGCGCCTTCGTTCATAAGAACTATGTGGCGCGGTAGGCGTCGCTACTTTTCCCTCCCCCCTTGTGGGGGAGGGTCAGGGAGGGGGGGCGTGGCGGG
>Ga0134124_10001910_pt1 | contig 16782 bp, 12 predicted proteins | sample KB304_FD_96880 | JGI IMG/M metagenome (GOLD analysis project Ga0134124, IMG submission 96880) | Terrestrial soil microbial communities without Nitrogen fertilizer from Kellogg Biological Station, Michigan, USA - KB3-0-4 | ecosystem: Environmental > Terrestrial > Soil > Unclassified ...
CACCGAGACCTCGGGCCGACGATAGTTGGGCCCCACGGTACACCCGGCGAGCAGGAGGAGCGCGGCCGGAACGAGCGCGCGCCGTCTCACGCGTACTGCTCGCCAGGCATGTCGATCGGCTCGGAGAGCAGCTCGAGGGGAGCGACGTTCACGACGGTCTTTCCTGTCATGCCGATACTCTCCTTCTGAGATCCGCCCGGATGAAGGTCGCGGGACGTCGTGCGAATCGCAGCCTAGCGAGCCCGGTGGCACCGTCTCCATGGGATCAAGGTCCAGCAGGAGCATCGTCTCCTCGGCAGGTGACAAAGGTCTCATAGCGGTGTTGCTCGAGGGCACGGTGGGTCTTCCCCCAAAGGGTCCTGGGGCGAGAGGCCGACCGCGAGGCGCTCGCGGGCGGAAATGTGGCGGACACCGGGCCGAGAACCAGGAGATTGAGGGATGACTCAGCACCGACCGACACGGTTATCGGCCTGAACGAGTTCTTCGCGGCCTCGGAGGCGCTGGTGGACCTCCGGCGCACGCTGAACCGTGTCGCCCAGACGCACGCGGGGACGGGGCCGTCCCGGTCGGTGGCGTGCGTCACAGCCGAAGGATCTGCTCGCCGAGCTCGCGCCGCTAGAGGAGCTGTGCGGCTACCCGGGGCCCCCGTTGATGGCGCAGCTGCACGAGCGGATGCAGGCCGGCGACTGGACCGGCTTCGCGCGCCTAGTGCAGCGGATCAGCAACGCGCGCCTCAGCAACAGCTGACGACGTGGAGCCGTGGACGGAGGAGGGGCAGCGAGACTCGGATGCCCGACATCCTGCCGCCCTCACATGATCGGCGGCTTCGGCTTGCTCGCGTACCCCGCCCGCTACGGCGAGTCCGGCGTCATGACGTTCATCGTGAACCACGACGGCGTCGTCTATCAGAGGGACCTCGGACCCCAGAGGGACCTCGGACCCGCGACGGCGCGCGCGGCGGCGGCGATCCAGTCGTTCGATCCGGACGCGACGTGGAAGCGTGTCGAGCCGGTGCCGCCATCGTGAATGCCAGGCCAGGAGGTAAGAGAACCGGCATGGCAGCCAGGAGCTCTCGTCTGCATCGCATCGCATCGCGCTGCGCGTCGCCGCGTCGGCGGCCCTGGTCGGTTGTCCGTGGCCGGACACGACCTGGGCCACGCCCGAACTCTTCTCGGAAGCTGTGAAGCGGGGCCTGCCCGCGCAGAACTGCCGGTACTGCCACGTGTCCAGGGCGCCGCAGAAGGACAGCTACAAGCCGGAGGACCTGAACGACCGCGGCAAGTGGCTGATGACCGCGAAGGACGAGCAGGGAGCCAAGGACGTCAAGGCCGACTGGCTCAGGGAAGCCCGGGAGGTAAGGAGCAGAGATGAGACCAACGTCCCAGTGTGGTCCGGCTTCGCCCGTCGTCCCCTGACTGCGGCCGGGTCTTCCTCCCGGGCTCGACGAGAACGACAACGACACGGTCAACGAGGCGCTGGCCACGGGGAGGATGGGTGCAGTACAGCTCGGCTCTCACGCGTGCTGCTCCCCCGGCAGGGGTGCGGGCGCCTCCGGCCGGGTCAGGGGACGCTTCGCGGCCGAGCGCTTCCGGCCCAGTCCCTCGATGAACGCAAAGTTGCCGGGGATCAGGAAGACGCCGAGGGCGGTGGCGATCAGCATCCCCCAGAACACCGCAGTGCCCATGACGTTCTGGGCGCCCGCTCCGGCTCCACTGGCCAGCATCAGCGGCACGACGCCGAGGATGAAGGCGAAGGCCGTCATCAAGATCGGCCGGAAGCGCAGTCGGGCCGACTCCAGCGCGGCGTCCTGGACGGACTGGCCCTCCTCGTGCTTGGCCTTGGCGAACTCCACGATCAGGATCGCGTTCTTCGCCGCCAGCCCGACGAGCATGATCAGGCCGATCTGCACGTACACGTTGTTGTCGTAGCCGGTGAGCCACACGCCGAAGAAGGCCCCGAGCGCCACCAGCGGGGAGCCGAGCAGCACCGCCCACGGCAGGCGCCAGCTCTCGTACATGGCGGCCAGCAGCAGGAAGACGAACACGATGGCCAGGATGAACGTCGGCGCGGCGGGCGGGGCGACCTTCTCCTGATAGGACAGCGAGGAGTAGGCGAAGCCCATCTCCTTGGGCAACGTCTGGCGGAAGACGTCCTCGAGCGCGGCCAGCGCCTGCCCCGAGCTCACGCCCGGCGCCGGCGTGCCGTTGATCTCCACCGAGCGCAGCAGGTTGAAGCGCGTGGTGATCTCCGTCCCCGGCACCGACGTGATGGTCACCAGTGTCGAGAGCGGGATCATGGTGTTGGTCGTCTTGCTGCGGACGTAGACGTCGCCGATGTCCCGGGGCTTCCGCCGATAGTCGGCGTCGGCCTGGACGTACACGCGGTAGAGCCGTCCGAATCGGTTGAAGTCGTTGACGTAGGTGCCCCCCATCGCCGCCGACATCGCCTGGAAGACCTCGTGCACGGGCACGCCGAGCGTCCGCGCCTTCTCCCGATCGAGATCGACCTTGACCTGGGGATACGTGGGGTCGAACGCGGTGAAGAGCGACGCGAGCTCGGGCCGCTGGCGCGCGGCCGTCAGGAACTTCTGGGCCTGGACGCCGAGCTCTTCCACGTTGAGCGTGCCGCTCCGGTCTTGCAGCAGGAAGTTGAAGCCGGCCGAGGCGCCGAAGCCCGAGATGGTTGGGATGTTGAACGTGAAGGCCACCGCCTCCGGGATCTGGGCGAGCTCCCGGTTCACCCGCGCCATGAGGCTCTTCACGTGCAGGGCGGCGTCGTGCCGCTCCTCCCACGGCTTGAGGCGGACGAAGATGCTCCCGAAGTTCGGCTGGTAGGTGCTGGTGACGGCGCCGTAGCCGCCGATCGTCTGGTACGAATCGACGGCCTCGACCTTCGCGAGGATCTCCTCGACCCGGCCCAGCACGGTGCTGGTCCGCTCGAGCGAGGCGGCCGGCGGGAGCTGCACGTTGACCCCGAACAGCCCCTGATCCTCCTCGGGGATGAATCCGGCCGGCAGCTGGCGACCGAGGAGGACGACGCCCACGACCACGACCCCCACGAGCAGGATCGTGATCACTGCGCGCCGGACGAGCGAGCGGGCGACGCTCATGTAGCCGGTCGTCGCCCGGTCGAAGACCCAGTTGAATCCCCGGAAGAAGGCGCCGAGGGGACCGCGGGGCGCGCGGGCGGGCTTGAGGAGCATGGCGGACAGCGCGGGCGACAGCGAGAGCGCGCTGAACGCCGACAGGAGCACCGAGATGGCGATGGTGAGGGCGAACTGCTGGTACATCTGCCCGGTCAGGCCGCCCACGAACGCGACGGGGACGAACACGGCCGAGAGGATCAGCGCGATGCCGACCACCGGCGCCGACACCTCCTTCATGGCCTGGACGGTCGCCTCGCGCGGGCTCAGGCCGTGCTCGATGTGGTGCATGACCGCCTCGACGACGACGATCGCGTCGTCCACCACGATGCCGATGGCGAGCACGAGCCCGAACATGGACAGCGTGTTCACCGAGAAGCCGAGCAGCGGGAAGAAGATGAAGGTGCCCACGATCGACACCGGCACCGTCAGGAGCGGGATGATCGTGGCCCGCAGGTTCTGCAGGAAGACGTACACGACGATGGTGACGAGGATCAGCGCCTCGACGAAGGTCTTCACGATCTCGTGGATCGAGGCCTGGACGGCCGGCGTGGTGTCGTAGACGATCTTGTAGTCGAGGTCGGGCGGGAACAGCTCCTTGGCGGTCGCCATCGTCTTGTAGACCGTCTCGGCCGCCTTGAGCTGGTTCGCGCCGGGCAGGAGATAGACCGCCATCGCCCCGGCGGGCTTGCCGCTCAGCCGGCCGAAGGAGTTGTAGTCCTGGCTGCCCAGCTCGGCGCGTCCCACGTCGCGGATGCGCACCACGGAACCGGTGGCGGACTCGCGCAGGATGATGTTCTCGAACTCCTCGCTGGTGACCAGGCGGCCGGGGGCGCTCACGGTGAAGGTGAACGCCTGATCGGCCGGCGTCGGGGCCGCCCCGACCCGGCCCGCCGGCGCCTGGAGATTCTGTTCCTTGATCGCCGCGATCACGTCCGACGGGGTCATGCCCAGCTTGGCCAGCTTGTCGGGCCGCAGCCACACGCGCAGACCGTAGTCGGTGCCGCCGAAGAGGTCGACCTGGGCGATGCCGGGGATCCGCAAGATCTGATCGCGCACGTTGATCGAGGCGTAGTTGATCAGGAACTTCGCGTCGTAGCTCTCCCCGGGCGAGTAGAGGGAGATCAGCATGAGGATGCTGGGACTCTGCTTCTTCACGGTGACGCCTTGGGCGTTGACCTCCTGGGGCAGGCGGGCCTCGGCCGACGAGACCCGGTTCTGGGTGAGCACGTTCGCGGTGTCCTGATCGACGCCGACCTCGAAGTTCACGTCGAGCTGCATGCGGCCGTCGCTCGTGTTCGACGACTTCATGTAGATCATCCGATCGACGCCGTTGACCTCCTGCTCGATCGGCGTCGCCACGGACTGCTCGACCGCGACCGCCGAGGCGCCCGGATAGTTCGCGGTGACCCGGATGGTCGGCGGCGCCAGGAACGGGTACTGCTCGAAGCTGAGCCGGAGGAGCGAGTAGGCCCCGAGCATGACCGTGAGGATGGCGATGACGATCGCGACGATGGGACGGCGGATGAAGAAGCCGGCCACGGCGCTCTACGGTTGGCCCTTCGGCGTCGCCGGGGCGGGCCCGCTGGGGGGCGATGCCGCCGGCGCCTGCGCCTTGTCCGCCGCCGGCTTGGCGTTCGTGACTGCTCTCAGCTCGGCCTTCACCTGCATCCCCGGCCGCGCCTTCTGGATCCCCTCGACGATGACCCGCTCGCCGGGCTTGAGCCCGGACGAGACGATGTAGAACTGCAGGTATGGCTCGCGCAGCACCACGGTGCGCAGCGATACCTTGTCGCCCTCGCCCACGACGAGCACGCTCTTGACGCCCTGGACGTCCTGCACGGCGACCTGCGGCACCAGGATCGCGTTGGGCACCTGTTCGGTGACGGCGCGCACGCGCCCGAACTGGCCCGGACGCAGGACCCGCTCCGGATTCGGGAACTCGGCCCGGACCGCGATGGTCCCCGTCTTGAGGTCGATCGCCCGGTCGATGAAGATCGGCCGGCCCTTGTGCGGGAAGACGGTGCCGTCGGCCAGGACCAGCTCGAGAGAGGGCGCCCGGTCCGGGGGCACGTCACCGCGGCCGAGCCCGGGCACGCGCTTGACGAGCCGCAGATAGTCGGCCTCCACGATGGAGAAGTCGACGAAGATCGGATGGATCGACGAGACCGTGGCGAGGAGCGTGGACTCCCCCTTGCCGACGAGGTTGCCGGTGTCGATGGCGAGCTTGCTGATGATGCCGGTCACCGGGGACTCGACCATGGTGTACTTGAGGTTCAGCTCGGCCTGAGTCACCGCGGCCTTGGCCGACTCGACGGCCGCTTCGGAGAGCTGGATGGCCGTGCGCTGGCTGAGGACCGTGTCCTTGAGCGCGGCTTCGGCACCCTCGACCCCGGCGGCCGTGACCTGCTCCTTGGAGATCGCCGCGTCCAGATCTTGCTGGGGAATCGCCATCGCCTCGGCGAGCGGACGATAGCGGGCCACGTCCTGTCGGGCCTTGCCGAGGTCGGCCTTGGCCTGATCGAGTTGGGCGCGGGCCCGATCCACCACCGAGACGTCCCGCGCCCGAGTCAGATCCGCCTCCGCCTTGGCGAGCTGCGCGCGCGCCGATTGCAACGCCGCCTTGTACTCGTCCTGCTGGATCACGAACAGCACCTGGCCCCGCTCGACCTCGGAGCCTTGCCGGAACCGCACCTCCTCGAGCACGCCCGGGACCCGGGCCCGGATCTCGACGGTGGGGACGCCCTCGGTTCGAGCCACGAACTCGGCGGCGACGGAGGCGGTTTGCTGCGGGACCTCGGCCACGATGACCGTGGGGGGAGGGGCGGCCGCGGGCGTCTGCTTGGACTCCGCGACCTCGCCGCGCTGGCATCCGGGGATGAGGCCGAGCAACACGAAGGCGGCCAGGTAACGCCTCCAGGACGCCGCGCATCGACGGGCTCGTCGGCGAGTCAGCATCGGTCAGGTCTCCGAAGCCCGCAAGATTGTTGAGGCCGCCAGACGTGATGGAAGTGCGAGGCCCCACTCTAGTCCTGGAACCGGGGCCCGGACAGTAGGACGATGGTCGCAGGCCGACGGAGCCTGGGACCATCATCGTAGAGATCGTCCCACCGCATCGCTACCCTGCGCCCGCTGAGGCCTTCCATGAAACGCAGCCGGACGTCCTGACGGGCCAACGCCTGGCCCTCGTCACGCGCCGCTTCGTGGGCTCGTCCCGAGCCAGAGGCTGCTCGACGACAGGTCATTCGACCAGGCGACGCGACTCGCGCGTGGGTTCGAGGATGACGGGAGGAGACAATCGGCAGGGCAGCAAAGACCGCGGTGAGGGTCGATCCGCTTGGGCTGGTGGCAGCTGATCGACACCGGGAACGTCGACACGGTGTACCGCGACGTCTACCTCGCGCGCACCCGGACCCTGATGGCCGGCCCACGCGACGGCGACGGGCCCGATCACGCCATGATGGCGGTGCCGGTGATGCGCCCAGGCGGCTACGGCGCGGCCGGCTCGCCGCCGGTGTGAGCGCGGACCGCACCGACGTTCGGGCCTGGCACGCCGGGCCACGCCGGTTCACCCCCGCGCACCCAGGCCACCAGCAACGTGTACGTCACCGCCAGAACCACCGGGCCGATGAAGAGACCGACGAGGCCGAACGCGAGGAGCCCACCGATCACGCCCGCGATGATGAGCACGAGGGGCAGGTCGGCGCCGCACTTCCTGATCAGGATCGGACGCAGAACATTGTCGAGGCTCGCGGTCAGGAGCCCCCACACGATCAGGACCGTCCCCCCGACCGAGTGACCGCCAGCATACATCCAGATCACCGCCCCGAGTATGACCGGAACCGGACCGATCTGCGCGATACCAAGCATGAGCATGACGCAGGCCAGCAGGAAGGCGTGCGGGACGCCCGTGAGGACGAAGCCGATGCCCCCCACGATGGCCTGGACGAGGGCGGTGACCACGATGCCGAGCGCGACCGCGCGGATGGCGCCGGCCGAGAGGAGCGTGACGCGGACACCTTGCTCGCCGGCCAGCCGCCGGGAGAAGGCGAGCACGCCCGTCGCGGCGCGCTCGCCCTGCGTGTACAGGAGTGCGGCGACGACCACCGTGAGGAGGAACTGGAGCAGGAACGCGCCGAGGCCACCGGCCCGGGCGATGAGCCACCGCGCAACTTCTCTCAGATACGGCGTGACGCGGGCGGCCACCTCGTCGGGCGTGCTCGCGAGCTTCTGCCACTCCGCGCCGATCCGCTTGCCGACGAACGGCACACCCCTCACCCAGTCGGGCAGCTCGGGCAGCGGCTGGGCCGCGAGGGCCCGGGACCACGTCACGACGTCGTCGACGTGATCGATGATGGCCACCACGGCCATGGTCAGGGGGACGGCCAGCGTCGCCAGCATCAGCAGCGTCATGACCACGACGGCCAGGCTCCGCCGTCCCCACAACCACCCCTGGACCCTGCGCAGGGCTGGCCAGGTCGCCACGACGATCGTCGTGGCCCAGATCACGGCGGGCAGGAACGCCCGCAGCACCCAGAAGCTCGCCGCGATCAAGCCGCCGATGGCCACCACGGCCAGGATGATCCGCGGGAGGTCCCACGAGTGCCACGGCAACGGCGACGGTGTGTCGACGGGAGCCGCGCCCGGAGGACGCGCCTCGACCACCGGCCCTCCGCGCGTATCGAGCGCCGCGTGCCCCTGCCCTGAGGAGACATCCATGCTGCCACTCCTGAGCGCTGCTCGGACTTGCCGCGACGTGCGCACTCGACCGACCTTGGCGCGCCGGCCTTCATCTCGGCGTCGGCACGCCGAGCGCGGCAGCCGGCATCGGCGAGGATGGTGTCAGTGCGTGAGGCGGGCGGCTATCGGACCTTCGTCTCACGCCCGCGGTCGCGTGCGTGATCGCTGCGACCATGGTCCGATGGAGACGGTTCCGATGTGGGGCTACGCTTCAACTCGCCGTGCTGTAACCAGATCGGGATCGATGACGGCCGCGTCGGCCAGCCCCGCCCAGCGCGCAGGTCTCGCGCGCGCGCTGCAGGGGGCTGGTGAGCACGAGCGCGAATGATTCCCCGGCCAGCACCGGCCGCAGTCGACGGGCCAGGCGACGACCGTGCTCCGTGAGCGGAATGTCGGTCGCGCCCGTGTGCTGTCCACTCAGGCTCCACTCCGTCTCCCCGTGTCGGACGGCGACGACGTCGCGGACGGATCGGGTCCTGGTCGCCATGTGACGTCACCCCTCGGGCCGGAGCGCGAGCCTCAGTACGGCCACGTCCACTGGTCGACCTCCGGCTTGTCGGTGCCGTGCTCGTAGGCGTACCGCTGACACTCGATCTGCATGTTGCGCAGCTGCTCCTTGGCGTGCGCGCCGACGCGCTGCAGGGACGGCACCCGATCGATGACGTCGATGGCGAGGCTGAAGCGATCGATCTGGTTCTGGATCGCCAAGTCGAGCGGCGTGTTGATGTTGCCCTTCTCCTTGTAGCCACGCACGTGAAGGTTCCGGTGGTTCGTCCGCCGGTAGGTCAGCCGGTGAATCAGCCACGGGTAGCCGTGGAAGTTGAAGACGATCGGCTTGTCGGTGGTGAACAGGCTGTCGAAGTCTCGGTCAGACAGCCCGTGCGAATGCTCGGTGGACGGCACGAGCCGGAAGAGGTCGACGACGTTGATGAAGCGGATCTTGAGGTCGCGGAAGTGCTCGCGCAGGAGCGTGACCGCCGCCAGCGCCTCCTTGGTGGGGATGTCGCCGGCACAGGCCATCACGACGTCGGGCTCCACCCCCTGGTCGTTGCTCGCCTTGTTCCAGATGCTGAGGCCCTTGGTGCAGTGGGCGATGGCTTCATCGATGGTCATGTACTGCAGATGCTTCTGCTTGTCGCACACGATGACGTTGATGTAGTCGGTGCTGCGAAGGCAGTGGTCGGCCACGCAGAGCAGCGTGTTCACGTCGGGCGGCAGGTAGATGCGGCACACGTTCGGATCCTTGTTCAGCACCACGTCGAGGAATCCCGGATCCTGGTGGGTGAACCCGTTGTGATCCTGCCGCCACACGGTGGAGGTCAGCAGCAGGTTCAGCGAGGACACCGGCGCCCGCCACGGCTGCTCGCGACTCATGGCCAGCCACTTGGCGTGCATGTTGAACATGCTGTCGATGACGTGGGCGAAGGCTTCGTAGGTCGACAGGAATCCATGGCGGCCCGTCAGCAGGTACCCCTCGAGCCACCCCTCCAGCGTGTGCTCCGACAGCATCTCGAGGACCCGGCCGTCCGGCGCCAGCTGACCGCCGTCGGCATCCTCGGGCAGGTAGTCGGCCAGCCACAGCTTCTTGCTCACCTCGTAGATCGCGTCCAGACGGTTGGAGGTGTTCTCGTCGGGGCCGAACACGCGGAAGTTCGTCATGTTGTTGCGCATGATGTCGCGCAGGAACTGGCCCAGGGGGCGCGTGTTCTCGGCCATGGCCTGCCCGGGCTTCTCGACGTCGATCGCGTAGCGGCGGAAGTCCGGCATGCGCAGGGGCCGGCGCAGCAGCCCACCGTTGGCGTGAGGATTCGCGCCCATCCGGCGCGTGCCTCGGGGCGCCAGCACCCGCAGCTCGGGGACCAGACGGCCGGTGGCGTCGAAGAGCTCCTCCGGCCGGTAGCTGCGCAGCCACGTCTCCAGCTGCGTGAGGTGGGCCGGGTTGCCGTGCATGCCGGACAGCGGCACCTGGTGAGACCGCCAGAAGCCCTCCACCTTGTGACCGTCCACCTCCCGGGGCCCGGTCCAGCCCTTGGGACTGCGGAGCACGATCATGGGCCAACGCGGCCGCACCGCCTTGCCGCTGGCCCGCGCCACCTGCTGGATTCGCCGGATCTCCAGCACGCAGTCCTCGAGCGTCGCGGCCATCCGCTGGTGCATGAGCGCCGGGTCGTGGCCTTCGACGAAATGCGGCGTCCAGCCGTAGCCGCGGAACAGGCTCTCCAGCTCGTCGTGAGAGATGCGGGAGAGCAGCGTCGGGTTGTTGATCTTGTACCCGTTGAGGTGGAGGATCGGCAGCACCGCCCCGTCGCGCACCGGGCTCAGGAACTTGTTCGAGTGCCACGCGGTGGCCAGCGGGCCGGTCTCGGCCTCGCCGTCGCCCACCATCGCCACCACCAGCAGATTCGGATTGTCGAAGGCGGCGCCGAACGCGTGGGAGAGGCTGTATCCCAGCTCGCCGCCCTCGTGAATGGAGCCCGGAGTCTCCGGCGTGCAGTGGCTGCCGATGCCGCCGGGGAACGAGAACTCCCGGAACAGCTCCAGCATCCCCTCGGCGTCCTCGCCTTTGTTCGGGTAGATCTCGGAGTAGGCGCCCTCCAGGTAGACGGGCGCGAGCACGCCCGGGGCTCCGTGGCCGGGACCGGCGAGGAAGATGGCGTCGAGGTCGTACATGTTGATCAGGCGATTGAGGTGGACGTAGGCGAAACTCAGGCCGGGGCTGGCGCCCCAGTGTCCGAGCAGACGCGTCTTGACGTGCTCGGGCTTCAGGGGCTCGTTCAGCAGGGCATTGCCCCGCAGGTAGATCATCCCGACCGCCAGATAGTTGCACGCCCGCCAGTAGGCGTCGATCTTCTCGAGCTCGTCTGTGGACAGCCGCTCTGCCGTCGAGGTCGCGGGCTTGGATTCCATCACGTGCGCCATGCGTTTCCTCCGGAGATCGGGGACATTCCTCGGGCCACCGCGGTCATCAAGGGCTGCTGCTACTGCGGCACCTTAGCGAGCGAGCCGGACCATTGCCTATGCGGCGTTGGTCGCAGGGACGGCGGTCAGGGTGATTGGGCCCAGTATCCTCTGCCGCTGTCGCGCCACAGCTCCCGCGCAACGATCCGGCGGCGATCCGCCGAGAGCACGCCGTCGACGAGGACCGCGTCGCCGTTGCGCAGCCCCTGGTACGAGGACTGGTCGGCCTGGGTGAGGTCGACGGCAATCGAGGCCCCGGAGGCGGTCATCACCTGCATCCGGTTGCCCGAGATCCACTGCACGGAGCCGGCGAACCGGATCAGCTCCTGGGCTCCCGCGGTCGCCAGGAACGCGAGCACGAGCACCATCCCGACGAGACCGGCGATCGTCAGGCACTGGCCCGGCGGTCGTGCCATCATGGGGACCTCGCTTTCAGGCTGAGCGACCCACGACCTCGAGCGTGTGCTCGGCGATCATCGGCTCCTCGTCGGTGGGAATGACCCAGACCGAGACGCGGGAATCTGCGGCCGAGATGCGCGGACCGCCCGCACTCGCTCCAGAACTCGACCGGCGAGCGTTCCCGTGCCGACATCGCGATCCTCCTGGCGAGAGCCTTCCATCGAACAGCGCAGCACGTTATCGGACCTTGGTCGCACGACCGTCGAGCGGACCGCGGTGGGACCGTTTGGGAGTGTCGTTCGCCGGTGGCCTGCTGAGCCGGGAAACGCCGATCGACGGCCGGATCTCCGAGTGCGTTTGCGATGCGTGAACGGCGCACGATCCAGCCGGGTCGCTCCTGGGATCCGGAGCAACCAGCTCGGGATCGTTCAGCGGTTCGAACTGTTCTCCGGGGGGCTCGGCGGGCGCGCGCGCGAGGCCAGCAGGCCGGCGGCGGCCGCCAGGGCCAGGCCGAGCGCGATGCCGGCCAGCACGTCGGATGGCCAGTGGGCGCGCAGGATCACGCGCGCCATCCCGACCAGAACGATCATCAGCACCGAGAGGATGCGGACCCACGGGCGGAGGCGCGGCGGCAGCGCGCGCGCCAGGAAGATGACGGCGCCGAAGAACGCCGCCGCCGCCGTGGAGTGACCGCTCGGAAACCCGAGCGAGACGTCCTCCGGGCGCGGTCGGCCCACGAGATACTTGAGCGCGCCCTCGAGGAGCGGCGCCACGACCATCAGCCCCGCCCAGAGCCACCAGCGCTCGCGGGCGCGGCGGAAGACGACGAAGAGCATCAGCGTGCCCGGCAGCAGCACGCGCCAGTCGCCGGCGCGGTTGACGACGCGCATGACGGACACCACGGCGGGCGTGGCCATGGCCAGCAGCGCCTGCCGCACGCTCGAGTCCGCCGGGACGGCGCCCAGGACGACGATGGCCGCGGTGAGCGCCAGGAAGCACGCGCCGGCTACCGTGAGCACACTGCGCGGATGCCGTATGGAGGCCGTGGTCATTCCGAGCGGCGCCGGGTGAGGATGGCGACGACGATGACGACGATGGCGCCGGCCAGCAGCGCCAGGCCGCCGAACACCAGGGCGGCGGTCACCGGCGACCAGCCCTCACTGCGGAGCCCCCCCGGATGATCGGCCCACGCCGGCGCGGCGGCGAGCACGACCGCGAGGGCGGCGGCGAGCCGCCTCACGTTCAGCGGGGACGCAGCGCCATCCCGTGCGGCGCCTTCCCGACCGGGATGGTTCGAACCTGCGCGTGCGTCGTGAGGTCGATCACCGACACGTGGTCGGCCCAGCGGTTGGTGACGAGTGCATGGCGGCCGGTCGGCTCCATGGTGACCAGGTCGGGATAGCCCTTCTGGGGAATCGTCGTGACGATCTTGTCGCTCGCGGTGTCGACCACGACGATCTTGTTGGACCGGCGCAGCGTCGTGTAGAGGTAGCGGCCGTCGAGCGTGAGCGTGGACTCGTGCACGATGCCGGGCAGCGCGATGGTGCCGATCGGCTTGTTGGTGGCGGTGTCGATCTTGAGGATCGTCTTGTTCTCGCCGGCGGCGGCGTAGAGGATCTTGCCGTCGGCGGCGAGGGCGAGGCCCATGGCGTCGCCGCCCCCGTGGACGTGGCGCGCCACCGTCGTCCGGGTGGTGACGTCGATCACCGTCAGGTCGCCGGCGGTCTCGCCCGACACGTACAGCCGCTTGCCGTCCCGGGAGAACACGCTGTGGGCGGGCCACGTGGAGACCACGACCCGACCGTCGATCTTCTCGGCCTGCAGGTCGTAGAAGATGATCTCGTCGTTGCTGGTGTCGCTGGACCAGTCGAGCACGAGCAGGTAGCGACCGTCTGGCGTGAAGCTCAGGTTGTAGGGATTGCCGCCGATCTTGACGCGCTTCACGAGCTTGCGGGTGTCGGCGTCGATCACCCCGAGGTCGTGGCTCTTGTCGTACACGACCCACGCCCACTTGCCGTCGGGATGGAAGACGATGCGATTCGGCTTGCCGTTGCCGACCGGGATGGTGGCGAGCACCTCGAAGGTGTTGGTGTCGATGACGGAGACCGAGTCCGACTTGGTGTTCGTGACGAAGAGCGAGGCGGCGGCGGCCGGGCCGGTGACCAGGAGCAGCAGCGCGCCGACGAGCAGGCTGGGCAGCGACCTCACGACTCGGTTCCTCCGGACGCCTCAGGGCGCCGTCTTGTCGATCGCGGTGATCGCCAGATTGGGTGGCGTGCCCCGCAGCGTGAATCGTACCGCGTCTCCCGGCTTGACCGAATCCAGAATCTTGGGCGACGTCGTGCGGAACCCCATCGTCATGGGCGGCATGTAGCCGGCGATCTCACCGTGCGTGATGACGAGGATGCCGATGTCGCCCAGCCCGGCCCGCACCACGCCGGTGCCGTGGTATTCGCGCTCGCCGCCGGCGGTCGTGGCCAGCGCGCGGGCCGTCTGCAGGTCGGCGGCGAGCCGTCGCGCCTGCTGGCCCCACCACAGATACCCGGCGCCGACGCCGAGCGCCAGCGCCAGGTCGACCAGGAGCACCGCCTTCCACAGGCGCATCAGTGCACGTGCTCCGCCGGCAGAGGCGGCTCCACCTTCTCCTCGTTGAGCCGCTGGACGTCGGCCAGCAGCAGGTTGGGATCGCGCCGCGCATCGCCGGGGGCGGCGAAGACCGCACGCAGATAACCCTGCCGGTCGATGAGGAACTCGGCGTGACGGGCCGGCGAGAACAGTCGGTAGGTGTCGAGGATCTCCCGGCTCCCGTCGGTGACGACGGGATAGAAGATCAACGCGCCCTGGGACAGCCGACGGATGGCGTCGGCAGCCGCGTCGGTCGGCACCGCGATGACCTCGACCTCGAGCGTGCCGAGCTGGGAATAGGCCTCGGCCAGCTCGACCAGGCGCGGGTAAGAGGTCGGCAGCGTGTAGAGCACGAGCAGGACGATCTTGCGCCCACGATAGTCCCTGAGCGAGCGGGAGTACTCCGGGCCCACGGTGAAGGTGAAGTCGGGGGCGACCAGCCAGGGTTGCTCCGGCTCGACGGTGGGACCCAGCAGCCGCGAGGCGTCGGCGGCGGCCAGGGCGCGCAGGTAATTGATCAGGTGCCAGCGCGCGTCGGTGTCCAGCCGCTCCCCGAAGGCCGGCATCGGCGGCCGCCCGTTGGTGATCCACCAGAAGATGTCGCCGGCCGTGTGCAGCGCGACGTGATGGGCGCGCAGGTCGGGCGGCCGCGGCTGCAGCGTGGCCGCGGCGGGCCCGTCACCGGCTGCGCGCGGCCCGTGGCAGACCGCACAGTGCTCGCCGTAGAGCGCCTGGCCCTCGGCGATCGACGACGCCTGGTAGGGGACGCTCGGACGGCGATAGGTCGTCGGGTACGCATCGCTCACCAGCGGGGGCAGCGCGATGACCAGGCCGGCCACCACGACGACGGCCCCGCCGGCGAGCACCGGCACGCGGAGCCGTCGCAGCGCCAGCGATGCCAGCAGAGCGACGAGCCCGATCACCACGACCTGGCTGCCGACGAGCACCTGGGACTGGAGGTCCGGCGCGGCCGTGAGGTTGTCCAGCGCCAGACGATGAGCCAGCGGCCAGGTCGGCTGCTCGTGACGCGCCGGGGGCGTGACGGTCATCGCGGCGACGACGACCAGGACGAACAGCGCCAGCGTCGCCTCGGCCGCCACGAAGCGACTCAGCCGGCGCATGGCCGGCCGCCCGACGGTGGCGGCGTCGCCGGACAGGGCCGGGATCAGCCGGCGATTGAACGAGGCGAGCAGCAGCATCGCGGCGAAGGCCACGAGCTTGACCAGCAGCAGCCGCCCATGGCGCGTGCCCAGCAGCCCGGCCACGCTGGCGATCTGGATCCAGGCGTTCCAGAGGCCGGAGACCGTCACCGCGCCCACCAGCGCCAGCGCCACGCGCGAGAAGCGGCGGGCGGCCAGCACCGCGAAGGGCCGGGCGTCGGCGCCGGCGGTGCGTCCGGCCAGCCACAGCAACAGCGCCAGCGCCGGCAATCCGCCGACCCAGAATCCCGCGGCGGCGAGGTGGACGACGTCGGCCGCGATGGCGGCCGCGGTGCCGGGTTCCACGGCGGCCGCGTGACTCGCCGCCGCCACGAGGGCGAGCGCGACGGTGCCCAGCAGCGCGAGCTGGCCGCGGATCGCCCCCCAGTCCGCGCGGTCCCGGATCTCGGCGCGGACGACGAGGAAGGCGGCGAGCAGGACGAGCAGGCCCGCGCGCAGCAGCCACACCGTGCCGCCCCGCGTCTGCAGCAGCACGCGCGCGATCGCCCGCGGCTGGAAGGCGGCGCCCGCCTGGCCTTCGAGGACGGAGGTCTGGTAGGCCACGGCAACGAGCGCGCTGGCGAGCGCGACGAGGACGAGGGCGCGGCCGAGGGTGAGGATCCATGACTCCCAGCACCGCGCCGTGGGGCGGTCCGACGGTCCCGCCAGCCACAACAGCGAGGCCCCACCTACCAGGAAGACCGACGCGCCCAGATGCAGCCAGCGGGCGAGGAGCCCGGCTAGTTCCCCCACTCGAAGCTCACTTCTGCGCCGCGCGCGAACCGCGCCGCGGCGGCCGGCATCACCCGCAGCGTGGGCTTGCCGATGGCGACCGTGATCTTCCTGGTCGCGGCGGGCAGGGTGACGTCGGCGCCGTAGTGGAATCCCTTGCCCCCCAGCATCGGATTCAGCCGCACGATACGCGGCGCCGTCTTGTCGGCATGAATCGTCGCGGTGATGGGCAGGTAGGGCAGCGGCTCGCCGAGCATCGCGTCGCTCACGAACACCATGAGATGCGCGGGCGGAGCGGTCGCCGCGCCGCCGTGCTGGTGCTGGTCGTGGCCGCCGCCGGCGCCGGGGGCGGCGTAGGCGATGCGCACCCGATAGTCGCCCACGACGCGCTCGCGCTCGGCGCCGGGCTCGGCGGCGTGGTGCGCGTGGTCGCCACCGGCGAGCGTGCGGATGTACGCGACCAGGTCGATCGTCTCCGCCAGCGTGAGGCTGTCGCGGTAGTCGGGCATGATCGACAGCCCGTCGGCGCCGGTGTGACCCGGGCCCGTGACGATCACGGCGTTGGGATTCACGATGGACTCCGCGAAGTACTCGGCGGGATGGTTCCCGCCCATCCCGGCCAGCGCGGGACCGCGCCGCGCTGGATCCTGCGCGACCGGCGGAAACGACTCCCCCGCGACCTCGTGGCACTGGTAGCACTCGAGCTTGACGAAGGCCTCGCGGCCCTTGCTGGCGTCGCCGTCGGGCCAGGAGAAGCGCCACCCGGGGGGCACGCCGCCGGCCCGGTGCAGATCCTCCATGCTGATCTGGGCGCCCCGCCGGCCGCCCTCGGCCGGCTTCGCCGGCGTCGAGCTCGCCGCGCCGTGATCGTGGCTGTGCTGCGCGAGCGCGGGCAGGGCCGCCAGCGCCAGGATGGCCAACGCGCTGACCAGCGGCTTCGTCATCCTCGGACCGCTGATCCTGATGCCGGCGATCGCGATCGCGACC
>Ga0134124_10001913_pt1 | contig 16759 bp, 11 predicted proteins | sample KB304_FD_96880 | JGI IMG/M metagenome (GOLD analysis project Ga0134124, IMG submission 96880) | Terrestrial soil microbial communities without Nitrogen fertilizer from Kellogg Biological Station, Michigan, USA - KB3-0-4 | ecosystem: Environmental > Terrestrial > Soil > Unclassified ...
GGGTTGATGACCTTTCCTTTTATCAAGGGCATGCACAGAGGAGTGGATCGCCAATCCTAGAACTTGGGTGTGGGACCGGCCGGCTTACATGCGAACTCGCAAAACTTGGGTTCCAAACGATGGGTATTGATATCTCGCCAAGAATGCTCGAGAGAGCGGAGGCGCGAAAGACTTCTTTGAACTACGAAGCCCAATCTCGTGTCGAATTCAGATTGCTAAGCATGACGCAGTTTGATTTACCTCAACGCTTTGGCCTCATAGTAGCTCCGTTCAGCACTATCTTCGAACTGAGCAGCGCCGAAGATCGCGACGCAACATACCGTTGCTGTATTGGACACCTAAGGGATGGAGGCGTGCTCATCATAGATAACTGGTTTAAAGGTGATGGACAACTAGCCGATTGGGGAAAGCCAAGGCCACACGGCGTCGTAACTTTTCTGGGCGATCGAAAACATCCGAATCATAGCGGAACGCGGATACAACACTTCGAAGCGCAGGAGTACGGTCCGGATGGGTTGATGGAGTTAACGATCTTTGTTGATGAATTAAATCAAGATAGTGGTGTGCGCAGGAAAACCTTCAAGGTAACGCGTCGTTACGCGTCTCCTGAACAGACAAGAATTGAGCTCGAACGAGCGGGTTTCAACGAAGTCGAAGTCTATGGAGGCTTCAATCGAGAACAACTTTACGATCCAAATCTGAGGGGACGAGGTCGTCAAATCTTCGTGGCTCACCAAAAAGGAAACTTCTAAACGGACCGTAGTTCGTTGACGGCGAATCTCTTACGCAATTATGTCTTTGTGTCGACTAGTCGAGAAGTACTGAAGAGGAAACCGATGATGAGATGTGCAAAATGTGGCCACAACACTAGGACACTGGACGTGTACGGCATGGTTGATCTCGCCGACAAGCACCCGGAGCGCAAGCGCTGGCAAGACAATCCCGAACACCGAAAGACTCTAGAGTTTTATGCCTGGTTTATCGAGGCATTCGACAATGCTCGGCTTCTTGACGTCGGGGCTGGTCCGGGAACTGTCGCGGTTCCATTATCGCGGCTTAATAACGTTCAAGAAGTAATATGCTTTGAGCGAGATCCTGAAGCGCGTCATACCCTGCAAGAAATCATAAATCGTGAAGAGAATAGAAAGATCCAAATAGCGGGTGAGGGAGACCCTTGGTGTTTGCCATTTGAGTCATCAACGTTTGATGTTGTGATCTGTCGCTATGCAATGCACCATTTTGCCGATCAGCCAGGTGCGATGCGCGAGATGTCCCGTTGCCTGAAATCGGGGGGGACATTGCTCTACTCTGACGTAGCTATGCCTGAGCATAGCCGCGACACTACGCATGGTCTGTATTTATTGCGAGAGGATACGTTTTACGGGTACCGCACATATCATCAGATGTTGGAACTTGTAACCAAGCAAAACCTGTCGGTGGTCGCTGTACGACCCTACGATTATCAGCGTGGCACCTTAAATGACTACTTAAACGTTATCGAAGATGGTGCAATGAAAGATCATTTAATCCGGGCGTGGTGCGGGTTGGATGATAAAACAAAAGGCGAATTGAGATGGTCCGGAAAACCGGACGGCCCCTTTATTACCTATCCGATCATAGATGTAGCGGCCCGAAACGCGGGATCTGATGATGGAGGTTGGCTCTGTGTCTGACGTTGTAGGTCCTTGACCTTTGAGGGTATCCGCCGGTTAGTCAAGAGCTTTCAATTCCAGGAGTTCTTTACACTCGCTTGCATTCCATTCCATAACGTTAATCCATTACACCAGTTCGAACGTCTCTTTTTTGCCTTCGAATCCAACCGTGAACTTTTCAGGGGCGAATTGCACTGCATTCAATCCTCTTCATGCGGTACCCATAACAAACCGTGAATGGGTTTAAGTTATTGCGGCCACGGCAGATACCGCCCGCAGACTAACTCCTCCATTGATTTTTTTCTTCAAGCAGCTGGGCTGACACCACTAGGCGAACCGAATCAATTACACTCCGAAGGGTAATTGCGTTCCCCCGATTTTCATGGACGTGTCTCTAACTTTGGCCTAGGTATTGCCAATGTAGTGTTTGAAGCTGGAGAGACGTCCCCAAAGACAGCGATAAGCGAATCCGAGCATAGAGAAAACAAAGGGAAGAGCGATCGACGCTATGCATAACTTGCCACCTGAATTGGAACACAACTATTGCCACATTGCGCCTGAGTGGCGAGATAAGACCGGACAAAAACTTTGGTTTGTGAGCGCTCCTTACGGGGGAACCGTGTTGCGCTTTAGCGGTGAGCCAACAAGCTTGCTGTATGCCATCGCTCCTTTGGTCAGCGAGATTAAGAGAAGAGCCATAGCCGATCTAACTATCAACGACGTTGCACTTCTGAATCCGGTTTCGTCATCCGAAACATTTTACAGTGAACTCGAATTGCGTCTTCAAAGCCAGAGGTTACGGGCGATCTGTATTAGCGCACTCACGGCAGGCAGTGCTGAAGCAAGGAAAATCGCTCAACTCGCCAAGAGCATTAATCCAAACACCGTGACTATCTTCGGAGGTCCTCATGAGGATGACATCACGCTCAAAACAGCAGTCGACACAGTTCTCGCCGGAGTTGTCGATTTTTCAGTTGCCGGAGATGGAGAGTATGCCCTGCTGGAGTTAGTAAAGATATTGTTCACGAATCCTGATGCTTCCGTTGACGAGATCAAAAGCTTGGTTGTGGATCGACGATCGCATTTTCGTGATTGCGAAGGGCTCGGCGGTATCTATTTTCAGCATAAAGGTAAAGCTGAGCAGGTTCTTCTCAGCCAGAAGGCGTTGAATCTCGACAAGCTTCCTCTAATGCCACGCGAACTGCTTCATGAATCAGATACACGCACTTTCTCCATCTTTAAGAAAAGTGGACAGAATGTTAAGACAGCACAAATCATGACACATCGTGGCTGTCGCTGGCGCTGCACATTCTGTTCGGAGAGTCTTGCTGTTAACAGGCGCAGCCTCGCCTCTGTGATCAATGAGATCGAACAAATCAAGCACTTCAGTACCCTGCACGCGAACGTCAGTCGCCAGGATTACAAGGCGATCTTCTTTGATGACAGCACCTTCAATGATCGTTCTCAACAACGTAGAGAGTTTTTGCAAGAGCTGTACTCTTACCTTCAATACTCTGGGATCGAGTGGGGCTGTCAGACCCGGTTGGACATGATTGACGCTGAGAACTTGAGGCAGATGAAAGATGCCGGCTGCTCGTATGTTTTTACCGGTCTCGAATCGGCGAGTGACGAGATGCTGCGAACTATGAGGAAGGATGAGAGAAGACAGCAGATTGAGCGAGCATTCGATGCCGTGAATTCGGTAGGTATGAGACTGGGTGTGTCGTTGATCTTTGGCGTAGCGCAGCAGGGATCGTCTGAGACGCAAGAGTCTGACGACACGATTTGTGAGACCCTGCAATTTGTTGAACAACAAGTACAGCACGGGAACATCGTGTTAATAAGCCCGAATATTGCGACCTATTATCCGACAACAACAATGACTTCTGAATCGGATGTGGCAATCGACTTTCGTCGTCCAATTGTTAATACCGGATTCCCATGGAATAGATTTGAAGAGGGAGAGGGGCACCATCCGAAGGGAATAACAAAAGAGAAAGCTGCAGCCATTTTGAAGCAGAGCATTGACCGGTTTGGTGAATACTTAGTGGATCAGGATATTTATTCCGTGGAAGGGTTCAACGAAGCGTATCGTTCCGGTTTGCTCGATTCCAGCCGTCGGGCTTATGCGGATCTTAATCATGCTTCAATTAGCAGACCGATTAGAGCTGCACACTCAGCGGCAATTGCGATCTCTAAGTTGAACTACGTGTCGCGGGAGGACCGGCAAAAAGAGATGGAGGAAGCGCGCGGAATCGCCGCAGCATTAATGGGTGTAACGCCATCGCGCCGAGAGAACATTGTATTAACAAGGAATACGACAGAAGCTGCAAGTTTAGCATTCTGGTTGGCGGGCCTGCACCTTAAGCGGCGACCTACTGTACTCACGACAAATGCTGAGAACATGTCAGTTCCTCGTGCGTTTAAGTTCCACATGGATCATGGTAATTCATCGGGTCGCGACCTTTGGTCTTCCTACCAGGATTTTGGAGTCCAGAAGACTAAAGATTACCTTATCACCATGCGTTCAACGCAGGTTGAACTCAAGAAGGTTGACGTTCTATCCGACACGCGTGGAATGGAGGAAAAGATTCTTGAGAATATGACCCCTGAGACTGACCTCATCGTATTTTGTCACGTGATCCGAGATGACGGCAGAATCTGCGACGTGACTCGACTTTGTGCAACCATACGAAAGGTCAATCCCGATGCATTCATTCTAGTCGATGGTGCACAAGCATTAGGGGCGTTACCACAGATCGATGTTGAAGAGATGGGCTGTGATTTCTACGTTGCGGCACCACATAAAACTCTTGGCAGTTTTCCTATAGGACTTCTCTATATGAGCGAGAGGGCGAAAGTCAACGTCAGGTTCTTACCCAGAGGCAGTAACAATGGTGTGCTGAGTTGCATTATTTTGGATGGAATGTTCGCCGAGAGTTTGGGCGTCAGCGCAACGGTCGAAACTGAATTATCTATTCCCGAGATCGTTGGATTTGTAGCCGCAGTGAAGAGTTTGGAGCAGGATGCCATCATCGTTGGGAATGACTGTGTCCGTTTAGATCAGAATCGACGAAACCTTAAGGAACACCTTTCGGGTCGTCTGCGTGAATTCCCGTTGGTTGAGTTAACATCTCCAGTCGATCAGGAGCATTCAAACTTTATTCTGACCTTCAGGTTCAAGAATCGCGATAATCGAAGGATGGTTGAGAGTCTTTGGCGTGATCATCTCGTATTCATGTCTTATATAGCGCGAACCGATTCTATTAGAGCCTCGTTCGGACCGATTACGACCATAAAGGATCTCGATTTGGCAATAGATGCTTTGCGGACTGAGTCCTCAAAACTCACTCGGTCTCACTTGTGGCTGGAACTTCGAGAATCCGTGCTCGACTAAAAGTAATGTAGTCTAGATCACAGCCTTCATTCGTCAGGCTTCTGTAGTGCTTTACAGATTGCAGTCTAAGCTTAGGCCTAGTGCCCAAAAGCGTATGATTCCTCAAAGAAGGTATTGGGCATAATTGGCTTATATTCTCCTTCGTGCTAGACGATTTCGCCTGGCCGTTGGTAGAAAACCAGAAACGATGTTGTAAGCATTCCTGCTGCCTGGTCATTTTGTCTATGCATTTGAGTTTTCTTGCGATCCGCGATCACAAATGCTGAACCAAGGTCAAAGCGCTGATTCTACGATGCAAGGCGACACGTCCCGTGCCGATCGCGGCCACTTCGTCCTCAGAGATGTTCACCAGACGTTTCTAGATCGCCTTTTCGGAAAGTATTCAAAAGAGTCAGACAGGCTATGTGGCGAACGCCTGCTTGGGCGCCTCCGCGATGAATTTAATAATGACCCGAACCGTTTTCGCACGTCCCTTGGAAAATTCTGGATTAATTGCAATGAGCGAGCTGTTGACGCAGACGCTGTATTAAAGGGATTAGTCTCTCTCTGTGAACAAGCCGGACGACTGGTAGATGACGAGGTGACAAACAAGCTTCTCGTAAACTTGTTCGGCAAACTCGTAGGATTTTCGTTGATGAAAGTCGACCGCGTTTACCGCCAAATCTACTACGTTGATATTTATCATCACCTGCTAGCGAAGAAGATTCGTGACATGATCAAGCAGGCGGTTCTAGTACCTTTTAACCAGGGCAGCGTTGGATTTGCCGCTCGGATAGGTGGCCTATCGCTTTCCAATTCGCTAAATGATCCTCGAGGAACGGTCGCGAGCGAGGATCTTCTTCAAGGCAACATCTCCATCATGATGAGCGGTATAGGTAGACAAGTGCTCGGAAAGCGCACTCCCGGTCTGGAAACAGGCGCGCACGATAAAGAAGGCGTAAATCCATCAATTGACTATAGCTTGTCTGACTTCCAACTAGACGAACCGGAACAGAGGTGGAGGTTTTCAAATGAGACCGCCGACTGGGAAGATACGATGGTGATGGATGAAGAGCAGTGCGCGGCTATACTGTTTTGCTACTTTCCGATTCATGAAATTTTTCCAAATTACCTGAGCACCTCCTCGGTAGGCATACGTGGCGAAAGTGAGCAAGATTCGGATCCGCCTGCCTTGTATAAGCTCTTTACAGAGATCACGCGCACCTACGAACATTCGCTTCTCGCCGATATATATAAAGCTCAAGCAAAATTTGTCACCAAAAGGACCGATGAGGCAATTAAGCGAAAGATAAACACACTAGACGTACTAGCCTCCTTGCAGACTACTGATAATCCCACTGGTGGGCTCCTAGCGCTCCGCTCTGACCTTCGTGATTGCCGCATCTGCGTACCCAAGTTAGAAGCTAGCCTTGCACGGCCAGTTTTCGAGCACGACGAGGTGCAGCAGAAACTCCTTGAACAGTCACCTAAGCATCAAGCTTCTCATCGTGATCCTGTTCTCTTACTATTTACCCAGAATATTGTGTCAATCAAGTTAGGTTCGACTCTTGATGGTCAAAGCCTCGTGACTCTTCTTCTTCATTGCCGGGGCGCGTCAAACAAGGAAGCAACGATAAGTTTAGACATTGATATTAGCAACATTCCAACAATCTGTAGTTTCTTTAGTTTAATTCGAGAGAGATATTACGCTCAATTCGAATCTCTTTTTGCAGGAAAACCCAAGACCGGAAGGGTCGAGCAGCAGAATACCTTCGGGATGGTCAAAGTGGCGGTCGATGCGTATGAAGGTGTCGCAGCTTACATTGCCCGAATTGTGTGTTCAGGAATCGAAGAGACTATGCGTCTTCCTTTTTTTGCAGCTCTACCGAAAGAAGCTACATCGAGGGACGGCTTCAATCCTGAGATTGAGCGTAAAGATCAAGTTTCTGCCTTGTCAAACGTGATTGCTAGGTTAATCGAGCAGACGTTCCAAGAGGGAGGTAACCCGATCAGTAGCATCGATGCTCTCGGCGCGGAACTTGAATACATTGACGCCCAGAGCGCAAGAATTAGAGATCGCATTGTGGGAGTAAGTGCCTACTATTGGGCGGCGCACCAGATCGAGCCGCTCGAGCCGGATTCTCCCGTTAAGGCTCTGAATGAATTTGGTGAAGAGGTCTCTTCGCGGGTCAATTCAGCGTGGAAAGCAGAAGGCCCGGCCGTGCGACGTTTGTTGAGAATGCTGTGTCTCAAGAGCATGCTCGATGACGGACCCATCTACATAGCATATCCTGTTGGGAATAAACGTACTTCCGCACAATTTCAATTCGTAATTCCTGTGCCAGAGAGTCTGAAGAGTCGCTATGGGCTCAGTTTCCGGTTTGAACCGTCTCATCCTCCGTCCGACAACGGGCAGCCGAAAATTCTCAGCTTCTGTTTTGTGACACGTCAGGGAACAAATGACGTAGATGTCGCAAGGACTCTCTGGAGTGTAAAGCCGAAGTATCGCATGGCGGCTCTTTGTCTCAACAGAACGAATATAGACGCATCTCTGAGAGATTCAATAGTCTCATGGGATCAGGGGAGCTTAGATTCCGATGAGCTGATTTGTTCAATGAGTAAATACTTGAACGCAAAAAGAGTGAATCTGAGAGATATGGCTGACGAAAGCAGGCCTGATCTTTTTGATGACTGGAGAGTCAGCTTCTACACCATAGGCGGTCGATGGACCAAGCTCGGGCGGCAGTTGGTAACGCGTATTAAGAACTATGAGGAGCATTTGCAAGCGACTGAGGAATTTTTCGAGGAGAAAGGACGCGCTGACACCGCTGAAGCACTGGTAGGTGGTACATCTCATAGTCTAAAGATCCCTTTTCAGGTAGCTAAAGACTTGGCAGAAAAAGGGCTAGCAAAGGAGGCGGCGCGCATCCTGAAGATTGGTGTTAGCTTTGTTACCGTAGGTGCATATGTTCAAAACTATCGAAGAGAACAAAGAAAGAAAGTCGCGCAACTTCGCGACGCCTACTTAAGTCTTAAACCGACAGCCTTTGACCAAGCCGACAACGAGACATGGATATCCTATGGTAAGCACTTGGAGGAAAATCTCTATCGACTTTCTGATAGATTGGCCCACGGAACATATCTCTCCAAGTTACCGCCGCCTAACCCTACTGAATGTCACGAAAACCAGTGCGGTGATCTGGCGCTGGAGCGCAGGATAGTGCAGCACGTAATTCAAGGATCTGACGCTCTGTTATCGGACGAGTTCTTGGTAAACTTTGCTCCAGCGCGTGACCGGGAGAACCCTGATGCCCTGCTTTTAGAAGAGTCTGCGGTCGAGGAATGGCTAGACCTAGCTGCGTACTATGTTAAGTTGCGCGATGGTGGTGAAATTATTAAGCGGGCAGAAGCGCAGAACTCCTCCGGGCTGTGGCTTGATTGGAATCTTCCGCAAAGTTACATCCTTAAACACGCCAATCAAACTATTTTCTCACACGATACTGAAGCGGGCGTATTCCTATCGGCATTCACCGAAATAGTAGCTAATGCGATCGCTAATGCTCGTCCTCAGAACCGACGTGTGACTGTTTCCTTTTCAACTCTAAGTGATAAGAATCTCATAGTCAGAGTGGTGAACAATTTGAGAGGTAAGCCTCCCTGGAGCAGCGTCAGAGAATATGAAGAATTTGCCGCGCGCCACTCCGGAGTCGTCGGGGCATTTACTGTGAAATGGGCTTGTGAGTCTTTGGGGTGGACTTTTGATGTTAGGTCGTTTGAACGTGATTCAGATTGGTTTCAAGAAGTCGAATTCGCGGCGGACGTCTTGCCAGCGTAGCCAAGTTTAGGAGGCAACATGTTTAACATCTTATGGATAGAAGACGAACTCAAGCCGGTCGAACAGTTGGCTCCGATTTTGGCGAAGATGCCAGGGCTTTCGCTGTCGGTGCTGCTATTCGCAAAGGGTATCATCAGAAACGATCTCGCCGGAGTTGAGGCTGGAGGTGTGGACATCGAAATCATTGATACAAATCAAACGATGAACCTGGAGGAGTTTTGGCAATTTGTGGTTAAGGCCTATGAAAAAATTAATCCCTGGCTTGTTATCACGGATCTAAGGCTCCCCGAAGTCACTCCTGCTTATCAAATCAAAACTAAGCAGGGTATGTTGCCTGCGGCTGGTGTGAATTTAACCCAACTTCTTTTTGAGAGAACAAGCTGTCGCAATATCATATGGCTCACACAACATGGTTCGGCGGTAGTTCGGATGCCAACTTTTGTAGTTAGAGATTGGGAAAAGGGTGGGGTTAATATCATCTCGTTCCCGCAGACTTTTGTGGTGGACAAAACGAATATCGAAACGCATATTCCAGGGCTCATTGTGGACTTAACTGAGCGTTTACTCGACCAAGTTCGGAGCTTGCTGAACTACCGTATTGAAGCTTCTAAAATTGCGGGCCTTTTTCGTTTGCTCTCATCCGACAGCCTTAAGCACTTCTTTACGAAACCGAGTTCAGATTCGTCGGCTTTTGAGCAGACTAAAAGGAAGTTGGATGCTTATGACTTGATTCCCTACAATGATCCACCCATTACGTTTAGTACTTGGCTGAGGGCTTACCATTCGAACGGGCAATTATTAGAGTCTCTTCGTAGAGAAGACGACCTTGATGGATTTGCGCGCTCACTGGCCATTGTATTAGGTGAGCACCTGTGGGGAATGGCTATATCCGAACTCGAAGAATTTTTCATTTACGCATCGCGACATAACAATGTAAATACAGAATTACTGGATTTAACCCTAATAACCTCGCCGCAGGCACCCGCGAACCTGGTCATTGGCCCAATTGCGAGAAGCCTTTTAATCTGTGCTCTAGGGAATGTTGTTCAGAACGCACAGCAGCATGGTCGTGAAGGTGCGAAGATAAAGTGTTGGAGCCAAACCGGCTCCGAAGCTATTTATCTTGTGATCGCTAACGAAGTCAATGATTTCGGTGTTTTCCACAGCCAGATGACCGATAAGATTACTAACAAGCGTCTTCGGGGAATTCAGCTTGCGCGCAGTTCTATCGACGGCTTAAACCAACTGCATGAGGGGCAACAGAGTGCTGAGTTGGAAGGCGACGATTGGGGGCGCTGGGGCTACCGAACCGTTGCGTGGGACAATGACCGCGCGCGAGTTCTCTTCTTCGGTAGTCCAAACGGTGGCGACGATGAGAATGCGATCAACTTTTCGAGGACTGGCTATCTACATAGTCGGGAACAAGAATTCTTATTCGAACTCTGTTCGAGTTTTGGTAGAGAGTGGAACACATCAGGAGTGATGTCAATCTTTCGACTGCCTCTGGTTTGCTCGGAAGACTTAGCCCAGAGAAGTCCAAGGGAAAGAGAGTTCGTTAAAGGAGTATGACGATGGGTGAACATCTCGTCTTAGTAATTGACGATAGCCCGCCCAACAAATTGCAACTGCAGTCAATCGAGACAGCCTTGGCAAATGAGTTTGCCGGACTAAACGAAACGTTCATTGCCAAACCACGGAAGACGGATCTGACTAGAGAATCGCTCAGTTCGGTGGTTTCTGACATTGGTTCAACAGCGGATGTAGTACTCGTTGACGCTAACATACCTGCAAGCAGTCGGGACGGGGTTCGCTTGATAAACGCGCTTCGAGGTTCTGGCTTCGCTGGGTTTACTTATCTTTGGTCCTCATCAAGTCCAGCCAATGATGTTGAGCTCTTTCCCACGATGCTTAAACGCGCGGGCGCTGGAGGATTCCTGAACTCCGCATTTGCGAGCCTCGCGATTAAGGTTCGGAAGGACTGGGAAGCATGTGGGAATAGTTTTGAAGTGGCTAACCCAAAAAGCATGAACCTAGTTGATCCAATCGAATCTGCTCTCCAGATCTTAAGCGAATTCTTGCCCGGATCTTTACTCTCAGAGATAAAACAGAATGGTGAAGACACATGGAATTCAGCGTGCCAACGAGCGTCAGACCTCTTTAGTGTTCAACCGGGTAATTTCAGAAGCCTTGCAGCTTCCTTTCCAAAACATAACACTCTGCGTCTTGACGATGCCTCGGATTTTATGACGAGACTCTGTAAGGCGGATTTCAATGATCACGACTCAATCTTTAAGGATCTAACCGACTTACGGGATGCTCTGCTAGACGTTGCCAAGTCGTGTCAGGATGCTATGTGATTTTCGACAGAGATGGGATTATTCCATGAACGATTGGCAATGCAGTTCTTCGGTCGCTCACTTCGTCCTACACCGAAATAGATTCTCATTTCTCGAAGGGAGTTCTCAAAAACGACAACCTGAATCGGCCGAGCTTGGAGCGTGAGAGGGTGTCCCTTTTTGTCGAGCACCAAAGCATCAAACGCGCTCTCGCAATGGCAGATCTGTCTCAGGTTCTCCGCGAACCGGAACTATCATCGCATGATGCGACCTTCCCTGTTTTTGTTGGCTGGTCCAGTCGAGAGACTTTGGTGTTGAAGCCCGAATATGCTTTGCTTTCTTCTGATGAGATACGCTACTTGCGATTACCACAACAGCTGGAGACCCTCATAGAAAGCATCGGTAAAGCCATGATGCCATACGAAGCCAGCGCAATGTTAAAGGGTCTGCATACGCCGTTAGGGCAGTGGCGATGGGCTTTGAAAGAACTACGAAACTCCATTCTTACAGACGATTATCACCTAGCTTCTCTTCGGTTGATTGAGCTTCAACGTTTCGCGTCCAAGCATTGGCCAGGCTATTACGACATGCTCTTGACATCTCTTTCGATGGCAATGACTCTTGAAGATGATGCCGTGAGAAGAATTATGCTCGTTGAGTCGAACGCCGTTTCCGTTGCTGTACTTGTTGCATGCGCTCCTTTGACGGAATGGATTGAAGACCGCGCCAAAGCCAATCATGTTGCCATGACGTCTGAGATCGTCGCCTATCTCGATCAGGATGCTTTAGAGATTCAAGACATAAAGGGTGGGGTCACAAACTTTGCATGGATAAAGGACCTAAAGAATGATTTGGCAACAACGGAAGAAACCTTGAATGCAATGAGCAAAGCTGGATTCGACCCTGATAGCCTTCTTGGAAATCGAATGAAGCACATGCGAGATGCTGTTCTTCAAGCCGAAGTTTTAGGAGAAGGCTTATTCTGTGGTAAACAGGTCGAGCTTGCTCCACTTAAGGCAGCCGTAGGCACGATTTCAAGGGTCACTGCTGATCTCGTTGAAATGCGTTCACGAGTAAAAGCAGCCTTAGCCAATTAGATCTACCGAAGGCATGAACCAATTGAACGTTTTAATGATTGGCTTTCCAGAACCGCGAGCCGAACTACTATCTTCAGCTCTGCGCCGGTCCAAGCCAGATGCGTTCTCATTCTCAATAATTCATGACACACTTGCTTCGATTAGGCCAGACCAGTTCTCGGATTCTATTTTACTGGTTTGCAGTAGTCGGAGCGACCAAGCTTCGGTGACGAATACTGCTCGGCGACTTCGGACCGAATTCTTTTTTTGGCAGCCAATACATCTGCTTGTTGAGCGCCCTTCTCACTTGGCCCGCTTGGGCGACGAGTGGGCGATTTGGTTTCACGAATCACCTCCTAACGTTTTTGCTTTGGGTGAGGATCTGATAAGCAAAGACGCTGTTACTGATGACCGTCGGACTAAGCTCGTAATATCTGCTTTGACTTCTTTGGCGGACGATCTCACCAATTTCAGCGGGCATCTCTACGCAAAGAATGCGATTGGCTCAGATAGAGTCAGAACCGCTCTCGCTTCGGCCAGTCTGCCGATTTCCACAAACGATGTTAATGGCTATGACGAACTGCGTTCTCAAATGGAAAGAATAGCTGACGCACCGTCGGTAAGTCAGGATGATCTTAAAAGACTGATGCCCTTAGTCGTCGAAGCTGAGATGCTCGCTAGAGAGGAGAATGACAAACAGCCCGGGTTGGCCGCCATCTTACATAAACTAAATAACACTCTTCGATTAGCTGTCTGGGAGCCGAGCGAGAGTCCGCAACTAACGGAGGAGCTTCAAGCTCGTCTAGTATGTCTTAAAAACCGGGGAATTCAGTCGCTGCCGGAACGAGAGCGCGATGCTGTTCAGGAACTTTGCTCCAAGTTAGAAGATTTATTTGGAACACTTGCCAAATCAACGGCTCTAAATGCCAAAGAAAAACTAGATCGATGCATTTCTCAAATTAATTCATTCACTCTTCGTCATAGAACATTCCTGTCAAATGATGAGACCAGCATAACAGTCGACCGCATTGTGGTAGTTGAGGACGATTTGGACTGGCAATCTCGAATCTTGGGTATATTGAAGACGATGCTTGGTGACTTTATTGAGATCCAAACCGGCGAAAACATGGCACAAGCCCAGGACTTACTCAAGGACACTCGCCCCGCGCTAGCTCTGGTAGATCTCGGCTTACCGGTCGATCACGGCACGGACCCGATTCTGGATGGCGGTTTGGAATTAATAAAAGAGTTCAGTGAGTCAAATAACCGAGGTAGACGTTATCAGCACCGCTTTGTTGTTCTCACAGCAGCGGAGAATTACGCTGAAGCTGTCCGTCGTGCTCTCGAATACGGTGTTTCACCGTTTGGGTATTTGCAAAAGGGTTCGCGTACTTGGCCGAACGAGCTACAAGCGCAGATCAGATTGGCCCTTCGACAACGAAAAACGCGATTGCCGAATATAGAGATATTTAAGCGGACTCGTCGCATTGCACGCGTCGAAGGGATGGAAATCAAACTCGACTATCCTCATTGGTGCTTACTTTCTGCCTTGGCGGGCAGCAGAAAAGGCATGTGGAACGAGCCTGAAAAGCTCGCGAATATCCTCTATTGGAACTATTCGGTGAATCCCGACAGCCGCAGTGAGGAAGCGGAGCGTTTAGACGCCGAAGAGCGTATTCTTGAGCAACTACCCCACTATGCGTCTGAATTGAACTTGAGAATTTCAGAGACATATCTAAAGGTTCGCCATGAGCCTCTAGCTACGAATCCGGTAATCTTTGAGCCTATGGCCGGCTATCGATTGAACGCACATGCCACAATTCTCGAGCAAGCTGACGAACAGTTGATCAAGTGGAGGCAGCCTTCAGTACTAATCGTCGAGGACAATCCAGAATGGACCGAAAAAATTGTTGACACGCTTAATCGAAACGGCTTTCAAACCCGCACAGCTCGCAGTGTCGATCAAGCCGAGGTGTTAGTCGCTGACAAGCCTCCTGATCTTATTAGCTTAGATCTTGAACTGCCTCGCACAAGCGTGGAACTGGAAAACGGTGACGCCAATGCGGAGGCGTGCGTTGAGTTTCTAAGGTCACTGCGACAAGAATGTATTGATTGTCCGGTTGCTGTTCTAACCGCGATACCCTGGCAGGACGCTGTTATGCTGGAGATGTTGCGAGAAGGCGTAAGGGTTGACGATTATCTTTCGAAACATTCAGACCACCCTACTGAGCGTCTGGCAAACTCACTTGCGCGTCTATGGCAAGAGTCAGTTAGTCAGACGAGGATTCTCAATTGGGATTCTTCCATACCATTACATCCCATCAAAATCAATAAACAGTCAAGGATACTCGAATCTGTCAACGGATTCTCGGTCCGACCATCTGGTCAAAGTCGAACGATTTTGGAAGTTCTCTCGGCGTCGCCAAACGTGTTTGTGAGTCGGGCTGAATTGATTGATGCATTATACGGCGATGTCGATGGAGGGCCTGATGACCCAGAAGAAGGATTGAAACAACACATAAAACGCCTCCGCAAGGCTATTAAGGAGGCCACGGGGAATACCATTCCAGGTGATGAAGTTATTTGCGGAGACCGAGGCGTTTATTGGCTTCGCGGAATCGTACAATGACAATAATTCAGTCTCTAGTCGAAGTCTCACTCCTCACAGATCAGGATAGCGATACCTTCGCCCAGCATTTTGGAGGCGCACTCTCAAGCAACTCTCAAGAGTCTGACTCCGAACTATAAAGAAACTCCATACTTGGCCCAGCGGGCCGTTCCGGTCCTCTCGTACTGTCCCTCGACCCTAATTGGCACTGTGGCCTCGAAACTCCAGTTGGGCTACGTCTAGTCTCGTAGATGCGGGATGGCTTTGATGCTTTCACAGACCGAAGTGTGCTGGGAAGGCGTTGCCGGTGCGATCTTCTGGTTTTTTGGTCCTCAATCTCGACAGATCCCTTTGCTTGCTGGCTATGAGAGCAAATGGATGGAGGGGGTTGACGGACACGATAGAAGCGCGCTCATGATTGATTGATAGAGAGCTTCTTACAATCGAAACTCCGGCCGAAGGATCCCCCAATCCTAACTTACTTATCTCCTATGCAGCTTAACGTGGAATCGAGCTAATGGAACGTGAGATGGCGTCTAGAAGCAGTTCTCGCGCTGTGTGAATGAAGAAGTGGTCTCCTGGAAACGATAGTACAGAAAATGTATTTGTTGTCTGCCGCCTCCAAGGCATCAAGACTTTCAGGGCTTACGATGGCATCTTCAAGCCCACCAAAAGCAATTGTAAGTACCCCTCAAAAACTGACCATTGAAAAATAGAGGTTTCCGGGCGAGTATGACGCCAGGAGGCCTTGATGCGGAAGAGCAAATTCAGCGAGAACCAAATCATTACGATCTTGAAAGCGGTAGAAGCAGGACGGACAGTCAGAGACGTTTGTCGGGAGCACGAGATTAGCGAGGCCACTTACTACCAGTGGAAGTCAAAGTACGGTGGCATGGAAGCCGCGGATATTCGCCGCTTGCGTGAGCTGGAAGAAGAAAACCGGCGTTTAAAGGCCATGTATGCCGAGCTGTCTTTAGAACATCGGATCTTGAAAGAGGTGCTCACAAAAAAGCTGTAAAGCCGGCGGTCAAAAGGAAGTTGATTGCCGGCATCCGTGAACAGTTCGGAGTGAGCGAGCGCCTGGCCTGCCGCGTCATGGCATTAGGCCGTTCGATCTATCGTTACCAACCGCAGCCGAATCGCGATGACGAAGTGATCAAGTTGCTGCTGGAGTTGGCCCATGGGCGACCGGAGCAGGGGTTTCCAAAGTTATTCAAGCGGTTGCGGCGACTCGGTTATGGCTGGAATCACAAACGCGTGTATCGCGTGTATTGCAGCCTGAAATTGAACAAACGACGCAAGGGCAAGCGGCGGCTGCCAAACAGAAATCCGGCGCCGCTGTCAGCAAGTCAGACGATGAATGAATGTTGGTCAGCAGACTTCATGAGCGATGCGTTGTGGTGCGGTCAGCGTTTTCGCACTTTCAACGTCGTGGATGACTTCAATCGCGAAGTGCTGGCGATCGAAGTGGACTTCAACTTACCCGCAGGGCGCGTGGTGCGGACGCTTGAGCGGATAGCCGCTACGCGCGGCTATCCACTCAAGCTGAGGCTAGATAATGGACCAGAGCTGATCTCAGTGACGTTGGCAGACTGGGCTGAGCAACATGGCGTAACGCTCGAGTTCATCAAACCAGGAAGGCCCATGCAGAATGGTTTTATCGAGCGGTTCAATCGCAGTTATCGTGAGGCGGTGCTCGACATGTTTGTGTTTCACAGTTTGCAGGAGGTGCGCGACCAGACCGAGCAGTGGTTGAAAGAGTACAACGAAGAGCGACCCCATGACGCTCTGGGCGACCTGACGCCCAGGGAATATTTGTTGACCCACAAACCCGAAATCTCTATAAATTCGTGGTCCTGATCGCGGGAGACTTACA
>Ga0134124_10001914_pt1 | contig 16754 bp, 11 predicted proteins | sample KB304_FD_96880 | JGI IMG/M metagenome (GOLD analysis project Ga0134124, IMG submission 96880) | Terrestrial soil microbial communities without Nitrogen fertilizer from Kellogg Biological Station, Michigan, USA - KB3-0-4 | ecosystem: Environmental > Terrestrial > Soil > Unclassified ...
CAGGCTTCGCGCCGCCGTCATGGTGTCATAGCCCTCAAACTTCAGGATTACCCGGTCCTGATGGAACCATTGATCCTCGACCTTGAGTATGCGGTGCGTGCCGTCAGGCATCCAGAGCCTGGCTTCCTTTAGCGACGAAAACCTCTCAGGAAAATCGGTCTCGACAACACACGAGACTTCCCCGCGAATCCCTCGAGCCTTAACCACTCGGGCGATGACTATTTCATCGGCGTCCTTGTAAGCTTGGGTACTCACTCAAGAATCTCAAGCACTAATCGCTTTCTGAGCTTCATCCCAATAGCTCGCAGCAAGGTGCGCATTGCTCGCGCCGTTCGACCCTGTTTCCCGATCACCTTGCCGAGGTCCTGGGCAGCGACTCTGAGCTCAACAACGATCACTTCGCCATCGATCTCAGCGACCGTCACCTGATCAGGTTGGTCGACAAGAGCCTTGGCAATGGTCTCGACGACTTCCTTCAATGAACCGTCGCTCATAAGCCCACTCTGTCGGCGCGAATGCCGGAGACGAAAGGATGCACGGTGCAGCGAGTGCCAGAAAGTCCGTCATTCACCCGAAACCGCGCTTGCAGGTTGTGCCGTGCGTTTGATAAGACTGCGCACCGTTTCCGACGGCTGTGCGCCGCGCTGTATCCAATAGTTGAGTCGCTCGCGGTTGATCTTTATCTCAGCAGGATTGCGACAAGGATCATAATAGCCAACTATTTCGACAAAGCTTCCATCTCGCTTGGTACGCTTCTCAGTTACATTGATTCTGTAGAAGGGCTTCTTCTTTGCGCCCATCCTCATTAACCTGATTGAAAGCAAATCTCACCTCCACTTGTATGCTCGAAGCGCGAACTCAGTTGGCCCGCGTTTCCGTTAAGTCAGCGCCTTAGCTCGCAGCTCCAGGGGAACTGAAGCATCTCGCTTCACCGCTTTTTCTTCTTCCTTCTCTTGGTCGCCTTGCGGCGTCCACCCGATCCGAAACCCGGGACCCCTCCGCCCGCGAGTCCACCCATCATCCCGCCCAATCCGCCCGATGTCATCATTCTCATCATCTTTCGCATCTCGGTGTACTCGTTAATCATCTGGTTCACGTCCTGCACAGCGGTACCGCTGCCGCGTGCGATTCGTTTTCGTCGAGACGCGTTAAGCAGTGTATGGTCCCGCCGTTCCGCAGGCGTCATTGAGTCGATGATGGCCTCGGTGAGCTTCAGTTTCTGCTCCATCTCCGCGGTCTGCTCCGGAGTCACTCTAAGCCCGCCGAGCAAACCGGACGGCAACATATCCAGTAACTTGTCGAGCGATCCGAGTCGCTTCATCTGGCGCAACTGATCTCGGAAATCCTCTAGTGAAAACTTGTCGCGCGCCAGTTTCTGCTGAAGCTCGATAGCCTTGTCTTGATCGACCTCAGCCTGGACTTTCTCAATGAGTGACAGCACATCACCCATTCCCAGGATTCGCTGAGCGATGCGATCCGGGTAGAACGATTCTATCGCGTCGTACCGCTCGCCCACGCCGATGAATTTGATCGGCTGGCCGGTCACTTCCTTAATCGATAGCGCAGCGCCTCCGCGGCTATCACCCTCCATCTTAGTCAGGATGACCCCGGTCAGTCCCACGCGCTCGTGAAATTCCTGCGCCGAGCGCACTGCATCCTGCCCCGTCATCGCATCTGCGATGAACAGAATCTCGGTGGGCTGCGTGTCGCGCTTAATTCTCTGAAGCTCGACCATCAAGTCTTCATCAATGTGGAGGCGACCCGCCGTATCGATGAGTAACGTATCGTAGCCCGTCAGCTCGCACTCCCGCATCGCTTGACGGCACAGTTCGAGCGGATCGCTTGCCTCAGGAGCTTCAAAAACCGGTTGACCTATCGCCTGGCCGATTATTGAAAGCTGTTGGCGCGCGGCCGGCCTATAGACATCAACCGACAACAACAGAACCCGTCGCTTTTGTGTCTCGGCCAGCAGTCGCGCGAGCTTCCCCGTAGTGGTGGTCTTACCTGAACCCTGCAGGCCGACGATCATTACGACATTTGGAATGCGTTTCGTGAACAGCAACTGCGTCGAGGTCCCGCCAAGCATCTCGACCATTTCGTCATATACAACTTTCACAACCTGCTGAGCGGGAGAAAGCGAACCCATTACATCCTGACCAAGAGCTTTCTCTTTAACGCGGTCGACGAAGGTCTTCACTACCTTGTAATTGACGTCGGCTTCCAAAAGCGCAATGCGGATTTCACGCATCGCCGCTTCGACATGCGCCTCGGTCACCCGACCCTGGCCGCGAAGATCCTTTAGCACCTTTTTTAGTTTGTCTGATAGTGCTTCGAACATGACGATTTACTAACAAAAGCGGAAACCTATAAGGTATATACCGCTCATCCATCTGTCAAGGAAACGATGCTCTGACGAACAGTGTGCACCGCCCGTGCATCGTTAAAACCCGTGCTACAACTTCGAGGGTCACGAGCTACCGACATCTGAAGCTACCAACAACGCTACCTAAGCCAAAAAAGAGAGGAGGACCACTCGTCGTGGTCCTCCTCGGGTTTGCAAGCCAGGTGATGAGGGGATCGCTCCCCTCATCCTTGCCTGTCTTGGGTTAGTTAGTCGGACACTTCTCTGTGCAGAGGAATGGCTGCGAAGGCCCACCGTTTGCCACCGTGTTCGTGATGACCACGTTGCCGGGTAGGCCGAGGCACACCTTCTTCACAAGTCTAAGTGTCGTCGGGTTCGACGTCCCCGGTTCCACCGCTACCACCTTGATCTTCTTGGGTGTAACACCGCCCACAGTCGCCGTAGCGCCCGGTTTGATGTTTGTTCCCGTCACATCAAGGATGAACTGTCCGGTGTCTTGCCTGTCAAGCTTACAGCCAGTCACCGTCGCGATTACCGGTGTTCCACCTGTGCCAGGCGTCCCAGGCGCGTTGCAAGCAAACGTTACTTGTATGCCTGCCTCGTTGCCTGTCGTCGGACACGGTGCCCCCGGCTGACCCGTTACCGGCGCCGTCAGGTTCCGGCTCGTTCCAAATGCGTTCGTTACGAACACCAGGAACGAATGGCCTGCTTGCGCGCTGGTCAGACAGAAGTTCACGTCGATCAGGTTGTTGTTGATGATTACGAACGGTGCACACGGCAGGATGATCGCTCCCGTCGCCTTATCCTGCAGGAACACGCTCGTCGCGCTGAACGTCGTCGGCGTAGTCCCGTTTGCTCCGCCCAATCCGACGAACTGGAAGCACGCTCCGGTTATCAGCAGATCCTCCAACCCGTTGCATTGCTGGGTCGAAGGCGTCGCTGAGAATACCACCGGCGCCCTGTTTCCTAGAGCCAACGAACATACCGTCGTTCGCGTGAACGGTCCAAATATGTTGTTGTCCCCTTCGGTGAACGTCGTCGTGATGGTTACCGTCGCAGGCCCGCCGCAGCACGCCGCCGGGAATCCTGTCCCTGGCAACGTCGCCGTCACCGGTATCGTTGCCGTGATCAGGTTGCAGCTTACTGGCGTAACGTTCGTCAATACCACCACCGACTCCGCAATCCCGTCGCCGTTGGTGTCGCACGCAAGCGTTGCTGCCGTTGTCACCGTCTTGCCCGGACGCTGTAGCGGTACACCTGTCTCAGCTTCGAAGCCCTGACAGATCGTCGTCACTTCGTTCGGGAAGAATCCACAGCCCACAAGGTTCAACTGAACCTGGCAGATCGCATTTACCAGACCCGTCGTCGTCGGAGTCGTCACAAACGTCCCCGTTACGACTGTCCTGCAAATCGGGTTCGCCGGCGGCGCACATCCGACACCAAGGAAGCATACCTTCCCTCGGTTCGCATCACGCTGTCTTGACGATGTGCACGTAGCAGCATCGTTGCCTTCAAACCTCAAATCGAAGTCGGGTTTGGCAAATGTGATTTCACCGCCCGATCCCGTCGACGCCTGCGATCCCTCGTTGAACAACTCGAAGATCGTCGGCTCCGTTCCTTCACCTATGCAGCAGTTGCATCCAACCGCCGCTATCTGATTGCCGGCTAGCACGCCAAACGCTCCCGCGTCCGCCGCCGCTGCCGCCACGCTGAGGTTTGTCTCGCAGAGTCCCGGAGGATTCAACGGATTCAAACCGCCTATGGAGAAGCCAGTGATCACTGGGAAGTCATCCGTGCCGAGAAGATCCATTCGGCAATACTCAAACACGAATATGCCTGAACCCTCCGGTCTTGGATTGCAACCCGTTAGAGTTGAGCCACCTGTCGGATTCGTGAAGTTCACGCGTGTGAACCTCAGATCGGTCGGCCCTTCCTGCAAGTCGAACGGCACTGCGTTGTTGCCGATCGGATTGGCTGGATTCAACGGTTGACTTGCATTCTCATCGATGCCGGTCCCGTCGTCATACAGCGTCACAGCAAACGTATTGCTGGCATTGCCAGGCGACACGCTTGTCCCTGTGCAGCCCTCTTCGCCGAACCGCGGAACATTGATCCAGCGAATCTTAAACGCGTTGACGTTTACGAAGCCCAACGCTTGCACCGGGAAGCTCGTAAGATCGGCCGCCCTTGCCGAAGGATTAAGGTCGGCCCACGCCGGCGCTATCCTCGGCAGCCCTGCTCGGAACTCCGGCACCGTCGGTGTGTTGTCGGTATTCCCATTTCCGAACGTGATGTTCCCGTTCGAGTTCCAGAAGAACCCGTTCCACACACATCCGCAAGTACCCGCTCCACCTGTGCCAACCGGCCCGCCAAACAGGAATTCAAACCCGCCTGAGAGCGGACCAGCTACTACAGGATTGCCAGCTCCGTCGTCATCGTCGCCCCTGAACGGGGTGTTCTGATCATCACCACCAGCTACCTGATGACCAGGATCCAAAGCCTCGAAAATGATCGCGCCCGCGGGGTCACCGCAAGGCCCTGTGGGTGTCGGATCAGTGGTGGCGTCATCCCCGAGTACTTGATTTGTGGTACCCAGAATTACGCCAGCGCCCATCGCAACCGGCGCCAACCGATTGGTGTAGCGCAGGAACCCAAAGTTCAACCCTGACAGACCGGTCGGCGTCAACGTGACTTGATCGATCGGCGCCTGCCAGAAGATGTGATCGAAACGATCCGAGTCTCCATCGCCTACGTTTCCACCACTCGCTGGCGGATTAGGTAACGTATCGCCTCGGAGATCAACAAAGTCCGCTCGACGGTCTGAAGGACAGTTATCCTCAAAACAAAGGATCTCTCCAACCATCGGGGACGGACTCTTTCCAACCCCTGCGGGCTCACCGCCGCTGATTACAAAAACCGTGCCCTCACCGCTGACTGCGATGCCAGCGTGGATGGCGTAGTCGATCTGCATATCAATCCTCAACACGCTCGCGAGCGTGCCGGGAACTATTGCAGTCCCGCCCGTCGCGGGTCGGATGTCAGGACCATTGCCTAGCGCAAATATTCGATAGGTATTTACGCCAGGAACTGCCGCGCCCGCAGTTGAGGTTGAAACGTCCGCGAATCCGTCTGCCGCCGGCAGCGTACCGCCGACATTCGTGGTCACCGATCCCGTCGCGATGCCAGAGCATATATCAAACGCTCCAGAGCAGTCAGCGAAACTGATGATCATCGAAGGAGTCCCGGAGGGGAACGCGCTTGGAGCTGAGAACAACCCCTGAGTCGCATCACCCGGTGCCACAAACGAAGGTGAAACCGCTGCGTAAAGCACATTACAATTTCCGGTGTTTATCGCAACGATATCACCATATATTCCCGATGCGCCTCGTCCGTAGTTGGTATTGCGGACGCCGTTAGCAGTAACTACCGGATTGGCTGTACTCCCTACCCAACTATTCAATGTTGGAGGATCAGGAATTGAAGGGATAAACCGGTTAACGCGAGGATTAGCAGCGCCGCAATTTGCAACGGTGCGCGTAATCTCAGTCGCCTTGAATATACCACCGCCTGTGAACTGAATCAGGTCTACAAGCTGGTAGTAGAGGCTGCCGTCGCTGTCAACGGCAACGCCCGCGACGTTCGCAAACTTGCTGCGCAAGATCTGCCGGACACCGCCCAGGATAAACTCGGTTCCGCCACTTTCAAATATGGCGAAGGCGAGAATGCGAGATCGGATCGGCTGATTAGCGGCGTTTGCCGCGCAACCTTCCGAATCAAACACCGAGACATAAATGATTTCACCGGTAACGCCACAAAGCGCCGGAGAGAAATCACCCAAGTCGGCCACCGGATTCACGGCGATACCGGAAACCGTTACCTGGTCATCGGTACAATCTCCAGCGGTCGGATTCAGAATAGTGAAGCCACCGAAGCCGCCCGGGGTGTTGATGATCGCCGGTATGTTCGCTTGAATCAGCGCATCGACCAGCGCGTTCCCAACAAGATCGAACCCAAACCAGAGGTTGCCGACCGAGTCGCCGTAGTAGTACGAGTTAAACAGATGACCATTCGCAAACGTGTGCTCGGATATAGCGGCACGCGTCAAGGTCACATCCGGCTCGGACTCTGCGAACGAAAAGTCGTCAATCTTCGCTGCGCGATCAGCCGCGCAGTCTTCGCGGCCATCCCAATCCGAAATCAAAGCCACTTCGGAAAACTGGGTGTCGCGGCCACCTTCGGTTGTGATCAACGCGTCGCTGAGTGCGCTGAGTTCGTTCAGCACTAGCGGCTGTCCGGCCAGCGGAGGACCTTGCCCGCCACTTGGCTTTCGCCCGCCCGGAGCATTAATCGGCGACGCACCGCCCGGGCCGGTTCCCGGCGGTAAGGCCGACATGACCTGAACATCCGGGTTGCCCTGACTAATCTTCTTTGAAGCCACTCTCGCGGCATCCTTACCGCTTACAGCTTTGCCCAAGCGTCTGATGCCGAGAGCGTTCATTGTTTCAGGAGAGATTTTGCCAGCAGCCGCCGTTTCTTGTCCCCCGGCGGCACTGTCTCGCTCCACTTCTACTACTTTCGGGGATGTCACCCCCGCAGCCGCCGCACTTGCCTTCACAGCAGCCACCGACGACTTCGCGTCGCCCGCAAAACCGCCAGCCTTAGCCTTCAGGCTTGCTAACGGAAAGGCTAGCGCAGCTATGGCCACTACAAGCACTGCCATGAAAACTGCTCTCTTTATATTCATTTGTTTATCCCTCTCCAAAGTTTTTGGGAACTCCATCAAGTTGTACTAGCCCGGCGACCGCGCCGGACGCACGAATTTGGGAAACGCTCGCTAACAGGACTCTCCGAATAAGCTCCGGAAATTTTCGTACCCAACTGCTGATCGGCTGAACCCTGCGCTTCAATGTCGGGTGTCCACCCAGCCTCAATCAAGTGCGAACCGTCTGCTCGACGGACCTTCGCGACCATTTCAAGAACAGACTCTTGTTTGCCTTCGACACTGCCTTTGTTGCGTGTCAGTGCTGGGGCTCGAATTGAAACAGCGAGTTTAAACCTGCGAAAATGAAGGCGTATAATATATCCAACACCACGCTGAATGCAATAGAAAACTCGATAAACTCAAAACGATCTCAAAAGCACTGCGAATAGAAAATACCTACAATTGGCAAACCGATGCCGGGAAGTGTTCTGCATTCGTTGTGCCATATCGCCGAAAAGCTGAAACTCGGAGTAGCCATATCCCCTAAACGCCCGGCTAGTCATAAGATAAAAAAAAAATCAGGTCACGTCGTCAGCGCATATTCGCCAAGAAGGCTCCTCTCAGTGGATAGATAGTTTCCGAATCGACTGCTCATTTGCTATCCACTCGGTATTCATTATCCAGTAAATCGCGTACCCCATTTCACTTATGGTCCCTAATAACTCAGCTCGCAAACCTTGATTCCTCCACGTCGATTCGGCGAGCCCCGTTTGCTTATCGAGGCTATGCCCAAGTATAATCCAGCCTTCGCGAATCATTCAAAAGACAGAGGGTAAGAATTGGAGCATAAAACGAAGGCAATTCTGTTCGATCTCGACGGCACATTGATCGATACCACTGACTTGATACTTCAATGTTTTAGATTCTCCTGGTCTAAGGTTTGTGGATTTGAGCATTCTCGGGAGAGCCTCATTGAAACTTTTGGAACACCGCTCCGCGACGCAATGTATAGCCTCCTTGATCGTGGCAGCGTTCACAACGCCGGACCTGAAGAGTCCACCGTAGAAGAATTGCTTGGCGCTTATCGTACATTCAATGTCTTGAATCACGACGCGTTAGCAAGGCCGTTTGAGGGTACTCGGGAGGTCCTGGCAGAACTTAGAAGGCGCGGGTACTCCATTGCGGTAGTCACTTCGAAGGGGCGGGAGCTTGGGCTTCGAGGCCTAAAGTTGTGTTCTCTGGACGATCTGCTCGACTCCGCAATTTTTCTCGAGGATACTGTAGTTCATAAGCCACATCCCGAACCAATACTCGCTGCGTTGGAACGTCTCAACACACCGGCTGAAGCGGCTGCTTATGTAGGTGACAGCAGACACGACATTATTGCAGCTCAGGCGGCTGGCGTTAGAACAGTCGGCGCTCTTTGGGGTCCATCTCCACGAACAGAACTCGAGCGTGAAAGACCTAGCTTTGTCGCCGAGTCGATAACCGATCTTCTAGAGATTTTCACTTGATTGATTACAAGTTAAGGAACGATGCAAGGAATTAGAGATCGATACCAGACACTCCGGAGCAACGAGCGAGGACAGGTGAGTCGCAAGCAGCGAGGGCTTGGTCTCGACGTCGCTTTGGCCTATCCGAACACATACCATATCGGGATGTCGAATCTCGGTTTCCAATCGGTGTATCAGCTATTTAATTCTTACTCGGGTCTATCCTGTGAGCGAGTTTTCGTGCCGGACCCTGACATCGAGCAGGAACTCGAGCGTACGCGCAAATCGCTCATTTCGCTTGAATCCGAGACACAGATCTCAGAATTCGATGTGCTCGCAATTTCAGTTTCATTTGAGACCGACTATCTCAACATTCCAAAACTCCTCAGGCTGTCGAAGATTCCTATTAAGGCGACCGAGCGGAACGATTGGCATCCGTTGGTAGTTATGGGCGGCGCCGCTGCATTCCTGAATCCGGAACCCGTTGCCGAGTTTGTGGACGTTGTTTGCGTCGGCGAAGGCGAAGTCCTCGTGCCCGCATTGGTCAAGGCAATAAACGAAGGAGGCTCACGCGAAGAACTTTTGTTGCGGCTCGCCAGTGAGCCGGGCTTCTACGTGCCAAGTCTGTACGATATACGCTACGGCGAGGACGGCGGCGTAAGCGAGATCGTGCCCCGCGACGGGGCGCCTCGGCGGGTCTTTACGATGCGCAATCCAATGCGCAAGCAAGAAGGCGAAGGTCGCTTTGATGATGACTTTATTCCCGCTAGCGAGATTATTACCGATAACACCGAAATGAGCGGCCGATACTTGATCGAGATTTCGCGCGGATGTTCGATGGGCTGCCGTTTTTGCTGGGCCGGTTATTCGTATCTTGCACCCCGAGTCTTTTCGGCTGAGAAGCTCCTGGCACGAGCCGCCGAGATGCGCGCGGTCACCGACAAGATCGGGTTGGTCGCGACCGCCGTTTGCGATCATCCCGAAATCCACCAGCTCCTCGCCGGGCTCGAAGAACTCGATTATCAAGTGTCGGTTTCGTCGCTTCGTTTGGACCAAATCTCGCCTGAGCTTCTGGATGCTCTCGTACGGCGAAATGATCAGCAGTTGGCAATCGCGCCGGAGACCGGTTCCGACAGATTGCGTCGCGTTATCAATAAGGACCTGACCAACGATCAAATAATCGATATAGCTGAAATGATTTTTCAGCGCGGCATACTCAACTTGAAGCTATACATGATGATCGGCCTGCCCACTGAAGAGGACGAAGACATCGATGCGATTGTATCTCTCACTGAACAGATCCGTGAACGAATGATAGAAGCCGGGAAGCCGCGAGGCAGAGTCGGTTCGATTATCGTATCGCTCAATGCTTTCGTGCCGAAGCCTCAAACACCTTTTCAGTGGGAGCCGATCCAACCGGAACGAGTTCTCGACCAGAAGATCAAATATCTGACGCGCGCTTTCAAACGAATACCAAACGTAGAAGTCAGGGCGATGTCATCACGCATCGCGCAGCTTCAAGCGCTGCTCTCGCTCGGCGACCGCCGTGTTTCCGAGTTCATCCTGGAAGCAGACCGCGCCGGCAATTGGCGGCAAGCTATGCGAGCGTGGACTGAGTATTCGCTCCGCCGCCGCTCTCTGGATGAACCTTTGCCCTGGGATGTCGTGGATATCGGATTAACGACCGAGTTCATGAAGCGGGAATATCAACGCGCAATGGCGGAGAAAACCACCAAGCCCTGTCCAGCCACTGATCCGTGCGTTCGATGCGGAGTCTGCGATCCGCATCTGGTTCCTGAAAACGCCCTGGTTCAGTTGCAGTGGATGAAGCCCGCGACAGCTCTAACCGCCTTCGCAACGGGCGACTGAACCTTCTCTTCTACCTGCGCCTGTAGCGACACTCCAAGAAAGTTCTTGTTTTTCTCCGCTCGAACCTTGACTTCCCGCCCGCGCTAAACTAGATTGCGGCTCTGAATCTAATGTGTGTAATGTCGCATAACAAGAATTGAGCGGCCTCGTATGGCTGCTCGACGTGCTTATCCTCATCGTTGATGTCCCTAATCTAAGGTCCCCAATACGCTCTGTCTTGAGGCAGAGTCCGCAATGGCAACCGGCAGGCTCTTGAGGTTAGAGCTACCGTCATTGGCCTAACGGCCAGGAGGAGGAAAGATCGTGAAGCACTCAACTTTGATGGTCATTTGTATGTCGTTGGCGGTGTTTCTGTTCGGCACCAACGCCCTGACACAACAGGAAACCAATAGCCGGGGCGCGGCAGTACCCTCGGCTGATGCGGGTGATCGCGGCTATATGAACAGCAGTTCGGTTCATAAGCTCATCGTCGGCAATGGCGATGTCGAGATCTATAACGAGTTGGCCAGTCGAGGAGCAATTGTCGGAGAGATAGATTACGGAAGCTTCAAGCTTATCCGTGTAAACGAACTGGCCCTTGGCGGGCGCGACTCATTCTCGGCGCTGTCGCTGCCCGTGCGCGACGATCAGGATTTGATCAACCTGAATGGCTTTGTCATTGACACCAATCAGCCGGAGCTTCTCCGCGCTCAACTTCCCGCTGACTTGCGCCAGACCGATATGGCAACCGCCATTGCGACGGGCAGCGTGCCTGAAGGCGGGCTCTACATGGTTCAGTTCGCCGGTCCGATCAAAGATTCGTGGCTTCGCAGACTCAAAGCCACCGGCGCGGAGATTGTAAGCTACGTTTCATCCAACGCCTACATCGTGCAAGCGAGCGCGGCATCCGCAGCATCGCTTCCACGGTTCAAGGCGGACAATTCATTCGTGCAGTTCGTTGGCGACTACGAGCCGGCATTCCGGTTGTCGCCGCTGGTGCGCGCCGCACATGCTTCCTCGTCAGATGCGCCTGTCGACGTAACCGTACAGGTAATCGCCGGACCGGGGGCTCAAAAAACAATCGCCAGACTGCAACAGATTGCCGGCGAGATCGTGAATTCCTACGACGTGCTCAACTATCGCAATATCGAAGTGAGCATTCCTGCATCGAGGATCGCTGAGATTGCGCGAATCGATAACGTGTTCGGCATCGGAGAGCGCGGCGTCAGGCGGCGGTTAGACGAGGCTCAGGGCCAGATTGTGGCCGGCAACCTCACCGGCAACGTACCGACCGGGCCCGGTTATCTCACCTGGCTCGCGAGCAAAGGATTTACAAGCTCACAATTCGGCACGTTCTCGGTCAACGTCGCTGACGACACCTACACGCTGATGGGGCATCCGGACTTTCCGGCCGGTCGCGTTGCATTTCAAAACAATCCAACGAATCAAACCGGCGTACTCGGTGGACATGGGTTCCTCAATGCAAACATTATCGGCGGCTTCAACAACGGCACCGGGTCGGCGTTTGAAGACGCAAGTGGTTTCAACTACGGCTTGGGAATCGCGCCCTTCGCCAGAGTCGGCGTGACTGCGATCTTCGGCAACACCGGCTCTTCGGGCACGGTGTGGGAGAACACCGCATACGGCCAGGGTGCGCGCCTCTCGAGCAATTCGTGGGGATTCCAAACCCAGACGGGTGGCCCGGTCGCCGATTACGACGCCAACTCACAGGCATACGACGCGATCGTTCGCGATGCGCAAAGCGGCGCCAGTGGCCTTCAGCAGATGACCGTTGTGTTTGCGGCGGGCAACGACGGCTCCGGCGCTAATACCGTAAGCAGTCCGGCTACCGCTAAGAACATTATCTGTGTGGGCGCCAGCGAGAACGTTCGCCAAACCGGTACCGACGGTTGCGGCATCGCCAACTCCGGCGCCGACAGCGTCAATGACATCATCAGCTTCTCGAGTCGCGGGCCCGTCAACTCCGTGGGTGGTGATGGCCGCATCAAACCCGACATCGTTGCGCCCGGCACGCACATTGAAGCCGGCGTCCCGCAATCGAATTACAACGGCAGCAGCGTGTGCAATCAGTACTGGCCGGCCGGTCAGACGCTTTACGGCTGGTCGAGCGGGACGTCGCACTCGACACCCGCGGTAGCTGGAGGCGCGGCGCTCGTCTACCAGGATTTCCTTAACAAATCCTTGCCAGCCCCAAGCCCTGCGATGGTCAAAGCCTCGTTGATGAACTCGGCGGCTTATATGACCGGAGTCGGCGCGGGTGGCAACCTTCCGTCAAACAGTCAGGGTATGGGACGTATGGATCTGGGCCGCGCGTTTGACAGCACGGCGCGCATACTCGTCGATCAAACGCAGGTGCTCGGAACAACCGGGCAAACATACCAGACCTCAGGCTCTGTAACCGATACCTCACAACCATTCCGCGTTACGCTGGCTTGGACCGACGCGCCCGGGCCGACCACCGGCGCGCCGTGGGTCAACAACCTCGATCTGGAAGTGACTATCGGAGGCGTTACCTACAAAGGCAACGTCTTCTCGGGAGCAAACTCGGTGAGCGGCGGCGTCGCGGACACGAAGAACAACGTCGAGTCGGTCTTCCTTCCGGCCGGCACGTCGGGCAACTTCACCGTGACCGTTAGGGCTACAAACATCGCGGGCGACGGAGTGCCCGGCAACGCTGACACGACCGATCAGGACTTCGCGCTGGTGGTCTACAATGCCGGCGCCACTTCCGGTTCGCCAACGATCGGCGTTAGCCCATCCAGCATGAGCTTTACCGCGACAGTCGGCGGATCCAATCCTCCCAATCAGTCGCTCAGCATTTCCAACACAGGCGGCGGAACTCTCAACTGGACCGCGAGCAGCAATGCGAGCTGGTTGAGCGTAAGTCCGACCAGCGGAACCGCGCCGTCAACAGCAACCGTCTCCGTCAACATCACCGGTCTCGCCGTCGGTACTTACAACGGCGCCATTACGATCAGCGCTACCGGCGCCACGAATACGCCGGTGACTGTGCCAGTGACGCTGACAGTTAACTCAGCAAGTACGCAGTTGATCGTGAACGGCGGATTCGAAGGCAGCAGTGCGCCGTGGGTACTTTCGGGGAACGCTGTCTGGTCGACCGGGGCATTCCCACACACGGGCACCGGCTACCTCATAGTCGCGAGCGCCAACAGTCAGACTGGGACCGCGTATCAGCAGATCACGATTCCTGCCGGCACATCGCCCAACCTGAACTTCTGGCTCAATGTCACGACCAGCGAAACGACGATAAACACAGTGTTCGACAGATTGTTTATCGAGGTGCGAAGTACGTCGGGCACACTGCTGGCCACGCTGACCACATTCAGCAACCTCAACTCCGGCGTGGCGGGAGTGTACACGCTGCGCGGTCCGTTCAGCGTCGCCTCTTTTGCGGGACAAACGGTGCGCATCCAGTTCCGCGCTACGGAGGACATTTCACTGCCTACGTCATTCCGTGTTGACGATGTTTCGGTGCAGTGATTCTTCGGATAAAGATGAAACTTCCGCCGGGCTTTCTTTGCGCCAGTCGCAGGAAGGCCCGGCGTTTTATTTTCCGAGGTAGGCTTCAATCACTTCGGGGGAGTCAGTAACCTCAGCAGGTGTTCCTTCCGCGATCTTGCGTCCGTGGTTCAACACGATCACCCGATCGCTGATACTCATCACCACTTGCATCACGTGCTCGACGCCCGCAACCGCCGAGATGCCGCGCTCGTCTCTCAACCGTTTTATGAGTTCGATCGCTTCTCGGGATTCGGTCGGATTGAGACCAGACATCACTTCATCGAGTAATATTAGTTTGGGCCCGGTCGCAAGCGAGCGCGCAAGCTCGAGCCGCTTTCGAGTTCCGATAGGCAAGCCGTCCGCAACCGCATCTCGAAGCCGAGTCATGCCTGTGAACTCGATTACATCCTCTGCCACGCTGCGCGCTTCTTCGCGATCGCCGGTTCGCGCAAACGCGCCAACCAGAATGTTGTCGAATACGCTCAGCCCGCGAAGCGGTTTGACTACCTGAAACGTGCGCCCTATGCCTGCGAGAGCAATCTTGTGAGGCTTGCTCCCGACCAGATTGGTTCCATCAAAGACAATCTCGCCGGTGGTCGGCCGGTGAAACCCGGTGATCAAATTGAACACCGTAGTCTTACCCGCCCCGTTTGGGCCGATGATGCTGACCGTCTCGCCTGCAACAACGCTGAAGCTGAGCGCGTCGACCGCCACCAGGCCGCCGAATTTCTTTGTAAGGTCTTTGACTTCAAGCAGAGACACTTTGCGATTTCCTCGCGGCCATTCGAAAGACTCTTCGGAGCCCGCCCATCAATCCGTCGGGCATGAATAGAATCACCACAATCAGCAGCGCGCCGTAAATTAGAAGGTTCGCCTGGGCGAACTCGTTGCGAAAGATTTCAGAGGACAACTTTAGCAAAACCGCGCCGAGCACCGGCCCTGGCACCTTGCCGAGCCCGCCGACGATCGCGATCAACACGATCTCGACCGAGAGCGCCAGCGGCAATACGGTAGTCGTATCCACGAACAGAAAATAGTTGGCGTAAAATGCCCCGGCCACCGCGGTCACGGATGCGCTTAACGCGAGCGCTCGGAGTTTGTAGCCCGTCGTATCGATACCAATTGATTCGGCGGTTTCCTCGTCCTCGCGGATCGCCATCAAATAGTAACCGAGCTTACCCCGGATTATCAGATGACACAGCAGCACCGTCCCCGCCGCAATCAGAAGCACGATGTAATAGTAGGGGGCCTTGCCGGTGCCGGATAATATCGAAGGGCGAATCACTACGCCGACTGCGCCGCCGGTCAGATTCGTCCAGTTCAACGCAATCAATCGAACGACTTCACCGACCGCGATCGTCGCTAAAGTAAAGTACGGGCCTCGCAAGCGAAAACATATCCAGCCAACGATAAGCGCAATGGGCAAGACCGCGACCGGGCCGGCAATCAGCGCCCACCACGGCGAAAGCGCGGTCTTGCTCGCAATGATCGCAGCGGTGTAGGCGCCGATCCCGAAAAACGCAGCGTGGCCCAGTGAGAGTTGGCCGGCGAAACCTCCGAGTATGTTCCAGGCCGATCCAAGCGCTACATACAGGAGAATCACGATCAAGCCGTGCTGAGTGTACCGCGCAGTAAAAATAAACGGCGCCGCAATGAGGAACACCGACAGGACCGATAAGTAGAGAGAAGACCTTTTCATTGCGTGGTAGAGAAGACCGAGATGAGAAGCAAACGTTGCAAATTGGAAATTGGAAATGCAAATTAAAAAATGCAAATTGCAAAATCGAGAATTGGACAATTTCAAATCTTGTCAAATTTCAAATTTCAAATTTGAGATTTGAGATTTGAGATTTGAGATTTTCAGTTTGCAATTTTCATTTTTGCAATTTTCAATTTGCAATTTTCAATTTGCAATTTTCCGTTTGCAATTTGCAATTCCTAATTCCCAATTCCTAGTTTCCAATTTCTAATTTCTAATTTCCAATTCCTATTTTCCAATTCCTAATTCAGCTCCGCCACTAAGCCGCCGCCTCACACCCGTGATTTCCCCAAAAGCCCCGCCGGCCGAAGCGTCAGCACGAGCAAAAAAATTACAAACGCGATCACGTCCTTGTATCCCGTGGCCACGTATACCGCGCCCAGCGATTCTGCGATGCCCAATACAATTCCGCCGACGAGCGCCCCCGTCACGCTTCCCATTCCGCCGAGCACCACAACCACAAATGCCTTAAGCGTGAACGGAGAACCCGCGTTCGGCTCGACCCGGTAGTAGATCGGCATCAACAGCGACCCGGCAGCGCCGGCCGCTGCCACGCCAAATCCGAACGTAAGCGCGCGAATCCGCTTTATGTTGATCCCCAGAAGCCGCGCCGCCTCCGCGTCTTGTGCCGCTGCACGGATCTGCCGGCCGGTGTTTGTCTTGATCAAGAAAAGATAATCGGCCGCGGTAATCACAATCGCGATCGCGAAAGCCGCCATCTGCGGCTTGCTAACCGAGACGCCGCCCAGATGAAACGTGGCGCCCGCGTAACTCGTGCTCATCGTCAGATAATTCGACGTGAACAACAGCAGTGCGGTGTTGATCAGCACGATGCTGACTCCTTCGGTGAGCAGAATCTGATTCATCTCCGGAGCATTCAAGACCGGCGCGATAAGCGTCTTCTGCATGACGACGCCAACAAGGAACATTCCGGGCATCACTATCAACACCGACAGGAAGGGATCGATGTGCAGACCGGTGAACAGAAAATACGTCGCGTACATCCCGACCATCACCAGCGCCCCGTGAGCAAAGTTGACGACCCGC
>Ga0134124_10001915_pt1 | contig 16717 bp, 13 predicted proteins | sample KB304_FD_96880 | JGI IMG/M metagenome (GOLD analysis project Ga0134124, IMG submission 96880) | Terrestrial soil microbial communities without Nitrogen fertilizer from Kellogg Biological Station, Michigan, USA - KB3-0-4 | ecosystem: Environmental > Terrestrial > Soil > Unclassified ...
AACGTTTGGCATTCCTACCTTGATTATCGGATTCGTGGCAGCTGCAGAAAACGACTCATTGCGCGGCCGTTTGACGGCGCGACTGCTGTGTATGGTTGCACTGACAAGTTTGATTGTGGCTGCGGGCGCCTGCGTGCTGGGCAGATGGCTAGTTGCCTCGGATGCGCAGGAACTGCTGCAAGTTGTTATATGGGTAACTGTCCTGATCGCCGTCAACCGCACGGCGTTGAACTATTTTCAAGGAGCACGCCAGCTGCATCGCGTCGCGTACATCAACTCGGCACTGGCTCTTGCGGCTTTTGTAATCCTCGTTGTGTACGTGCAGATTTATGGACTCATGGGTTGGGCCTTCGCCCGGTACCTTGGTGAGTTGATGTTGCTGGTCGTACTGATTGGTGGCTTGTGGAAGATACTCAAGTTCAACGGGCCCTTGGCGGATCGGTATTCGATTGCAAAAATACTGGGTGCTGGCCAGGAACTTACCGCTTCTCAAACCATGCGGGTGACCATGGACAACCTTGGGGTCTTCGCATTGGGATATGTCGGTTCTTCGGCGCCCGAAATCGGCATGTATGGATTGTATTTGCTGGTGATCACGGCGCTGTCGGTGTTGCCCGCTACGGTTGCGACTGTAAGCATCCCTCGGCTCGTGGGCGGCCTGGGGGGGAACAAGGCGGAGTTGAAGCAACGCTTCTACCTGCTGGTGAAGGGGATGGCATTTATTGCCGCCTTGACGGGAGTCTTTCTGGCTGTGCTTTCGCCCTGGCTTGACCGTCTGCTTTCAGGGCGCTATGGGTTGAGCAACGCGGCGTTACTTCTCCTTACGCTGACGGTGACTGCGCGTGCAATCGCATCTCAATCAGCGGCTCTCCTAATCGCCAGCAATAAGATGCGCCACACGCTTGCCGCAAATTTCGCAGTCCTGTGTGGGGCGGGAGCCTCCTATCCGATTGCCGCCAAGCAATTCGGTTTGACCGGCTTGGCAATTGCGACGGTAGTATGCGAAAGCATCCTCGCGCTGTTTTTCTTCGCCACTGCCAAAAGCACAATTAATCACGTGGCTTTCCCGGAACCAATCAATGCACCCAATATTTAGCGGCTTTCCAGTTGGTCTTGCCAAGGCGGCGATGAAGTTGTTCCCCAGTCATCCTACATTTGAGGAATACCTGGGTAACGAAACCTTCAGGCATCCGACCTACATTGCGAGCGACAACTCTCGCCGGAAAGAGATACGTCGGAAGGCGGCGAAATTCCGGTATGACTTTGAATACGCCATACCTTTCCAGAAATACTTTAACAGCAATCTCGATGCCTATTTTCGCGGGCGGAAGGTGCTGGATCTGGGATGCATGACCGGGGGACGGGCTGTCGCTTGGGCGGAAAAGTACCAGATTGCGGAAATCAGCGGTATTGATGTGTCGCAGGAATACATAGACGCCGCAAGCGAATTCGCCCGAGAGAAGGGGATCAACGCCAAGTTCTGGGTCGATTTCGGGGAAAAGATTTCAACCGAGGACGGCTCGTTCGACACCATCGTGACCTACGACGTCCTTGAGCATGTGAGAGATCCGGACCGCGTGTTCGGCGAGTGCCATCGCGTGCTGAAGCCGGGCGGCCACCTCATAGCGGTCTTCCCTTCGTTTTATCAGCCACTGGAACATCACCTTACGCTGGTGACGAGAACCCCGGGCCTGCAGTGGCTCTTCCCACGGGACCTGTTGATGCGAGCGTACGTCGGGATATTGGACGAACGAGGCCAGGAGAGCTGGTGGTACGCGAGAAAGTCGCCTGTCCGCGAACCTTGGGAGGCGCTGGATCAGGTCAATGGCCTGACCTATGCCGCGGCGTTAAACATCATGGACGCCCGAAGATGGTCGATAAAGGAGGAGAGCTATCCCGGCCTCTTTCTCTCCGGGAGGAGGGCCCAACAAAGCGCTATATTCAGAACGCTGCAGAAAATGACTTCGCAACTGGCCAAGTTGCCGCTGCTTCGGGAAGTCTGCGCGGATCGTCTGGCGCTCATTGCCGAGAAGCGCTAGGCCTGCAGATGCCTCATACCGATTTCCTGGTTGTGTACTACAGCCTGAATGTTGCCCTGCTGCTGCTGGTGGCAGTCGCATTTGTGCAGGAATATCGGATAGGCAGCCCCATGCTGTTTGCGTGGGTCACCGTGCTGGTGATCTACGTCGTTCCGGCGTTCACCGATCCGTTTCTCGAAGATGCGACGGTGGAATTGTCGAACAGGCATTTCAATCTGGTTGACAATCCACTGCTGTTTAGGACGGAAGCTTTTGCGCTGGCATTTTCGGCGCTGTACGTAACGATGCATTTTTCCCTTGTCAAGTTGACCGCCTCCAGCAACCGCCCGATTTTGCCGCATATATCCCAGCTTTCAGTTTCGACCGTGGACTATCTGCTGCCGGTGCTTGCGGCAGCATCGGCGGCGGGAACCTTGTTGAACGTGTATTCGCTCTTCTCGGCGGGGGCGATTGATTCGCTGCTGGACGCCAGCTTCGCGACTGCCGTGTTCGAATCCGACAAGCTCTATGCCCGCCTGGCGATCTATCTGTTCGTGTCCTCCAGCGGCGGAGCCATATACGCTTTCATGACCGGCAGGCGCGTCTATTTGCTCATATTTCTCGTATCTGCCGCACTGTATTTCATGACCAGTTTCTCACGCACCATGGTGGCCTACGTCGCGGTGCCGTTCGTATTCCTTCTAATTTACCGGTATCGCAGCGTAGGACACCGAATGCTGTTTCTGTCGCTGCTGCCACTGGCTTATTTTTCAACGGTTGTTCTCCTGCTTGTTCGTTATGCTGGCAGCGCTGGCAGCTTCCTCACAGCGGTCGAAAGCGGTGCGTTCTTCCAGGGCTTTTTTGAAAATTTAATGAATAGCGGAGGCGAGGCCCAGCTGCGCTTTGTGTACTACTTTTTTATGGGCGGAGACTGGCCGTCGGACCAACTTTGGGTCGGCCAGAATTATGTGCGGTTGCTCATGCTGCCCATTCCCCCAGAGTACTCGTTCGGGCTCAAGCCGGAGCTGCTTGATAACGTCATCTTCGACATTTTCTTCGCCAATAACCCCTATTTGGCCGGGTTTGGAAGAGAGGCGGCACTCCATGCCCTGATCTTTGGCGACGCCTATCTTGGTTTCGGATGGGCCGGGGTGCTGATGGGGGCGGTGTGGGCGATGGCCGCCTTTTTCGGCGTCAGGATCATTTGCGCCCGCACACCGGAAATCGGCTTGCTCATGATCGCTCCCATGTGCGTCAGCGCCGTCAAAGGTGCGCGAGGAGCCGTGTTCAGCGCAGTTGCCATCGTCGTCGCCTCCTTCGCGTTGCTCCTTGTGTATATGATGATGGCTCGCTTGTTCGAACAATTTGTCAAGGCAGCCAGGAGCAACGCAGCCGCAATGGGATCGCCAAATTGATGAACTGGCACAGTGATCCTGCGGAGTCCGGGCTCGGACAGGGGGCGGAATGAAATCAAGCGCCCGGGCGCCGGTCGGCTCGGCGTTGGCGAAATGGTCGCTGGTGGCTCTGGTCAACGTCGCGCTCATCGAAATCCTGAGCTTCGCCGCCTGCCAGGTACTGATTGCGAAGGGACTGGTGTTTTACGCCCCTTCGTACTCGCCGGCAGAGTTCGGCGACTACATGTGGCGCCGCGATGCGGTGCTGGGCTGGACCTCCAAAACGTCGGATGCTTCAGATGTGGACGACTCTGGGTCCCGAAGAACGCCCGCCTTCCCCGAGCCGACGGCGCAGCCTAACTGTATCTCGGCGTACGGAGACTCCTTCGTTTGGGGAGATGAAGTGGACGATGCGCACGCATGGCCGAACGTTCTGTCCGGCAAATTGAAGTGCCGGGTGGCGAACTTCGGCGTCAGGGGATACGGCACCGACCAGTCATTGCTGCGCTTCGCCGGAAACAGGCAGGATGGCGCTTCGGTGGTGCTGATGGGATACATGCCGGAAAACATCATGCGCAACGTCAACCAGTACAGGGAGCTGCTGTACTCCAGGCAGGAGTTCGGGTTGAAGCCGCGTTATGACCTGGACGGCGCCGGCGGCCTTAAGTTCATCCCCTTGCCGACTCTCTCGGAGCCGGAGTTCGCTCGGTTGGTGAACGATCCCAATTCGCAGCTCAAGGATGAATACTTCAAGCTCGACGGCGCTACAGGCATCATCAGGGCGACATTTCCCTATTCATTTTCCCTGGCGCGTGCGCTCAAGAACGACTATATTGCGGCCCGCCTGAAGGGAGAGCAAAGGTATTTCGAGTACTATGAGGCGGGTCACCCGTCCCGTGCCCTGCCGTTGACCGAGAAGATACTCGGGAAATTCCATGAAACAGCTTCGGCCAGGGGCAAGGAATCGGTTGTCGCCCTAATTCCCAATTGCCGTGACCTGCAGTATTACCAGGCTACCGGGCGGTGGTCTTACGGAAACTTGACCATGGCGCTTCAAAAAGACGGAATCCCCTATTTTGATGCGGGGCCCTATCTGGCTCGTGCAAGCGCATCCAAGGGCGGTTGCACCCTGTGCCGCGCCTGCGGGGGGCATTTCAATGAAGAGGGCAATCGTCTATTGGCGACTGCGCTCGCGGACTATCTTGCGGCCCGAAATCTTCCGCTGCAGCGGACCATCCATTAGCAGGCCGCGAACATGACGGGTCCGGAGCTGCAAGAAAGGGTGCTGCTGGTGGGGGGGATTCCCCATCCGATTGGCGGGGTGACCAACCACGTGTGGCGCCTCGCAATGAAACTCCGGCCGTATGGCTGCGGTGTCGTCGACAGGTTCCCTTCCGATGCCAAGTACGAGCTGCCAGGCGTGAATTTCCGCACCTCGCCCAAGTCCCTGGGTCCGCGACTGGGGTGGCTGCTGGGGCAGGTGGCCGCAAGCCGCGCGCATGCCGTGCATTTTCATTTTTCAACGGCTGACCGTCTGACCCTCATGGGCCCCTTTTTGCTGCGTGCGGCCAAGGGTAAGCGGACGATACTGACCTTGCACGCCGGTGACCTTGCCAGCCGATACGCGGCTGCGGGGTCATGGCGGCGGCGGTCGATTCGAACCGTGCTCGGTTCGTTCGACGCGCTGATTGCCCTTTCGGATCAGCATGCGGCTTTTTATCGGGAATTGGGACTGGACGAAGGCGCGGTCATTCAGGCGAGCAGCTACATCGCACCCGCGGAGGACATCGCGCCGGGCGCGCCAATGCGCTCCCGGTTCGATTCAGTCCGTAAGAGCGCTGAACTTTTGATCGTCGCGTCCGGCTACCCCAGCCGCGCCTATCGACACGAGCACGCTATACGTCTGGTGAAGTCCCTGCGCAAGGAACATGACGCTCACCTGGCCCTGTGCCTGTATGGGCCGGCGGAGTCTCCCGAATACCGGGCTGGTTTGGTTGACCGCAAGGAGGACGGAGGCTACATCCACACATTCACGGATCTCGAGTCGCGCGATTTTCTCGCGCTCCTGTCCTTGGCGGACATCTATGTCCGTCCTTTTATCGATGACAGTTGCGGGCTTGCGGTCTGCGAGGCGATTTCGATGGCCGTTCCCGCCATCGCCACAGACTGCTGCAACCGCTATCCAGGGACGGTCGTATACCCGACAGATCAATATGACGCTCTCGAGATGAAAACGAGGCAGACAATCGAGAGGCTCGCGACGGCCAAGCAGGAGCTCAAGCAGATGATTCATCAGGACTCTTTTGCGCAGATCACGAAAGCATACGGCGACATCGATATTGCCGGCACGGTGAAATCGTCGGATCGCTTGGATTTCGATCATGTTTGATCCCAAGGCGTATTGGCGCCAGCTCGTGTCCGATAGCGGGCTCATGAGCCTCGAAGAAGTCGGTCATCCGGACATGGGGACGGCATTCAACACGGAAGCTTATGCGCTTCGCCGCGGCGCGCTGATAAAAGCCCTGGAGGACACCGGTTGTTTTCCGCCTGCAAGTGTGTTCGAAGCGGCGTTCGGCGTTGGCTATTACCTGGATGTCTGGAGGGGCCTGAAGTGCCGCTCGGTGGCGGGCATCGACATATCCGAGCGCGCGCATGCCCACGCGGCACGCGCCTACCCCGGTTATGAGCTTTGTTGCGGCGACATTTCGGAACTTCATCAGCGAGGTGAATGGCCGGGCTGGCTGGGCCGGTTTCAGGTCGTCACCGCCATTGATGTCCTTTATCACGTCGTTGACGACGCCCTTGCGCGAAAGGCTCTCCAAAACCTTGCCGCTCTTGTAGCGCCGGGCGGAGTCATCCTGTTTTCGGAGAAATTCACACCCTGGAGCACGTCTTACACGGAATGCGAGCATGTGGTGCGCAGGTCGCTGGGTTGGTACACCCAGATATTGAGCGACCTCGGATTCACGCTTGAAAAAACACGCCCCATATTCTGGTCCATGGATCCGCCGGTCAATTACGGCGGGCAGTTTCTCTCCTCGCGCCTTGCGTATCTCGTATGGGGCACCATGCGGGCTGCGATCAAGTTCCTGCCGCGGAACGGCTTTTCACAGAACCTGCTTGGGCGCGCGGCGGGGCGGGTTGGCCGGACCATCGACTCCGCTATTGTTCCGATGCTCCGTCAAACTCCCAACTTGACCTTTGCCGTATACCGGAAGCGATGAGCGGGGATGAGCGTTTTTTGGATTCCGCTTCGAGCCTGGCACACCCTGCCCGAAGGCCCGGGCTGAGCTCGGGGCTTCCCATGGCGTCTGCAGCAGCCCGAAAAGCCCTCGTATTCGTGGTTGCGGCCGCGTTGCTGGTCGTTGCCGAGTTCGGCCTTTACTTGTTCAGCAAGAGGAATCTCTCATTTCATGGCGTGGTTCCCATTCGCGTGACGGCCGACGCCGGCGAGGTCTACTTCACGCCCGGGGCCGGGATGCCTCCCTATCTTGACGATCTTTCCATCCGGGGCGGGCTCGATGCAACCGAAGCGGCGTTTTTGCGGGACGAAACCAAAGAAACGGTAGCAGGCGCATCCGGAGACTTTGACAAGATATTGCGGCTGCGGGAGTGGACCCGCAGGCAGGCCACAAGGACCGGACTGGAAATAGACTTCGCCGGTTCCACAGATCCTGTCGACATTCTCAAATTCATGCGTGCAGGAAAGAGCGCGGCGTGCGGGCCGTTCACTGTCCTGTTTTCAGCCGTGGTGCGGGCAAACGGGTTCCCGGCCCGCCAGGTGATTCTGTTCAAGAATCCGCCGTTCGACGATGACGGCCACGCGATGGTGGAGGTGTTCGTGCAGGGCAAGTGGGTAGTGTTTGATCCAATGCTGAACATGTATTGGACCATAGGCGGAAGGCCTGTTTCCGCTTGGGAACTGCGCACGGCATTGTTTTCGTCGGGACAACGGTCCTTTGAAGCGGTCTCTGGTAAAATGGACGTTGATCCGTCGATTGATAACAATTACATCAATATCTATACCTTGTTCAGTAATGTGTTGTATCAATACGAACTACCTCGCGCGGTTACGAGACTCGCCAGATATCCGTATGGGAAGCTTTTGCAGACAAACATCGTGCAGCTGGTGGAGGCCAGGCAGGGGTCCAGGGTCAGCCCTTTTCGACTGAACAATTTCCTTGTTGATCTTATGTACCTCTGGTTGCCCACCCTTATTTTGGCGCTGCTCTCGGCCGGCCTGTTCTGCGTTTTTGCGGGACGCCGGTCCTTCGAACCGATCGCGGGCGCGAAGCTGAAGCCGGTAAATTAACGGCCGCGAACCGCACTGGGCTCAGATCATGGCGTCGAATCGCTCATTCGGGTTGCTGCTTTCCGCCGCGTTGCTGTTGCTCGGGGTAATTCCGGCCTTAATGCGCGGTCGTCCCCTCAACGTCTGGGCCCTATCCTTCTCAGTCGCGCTGCTCGCCGCAGCAGTTTTACGTCCTTCCCTCCTCGACCCGCTGAGGCGGCTTTGGATGTGGATCGGAGACTTGCTGCATCGATTTACCAGCCCGCTGATTCTGGGGGCGCTGTTTTTTCTCGTGATCACGCCAACGGGCCTGATCATGCGCGCACTGGGCAAGCGGCCGTTGGGGTTGCGCTTCGACCGCGCGGCTAAGACCTACTGGCTGAAACGGGAACCACCTGGACCGAGCGGCGAGTCATTCAAGGACCAATTCTGAGGGCCTACGATGCAGTCCTTTCTGAAAGAGCTTTGGAGATTTCTGCGCGTCCGAAAAAAATTCTGGCTCGCACCGGTGATCATCGCCGTCGTGATGATCGGAGGGCTGCTCGTGGCCGTCCAGGGGTCCGTTTTCGCACCCTTCATTTACACCCTCTTCTGATTCAATGCTGATCCTCGGCCTGTCCGCCTACTATCACGATAGCGCGGCCGCATTGATTCGCGATGGAGACATCCTCGCCGCAGCGCAGGAGGAGAGGTTCACGCGCAAGAAGCACGATTCCGCCTTTCCGGTGAACGCACTGGCATATTGTTTGAAGCAGGCCGGGGTCAGCCTGGGCGAGGTTGACCGGGTTGTTTTTTACGACAAACCGTTTCAGAAGTTCGAGCGGCTGTTGGAAACCTATGTTGCCTTCGCACCGATGGGGTTCCAGTCATTCCGGAAGGCAATTCCGCTGTGGGTCAAGGAAAAATTGTTTCAAAAGGACTTGATCCGCAAGGAACTGGAGAAGCTGGCGCAGAACACGGACTTCAGTGAGCGAATTCTTTTCTCGGAGCATCACCTGAGCCATGCTGCGAGCGCGTTTTACCCGTCGCCGTTCGAGCAAGCGGTTGTCTTGACAATGGACGGCGTTGGCGAGTGGACGACGACCTCGCTGGCGCTGGGCAACAAGGACGGTCTCGAGATCATTCGGGAGATCCATTTCCCCCACTCCATCGGGCTGCTCTATTCAGCGTTTACGTACTACACCGGGTTCAAGGTGAATTCCGGCGAATACAAGGTTATGGGCCTGGCGCCTTATGGAACTCCGGTGTATGCACAGAAGATTCTGGATAACCTGATCGATCTTAAGGACGATGGCTCATTCCGGCTCAATATGCGCTACTTCGACTATTGCACCGGACTGACCATGACGAACCCGAATTTTGACCAGTTGTTCGGCGGTCCTCCGAGGCGGCCCGAGTCGCCTCTTACGCAGCGTGAGATGGACTTTGCCGCTTCTATACAAGCTGTTGCCGAGGAGATGGTGCTCAGGTTGACCAGGTCCGTTCACTCCGAAACCGGAATCGACAGTCTTTGCCTGGCTGGAGGGGTGGCCCTGAATTGCGTAGCGAACGGCAAGGTGCTGCGCGATGGAAGATTCAAGCGCGTTTGGATACAGCCGGCCGCAGGCGATGCGGGTGGGGCGCTTGGAGCCGCGTTGGCGGCTTACTACAAATGCGCCCCGCATCCCAGGGTCGTTTCCGAAGGCGACTCGATGCACGGCTCCTATTTGGGGCCTTCGCATGAACAGTCTGATATCGAGCGTCGGTTGGCGGCCATCGGCGCGAAGTTCAGGACTTTGGAAGAAGCGCGAGTCGTCGATGAGTGCGCTGAACTTCTGGCCGGTGGAAAGGCGCTGGGTTGGTTCCAGGGAGCGATGGAATTCGGTCCACGGGCCCTGGGGGGGCGCTCGATATTGGCCGATCCCCGCTCTCCGGCCATGCAATCAACGCTCAACCTGAAGGTCAAGTTCAGGGAGTCCTTCAGGCCATTTGCGCCCGCGATCCTCCGCGAGGATCTTGAGGACTGGTTCCGGCTCGACACGGACAGCCCATACATGCTGTTGGTGGCGGACGTCCTTGAAAAGCACCGCATCGCCATGACGGACGAGCAACAAGCGCTATTCGGCATATCCAAGCTGAACGTGCCGCGCTCGGCCATCCCCGCAGTGACACATATAGATTATTCGGCCAGGGTGCAGACCGTTCATCGCGAAACCAATCCCCGATTTCATTCACTTATATTGAGCTTCAAGGAAAAGACGGGGTGTCCGGTCCTCGTCAATACCAGTTTCAACGTGCGCGGCGAGCCGATTGTGTGCACGCCGGAGGATGCCTTCAAGTGTTTCATGGGGACCCACATCGACGTCCTGGCGATCGGAAACTGCCTCTTGAAGAAGGAAGAACAGGATCCGGCGCTGGCGAAGAACTATGAACACCTCTTTGAATTGGACTGATCGGCCGTGACCGTACAGCACACAAGTCCAATTTTCGCCAGGTAGCGTCCGTGCGCGTAGTTCATGTCATCGGCGCGCGGCCCAATTTCATGAAGGTTGCCCCGGTCTTTGATTCCCTGGCACGGCTTCCCGCCATGGAGCAGTGCCTGGTGCATACCGGGCAGCACTACGATGACAAGATGTCGGACGTTTTTTTTCGCCAGCTTCGCATTCCGGAACCCGATGTCAACCTCGATGTGGGCAGCGGCAGCCATGCCCAGCAGACTGCCCAGGTGATGTCCCGCATTGAGCCGGTTCTGCTGGAAAGAAAGCCGGACTGGATCATTGTGTATGGAGACGTGAACTCAACGGTTGCCGCTGCGCTGGTTTCTTCTAAGCTGGGCATCAGAATCGCCCACGTCGAGGCGGGATTGCGATCGTTTGACCGGGCGATGCCAGAAGAGATCAACCGCATCGTGACCGACCGCCTCTCGGATTTACTGTTCACGCCTTCAGCGGACGGGGACGACAATCTTCTCAAGGAAGGTGTTCCCGCCGAGCGCATCAGGCTGGTGGGCAACGTGATGATCGATACCCTTGTGCGGCTTTTGCCCGAGGCCGCTTACCCCGGTGACGTGCCTTCGCCGAACCGGTACGTTTTGGCCACGCTCCACAGGCCATCCAACGTGGATGAGCCCTCCAGGTTGGCTGCGGTATTTGCCGAGCTGCAAGCGATATCCCTTGAGATTCCGGTGATTTTTCCGGTGCATCCGCGGACCAGGCAAAGGCTGGAGGGGTTGGCCCTGCAGATCGGCGGCGACGGGCCGTTGCACGTGGTGCCGCCACAGGGCTACTTGGAGTTCCTCGCCTTGCAAAAATCCGCGACCGCGGTCATCACGGATTCGGGCGGAGTCCAGGAAGAAACGACCTACCTCGGCATTCCCTGTCTGACGCTGCGTGAAAATACCGAGAGGCCGGTCACCATTTCACATGGCACGAACACCCTGATCGGAGACCGGGCAAGCAGCCTCACGCCTGCGGTTCGGCGTGTCCTGTCGGGTGAGACGAGACCGGGCAAAATACCCCCCTTGTGGGATGGGCAGGCAGCGCGGCGCATTGCGTCGATATTTTCTGAAATGGGATGATATGACCGGCCTCAATTCCGGGGAGAATCTCGGGCAGGTAGTCGTGACGGGCGGCGCCGGTGCTATCGGCTCCCGCTTGGTCCGCCGTCTGATTGATGAAGGCGCCGAGCGGGTAGTGGTCGTGGACGACATGTCTTCCGGCTATCCCTGGTTGCTGCCCGCAGATCAGCGGGTGGAACTGTTGCAGGCGGACGTGTGCAGTCTGCTTGACCTGAATGTCGTGGCCGAACGGCCCCTGGTTTTCCATCTGGCGGCGTTTTTCGCCAATCAGAACAGTGTCGACCACCCTCGGGACGATCTGCACACCAACGGGCTGGGGACGCTGACGACCCTGATGTGGTCGGAGCGCATGGCGGCGCGGCGCGTCATCTACGCGTCAGCCGGCTGTTCCATCGCGGGTCACGGAATCGACGGTCCCATCAGAGAAGACATGCCGGTCAGCCTGTTCCTGGACACACCGTACCAGATCACCAAGGCTCTCGGAGAGTTCTACTGCAACTACTACGCAGGCAGGGTCGAAACCGTGCGCTGCCGGTTCTTCAATTCGTACGGACCTGGAGAAGTTCCAGGCCAGTACCGCAACGTCATCCCCAATTTCATCTGGCGCGCGCTTCATAACCAGCCGCTGACTATCACGGGAACGGGGAAGGAGACCAGGGATTTCATATTCGTCGATGATCTCGTTGATGGTTTAGTGAGGGCCGCAATTGCGGAGCGCAGCGCGGGCGAGGCGATCAACCTGGGCACCGGCGTCCAAACGGAAATTGCGCCGCTGGCCGAAATGATCATCCGGGAGTGCGGCTCGCGCAGCGATATCGTGTTCGGCTCCCGCCGTCCCTGGGACAAGAGTACCCATCGGGAGGCGAATATCGACAAGGCCGGCACATTGCTGGATTTGAGGCCGAAGACAGCGGTACCCGATGGGATCGCGAAAACCGTCAGGTGGTTCGAGGAAAACATGGCTGAAATAGAAGCAAGCACCCGGTCCGCAACATGAAAATCCTCGTTACTGGCGGCGCCGGTTTCATCGGCTCGAACCTCGTGGACGCCTTGTGCAATCAGGGGGAAAAAGTACTCGTCATCGATAGCCTTGATCCGGGAGTATTTCAGGCGTGTCCTGCCTACTTGAACCCGAAAGCCGAATACTGTTTCTCCGACCTCAGGTACTGGGTTCCCGACGCCCGATTCGCAGATGTTGAATGCGTGGTTCACCTGGCGGCCCTTGGGGGGGTATCGCGGGCGGCAAAACAGACGGAAAACGTCATTACCTCGAATTGCGGGGGCACGGCCAAGTTGGTTGAGTGGGCGCACACCGCGGCCAAGCTGCGCAAATTCGTCCTGGCGAGCAGTTTCAGCGTTTACGGCTCGGGGTATCAATATCATTGCCCACGCTGCGATTTGACGCGGGATGCAGCGCGCCGTGAAGACGATTTGCAGAAAGGCCGCTTCGAAGTTTATTGCCGCAAATGCGGCGGCGAAACCCGGATCGTGCCCATCACCACGGCCGCGCACCCATCTCCCCTGGAGATCTACGGCGCCTCCAAGTACATGCAGGAGCTTTGCCTGCTTGGCATGCAGGATGTGGATGTGACTGTACTGCGGTTCAGTTCCGTGTACGGCGACAGGTTGAGGCTGGATGACGGCGAAGCCACGATCATCGCGAAACTGGCCGGCTGGATCAGGGACGGATCTCCGCCCCAGCTCTTCGAGGACGGCAAGCAGATCCGCGACTGGGTTTTCGTCGGAGATCTGGTGCAAGCCGTGCTTCGACTCGCAGCCGGCAGGCAAGCGCCGCGCGTGGTCAACGTCTGCTCAGGCCAGCCCACCACTCTGGTCGAGGCCTGCCAGATACTCGCGCGGGTGATGGACAGGAACGTGGAACCCGTGGTGAAGGGCGGCTACAGGCCGGGGGACATGCGCCATTGCCTCGGCGACGCCGCCGAGTTCGCGCAGTTGCTGGAGTCGACCCCGATGACCTTCGCGCAGGGTGCAGCGACTGTGTTCGGCCGGAAGGCCGGTGCCGGCGGAGCGGTCTGATGTGCGGCATACTGCTCGCGGCCAATCGCAACGACCCGTTCACCCACCGCTATCTGGATTCGCTGCGCCGCCGGGGGCCTGACGAGATCGGTTTCTGGAGCAACGGGCGAATCCACATCGGCCATGCCAGGCTCGCCATTATCGGACTTGATCGACGGTCCACCGAACCGCTCGAAAACAGCCGCCATGTGCTCGCCTACAACGGCGAAATCTACAACTTCATAGAAATACGCGACAGGCTGAAGCGCGAGGGGATCGACATACCCTCGGCGAACGACGCCACGGTTCTCCTTCACGCCTGGTCGCTCTGGGGCGAACGCATCCTGGCCGAACTGGAAGGCTTCTGGGCGTTCGTCATCTACGACAAGCAGGCCAACAAGCTCTTTCTGGTGCGGGACCAGTTCGGGATCAAGCCTCTCTACTACTCGGTGACAGCCGATGGGGTGCTGGTGGCGTCCATGCTGAAGTCCATCCTTGAGGTGGCCCCGGACCGGAAGGGCCTGGATCTTGAGGCCTTGTCGGAATACGCGCGTTATCAATTCACCTTCGGCAACAAGACGTTTCTCAAGTGCGTCAAGAAGGTCATGCCGGGTGAGGTCGTGGAAATCGACCTTGCGACGCAAGCGGTCAAATCCAGGATTTACGAAGACATCTTTTCTCCCCCGTCAGAGGGCGACGTCGAGGTAACCCCGCAGTGGATGGAGGAGACGCGCGCCCTCATGCTTCGGTGCGCGAACGAATCCACCATCAGCGACACGTCGTTCACCACGTTCTGCAGCGGGGGCATCGATTCCAGCCTAATCACCAAGATGGTCAGGCCGGAAATGGCATATCACTGCAACTTCTCCGATCCCGATTGCAACGAGACGTTCTTCGCGCAGCAGGTTGTCGAGGGCACCGCGACCCGGCTGTTCGTGGTGAATGCGAAGGAGCAGTTCAACCTCGTCGACCGGCTGTCCGACATCGTCGAGGATTTCGACGAACTCACCATCGGATCCGTCATCCTGCCGCTGGACGACGTGCTGGAACAGGTCAAGCGCCGCTATAAGGTCATCCTCATTGGTACGGGCGGGGACGAGCTGTTCGCCGGCTACGTTCGCTACCTTCTATGCATGGGCGAATGCAACCAGGACAATTACAGGTCGCTGTTCAACCGCGTCAAAAAACTGCCGCGGTTGGCTGACCGGTTCGAACTGTGCCATCGCAAGGGCGATTACGAAATCTACGATTTCTACGATCCCGTCGCCGAAAAGAATTTCCAAGCCGCATTCGAAGGTTGCGCACCGGGTAAGAACGAGCTGAAGGCCATGCTGCGCTTTGACGCACGCTACTTCCTGCAGGGGCTTCTGAACATCGACGACAAGATGTGTGGGCGCCACTCGCTGGAGGGTCGGCCGAGCCTGCTCCACCAGAAGCTGGTGCGCCAGGTGCAGAAGGTGTCGAGTCCCTCCCTCATCCGCAACGGGGAGTTGAAGCCCCTGCTGAGAGAGATCGCCGAGCCCTATCTGCCCAGCTCGGTCATTCATCGCAAGGACAAGATGGGCTTTACCACCCCCATAGGCATATTCGTGAACCACTCGGCCCACCAGATACGGGAGCAGATCACGAATTCCAGATTCAGGGACTTTTACAAGCTCAAGCATTTCAACTTCACCGCGGAGAACAAGTATTCAAGGGAAGTTTTCGGTCTGCTCATTCTTGACCTGTGGCTGAATCGTTACGCATGATGGAATCAGCCCTCGACGGCCCGGCGCGCGATGAGGGGGCCCAAGCCGCTGGGCACGCGCAGCCAACCCGCCAACTTCAAGGCAAAGAAGAGCAGGCATTGGCTTCTCAGGAACCGGCCGCGAAACCGTCACTGGAGATTATTTTCCTGACCATCACGTTTGACCCCGAACCAGGCGCGCAGCACGGATTGCCTTTGGCCAAGGAAATGATCCGGCGCGGCCACAAGGTGAAGGTGCTGACGACCTTCCCTCAATATCCGTTGGGCAGAATCTACGACGGTTACAAGCAGAGCCTTTGGGCGTGGGAGTCGATCGAGGGGGTGCCGGTCCTGCGCGTGCCCATTTACCCCAGCCACGACATGTCCGGGCTACGGCGCGCCGTGACCTACCTAAGCTTCATGGCCAGCGCTGCCTTGGTCGGCGTTCCCTTGATCGGGCGGGCCGACGTGGTTTTCCTGTACGAGCCTCCGCCCACAAACGGCATTGTCTCGGCGCTGTTGAGGCTGTTCCGGGGCACTCCCATCATTCACCACATCGCCGACATGTGGCCGGATACGGTTATCGCCTCCGGAATGGTGAGGGGGCGCGCGACCAAATGGCTGCTGACCAAGGTGCTGGGGGCGTACTGCCGGCTTCTCTACCGCGTCGCCACGTTCGTCACCGTGCTGTCTCCAGGGTTCAAGACGATTCTCACCCGCAGAGGGGTGCCGCAGGATAAAGTCAGGGTTATCTACAACTGGGCCGACGAAGCAAAATTCCGTCCCGTGGAAGCCGATCCGGCGCTGGGCGCGCGGCTTGGCTTGCAGGGGCGCTTCAATGTTCTTTACGCGGGCAACATCGGTCCGCTGCAGAACCTTAGTGCTGTCGTCGAAGCCGCGGCCTTGCTCAAAGACTGTCCCGGCCTGCAGATCGTCATCGTCGGTACCGGGCCCCTTGAGACGGAGGTCAAGCAGCGCGCTCGCGTGCTGCGGCTTGACAACGTCCTGTTTATACCCCGGATAGATTACGCGGAAATGCCGAAGGTCTACTCATTGGCTGACGTGCTGCTGGTCCATCTGCGCGATTACGACTTTCTGCATGCGACGATTCCGAGCAAGACCCAGGTATCGCTCGCCTCGGGTAAGCCGGTATTGATCGGAGCGGTGGGCGATGCCGCCGCTCTGGTCCGGCAATCAGGCGCGGGCGTGGTCTGCCGGCCCGACGACCCGGCCGCGCTGGCGGAGGGAATGCGCTCCCTCTTCCTCAAGCCGCGAGCGGAACTGGAGGAAATGGGGCGTCGAGGGCGCCGCTTCTACCTGGACAACCTGTCATTGGAGAAATCGGCGAACGTGATGGAGCAGCTGTTTGTGGAGGCATCCGCGCCGAGAAGGAGAAAGTGATATGAAAGCAAGCGACTTTGCGGCACTGGACGCGTCCAAGCTCGAAGAACGGAAAAAGAAGGAAATTGAGCATTCCCGCAACCGCCGCCAGATCTTGCAAGGATACGAGCGCAGGATCGACACCCACCGCTCCGAGGAGGTTCAGGACCGCGAACACCTGATCAGAGACAAAAAAGCGTTCGAAACCCATTTTCCGAACGTCAAGTACTACTCCATCACCGGCTCAAGCCAGCAGTTCCAGGATGACTGGCTGCGCGCCCGCTGCCGTCCGGGGGTGAAAGTGCTCGATTTCGCCTGCGGCAACGGCGAAAATGG
>Ga0134124_10001916_pt1 | contig 16713 bp, 22 predicted proteins | sample KB304_FD_96880 | JGI IMG/M metagenome (GOLD analysis project Ga0134124, IMG submission 96880) | Terrestrial soil microbial communities without Nitrogen fertilizer from Kellogg Biological Station, Michigan, USA - KB3-0-4 | ecosystem: Environmental > Terrestrial > Soil > Unclassified ...
ATCCAACCACTGCGGCATGCCCCGCGGTTTCCTCCCTTGGGGCTTGTCCAACACCTGCCCTCAAGTCCGTGCCATGCGCGCGTCCCTGGCGCACGACGGGCAGGTATCGGACAACCCTAAACACGAGCTGACGCTCGCCACCGGCCGGTTTGGAGGAGCGAGATTCGATGCGGCGTTTCGCCGTGTACTTATCCACTACAAAGCGGTAGCATCGCGGAAAGATTCGCAAAGCTGACGCGAGCTTATAGGCGGGGCGTGTCTAGAAACTGCGCTGCTTGCCAGCGCATTCCGCAATGTTATTCCGCATTCATTCGGATGCCCGACTTGCGGGGTTTGTGCTTACGAATTTTCGGACGTGTTATTCCGCTGATCCTGCGGCAAACCGAGTTGCCACAAGCAGGTGTTGTTCCGCAAGCGCGGGATTTCAGCCCAGCGAAAGCGGGCACACATTGCGGTAGGAGACTTGGTGGCTGATTCGCTGGAGATCGAAGCGTGGATTCCAGGCTCTTCGCCTGAAATACAGATGCTCTGGCTAAGCAACGCCTATTCTGAGGCCGCCGAAATTCTGTGTAACGCGCTTGTCGAGAATCAATTCACTAGGCAGTATCAAAGCACGCGGGTCGTTCTACACCTTTGCCGTCATTCGGCGGAACTATTCTTCAAAGGCGCAATAGCGCATGCGTCAAAGGCGCCGGCGCCCACGCACCACGATCTTGCGAAGCTACACGAGGAATACACGAATTATTACCCCTCTGAGAAACATATGATTCACCTGCCGTTCTCGGCGCAGGTGCTCGACGCGGAGCCAGGTCTATTTCCGGGCAGCCTCGAGGCGTTTCGGCGCACACACGATCAACGCTATCGGTACATCACTGACAAATCTGGGAAAGCGTTTGAGTTGGAGGCGTTTGATGCAGCAAATGCTCAGACGGCTATCGATCTCTTCCATCACGAGATAGGGATGATGGTCGCGCGCATTACTTTCGGTGGGACTTGGTAGCATGTCTCCTAACTCGTCGAAATCAATGAGAAACAAGGGCCGCTGGCGGCCCTCGTCGGGTTGGTACCAATGAGGAGAGACGACGTGGGGAATATGTCCGAACTGCAGCGAGAGATCAACTTCGCCTCGCTGGCGTACTTGAACCTGTGGTTCAGGACTGACCGGCATCTGACCGGCATCACATTCTTGACAAGGTCGATCCGCTTACCGGGACGGGCTTGCGAAAAGTCGCCGCCAAGTACATGGTCGCGCGTGGCATCTCGATGAAGGACGTTAACGGCAAGGTGGTCTCGACACAAGAGCGTGATCGTAGGTGGAAAGAAGCCGCCACGATGGTGAGCAAAGCCAGGATTCTCGCTGTAGACAACGCAGAGGTGGTCGAGGATCTAGCGGCGAAGCTCGGTAAGCTCGATTCTCGCGATCACGACCTGACCTCGGCGGCCACAAAGTTCCTGTGGTTCGGCGGCCAGTACACGGTCAGAATTCTTGACGTCCGAGCTGTGCGAGCTCTCCGCCACCTTCATCGGCCGCAGCGCGGCACGAAGATTGACTATGCGTGGTTTGAGAGCGCCTGGAAGCACCAATTCGACAAGTGCACGGCAGAGTTGGGTACGGCGCTTGGGAATCTGCCGAATCAGTTCCCCTGGTCGGCGATTCCACAGCAATGGGAGAAGTGTGCACTGACGGCTATCGATAAACCCTGGTTTCAGGACAGAGTCTTTGATCAGTACCTGTGGGCCAAGGGCGAGCGCGCCACAAATGTGGCCGTGTGAACATTACATCGAAAGATGAGGTGGATCACGGCTGCTTCGGGTCCGGTTGCAGATATCGTCCCAGCGACGTTAGAGATCATTATGAGATCACTCATCCGCACGGCAATCTGCTTCACACTCGCGATTTGCATAACGCCTTTCGCTATCGGTGACGATGCGGACACTGGTGTTCGTTCCGCCGCACCAGACAAGCCAGCCTCGATAGCTTTGCAACCTTGGCAACTACGTCGAAAAGCATTTGCGAACACAGTGCAAGGCGTTCGTGAAGGCAAGGTGGCAGCACGAAAAGACTTCGATGCTACTTTGACCGAGTTTGAAACCCGAGTGCTGACTCGGACCCCCATTGAAAATATGGAAATCGTCGGTGTCTTCTATATACCCAAAGACGGTGTAGAAAAGGGCCTCCCGATAGTTGTCATGAACGCGGTCCTTGGATGGTATGACGTGCTGCGGTTTGCGTCAGAGTCAGGCCGGGCGGAAATTGCGAACAACGAAGCATTCTTCAAGAAGCCTTTCATTATCGGCGGCCCCGATGTGGCAGCCAAAGCACTCAAATTTCTTGAAACTAACCCAGATCGTACGGCGCAATTGTTGGCACAGGGAATTTCATTCGCAGAGAAGTTTCGTGAGACGTCGAGCTACGACCGTCGATGGCCAACGGCCTACGGGCTAGAACGAATGACTTGCGCAATGAATCGCGCGCTATGCAATGAGCCGCCCTCCTTGCCCAAAGAGCAATGGGATAAGGCATGGCAAGAAGCAAAGCAGCGAGTAGTTTCTTACTATCAATTGACCAAACCTCTTGGCTCGAATGGGAATTCGCAAGATCGCGCGAAATGATGTCTAACCTTTCGTTGCAGGGGACGCTCCGCCTATCGGCGGCGCGCCCCTGAACTTCACGTTAGGCCGCACAGCACCGATGTCGAGTAAAGGAATGATGATGAAGCTGAAGACGACTACTGCGCAACGGGCGCTGTTGGCCTTGCTCCTCTTAGCCATTTCATGTCTAGTCGCGGCCGCTGACCCGGGCGCGTCGCCTGGTTCGCAAGCGGCTTCGACTAGGATCGTCATCCTGGGAACCCAAGGTGGGCCCGTACCCGGCGCAAAGCGCGCGCAACCGGCCAACGCCGTGGTTGTGGGGGACCGCGTGTACTTAATCGATGCTGGCAACGGAGTTGTGCGACAACTCGTGCTCGCCCACCTCGATTACCGGCGCGTCGATCACATTTTCATTACCCACAATCACGACGACCACAATGCCGATTGGGGAACACTGATGGGGTTGCAATGGACTACCGGTCGCGCAACGCCAGTGCACGTCTATGGGCCACTTGGCACCGAATCGATGCTGAAGGGTTTCCTGCGCTACTTCGAGCCCAATGCTCAAATCCGACGTGCAGAAGTGAAAAGGGCCAACGCACCTGAGGATTTGTTCCGCGCGCATGACATCGCAGGTGGCCTGATCTTTCAGGATGACCGCGTAAAAGTCACTGCGGCCGAGGTCTGTCACTACCATTTCGATCCGAGCTCGCGGCCACAAGGCGGCCCGCACAAGTCCTTTGCGTTTCGGTTCGAAACCCTCGACAAGGTCGTGGTGTTTGGTGGTGATACGGGGAAATGCCCAACCCTTGTTGATTTTGCGCGGGATGCCGACGTACTGGTCCATGAGGTCGTCAGCCTTCCCTTGATTGCCGACAGTCTGCGCGGCCTAATGGCGTCGCAGCGTGGTCAAGTCCCTGCCGCGGTATTCGACGATCTTATGCGCCACATGAGCGAGGATCACACGGTCCCAGAGGACATTGGCAAGCTAGCCACCGCGGCTCGTGTAAAAAAGGTGGTGCTGTCGCACTTTGTCCCAGGCGGTGACTCGGATCCCGATGACGCCTACACCGAAGGCGTCAAGAAGTACTTCAATGGTCCCGTGATTGCTGCACATGACCTGATGGAATTCTGATGTATTCAATTGTCCATCGTCCGTGCGGCCAACCACGCGTTCAACCGGACCCGCCAGTACGCGCCCGTCTAATGGTCGGTCGGTCGGCGGCGGGCCGGTTAACTTGGTCTTGTTAGACCGCAGGAGGCACGTCCGTGAGCATTTCCCCGAGCACCTCCAAATGGAAGCCAATCGATGGTTCGTTTGAAAGCCTTGCAGGCACTACGGAGGTAGTTGATCTGCCCCGGAAGCAATGGCCCACATGGGCGTGGCAAAGCACACAGTTGAATCGCATTGGCGTCTATGCCCTTCCGGCGGGAAGTTTGCCCGGCGTAACTCTCCGCACCACAGGTGTAGTACGCGCCCTTCTCACCGAACGTATCGATCCCAAGGACAGCCCGAAGGTGTACAACTACAACCTATACACAGTGGCCGAAACAACCGACGGGAAGCTTTTCCAATCGCCTCCGATGATTCCGGCTGATCTGCAGCATCATTCCTCGTCGCCTTCAACCTGGCTCAATTCCCTTGGACACCCAACTGCGGCCTAACTGGTCGATCGACACAGACGCGGAGCTTGTCTCGTTTTAGTTGACACTCCTATGAGCGCTGCAAAGAAACTGGCCAAGGCGCACTTTGGGCAAGCTTGAGCCTCAGCTAGCGCGAGGCTTGGGAGCACAAGCCCGGCGGCACGCCTCAGCGACCGCTTCCAGTCGTCGATATTGACACTACGAGCGTCGGCTGTGGGTCGTCCACGAGCAACGAGAAGCCGGCACCGGCGGGCAGCTCCGCAGCTGAGAGCCGTTATTGCCGTCTGAGGGGCTGCTTCGTCGTTCTCACCTGACCATCGAATTCGTCTGCTCACCCGTTCTTGCCGGCCATGAGGAGTCAGTCGCGAGCGGCCGGTTAGGAGCAGCAAGAACGTTGCTAGGCCACCCGTAAGCCGATTTCATCGACCACCACTCCATTGATCCTGGTCAAGCAAGTTGCTTTGCTCCAGCTTCCACCTGTTAGTTTTGACAGGTACGTGGCTTGTCTTTGCACGCCAGAACTGGTGAAGTGACCCGTGGATCGAATTTGAGAAGGCGAGGCGGGCGCGCAAGTGAAATTGGAAAGATCCGCATGCGACTGAGCGAAAGACGACATCATCTCAGAAAGGGCCAGGATCGATGATCGTCGGTCGTGGAAGTGTCAAGCACCCCGAAAACGCCTGATATTTCGGTGGCCTAACCTTTTTGCACAGTCTCGTTAGGCGCGTCAATTCCCCTTCTATATAAGACTTGGAGCAAAAATGAAGAGGCACCAAATCGAGTCGCTATTGATTTCAGCATTGCTAGTGTCAGGTTGCATGAGCGTCGCCCGCCTGAGTGACCTTCCGAGGTCTAGCGACCAAGTGAATTTCAAACAGGTAACCAAGGACGAGTACGGCCACTATGAGCACGACTTTGTACTCACGGGTGTGACAGATCAGCAGTTCCACGCAATAGTTCGGAAGGCGATGGATTCAAACGGCTATAGCGTCCGTACAGACGAAGTCAAGTCCAGGGCTACCACAGGCGAGCGTGGTCTTCGGCTCAACACCTGGGGGGCCGTCGCAGGAGTCTACTCAAGACGCACTGGCGACAGCCTTGACGTAAAGGTGATTGTCCGAATTACGCAAGACTTCACAGGAACCTTACCGGAGCGCTTTGCGGAGGATATCGCCAATGAGATCAAGAAATCACTCTAGGTATGCGGATTTACAAGGATGTCGGCTGGTGTCCCGAAACTCTGTTGTACCGCACACAGTTGGCGGTCTTCCTACCATTTTCCCCCGATGCGATGCGGGACAGCAGGGTCTTACGCTTACAGAGGAGAGGTGACACCATGACGTTTGGAAGGTTGATCGTACCAATCCTGTTTGCTGCCCTGCTTGGAGGTTGCGGATCAGCTGCGATCTTGCAAAAGGACTCTTCGGGACCAGGCCCAGATGAGTCGGTAATCGTGCTGGGCGTCAAACCGGACAGATTTCGGCTTCACCTACGGGAAGGCACGTATTCGGCTGATGGAGTTACGGTTGATCGCGTATGGGGCCGCGGTGCTGTGATAAACGGAGCAGCGCAGGATGGCTATCTCATTGCCAAGGCCAAAGCCGGCCAAGTACTCGTTGTGTCTGATGTATTCCCAGAGTACGGGTGGAGCTACGGCGGATGCTCGGAAAATATTTCGTTGGTATTCGAAGTCCCAAAAGGACAGATTGCTTATGTTACCGACGTCGAGTACCAGGAACGGGACAGGGAATTGTTGGTGCAATACGTGAATCGTGTAGCCGAGGCGCGGCAGCATGTCCGAGCGAACTATCCTCGTCTAAGGCAGGAGGTTCAACAACTCTCTGCTCAGATACTGCCTGTGCGGTCAAAGTGTAACAATGGTGGAGCCATCTTCCTTCCGACCCGTGTCATCAGATAGCGATGGCGCGTCACCGATGGGAATGCGGTACAACATGTCGGGCAACTGGGCGCCTTGAGGCATCGGTGCAATAGTCGGACCGATGTTGAGAGACTTCTTATCAGCAATGAATTGCGCGAACGCTACGACCTCAATGGGTCGACATTGACCTTTCGCACCGAGCACTCCACGGGCGGCTGTAACGCTGTAACTACAAGAGCGGACCACGGATCCAATAAGTGCTACGACACTGGGCGATGTCGCATCGAATGCCTCAGCGCGCTGAAGGGGTCAGCCAGGCCTTCACGCCAGGATGTTCGCCGACGGCGCGATACAGGCGCAGGAGCTTCGGGCAGTGATCGAGCACGGTGGCCGGCACATGATCCAGCGTACCCGAGGTTAGCCAGCGGACCACCATATACAGCTTGATGTCTGCCACTTGCAGCGTCTCGCCGCCAACGAAAGGACCGTCGCCGAGCTGGCGCTCGACCTGGCTGCCCCAGGTCGCGAGTTCGTTCGCGGCGAACGCCTCGCGAGCCGCGCGCTTCTTTTCGGGGTCGGAGATGCCCAGCGTCGGGGTGATCGCGTGGCGCAGTTCCTCGACGGCGCACATCAGCGACTCGTGGCGTGCGGCCTCGAACGCGTCGTCGAGCGGATGAAGGCCGTGCTGGCGGCCGATGAACACCAGGATGGCGTTGGAATGCGCCAGCGGTGCCTTGCCTGGCATCTGCAGCACCGGCATCGCTCCGAACGGCATGCTCGCCTTGAGCGCGGGCCAGTCGGCGCTCTTGACGCGCACGTCCTCGAAGTCGACAGCGGCCAGGTGGAGCGCGATGCGGCATTCCTCGCCGCGGCTGCCGGCGAAGTCAAAGTAGGTCAATGTGGGTTTGGTCATGGAGATCCTCGAGTCGGGTGACAGTGATCGCGAAGCCTACACGAATGTCGGAAAGCGCGTCGGCAGTTCGACTCCTCAAGTTGGCTTGCACGGCCTTCACCAACGTCCGGTTCCAGTCGTCGAATCTTGACTGGCGAAGGACAGCAAAGGGTCGTCCTCGATCAGCGAGAAGCCGGCAGCGGCGGGCAGCTTCGCAGCTGACAACTGCCACTGCCGTCTGAGCGGCTGCTTCGTCGTTCTCACCTGACCATCGAATTCGTCGGCTCGCCGGTTCTTGCCGGCCATGAGCGGGTACTCGCGAAGGTCCGCTTAGCGCAAGCCCAATTCCGTGATTGGTGGACTTGTTCAGACGTTCTCTAGGGGTCCATGGCTGCGTCGTTCGCTGTGGTGAACCAACTGGCCAACAGTGGCTCTGGCTCAGTCGTTGACAAATGAAAACACTGACAGTAAACTGTCACTATTAAGGAGGGTGTATGCCCCGGCTTCCTCAGCTTCGTGTGACGGTGAATGCCCGATGCGGCCGAGCGTGCTTCTACTGCCGCCCGTCAGGGGAGGGGCTGGCCACCGAGCGGCATCAACAGCTCGACCTTGATGAGATGCTGCGCGTTACTGCCGAGTTCGCGCGCCTCGGAACCAGATCCATCAAGCTGACCGGCGGCGATCCGGCGCTCTGGGAACCTCTGGTCGAAGCCGTTCGACGACTGAAAGAGGAAGCCGGTTTCAAAGTGGTCCACGTCATCTCGCGGCATCCGCGAATCGGGATCTTGGCTCCGGCGCTTGCAGCCGCACAGGTCGACCTAATCAACGTGAGCATCGACACACTGAAGCCCGCGCTGTACCGCGACATCACCGGCAAGGACGACTTGCCGCAGCTTCTCGCAGCGATCCGGTCCTGCGTCGCTGCGGGCCTTCCGGTCAAGGTCAACACGGTAGTGATGCAAGGCTGTAATGACATGGAAGTCGAGCATCTGGCCGAACAGATGGCGAACCTCGGCGTGCGCGAGCTCAAACTGCTCGACGTCATCCAGGACCTGGACGACGGCGACGAGTCTTTCGCCCGCCGCCTCAAGAAGATCGGGGTTGCGTCGGTGCGCGACCTCTACATCCCCATCAGCGAAGTGGTCGATCGCCTACGCCCCCAAGTCGCCACACAGAAAACCATCAACCAAGGCGATCTTGGGCACCCGATGCTGTCCCTGCGGCTCAAGTCCGGCCTGCTGGTTACGGTCAAGGACCACCACGCAGGCGCATGGTACGGACCGATCTGCAAGAACTGTCACCACTACCCCTGCCACGATGCGCTGATGGCCGTGCGCCTGACCGCCGACATGCGTTTGCAGTTCTGCCTGCTGAATGCCGACATCGCGGTCAACCTGCGGCCGTTGCTCACCCGCGGCGGTCGAGAACTGGAAGCGGCAATTCGCGATGCGCTCGAGGTCTACGGTGCCGCAGCATTCGAACAGACGCAACAGCCGGCGCAACGGCGGCACATTCCACTGAAATGAACATCAATCTGACCCCACACAAGCCGCTGGTCATCTTGGCCTACCCCAAGATCGACCACGAGAAGAACTACGTCTACTTCTGGATGCCGTTCTCCGTCCTGTCGCTGGCAAAGGTGATTCTCGGTGCCGAACTGGCCGACGTCGTGTTGTTCGACGGAAACCAGCAGAGCCAGGAGGCCTGGGAGAAACTCCTGGATCAGAATCTTGGCCGAACGCTCTGCGTCGGCATCAGCTTGATGACCGGTGGCGGCCAGATCACGCATGCCCTGCGCATGGCTAGCGCGGTGCGCAGTCGAAGCAGCATCCCACTCGTGTTCGGCGGACCTCACGTGAACGTTCTGGCGGAGCAAACGCTGGCACACGATCATGTTGACGCGGTGCTGGTCGGGCCCGGCCAACTGTCGTTTCCACCTTATGTGGAAGCACTGCTTGGCTCACGGGCTTTCGACAGCGTGCCTGGCGCGCTGGTGAAGACGCCGGTGGGCATTGTGCGCGGACCCGAAAACCCGATCCGCGTCGAAAACCTGACCGGTTACCCGTGGCATCTGATCGACGTTCAAAAGTACGTTCGCGACGATCCTACGGTTTCAAGCAGAACCTTGAACTACGTGTCGTCGCAAGGCTGCGTGTACAAGTGCAGGTTCTGCTACGAGCTGACCTACAAGCACAAATACAGCAAGATTCCCGCGCCAGAGCTGTTGGATGAAATCCAGCAGCTGGTCACCCAATTCGACATCACCGGAGTCAAGTTCTACGACGCCGACTGGTTCGTGAACATCAAGCGGGCCGACGAATTCTCCCGTGGGCTCATCGATCGCGGCATCAAGATCAGCTGGGCGGCCTCCATCAATCCGAAGGACATCCTCCGTGCGCGCAAGACGCATCCGCATCTGGTCGGGCAACTCGCGAGAAGTGGCTGCACACGACTCTTGATGGGCGTCGAATCCGGCTCCGATCGAGTGTTGCAGGAAGTCGTGCAAAAGGAGATCACGCGAACGGAGATCCTTGATGTCACACGAGAGATTGCGGCCGCGCGGATCCTGGGCTCATACACCTTCATTGTCGGCTTCCCAGGAGAAACGCGGGAAGAACAAGACGAAACGTTCGAGCTGATCGAGCAGCTCTGGCTGCTCGATCCCAAGCCGGAAACGCGCGTGCACCTGTTCGCCCCCTATCCGGGCACACCGCTCTTTGAGGAAGCGCTGAAGGCGGGTTTCGTCGCACCAACGCGCCTTGAAGACTGGGCCCGGTACGACTACTACGAATCGCAGACGCCCTGGACAGACAAACACTTGGCGATGAAGGCGCGGGTGTTCACCAGCATGCGGCTCGCTCCCGATGCAGAGGACGAGCCCGCGCAGGACCTCGAACTGAGCCGGACATGAGCGCCAGTCGCACCGGGCGGCTCCTGGGGATCTTGCAGTTGTTGCGCACAAATGCCTGGTTGTCGGCGCAGGAGTTGGCGGTCCGACTCGAGGTCAGTCCACGCACGATATACCGAGACGTCGCGGACATCCAGGAGTACGGAATATCAATCCGCTCGACCGTTGGGCGCGAAGGGGGTTATCAACTGGACGACGAGAGTCCCTTCCCGCGCGCGCTTCTCGCCAGCGGCGACGCCCTCGGCATGTACGTCATGGCCGGTGGACTGGAGAAAAACGAGGGGCAAGGGCTGCAAGGGTCGCGCAGAGTGCTGGACGTCATGAGGTATGCAGGGCCTGAGGCCGCACGGGCACTCAACGTCGCTGCGGAGCGCATCTACTTCGATACTGCGGAATGGTACTGGCGCGACAAAGGGCATGAGTGGCTGCCCGTCATTCGAGAGGCCGTCTTCAACTCGGTACGCATCAAAGGAGCGGTGACTCCGCGCGCTGGCGGCGCGGCGGAGCAGCACGTACTTGAACCACTCGGACTCGTCTGGAAGGGCGGCGAGTGGTACCTTGTCGCGCGGCAAGTGAGCGGCGCGCTATTTCGTACGCGGCTGTCCCGGCTGTCGGAGGTCAGCGCTACAGGCGAATTCTTCGACTACCCCGCCGACTTCGACCTGCGCGCTTGGTGGGACCACGAGCTTGAGTCCTTCGGCAAGGGAGGCACCGCGGTCAAGCTGCGCGTGCTTCCGGGCGCGCAAGACGAGTTCCGGCAATTGGCAACCAAGTCCTCCACGCAGGTCCAGGCGGAAGGTGATGACTTGGTCTTCACGTTCTACGTTGATCGATGGGAATGGATAGTTCCGCTCGTGTTGTCGCACGCGCCGCATGTCGTCGTGCAGGAGCCTGCGGCGGTCCGTAGCGCGGTCATGGACGCAATGCGCCAGGCGCTGTCGGGCCACGAACGCATGGCGACCGAGAGCAACAACAACAATTTGCATGACCAGAGGGATCTAAGGCGCCGAGTCACTCACGGACTGGGCGGATCACGCGGACATACATGAATACCTGGAGAAAACTATGTGGCCACGACTCCCCGACTTCGGAACCATTCCTCTGACTGCCGGTCTTGTGACGGTTGGCGCCCCCGACGCCGGTAACAACCCCGACAACGTGGAAAGGGGATTGAAGTGGCTGCGCGATCGCAAGGTATCGGTGAAATGGGCGAAACACGCGCTGCACACCATGGGCTTTCTTGCCGACGACCCCGAAAAGTTGGCGGAGGACCTGCACACGATGCTGCAGGACCCGGAGGTCGACTTGATCCTCACCACAGGGGGGGGCGCGAATGCCAATGAGATCCTTCCCTTTCTCAAGCCCGAGCTTCTGCGCGCGCATCCAAAGCCGATCATGGGGATGTCGAACACGACGTTGATCCTGAACTATATGACGGCGCGGTCCGGCATCGTTTCGCTGCACGGTCCGGCACTCGTTTGGAACTTTGGCGGCGAGACGCCGCTTGACGCTTACACCGAATCGCACATGCTGGGGGCGTTGAAAGGCTCGATCCCATTGGCCGTGCAGCCAGAGGAAAGCTGGCAATGGCTTCGGGGTGGAAGAGGGGAGGGACCCATGTGGGGTGGCAACCTCTGGTCGTTTGACCAGCTCCTGGGGACGCACTACGCCCCAGACCTGTCCGGTGGAATTCTCTTCATCGAAGACTGTTTCGCGGAGCTCCATAACATCGCGGCATGCCTAACGCATGTGCGGCAATGTGGCGGCTTCGAAAAGCTCTCGGGGCTGGTAGTCGGTGTGCCGCTCGAATGCGCAGAGACGGAGATGAAGGATGACCGCGACTTGAATGCGCTGGTACTCGGCGCGTGTGTCGGCTCAAGCTTTCCGGTGCTCTCCGGTGTGCAACTCGGCCACACCGACACGAAGATCACCGTCCCGATCGGCGCTCGTGCGCGTTTGGATTCCGCCGACAACCTGTTGGAGTTCACTGACTAATGGCTACAGCGATTACTAGCACGGCCTTGCGCAAGCGCGCTGACTTGCTGCGTCAATTGCGGCATGCACTGGACCGACGTGATTTTATTGAAGTCACGACTCCGGTGATGCTTAAAGTCGCCGCTGGTGGTCCTAAAGCGTCTCATCCATTTGAGTTCGACGGGGGCAAGTATGACTTGCGCACCTCGATCGAGCTGCTGCTGCGCACCGCGCTGAGTGCCGAGTGCCGCGTCTACGACATCGGCCCGGCCATCCGGCTCCAAGATCGCACAAAAGGATCGAGAAGCGCGGCCGAGTTTAGCTTGATGGAATGCTTTGCCGCGGACCTAGACTACGAAGGACTGATTGGTCTGGCCGAAGAGTTGGTCATGGAAATAAAGCCTGCCCTGTCGGCCCCGACACGCATCAGCGTGGTCGATTGGTTCGCCAGACAGTGGGGCATCAATTTTGATTCCGGTGATTCCGCAGGGATCCGGAAGTCGCTGCTGCGCATCGTCGGGGGGGCCGATGGGCAGCAACCGCTCTGGGAACTCATTGACCAGGTGATTTCGGCGCACCTCGAGCCGGCGCTTAGAGGTTTTGTGTTTCTGACGGAGTATCCGATCGAGACCATCTGTCTGGCCAACCGCGACCCCGCTGCACCGCATATCGCACAGCGATTTGAGGTCTTTTTGAACGCGATCGAGATCGGGCACGGCTTCGTCGATTCGGCCGACCCCGAAGACGTCCTCAAGCGCATGATGGAGAACGGCGAGGAGTTCGTGGACTCCGATTTCGTCGAACAGATGAAGTCTGGTCTGCTGCCAGCCAGCGCAGGGTTTGGATTGGGAATCGAACGGGTACTCGCCTGCGACGACAGCCATCTGGATGTCCATCAGTACCTTCACGAGTACCAGCACGCATGAAAGCCGACGATCCGATGCCTCGGCGAATTCTTGTCGTCGGATCCAGTGGAATCATCGGGCGCGGTGTGCTGAACATTTTGTGCGGCAAGCTGCCGATCCCCCAGCGGCGCGTCACCTTTCTGGAGCGCGACGATGAAGGTTCCTATCGCATCGTGGCGTGCGGGCATGTGGAGCTCGCAGAGCGAGACGCACTGCGAGCTTGGATCGATCGTCAGCCGGATGCCGTGGTGTACCTGGCTGGCATCCACGCTCGGGCATTGTCGATCCAACCCGAACTTGGCTATCGAGTGAATGTGCAGGCGCTGGCAGAGGTGCTCGAGGCGATGGGGCACAAGGGTCGTTCACTGCCCGTCATCTATGCCAGCTCCACCGCCATCCACGACCCGGCGGACGGCGCGTATGCCGAGCAGAAGCTGCATGCGGAACGAACTCTAGTTGCCGGCGGGGTTCCGGGCGTCGCGTTGCGGTTTCCCACGGTGCTGCCAAGAAGTCCAGGTGCGGGTCGAACTTCAATGCTCGACGACTCGATCCGTCAGGCGCTGCGAGGCGGAGCGTCCGTCTGGCCAATCAGCCCGGACCGCGCGCTCCGTGTGATGTCGACGGTTGGCGCGGCGAGGCACGTTGTCGCGGCGCTGTCCTCTCGTCCAGGTCCTGGTGCGATGGCGCTGGACCTCCCCGCCACCGTCGTCACGCCACGATCGCTGTGCGCTGCAGCCGGAGCTCTGCAGCCGTCCATTGAGGTAGACGGCGAGCTCGAGGCGTTGCTGGCCCGGCGTTCGGTCGAAATCCACACAATGGCGGCGCGCGAGCTGGGATTTCCGGAAGCGGAGTCGTTGTCGGAACTGGTTGCGGCGCTGCGGGCACTTTCCAATCCATAGACGGGGGCCATCATGATTCGAGGCATGATCATCAAGGAGAGTCTGATCGACGTGCAGTTGCTTTCGCACCCGCTCTTGACCATCGTTGAGCGTTACCCAATACGCATGGATGGCAAGTACCCCATCGAAGTCGTCATGGTCGATGTCCCAGAGGAGCAACTCACCGCAGCACTCGCTCTTGTTTCGGAAGGCTTGCTGCACGCGAAGTACTACGCTCATTTCGTCGCGGGCGCTCTGATGTACGTGGTCTACCCTTGGACAATCAGCGTGGTGAAACGGGGGAATGAGGAATCGGCGCGACAGTGCATCGAGATGGGGGCGAAGTTCGACGTGCCGGCCGCGCAACTGCCGATGACCAAGATGTTCAATTTTGGGCATGCTGAACATTTGGACGAAGGTGGTTAAGCGGGCTCGGCGTGACAGCGAGTCCCGCTTACAGGGGGAGGGGCACGAGGCTATGAACCCAGTGGAGGAAGTTCAGGTGCTGCAGCAACAGGGTGCGCAAAGGGAGTCCGAGCGGCCAGACGACGTCGATCGGCTAGATCCAAATCAGTGGTTCCGCGACGATGCAAGTGCCCTGAATCTGCCACTATGGTGGCGGCTGACCCAGCAGGCAGAGCTCGTTGAAGCGTTGCGCTCCGTGTGTACTGGTGCCACGCCTGTCGTTCAGCTCCGTACTTGGGTCTTTCTGGAGCCTCTCGCGTCCTATGAGAGCGGCTCGCCCAGCTCAACGCTTTCTTTCACTAGGGACGACTCTCGCCAACGCGCCACGAAGGGATGCACGCGATGACGCCCAGCCACACCCGGCGAGTTCGCCTGCGCAAGGTCGATGTCCTTCGCTTAACGGCGAGGGCGCCATTCAACTTTCGCTTGACCACCTGGAAGCCCTCGCATTTCGCAACTGGCCTCGAGAGTCACTCAAAGACCGTCACTCGTCGCAGCTTTCGTCTTGGCAACTCGTTCGTGGCCGTCGAAATGTCGATGGAGACCCGCGCGCTCGTAGCGTCAGTGTACGCCAACGGCCAGTGGACAGACGACATGCGTTTGCGTCTCGGGCAGAGACTTCAACGCGCCTACGGCCTGTCAGAGGACATATCGGAGTTTGCGCGACTGGCTGCAAAGGTCCCGGCTACTAAAGAGGCCGCTCGACAACTACACGGAATGCGAATCAGCTGTCCAGAATCGCTGTTTGAGATCTCCGTGCTCAGTTTGCTCCTTCAGAATACGACCATCGGTCGGAGTACTCAGATGATGGAGCTACTTCTCAACCACTACGGCGCGATTGTTCAGGCTCCAGGCTGGTCGCTGAGAGCTTTTTTCAGCCCAGACGAAATGCTTGGGGTCTCGGAAGCAGACTTGCGCTCAATTTGTCGTATGGGATACCGGGCAAAGTATTTGCCCCGGTTTGCCGAGTTCTTCAGCGCCAATCCGGAGGAGGCACTTGCGGAGACGACGCCGGCTGCTCTCCGTGCGGCCGTAGAGCAGATCAAGGGAGTCGGTCCGTATACATCTAACGTGATCGCATCTCACGCCTTGCGAGATCCAGATGCTCTTCCCATCGATGTGTGGAACCGCCGCCTGCTGGCACGAGCGTTGTTGGGCGTTCCGGACGCGGCAGCAAGTCGAATCCAGCGTCGGCTGTCCAGGCTATTTCCCGGCACCGCAGGCCTCGCGGCCTTGTACCTGATCGAGGCGGAGTATTTGTCCAAACCACTTGATCCACTGAAGGACTTGAGCGGTCCACCGGCGAGACCTCGGAGTCGAACCCCGTGAGCTCCCGATGCACGGGGAACTTCGCCGCGTTCATCTGGTGGCTGACCGAGCGCGTGGCTCGGTCGGTGCTCTCGGCACGCAGCATCTGCTCGATCAGCCAGCGCGATCGGTCCAGATCGGCATTGTTCTGTTCGATCAGATCGGCCCATGTGGCGGCCATGCCGTGCAGCGTGCAGACGCAGCGCATTCAGTTCGGCAATGACATCACGCATGGTCGGCCTCCTGCAGGTCGCGCAGGCGGTCGTAGCGCGTGGCGGCATTGGCGGGTCAGCACCTGCAGCATCGTGGCGACGAATTACGAAAGTCCGCTGGGGCGGAGCGAGCCATTCGCTGAACGGGGTGCCTAGAAATCGGTGTTGAGTGAACACCCAAGGTGGCTAGAAAGAACAGAACGCCTAGAAGTACGACCCGGACTGCATGCGCTTGAGGATCCGGAATGTCTGGATCCGCGGTGATTTTTCGCTACAAAGGTTTTTACAAGAACAATCCTGAAGCTCCGGAAATTGCTGATGACGATTGGTTCGGAGAAGGAGACATGTTCGCGGGCATCTACTCTGGGAGGCTCGGCGCATCAGCCGTGGAGGCTCAGCTGGGAATGGTCTGGAAAGCGCACTTGCTCGATGAGAGCATCGACGGGAAAGTCCATGCGTGTTGGTAAACCACCAGAGTCGGCACCGGTACCCAGGCCGCCACGTAGCCCGCGTCGTCCCGTAGAGACGGAATCTCGGCGACCACCAGGACAGCCTCCGGCCCGCGCACCCGCACGGCCATCAGCACCTGCCTTCACCCGGTTGCCGCCTTGGTGGCGCAGCTGAGTGCTTTGAAACCTCTTCAACGGTTCGGGTAGCGCCAAGAACGGCGTCCGTTGCCCAGCGCGTGCCTCGCGGTTGTCGGCTTTTCGGCGTCGAGATCGACCCAACGAAGAACGGCTCAGGGTCGACAGCGGATGTGCACCGCTAAGCTCAGGACCCTTGAGCGCGACCGACAGGAGCGCATGCTGTTCTGAGCGGGCACACTGCACGTCATACGCATGTATTGGTGCGACGCCTCGCTAGAAGGTGCCGTCCTCAACGGTTTTCCCGTAGACGGCAAACATCATGTCCTCGAACTTCGCTTTCCCGGACTTAACCGCTTGGTCATGAGCCTCGAACCGTTCGAGGTACTGCTCATTACGTACCACGACGGCCTTCTGATACTTCTCTGCACGAAAACTGTCGAGCCAACGCTTGCCTTGCTTGTGGACATGC
>Ga0134124_10001917_pt1 | contig 16713 bp, 17 predicted proteins | sample KB304_FD_96880 | JGI IMG/M metagenome (GOLD analysis project Ga0134124, IMG submission 96880) | Terrestrial soil microbial communities without Nitrogen fertilizer from Kellogg Biological Station, Michigan, USA - KB3-0-4 | ecosystem: Environmental > Terrestrial > Soil > Unclassified ...
CCGCGCGAAGAATCGGGCCAAACACTACAAAGCGCTATCGATTTTAGCCTCCGCCTCATCGCTAAAACCAGTGGCACAGGGATTTCTGCCTGTGCCGGCCCTGCCCGCGCCGTCTTGTATCCGTCGTGCATAAACGTAACCGCACCACGGGTTCTCAGTTCTCTAACGTCACGCGGCACCAATCGCATCCACCATGACCACGAACCCTGCTTCACCATCAACATCCGTGAATCCTTTTCTTATCGATCCATAACCCCCAGACACGAACTCACCAAAACCTTGCGATACTGATTCCACCGCATGCGCAAACGCATCTCCGCCACCGACCACCATCTAATGCGCCGCATCAATCAGTGGCTCCCGCCACGCTGGTTCCGCTGGTACATGCTCGCCTCCACTCGCGCCGGTGACTTCTGGATCTACATCCCCGCCGTCTTGCTCCTCGACCGCTTCGGAGGACCCGCGGGCTGGCCCACCCTCCGCGCCTGCCTCGTCTCCGGACTCACCAGCAGCGCGATCTGCCGCATCATGAAGCGTGCAATCAATCGCCGCCGCCCGTCTGAAATTGCCGCGCATTGCTGGGCCACCCTCCTGCCTCCCGACAAGTTCGCGTTCCCCTCGCTACACACCACCATCGCCTTCGCCGTCGCCGTTCCGGTAAGCCTCGCCTATCCTCACGTTGCGCTCCCCGTACTGTTCGTGGCCTTCAGCATTGGCGCCTCCAGAATCTTCCTCGGCATGCACTACCTAAGCGACGTAATCGTCGGCCTTCTCCTCGGCGCTGTCCTCGGAGCCATCTCGTTCTTCGTCCTCGGCCCAGGCCATTGGTGAGCCACACAATCAGGCCACAGCTTCTCAGACCGCATCCGAATGAAAAGGATTTGATAAAAGCTCGACTACTGCTATTTTGGGCGTAATCGGTTCCCTCCGTCACCGAAGCAGCACGGGCCCCAGGTTCTCGCGTAGGCCGGATTCAAAAAATCTAGCTGTGGGGCCGCAATGCTCCGCCAGAGCGGTGTGCAAGCACGCTGATAGGGAGGCCCACATGGACACGGATGTTCTCGTCGTAGGGGCAGGGCCTACTGGCCTGATGCTCGCCAATCAACTCATTCGCCGTGGTATCCGCACGCTCATCATCGACCGCCACTCCGGTCCATCGGTGGAAACCAAAGCGATCGGAGTGCAAGCACGGACTCTGGAGATCTACTCGCACCTCGGCATCGTTGACCGAGCCCTTCAACTCGGCAAGCGCGGCACCGGCGGTAACATCTGGGCCGATGGACAACGCCGCGCGCGCGTCGCCCTCAGTGACGCCGGCGACCAGGTCACTCCTTATCCTTATCTTCTCGTCCTCGGCCAGGACGACAACGAACGCCTGATGGGCGACCACCTTCGTCAATTGGGATCGTCCGTCCAGTGGAGCACCGAACTCGTCAGCCTCACTCAGCAACGCGGCTCGGTCACCGCCGTCCTCAAGCTGCCTGACGGCTCCCAGCGTAACATCGTCGCCGCCTGGGTCGCCGGATGCGACGGAGCACGCAGCATTGTGCGCGACTCCAACGGCATCATCTTTGCCGGCGCTCCCTACGAGCACGTCTTCTTCGTTGCCGACACCGAAATGACCGGCACCATGGTTCCCGACGAAGTCAACGTCTACCTGTTCCGCGACGGCTTCCACCTCCTGTTCCCCATGCGCGGCAAGGACCATTGGCGCATCGCCGGAATTTTGCCTCCGGCTTTGCGCAATAAGCCCGGCCTGACATTCGATGAGGTCATTCCGTCCTTGCGTTGCGAGGCCGGCAACACCATGTCCATCAAGTCGTGCTCCTGGTTCTCCACCTACAGAATTCACCATCGCCGGGCCGTGCGCTTCCGCGAGCATCGCTGTTTCCTCCTCGGTGACGCCGCTCACGTCCATAGCCCCGTCGGCGCCCAGGGCATGAACACCGGCCTGCAGGACGCTTACAATCTGGCATGGAAGCTGGCACTCGTCGTCAAGGAACAGGCGAAACCCGCGCTGCTTGATTCCTACGAACAAGAGCGCATCCCCGTCGCCACCGCCCTGCTCAACGGCACCGACCGCGCCTTCCGCCTGGTCGTCTCCGACCTCTGGATTGCCGGATTGCTGCGCACCAAAATCCTCGCCAGAATTGCCGCCTTCGCCGTCAACCGCAAGTCCGTCCAGAGGCTGGCCTTCCGCACCGTCTCCCAGACCGGCATCCGCTACCCGAAAAGTTCGTTGTCAAGATCTTTGGACCGCCTGCCGGACACTGCCCCGCAAGCAGGCGATCGCTTTCCGTGGCTCCGGCTCAAGTTCGGCGCTACCGGCCCTGCCGAGGATCTTTTTCAGAAATTTAGCGACACGCGCTTCCATCTCATCGTGATTGGCCAGCCGCCACCACCTGCGGACGCCCTGGGCTTCGGCGATTTGCTGCAAGTCCACGCGGTTCCCGGTGATCCCGCCAACGGCGTCGAATTGACGCGCGCGCGCGTTCCTCTCACCTCGTTTTATCTCATCCGTCCGGACGGCTATATCGGACTGTGCGGCATGCGCTGCGAAGCGGATCAGGTCTCAGCTTACGCATCCCAAAACCTGCAGCTCTCCATCTCCCCGAATTCGGCCCAGGCAATGGCTGCAAGTGCTATTTCTGCGGGATGAGCATCGGCGCTGCGTCTCGACTGCCCGAAACTAACGCGCAGAATCGTGTACAGAACTGGCACTCCATCTTTTCAGGTTTGTGAAGGCTGCAGACCGCACAAATCACATGAGGTAAATTGCATGGCCAACAAATCGATCATCCGTTTGGCACTGATTCTTGCCGCTGCAACCGCGACGATCTGCGTCGGGCGTTTGCTCGCTAGTCCTCGGACGCCGCAGGACCAAAGCGCGCGTTGCGCCGTCGTCGTCCCGAAAGGCTGGGGCGACTACATCGGCGCAGGTTCCTACGGTCTCGAATTCAAAGATGAGTCCGGCACCATCCGCTTCGTCAAACAGTTCCCCTGTGGACTTGATGGTGCGCCAACTATCAGCCTCGAGGTCCACAGAAAATAAACCTGATCGGGCTGCAAGTACACCTTCGCTGCAACCGCGGCCAAGAAACAAGCTCGTTGAACGCCATGCATGGCCAATTAAACAGGCTCGTTGTCTTCCAACTTTCGACTCACCTGCCGCTCTTTCTTTCGATAGTTACTGAGATAGCGTTGAATCGCCAGCATCAAACCAATCGCGATTACGATCACACCTGCCAGCGCGGCATTGTCGAGGGACATGACGAGATTGCATCCCACCACCCGAAAAAGCGCCATACGATATGTGCCTGATAAACAGGCCGGTGAGCTGGGATCACATCCGAGAAGCCAACGCCTGACTCAGCCTGTGGGAAGCCCTAACCGTCGAGTCACACCTGCATTTTCCGCGCACCTCCACGCCTCACGGTGCGCCGGGGCTCGCAGGCAGGTCAGGGTTGGTCCGCAGCAGCTCATTGACGCGATGGACCAGGTCGCGGCCCGCATCGCACGCATTGAAGCTGTTAAAATCTTCACTCAGCAGCAGCAATTGTACCTTCGGATCCACGCGGCGAAACTTTTCGAACGCCGGGCCGCTCGCCTGCACCGCGGGCCCGCACACGATCATCCGTGGTTTCATCACCCCTGCCAGCGTGGTGGCATCGCTCAGATAGCGCGCCGTTTTCACTTCAAAGCCGGCGCCCTTCAGCACTTCCGTCATATACGCGAGCACATCGCTCGACGGATCGATGCACAAGACCTTGGTGTTCGACGACCACGCGTGCTCTTCCACCCGCGCCGGCCGCGCGAATTCGGCCAGCGCCTCCGCTTCCGTGCTGTAACTGCAGAACACCCCGTGCAGGTTCGTGGCGCGCAAAACGTTTTGCACGAAGGGAGAAACCCGGCACAGCTTCAGGTCCCCCCGGTGCGCTCGTAGCGTGCCCAGTAGCCGGACTATCGCCCCCAAGCCTCCGCTGTCCACGTAGCTCACCGCACCCAGATCCAGCAGATATTTCTTGGTTTCCAGCGTGTGTTTCTCCACTTCTTCCTGCAGCAAGCGAACGCCTTCACTCACCACCAGCCGGCCCTCGCAACGAATCACCGCAACGCCGCCGATTTTTTGTGATTGCACGCTGAACAGCATTTGGCGGTAGACGCTATCACACTTCCGCGCCAACCCCGCCCGTGTATTTGTGAAGCAGGCATACCTTTGGAAAGGCGCGCCGTGCGCGACGTTGCGCATCACGCGTCTAGGCAACTAAGAAATGCGGCCAGCCTCTATTGCCATCTCGCATACTCCGCCTTGCCCCACGTTTCCCTACCACTCGCCCCAGATAACGGAAGCCCAATCCGCCGCAACAGCTCCTGAAAACGCGCGTCCGGCCGCAACCCGTCCATACTCGGATCGATGTGCAGATAAATCAGCCAGTGCGACCTCTCTGCGTACGCTCTCGCCAGGTATTCCATCGCGCGGTCATTTTCTCCAAGACCAATATGAATCCCGGCGAAGAAGTAAGGCGCAACATACTTTTGCTTTGCTAGTTCTGTCAGGTCACCCAGAATTTGCACCGCCTCCTGACTCCGGCCCGCCGCCGCGAAACTTTGCGCCAACGCCGCGCGTATCAACGGGCTCCCGCCAGACAGCTTCACGCCCTTCTCACCCTCAACAATAGCCTCTTCGTAGCGGCCCATCTTCCTCAGCAACAAACCCAGAATCCAGTACGTGACCGGATAGTTGGGATCCAACTCGACAGTTCGCCGCAACTGCTCGATCGCCTCCTCATACCGCCGGCCCATGTAAAACGCCCATCCGATCGCCACGCTGATAATCAGCGACAACGGATCCAGTTCTTGGCTGGCTTTCATCCTCGCGAGCGCTTCCGCGTGGCGCCCCATGGTCATCAAGTACTCGGCGTACCAATGATTGGCGGTCGGATACGCGGGATTCAACGCCAGGCTGCGTTCGAATTCCACCTGCGCCTCTTGCCACTGCCAGGTGTGCAGCCACAACACCGCTGCCAGTGACGTGTGCGCCTCACCGAGTTCAGCGTCCAGCCGCATTGCCGCCATCGACGCCAACTTGCCTTTCGGAAACGCGTCCTTCGTTGGCAGATAACTGTTCCAGCCCAGCAGCACATACGCATCCGCTACTCCAGCATGTGCGAGCGCGTAGCCGGGATCCTTCTCCACGGCTTGCTGAAAGTATTCGATCGCCTTGTAAAATCCCTCCTCCGTCCACTGGTTCCAGTGATGGCGGCCTTTCAGGTACAGCCGGTAAGCCTCCGCATCTTCCGTCTGGCGTTTCGCCAGCCGCTTTTTTTCGGCCCGGGTGAGTTTCAATCGCAATTTCCCGGATATCTCATTGGAAATTTCGTCTTGAATCGCAAAGATATCGCCGGGCTGCCGATCGAATTGCGCGCCCCACAACTGCGTCCCCGTCGCCACATCCACTAACTCGCTCCCAATACGCAACGATCCGCCGCTCTGCATGATCCTTCCCGTTAGCACGGCGCGCACATTCAGCTCGCGACCGATCGCTTGGGGATCAATTCCCCGCCCCTTGTAGCGAAACACCGTGCTCTGCGCCATCACCCGTAGTTTTGGCACCGTCGCCAGAATATTGATCAGGCTGCCCGCGATTCCGTCGCTCAGGTACTCGTGTTCAGCGTCGCGACTTGCATTTTCGAATGGTAAGACTGCCAGCGAGTTGATGATCTTCGACACCCGCTCTGCGCGGATCGTACCCGTTTGCGCCCGCAAACTCCGTGTGCTCGGCTCCCCGCTGGATTGCAAATTGCTGGCGCTCGATACGCTCGCTCCCGTCGCGGCTCTCCAGCTGGAATCGCTGCCGCACTTCAGTCCTTGCAGATCGCTCCGTATGTCCGCCGCGTGTTGATAGCGCTGATCTCTATCCTTGTGCAGCGCCTTGTTGATGATTTCTTCCAGCCCCGCCGGGATCTCCGGATTGATACTTCGCGCCGCGGCAGGTGTCTTCGTCAGCACCGCCTCGATAATCATTCCACCCGTGCCACCGCCAAACGCCTGCCGTCCCGTCGCCATTTCATACAGCAACAGGCCCAGCGAAAAAATATCCGTGCGTTCATCCAGATTGTCTCCGCGGATCTGCTCCGGTGACATGTACGCGGGAGTCCCGCTGATGATCCCCACGATCGAAGTGGACTCCGGCACTTGTCCGCCGGCATCCGCTCCCGCAATCCCTTTCGGAACAAGTTTTGCCAGCCCGAAGTCGAGCACCTTCGCCTGTCCGCGCTTGGTCACGAAAATATTGGCGGGCTTGATGTCCCGGTGAATGATTCCTTCGGCGTGCGCCGTATCCAAGGCTTCCGCGATCTGGATCCCGAGCTTCAGTGTTTCTTCCACAGCAAGCGGCTTCCCGTGAATGTGCGCCCTCAGTGTTTCGCCATCGATGAACTCCATGGCGATGAACGCCCGGCCGTCCTGCTCGCCGATGTCATAGATCGTGCAGATACCCGGATGATTGAGGGCCGACGCAGCTCGCGCCTCGCGTCGGAATCTCTCCAGCGTCTGCGCATCCTTGGTCATGTTGTCGGGCAGGAATTTCAGCGCCACCGGGCGGTCCAGGCGGGTATCCATAGCCTTATAGACCACGCCCATTCCCCCGGCCCCTAGTTTTTCTGTGATCCGAAAATGAGAGATGATTTCGTCAATCATCGCTGGACCCGCTCTTGAGGGCGGCAGTCTACTTCACTGGTGTACCTGACCGATCTATTTTATCGGTCTGCCTCACCAATGTACGTCACAACGTATTGTCGTCTTGACCCGCGTCTCCCGCTTTTCGACGCTTCAGGTTCGGAGGCTTCGGGGAACCCAGCATGTTCAGCACGCGCGCGCCTTCCCCGTACTTGCTCAGCTCCGCTTGTTGTTCCATCTCGAAGGTTACGTTTTTGTTGCACACCGAGCAAACCAGTGCGCCGTACGCGGTCCCGTTCTGTTGTACAAACATGTTGTAGCGCATTACGCGCTCGCAACACACCGGAACCCAAAGGTTTGGACTCTGCGTAGCGCCCAAGATTCACCCGTCCACAATCGGGCTGGCCGGGATTATACACTGAAAAACTGTTCGCCCAGCGCCGGCTCTGGAACACCTCCCGCGAGTCGCGCGAACGCAAAGTACGGTCTTGCTGCTTGTAGTCCCGCTAGCGCAAGCGTTTCGCGGAAACTGATAGCACTCGCGTAAATCGCCATCAAAAAATTTTTGCGCCCGCTTGCAATCGTTGCTGATGAACGCGTGTTGATTCGCAACGGCTTACTTCGCGCGACATTCTCGCCTGACCAGAATGGCGGCTTAGTTCCATTGACAATTCCCTCCCGGCTGCTAGCCTAGTCACGGAAACAACTATCTCTGGCCTCCCGCCAGAGACCAATCCCAAATAACTAAATCCTTGGATCTGGAGATCATCATGTCTACACATCCCTCCAAGGACCGCGCGTCCTTGTGTCTGTTCGCGTTCAAAGACCGGCCGCCGCTGCCGCCTGCCCCGAGCCGCCGATCTTTATCTCTGCAACTTTCACGCCCGCCGCGAAGCCGAACAAGCCGCCAGGCAACGCATCGGTCGCAACATCTCCGCCGCCTTTTCCGGAGACTACCTCTCCGCCTCCGGCCTCAGCATCGCGCTCGCCCGCACTCTCGCGGCCACTGCTCAGGGCCAGCTCAAACCCGAACAAGCCGCACTCATCACCTGCCTCGGCCGCACCCTCCTGCAAGCCATCCCTCACGCGCGACACGAATACATTCAAGCCTTCGGCCCGACGCCTGGCGCGAAGCCATCCGCACCTGCTTCGACCCGCCCGTCGAATCTCACCACCAACGCCGCCACCTGCCGCAAATCCAACGCCGCCTAACCCCACTCCGCAATCTCCATCCGCTACGAAATCCGCCAAGGAAGGCCACGAACGTTGCGAACTCCAACACAAAACTCCACCCGCAACCTCACCGAGCGTTCCGTCGCCACTACCAGACAACCCGACCGCTTTCGCCGATCAGGTCCTGTCCCACCTGAAACATTGAACGCGCGCAGCAAGCGGCCACACCGGATGGCGAGCTAAAGAAAGTGGCAGCCGTAACCTCCGCGAAATGAACACAATGCTGGTTCGCTGAGTCCAGCCGCTCCCCTCATCGAACCCAGGACGGCCTTCGGATTCATGGATATATGCGGACGAAAAATTCAGAACAACGTAGTCACCAATGACGGCTATCGAATCAATTTCGGAGTCGTGAATTTCGATGGCCCAGTTCGGCATAGGAAAGCTCACGCCAAACGAGGGTGTTTACGGTGGTGGTCGGTCTTGGATTGCCAGGTGCGGGCGGCGATTATTGTTGCGAAATCGTCGCCGGCTTTGGCGACGAATTGGATCGCTACTGGCAAATGTTTGTCGGTGAAGCCTGCGGGGACGCTGATGGCTGGGAGGCCGCAGAGGTTGCCGATGGCGCCCATGGGGTCAGGGTAGGAGAGGACTTGTTCTAGGTTTGTGTCCAGCGTGGTGGCGGGGACTGGGAGCGTTGGGGCGGCGAGGATGTCGAACGAGTCGAATAGCGTGAGCATTTTGCGTTGGAGTTGCTCGCGGACTCGCTGGGCCAGAACGTAGTCGGCGGCGGAGTAGCTTTCGTTGACGTAGCCGTTGATCTGGCAGAGCGGGTCGGCGAGTTCGGAGACGCGGCCGGAGCGGATGAGATCGCGGAAGCTGGCGGCGCCTTCTACCGCCATGGTGATGTTGGCGACGTCGTCCCACGGGCCGGCGGGAAGCGTGGCGCGCTTGATGCTCGGGAAGATGCGGCGCATGGATTTTTCGGCGGCGTCGGCGACTTTGGCGACGGCGTGGTCGAGGGATTTGAAGGCGTTGGTGACCCAGCCGATTTTGAGCGTGCGTGCGGTGAGCTCCATGGAAGGCGAATAGGTGAACGCGGCTTTGTCCACCGGCAGCGTGGAACGATCTTTGGGATCGTGCCCCGCGAGCACCGCGAAAATCCGCGCGCAATCTTCCGCCGACCGCGCCATCGGCCCGATCTTGTCCAGCGACGGCGCGAGCGCCATGGCGCCCCAGCGGCTGACGCGCCCGTAGGTCGGCCGCAGTCCGCTGATGCCGCAAAACGCCGAGGGGCACACGATCGATCCCCAGGTCTCGGTGCCGATCGCGAAGGCCGCCAATCCCGCCGCCACAATCGCGCCGGAACCAGAGGATGATCCGCACGTCCAACACTGCTCGTTCCACGGATTTTTCGCCGCGCCGGTGAGCGATGCCGACGCGAAGCGATAATTGAAGCCGCCGGCCAGCTCAATCATCGCGGCTTTGCCGATCATCACCGCGCCGGCGCGATTCAAATGCTCGATCGCCGTGGCGTCGTAATCGAACACCTGATCGGCGAAGGGCTTCGCGCCCCAAGTGGCCGGCAAGCCTTTCACCGCGAGCAAATCCTTCGCGGCGTAAGGAATCCCGTGCAGCGGACCGCGATAGTGGCCGCGCTTGATTTCTTTTTCCGCGGCTTGGGCCTGGGCCATGGCAATTTCCGGTGTCATGCGCGCGTAGGCATTCAGCCGCGGCCCGAATTTCTCGCTGCGATCGAGGTAGAGTTTGGTCAGCTCCACAGGCGAAAGCTTTTTGCTCTCGATACGTTTGGCTAATTCGGTGAGCGAGAGGTAGTGGATTTCTTCGCCGGGCATGCGGTGTCCTAAGGCTTCCTGGCGGCGGGCTTTGCGGCCGCCGACTTGCTCTGAGTTGGCGAGCTGCCCGCACTGGCCGGCTTCTTTTCGCGCTCGACCAGCGGCTTCAGATACAGCGCCGAACCATCGGCGTTTTCCAGGTGATAGGCGCGCAACCGGTCGAGCGGCGGCTGCGCCACGGTACACAACCTTCGAATGTCGGTCTTCTGCTCTTCGGAAAGGCGGCTGCCGTACTGTCCCAGGATCGACTGGATGCGCGCGTCGACTTCGGCTTGTCCTTCGGCCGACAGCTTCGGCAAGCTGGGATCTTGCGCGTCTGCGGCGGAGGTGGTGGCCGTCTGTCTGGAAGATGCGGCGGCCACTTGCACCGCGGTTGCTTCGGCCCCAACTGTTTGAGACAGAGGCGAGACCGCTGACGGCGGCGCGGGACTCCAAGCCGCGATTGCTGGAACCACGATCGCGGGCGCCGAAGCCAGCGCCGCGCGGCGCGCAAATTCGCGACGCGAGATTCCCGCACGCGACCGATCCTCACCGCGCGGCTCGCCTGCTTCAGCTTGCGGTTTGCGCTCTTCGCTCATAACGAACGGTCAGGCTACTGAATCGCCCCAGCAGCGTCAACTAGCCCGAAGGGCAGGCGTAAGCAGAGCGCAACTCCCTTCCCTTTTGCGCTCCTTGTGCAATAGTTCCGCCACCGATGGTGCGGTGAGGTTTGTGCACGAGGGATAGTTTCTAGTGTGGGCTGCATTGGCACAGCCAAGAGTGCCGGTGCTACTTGGTTTTCCAACTGCGTTGAACTGCGGGCGGACGCGAGCGTTACAGCATTTCCGCAGCGCGTCAGAGATGGGAAACGGCTTGCTGGGCCAGCGTTTTCTCCATGGCCTCTTTTGTCTCCTGTGGAATGTCGCCATACACCGACATTTTGAACGCGGCACTCCCCTTCTTGACGAAGAGGTAGACCTGTGGGCCTACCGCGAGATAGTAGGCGTCATCCCCGACGCCGCCGACCGGGATGATATTGACGGTACCCACAAGCGGCTTTTTGCCGGACTCGAAAGCATCCAGTCCCTGCAAATACAGTGTCACGATTCTGGCGGTCTTTCCGGCAGGTTTCTTGATCGTCCATGTGCAGGTCTTCTTGAACGTGGGAGTGACATACGTGCCTGCGTTCATCTCCACGCTTGTCGCGCTGCTGACCTGGGCAGCGGTAAGAAGCGCACACGCATCGTCGCTGGGGGCGGCGTTCGCCGCGGGAGCGGCGGCGATCAGAAAAAACATCACAGCAACCACAAAGACAAAGTAAATCCTGGCGGTCATGACGGTAAGCCTCCTTCACAAAGTGGCGCTTATTTTACCGCCCAGTTTTTAACGGACAAGCCGAGATTGCTGAAACCTCGAATTGGTTCGAAGAGCCGCGCCGATTCGATCTAAAGGTGCCGGGCGTTTATGATATGGAAGGATGCACTCAAGGAGTTGGCGCGGGATACCCGCAGAGCCGGATGAAGGAGATGGCCATTGAAGTACTTGTGCCTAGTCTACGGTGAGGAAAAGGAAATTGGGGCGATGATCGATGATCACTGCATGGATTACGATCGAACGCTGCGCAACGCCGGCAAGTGCCTGGCCTCGGAAGCTCTTCAGCCGGTTCGAACGGCGGCAACCGTGCGAGTGCGCGACGGCAAAATGTCCGTCAGAGACGGCCCGTTCGCCGAGACCAAGGAGTGCCTCGCCGGATTTTATCTGATCGACGCCGGCGACCTGAATGAGGCCATCCAGATCGCCTCGCAAATTCCCCCCGCCCGGGTGGGCAGCATCGAGGTGCGGCCGATTCGTGATCTGGTCAGCAGCACCGGCGAGCGCAGGCAGCAACAGACTTGATGTTCAAACATTGATTCGGCAACGATTGAGAATGACAGGCACGCCTGGTCTGAGCTTATAATCCCGCAACGCATGTCTCTCGCTCCCGCTACCAGACGCGATACCAGGCACGCTACATCCTAGGCGCAAGTTGGACGGCAGGCACGTTGCATCGAGCATCACAAAAAAATACGGAGGACTTATGAGTCGCGCAGAATCGCTGGCGAATCGCATTGAAGAAGGCGCGGCGCAACTGGCCGCGTTTGCCGAAGGGTTGTCGGAAGCGGAGTGGCGAGCGCCGGGTTCGCCGAACAGCAGCGACCGGCGATCGGTCGGAGTGATCGTCCATCACGTGGCCAGCGTGTATCCCATCGAGGTGGATCTGGCCAAGACCATCGGCACAGGCAAGGCGGTCATGGAAGTGACGTGGGAAGTGGTCGCGGACCTGAACGCCAAACACTCCGCGGAGAACGCCAACATCAGCAAAGCGGCGGCTCTGGATCTGCTGCGCAAGAACAGCCGCGAGGCAGCGGCGGCGGTACGCGCGTTTACCGACGCGCAACTGGATCAGGCTGCGCCGTTTGGTTTGAGCTTCGGTGCGCCGGTGACCGCGCAGTTTGTGATCGAGGATCACGCGCTGCGGCATAGCTGGCATCATCTTGCGAAGCTGCGCAAGGCGCTTGGGCGCTGAGACCGGGCTTACTCCTGGTCTTCCTCGGCGATGGCTTCGAGTGAGGCGCGGGCGGCGACCAGCGTGCGGTCGATGTCTTCTTTGGTGTGCATGGTGGAGACGAAGGCGGCTTCGAATTGCGATGGCGCGAGGAAGATCCCGCGATCGAGCATTTCGCGGAAGAACCGGGCGTAGCGCTTGGTGTCGGAGCGCTTGGCTCCGCCATAGTCGGTGACCGGCTGAGAAGCGAAGAACAAGGTGCTGAGCGAACCGGTGGAGTTAACCTGCCCGGGGATTTTGGTTGCGGCGAGCGCACGGCGCAGGCCGCTCGCCAGACGGTCGGCTTTTTCGGCGATGTCGTGGTAGACAGAATGATTGGTGAGCTGTTGCAGCGTGGCGATGCCGGCGCGCATGGCCAGCGGATTTCCGGCGAGCGTGCCGGCTTGATAGACCGGGCCGAGCGGAGCGATGTGATTCATCAGCTCGGCGCGCGCGCCGTACGCGCCGACCGGCAGCCCCCCACCGATGATTTTGCCGAGCGTGGTGATGTCCGCTTCGACACCAAGGAATTGCTGGACGGCGCCGTTGTGAATGCGGAAGCCGGTGATGACTTCGTCGACGATGAGTAGCGCTCCGTGTTTGCGGGTGAGCTCGCGGAGGCCGGAGAGAAAGCCGGGCTGCGGCAGCACCACGCCCATGTTGGCGGCGACGGGCTCGACGATGACCGCGGCGATTTCCTTTTTGTGCTGGGTGAAGAGGTGCTCGACGGAGCTCAAATCGTTGTAGGGCGCGTTCATGGTGAGGCCGGCGAGGGCCTCCGGGACGCCGGGGCACTCGGCGATGCCCAAAGTCGCGAGGCCAGAGCCGGCTTCGGAGAGAAAACTATCGGCGTGACCGTGATAGCAGCCGCGGAATTTGACGATGTAGTCACGCTTGGTGACGCCGCGCGCGAGACGGACGGCGCTCATGGTGGCTTCGGTGCCGCTGCAGACGAAGCGGATTTTTTCGAGCCAGGGAATGGTGCGGTTGATGAGCGTAGCGAGTTCGATTTCAAGTTCGTTGGTGACGCCGTAGCTCGTGCCGCGCTGAGCCTGATCGGCGATCGCTCTGGTGACCTCGGGATTCGCGTGGCCGAGAAGCATGGCGCCCCAGGAGCCGACGTAGTCGAGATATTTGTTGCCATCGACGTCGATCAGGTATTGGCCCTGGCCGCAGTCGATGATCAGCGGTTCAGTAGCGACCGAGCGAAACGCGCGGACCGGGCTGTTGACGCCGCCCACCAGCACCTTTTCGGCGCGGGCGAAGAGTTCGCGGGAGCGTTTGGTGTCGCGCTTCAGTTTTTGTTTTGGGGCGGTCATCGCTTTCGATTTTTTTGATTTCCGTGATTTCTTAGTCCTGGGCATTAAGATGTCTTGGATGGGTCCCATTGTAGCTAAGGTGCGAGTTAACGGGGAATATTTGCATGTGGAGGGAAGCTGGCGCGCGGATTGCGTGCCAAGACGCGGCGTACAGGCCTCAGGTCTGAAGACCTGAGCTACAGATTTGGAGCTTATTTTTTCAGCCAGCGGGCGGCGTCTTTGGCGTGGTAGGTGAGGATCAGGTCGGCGCCGGCGCGGTGGATGCCGGTGAGGATTTCCAAGACCACGCGCTGCTCGTCGATCCAGCCTTTTTGCGCGGCGGCTTTGACCATGGCGTATTCGCCGCTGACATTGTAGGCGCCAACCGGAACGTCGAATTTGTCGCGGACCTGACGAACGATGTCCAGATACGGAAGCGCGGGCTTGACCATGACGATGTCAGCGCTTTCTTCGAGATCGAGGGCGACTTCCTTGAGCGCTTCGCGAGCATTGGCGGGATCCATCTGGTAGCTGCGGCGATCGCCGAATTGCGGAGCGGATTGCGCGGCTTCGCGAAACGGACCGTAAAAACCCGAGCAGTATTTCGCGGCGTAGGCGAGGATGGCGATGTTTTCGAATTTGTTGGCGTCGAGTTTGCCGCGAATGGCCGCTACGCGGCCGTCCATCATGTCGGAGGGCGCGACGATGTCGGCGCCGGCGCGCGCGTGCGACAACGCTTGCTCGGCCAGGATTTCGAGAGTGGCATCGTTGCCGATTTCGCCATTTTCGATCACGCCGCAGTGGCCGTGGTCGGTGTACTCGCACAGGCAGACGTCGGTAATGACCAGAAGATTGAGATTGGCTTTGCGAATCGCTTCGATGGCGCGCTGGACGACGCCTTGCGCGTGAAGCGAGCTTTGGCCGCGCGGGTCTTTTGATTCCGGCAGGCCGAAGAGAATGACAGCGGAAAGCCCCAGGCTTTCTACTTCGCGGCATTCTTCGACAATTTGATCGGCGGATTGCTGATGCACGCCGGGCATGGAGCCGACTTCCTTGCGGACCTTGGTGCCGGTGCAAACGAACATCGGGTAGATCAGGCCGTCGGCGGTGAGGCGCGTTTCGCGCACCAGCCGGCGTAGCGCTTCGTTGCGACGAAGGCGGCGCGGGCGATGGATGGGAAAGGTCATGCGCGGTTCACTCCGGCTTGGGATGAAGATTGAGATGGCGATGTAGCGGCGGCGCTCGCACCGGATGATGCGAAGTGATTTGCCAACGCGTCGACTACGGCAGCTGTGGTCGTATCGGCTGCGATGGTGACGTGATGCGCGCCGATCTCGTTGAGGGCGCGCGCGGTGATCGGGCCTACGGCGACGATGGCGATCCTGTTCTGCAATGTTGCTAGCCGCTCGCGGCCAGTGAGAGCGGCAAAATTGTTTACGGCGCTCGGGCTGAAGAAGAGCATGGCGTCGGCTTCGCCATCGATCACGGCGTTTATCCGCGATTGATTCGTGTCGGCCGGCGGAATGGTGCGATAGGCGATTACTTCGGTGAGTTTGGTGCCGAGCTTGCGTAGCGCTGCGGGAAGATCGGGATTGGCGCGATCGCTGCGGGGAAGGAAAACTGATTTGTTCCGCAGGCGATCGCCAAGTTCCTCGGCCAGGGCGACGCCCAGATGGGTCTTCGCCACGTAGTCCGCCGGGAGACCGGCCGCGGCGGCCTCCGATTTTGTGGCCGGACCTACTACTGCGATTTGCGGCCTGTTTTGACTGCTGGAAAATTTCTGGTGGAGAGAAATTCCCAGGTGTGCGACGCGCGAGGCGACCGCGTGAACGGCGTTGGCGCTGGTGAAGATGATCCAGTCGAACGAGTGCAGTTGGCTCAGCGCGGCGTCGAGTGGCGAGTAGGCCGCCGGCGGCGCGAACGATACCAGCGGAAGTGAGATGGGAATTGCGCCGAGAGCGCTCAAGCGCGCGCTGAGGTCGGAGGTTTGCTCGATGGCGCGGGTGACGACGACGCGCTTCCCCGCCAGCGGAGATTTAGAGGCGTCAGCCACGCTGGCGGCTCACTTCTGCGAGAATATTTTGCGCGCCGGAGTCGATCAACAAGCGGGCCATTTGTTCGCCGAGCGGACGCGGTTGATCCGGCGGGCCGGCGGCGCGCTGCTTGACGTATTGCTTGCCGTCCACAGAGCAGACGCAGGCTTCCATGACCAGTTCATCGCGCTCGATGCGGGCCCAGGCGCCCACCGGGACCTGGCAACCACCTTGCAGCAGCGAGAGCAGTGTGCGTTCGGCGATGATGGCGTTCCGCGTTTCCAGGTGATTGAGTTTGTCGAGAATGTCGGAGGTCGGGTTGTCACTGGCCCGACATTCGATGCCGATGGCACCCTGGCCGACCGCGGGCATGCAGATTTCAGGCGCGAGCACTTCACTGATGCGATGCGTGGCGCCGAGGCGATCCAGGCCCGCTTTGGCGAGCACGACGGCATCGTATTCGCCGCTTTCCACTTTGCGGAGGCGCGTGTCGACGTTGCCGCGCAGGTCGCGAATGTCGAGATCGGGACGCAAATGAAGGAGCTGAGCCTGGCGGCGCAGGCTGCCAGTACCAACGCGCGCGCCCTGGCGAAGGTGGGCGAGCGCGGCGCCATTTCCGGAGACCAGACAATCGCGAACATCGGCGCGCTGGCAGATCGCGGGAAACGACAGGCCGGGCTGCATTTCGGTGGGGATGTCTTTCACGCTGTGGACGGCGATGTCGACTTTTTCTTCGAACAGCGCGTCTTCCAGCTCCTTGATGAATATTCCCTTTCCGCCGATTTGCGGGAGCGAGGATTGCGACAATTTGTCACCTGATGTCTTGATGATGACGATTTCGGTTTCCACACCGGCGACCTGAAATAGCTGTTTACGCACGAACTCGGCCTGCCATTTGGCGAGCAGGCTGCCACGGGTGCCGATGCGGAGATGCTTCACGATTTCTCCCGGTCGGAAAGGAAGAGATCGCGGAGGGCTTCCACGTTCTGAATTTTGCGGCGAAGTTCCCGCTCGCCGCGCAAGCGCTGCGCGGGCTCGACCAGAAGTTTGTCCAGCAGCTCGTCCATCAGGATTTCGACGCGATCCTGGTCCTGCTCGCTGAGGTGGCTGAG
>Ga0134124_10001918_pt1 | contig 16711 bp, 15 predicted proteins | sample KB304_FD_96880 | JGI IMG/M metagenome (GOLD analysis project Ga0134124, IMG submission 96880) | Terrestrial soil microbial communities without Nitrogen fertilizer from Kellogg Biological Station, Michigan, USA - KB3-0-4 | ecosystem: Environmental > Terrestrial > Soil > Unclassified ...
GAAATATGGCAGTTAAATAAAAGGACGTGGCCGTCGTCTGTTCCGAGTGACATGATCTGCCGGCCGACCTCGTCGGGCTCACCGTCACTCGATTCGCCGTCAGTGAGATGAAGAATGGTCGGCGGAAAACCGCGCGGGTGCTCCGACAGCCAACGCTGGAGAATGTCTTTCACCCTTGTGAGCGCCTCACACATCGGTGTCTTCCCGTCAGCGGTCGGGTGAATCCAAACCGGATAACGCACCGGTATCTCAACTCAGCTTCCAGCGCCGTCCGAGACTCTCTTGTAACTACTCTTCACCTGCAAGGGGTAATCAGCGACCTCGGAGATCGGCACCAGGTCGCGGGCGGCGAGCGGTCCGGAAAAGCAGGTCGACACGTTGCGTCCATAACCGACGACCGACACGTAGTAATAATTCCTGACTTCCTCGGTCTTGGTGCAGCGGATTACAAGATCGTGCAGGGTATGATTGACGACCTCGGCAACGAACTCCGCCTTTTTGCGGACGGAGTCGCCACTGAACGAGTCGCCCATCGATCCTGACTGATCTATCAGAAGAATAATGCACGTGGGGTTTGCGCGAGTGATCTGGGCCGAATACATTGCGGGCTATTTTATTACTGACAGGGTGTTACGCACCAGAGCCTTGTGCGATTGCACTCAACTGTAGGGGGCGGGCCAAATTCGAACCGCGAAATGAAGCTGGCGTTTCATCCGCGATTTTCCTCTCGTGTTTGGGGAGACAAGCTGGGGACGCGAATTCCCATCTGAACCTTTGCAAGGTTCTTTTAGGTTTCAGAATTCCCATAACGGGGGACGCCAAATCCCATGTCGGCTCTCGCAAATACCGAAATAGGTGCTCGCTTTTCCCATTTATCAATTGCCAGTTCCCAGAAGCTATTTGCCGGGTCCGAGATATCAACCTGCCGAAGGTTCGACGGGGTGATCTAATTCCGGTATCGGTTTTTGCAACCGAAAAAAATCAAATGCGGCAGTTCATTCAGGTAAGTCGAGATTCATTAACGACTACTCGAAATTACTGTAGGGGCGGCCCTCCGTGGCCGCCCGTCGTTCGCATTACGCACTGTTGAGGGAGCGGGCGGCCACGGAGGGCCGCCCCTACAGTTGTGCTCTCGGACCGTATTTGATTAACGCCGGTGGCGGCATCGTATCGATCACGTTATGAGCGTATCGCCCGCCAACAACTCGCCTTTAACGAGTTGTTACGGCGGTGCACCGCCAACGTTATTTAGGCGGGACATAGTAGCCGGTTGGCAGTTCATATACGTAATAGACCCGGTGTTGAATAGTCCCCAAAGTGACAAGCTCCCGTGGGTGTTCCCAGTCATATCTGAAAGGAACGGAGATAAAAAACCGCTTCTGAAATAACGTTGCGTCAACCGCAAATGTAATAGAACGTCCGCTAGGAATGTCGTATTCGAAACACAAATCGCGATACTCCCAATAATTTGCCGGTTGCGGGTTGTATTTCATCGTCCGCTGTTTGTCATAGTAGACGGGAAGAAACGCACCTTCGGCTGGGTCGGGAATGTAAGTAGTTGCGAGTGATCCGTCGGGGACGCCCTTCGTTATTTTTTTGAAGAGCTTGTCGGAATCTGGCGTGTTTACTAAGTCGCTTGTTTCAATCACGATGGTGCAATTAGTGTTGTTCTGCAAACGTAAAAGCGTCTTCGTGCGGTCGTTGCCTGGTCCGGTAGCAGCTTCGTACGAAATGAAGATTGACGGTTTCACGGGGTCTTTGACGACACACCCGTTTGCAGGTTTAGACATCTCCTGCGCAACGTACGTTTCAGGTGCAAGAACCAAGCTCAGGAGAATGATGCTCGAGCCGAGGAGTTTCAAGACGTGCGTGTAAATCATTGTCGTCTTTACGGGATTGTGTTCAGCAATTAAGTTATTGAGCATGAGATTGATCCGTAGCTGAGGCGTTTCGTGAATCACGCAATTGCTACCACGGTCCACCAGCACTGTCAATAAATCCAGAACATTGCCAGAAACCTTCACCTCTAATTGGATAAGGGGATTAGAAACCGATCCATTATTCTTCTCTCACTTTACTGACAGGGCTTTACGCACCAGAGCCTTGCGGGGATGCGCGCCCTAACACCCATTTTATGGACAAGGTGATGAAATAGAGGTTATATAACGGGTGTTCTACTCCTGAAGTTTCCTCCCGCCGAGCATTAAAGAGTTTCAAAACTAATCGAGCATGGTGGTGGTTGATTCCGAATACGCGTTTCGACAGCTCAATCTGCGTGCTCACAAGCGCGCCCCAATAAAAGGAGGCACCATGAAGAAGTTGTTATCGCTCTGTGCGATGCTTTTAATCGCTGCGCCGGTAGTCGTCTTGCGTCAACCCCTCGCGAAAGTCCAAACATATGTTCCTCAAGCTGAACTGTGTGCGGGTAACGGAACGACTCTGTGTCCCAAGCTGCCGGCAAATATCGGGCCCGATCCGGAGTTGGCAAAGGCTCTCGGCTATAAGGGGCTCTTCGCAGGCTTGCCACAGAGTAAAGCCACGGATGTAGAAACGCCTTTCGACAATATGGCGTGGCAGATGTTTGTTGCGCTCAATTGGGCGGCGAGCGAGGTTGATCAGCCGGCCTCGAAGGGATTGACGATGCCGGGCACTCGGGTTTTCCAGAAGTATAGAAAGGTTAGCTCGCTCTTCCACGACCCCAACGCGAAGACTGCTGCGTGCCCTAGCACTATAGTCTTACCGAAGTACTTTATCGGCTCAACCAACAGTGGAAAGCCAAGCCCGAATCACGAGGAGTATTTACAGGCCTCAACCAACTTGCCTTTGATTGACGTCAATGGAAACTGGACTATCTTCGAGCGCCGCGTCAACGATATTGAAGCTCAGTTTTTATTGCAGCCAAACGGAGACCCATCTCAGACCCTCACAACAATGGACGGGCAAAATAACTTCATCGCGAAGCATGCGAACGGCCCTAAATTCCCAGCTTCAAGTGCAAGTCAAACCGGCAACGTCGGTTCCATCGAAATCAAAACTGCGTGGCGCATCATCGACCCGAGAGCCGGCGATGATCCATCACGTTATTTCACCCAGGCCGCTATCATTGGTGTTCGCTCCAATCTTGTTAAGACCGGCCAGCAGTTTTGCACCTCTGTGACGTTGGGCTTGGTCGGCATGCACATCATCCAGCGTAATCCGGTCGATCCTAACAACCCGCAGTTGCTGCCAAAATGGATATGGGCCACCTTTGAGCACGTGGACAACGCGCCGCTGGCGCAGTCGCCGTGCGATGTTGGTAATCCTTCTGGTTGCACCGGCCCCTGGCTCAACCAGCCGAGTTGTGGACCGGCCAAGCCTGAGTCTGGCATCCGTTACTCTTACTACAAGCCACTTAGTACGCAAGCCACCAACATTCGACCTAAATCTCCTCGTGCGTCAACGGACCAACCGCAATTCTACTGGAATCGAACCCAGCCCTACGCGACAGGCAATACAACCGCCGATACGGGAATGCCTCAAGCAACTCGGTGCTTTTCGATCTACCAGACGACGGCTCAACTAAACACGCAATGGCGAAAGGCTTTAGCTGACGTCAGGTCACCGTTTCAGTATTACATGTTGGTTGGAACGCAGTGGGGGGCTAACGTCGAACATGCGGGAGTCCAGATTATGCCGACCGATGCTGTTCCCGATATGCTTTCGAACATGACTCTGGAGACCTACATACAGAACAACACCGGGTTCGGCGCGAACGGCGGACCTGGCTCATGTGTTAGCTGTCACGCCGTAGCGAAGCTTCCCGCAGGCAGCAAGCCGCAGTCTGACTTTAGTTTCCTGCCGAACCTGGCCAAGCCCGAAACCGCGCGCTCTCTGTTCCAAACACCGAAATGAAGCTGGCGGTTGATCGAAAGCCCCGAATCACGCCTCGGGGCTTTTGATTCTCGTTGGTTTCACGCCAACAGTTCACCTTCGACTACGGCAATCTGAGCGTCGACGATTCCATAAAGATTCAGTTCACTACAGCGAGTGAAGGCAAAGTGTTTCGCCGTATTCGCGAGTAGTTTCGGATCCCTCGAGTTCTCCAACGTTCCCATGAGCACGAAGAGCGCAGCCGCAGCATCACCAGCGTGACAAATTATCTCTGCCAGTGCCTCGACCTTTCTTCGTATGAACCTTCTTCCCCCGTTTCCGACTCGATTGCGAATTCCGTCGTGTCGATGATCCTTTCGCCCGAATCAGCACGCCGCACGAGATCCGGTAGCAACGGATCGTTGATCTCCAAAGCGTAGCGAATAATATTTCGCCACTGTGGATCGATTGATCTGTCGTTCAGTACTAATTGCGCGCGACGTCTGAGAGCATCGCTGACAGTGATTTGAGTTGTTTCTGTTTCGTGAGGTGTTTCCACGCGCACTGATGCGCTACTATGACTAGTCATAATCTTCAGCCTTTCTGTTTCAAAGGTTGACGGTTTAGGGCTGACTTCGTGATGCAACCACAAGTCGGCCCGCTTCTTTTGTTTTGGAGGCGTGACTGGACCATAGCACAAAAATTTTCGTTTGTGTTGAAAAAGTGAGGTTCACCTAGTACTGCAACTCAGCGGGTTTGGGTGATAAACTGGTGTCCCACAAGGGAGGAGATAATGGCGTTAGAATCTGAAACTGTAGAAACGCTTGAGGCCGCAGCCTTACAGCTAACCCCTGCGGATAGAGCAAGACTTGTCGATCGATTAATAGCCACACTGGATGCCGACCCTGAAGTCGAAGAAGCGTGGGCAGCGGAAGTCGAGCGCCGGCAAGCCGAAATCGAAAATGGAACTGTCTCTTTATTACCTGGTCCGGAAACCCTCGCGAAATTGAAAGCTGAGTTTGAATGAACTATTCCCTGCACCCGGAGGCTTTAGGAGACCTCCGGGAAGCTGCCTCTTTCTATAGCGAACAAGCTGGCACAAATCTGTCTCAATCCTTCCTCGGAGAATTTGAACAATCGATCAATCGACTTCTACTAACACCCTGGACTTGGGTCACCGTGGCGCGGACGTGGACGGCGCAGGTACCTAATGAAGCGCTTTCAATATTCTTTGATCTATACAAGTCTCCGGCGACGAAATTCGCATTCTGGCGGTCGCCCATCACAGCCGTCGTCCGGACTATTGGGCTGGGCGGAGATAGGACATAACTAGCATAAGTACTCGCTACTGAAGTGGCAGGCCAACTCAAGCGCTTATTAGCTCACTTCGTAGCACGTAAGCACAGGAAACTCGGCTGCAGGAGCAGTTCGCTATAATCCTTCGGATCGGCTTCTTTAAACTCTTCGGTCGGTTTCGGCTCAAGCACCCTGTCCAGCCGAAATCCGGCTTCAAGCAGTGGATTGAGTGTTGCTTCAAGTGAACGGCGGAAGCTCGGCATGTGTACTCTTACGCCAGGGAATCCGCGCCAGTCGCTACCAACTAACTCCGTCTCAAAATAGTTGTTCGTCTTGAAATAAACGGAATCGAAGGACGGGTGCGTGACGGACAGAACAAAACATCCTGGGCTGCGCAATACTCGGTAAAATTCACGGAATGTATTGTGCCAATCCTCAATGTATTCCATTGTCAGGGCGCTCAACACGATATCGAAAGATGCGCTATCAAGAAACGTTAGCGGCTGACTCAAATCTGCCTGCTGAACGTCGACGCTCTCGCCAACTCGTTGCTTTGCAAACTCAACCATTTTCGGACTTGCATCAAGCGCAACGACGTCCGCGCCGTGCGAAACCAGCCACTCGGAATACACGCCCGGACCACAGGCCGCATCCAGAACTCGTTTTCCTTTGACGTCCGGCAACAGTGAGAGAGTGGCAGGGCGTTCGTAATATGCGTTGTGCGGTTTGGTATCGATAACGGATGCGTAAGCCTCTGCTAATGATTCATAAGCATCCAAGGCTATCGGTTTGTCACTCGTCATTCGGAATCCTTTATTAAACCTTGACTACGGCCTCACATTCTATTATTAACCTCGCGACTGTTCGCTCATTACCCGTCTGATAGTCAGCCCATCCCGAAAAGGAGTCCCCCATGGCCGACAAAGAAACTACTGTCGCGGTTGATTCGAGCACTAAACAAACTACAGCAGCGTCTGGGAATGGAAATAAGCCCCACCCGGTTCAGCACGCGCTTATTCCTCCGCGCGACAGCAAGATCGTCAAAGAGGCGTTGCTGATTCTACGCGGTGGCCAGGAAGGGCCGGAAAAGATGCTGGAGCTCGCCATGAAACTGAAAGGCGAGCTGCGCTTCACTTACGCACGCCGGCTCCTGCTGCGCGCCAGTAAACACAAAGACACCGCACTCGATCGCAACCTCCGTGAAAAGATATTTCAACAACTCGCACTCTGCACCTACAAAGACGAAGACCTCTCCGCAGACGAGAGACTCGATCGCGCCCTCGAAACTCTACGCGAGATTGCTGACTTCAAAACCACTACAGTCCAGGAAACGCTCGGTTTGATCGGCGCCGTCTACAAGCGGAAATGGGAGCTCGACAATCAGCGCGAGAACCTCGAGCAGTCTCTCGTCTACTACTTGCGCGCTTACGAACAGGGACCACGCAACGATCAGGGATATACCGGAATCAATGCCGCGTACATTCTCGATCGCATCGCCAATATTGAAGAAGCGCAAGCGAAAAAAGCCGGTCGCGCACTGGTTGCTACGGAGGCCCGCGAAAGAGCACGTGAGATTCGACAAAAGGTCGTCGACGAGGTTGCGCCCCTCGTCAACGATCCGGAGCTGCACGACAAATGGTGGTACTACGCGGCCGTGGCCGAAGCCCACTTCGGATTGCAAAACTACGATGAGGCAGTTAAGTGGATAAACAACGGCCACGCGAACGCCAAAGAAGTTTACGAATGGGAGCTCCAAACCTGCGCGTTTCAACTCGCTTCGATCGCCCGTCTTCAGCCCGATAAAGATCTTGGACCAGCATGGGACGCTCTCATTCGTGCGTTCGGTGTTGCTGCGGTACCACGTTCGGCTTTCACAGGAAAGGTCGGACTGGCTTTGTCAGGCGGCGGTTTTCGCGCCTCGCTCTATCACCTCGGCGTACTTGCGCAACTTGCTGAACTCGACATGCTGCGCACCGTCGAAGTCTTGTCATGCGTCTCAGGCGGATCGATCGCCGGCGCTCATTACTATTTGAAAGTACGTCACCTGCTGCAAACAAAAACGGACGCCGAGATCACTCGTGAAGACTATATCCAACTCGTCGGCGAGATGATCGATGAGTTTGTTACGGGTGTGCAAAAGAACATCCGCACACGCGTGGCCGTCAATCCATTGAAGAACTTTCGGATCTTCTGGAGCGATGCGTACTCGCGAACATTCAGAGCAGCGGAATTGTACGAGCATCACCTTTATTCAAGAGTGAAAGATGGGCACACCACCGGCCCGCGCTGGTTGAATGACTTGACGATCTCGCCGCACACGAGAATCAATGGCGAGGTTTTCAACGACTCATCGTTCTCGCCGAAGTATCAAAACTGGCGACGCGAGGCGAAAGTGCCGATTCTCGTGCTCAACGCCGCCACCCTCAACACGGGTCACACCTGGCAATATACGGCTACGTGGATGGGCGAAGCACCGGCAGGAATCGATAGCGAGATCGACGGCAACGAGCGGCTGCGTCGCATGTACTACTGCGATGCTCCCGACGACCACCAGAAAGTACGGCTCGGCGAGGCAGTCGGTGCATCAGCGGCGGTCCCCGGCGTCTTTGAACCGCTCACGTTGGACCATCTTTTTCCGGATCGCTTAGTCCGGCTTGCGGACGGTGGAGTTGCTGACAATCAGGGCGTCGATACATTGCTCGAGCAGGATTGCAAGGTCATGCTCGTCAGCGATGCGAGCGGGCAAATGGAATCGCAACCGGCGTCGAGCAACAAGATCCTCGGGGTTCTACTGCGCTCGAACAGCATTTTTCAGGCGCGAATTCGTGAAGCTGAGTATCACGATTTGAAAGGTCGTCGCCGTTCGAACCTGCTGCGCGGCTTCATGTTCGTGCACCTGAAAGGTGATCTCAATGTGGATCCGGTCGACTGGATCGATTGCTTGGATCCTTACGATCCATATGAAGACGTGCGACCGCAATGGCGCCGCGATCCCTATACACGCTACGGCATCGCCAAAGACGTGCAGGAACTGCTTTCGGCGCTGCGTACGGATCTTGATTCTTTCTCGGAAGCGGAAGCCTACGCGTTGATGACGAGCGGCTACCGCATGACGGAGTTTCAGATCAAAAAAGAGAAATGCGTGGAAGACTTTTTTGAGCCGGCGCAGAGTGAGCCGTGGAAGTTCCTCGAGATTGAAGAATTTATGAGGGATGCGGGGAAGGGAAATAAGTACCTGAAAAAATTGCTTACTGTCGGCAGCAGCAACGCCTTCAAAGTTTGGCAGATCGATCCGGTATTGAAGAACGCGGCGCGTGTCGTGTTGTTGTTGATAGCGATTGCCATCGTGGCGGGGGTCTATCTTTGGTGGGAAACGCCTTTACCCGAGTCAGCCGCGCATCGAGTGACGGATTTGGCGACCTCTTCAGTGGAGACTGTCAAAGGGCTTACTTTCCGGAAGATCGTGACGTACATTTATGACGTGGTCGTGATGATGATCGTCTTTGCCGTGCTGGCCAAAGTCCTCACCGCATTGTTAGGTACATTCGTTTCCAAGTACGCCATCGGGTTAATACGCTGGAAAGATTCTCTGAAGCGAATCGCGCTGGGAATCATCGTAAGCACGATCGGCTTCGTCGCCGCCGTGCTACATGTTTACATCTTCGACAAACGGTTCCTCAGCTTGAGCACCTTGCAAAAAGTCAAAGACAAGAACCGCTAGACTTGGAAACACACGGTCAGTACCACCCGCTACCGCAGGGTGGTACTGACTGTGTCCAACAGTGGATTTCGCCCCTCTACAGTTAAATCCATGTCTGACCTATAATCAGCGCGAATGCAGTACAGTCAATACTCAGTCTGACTCGTGCTCTCGACCTCGTCCAATTCCATAAGGTACAGAGGTATAAATTCGAAGGAGGATCGACATGTCTCTTTGGGGCCATTTGGAAGATAGATACGCTACCGAACGACCACGAAAGCTGCTCGCGCTCGACGGCGGCGGGATTCGTGGGGTGCTTACGTTGCAAGTCCTTATACGAATGGAAGAAATGCTCGCGGAGAAAAGCGGGCAGGGTGAAAACTTTCGCCTCTGCAATTATTTCGACTACATTGGCGGCACCAGCACCGGCGCAATCATCGCCGCAGGTCTCGCCATCGGCAAATCAGCGCGCTTCCTCTCCGACTTCTATCAGGAAGTTGGACCAGCAATGTTCGAGAAGGCCTTCATCCTCCGCCGTCTCAAACACCTCTACAAAAGCGAGCCGCTGACAGAGAAGCTCAAAGAAGTTTTCGGCGCTGACACGACGCTCGACTCAGACAAGCTGAAATCGTTGCTGCTCGTTGTCACGCGCAACGTCACGACCGACTCGCCCTGGCCCATTAGCACCAATCCGTACGCGAAGTACAACGCTCCCGGTCGCGCGGATCGAAATACGCAGATCCCGCTCTGGCAACTCGTGCGCGCCAGCACCGCTGCGCCCGTGTTTTTCCCACCCGAAGTCGTGCAGTGGGATGAAAACGATCCATCCAAAGCATTTCTGTTCGAGGACGGCGGCCTGACGCCCTACAACAATCCGGCGTTTCTGATCGCGCGTATGGCGACGCACCCGGCGTACAAGCTCAACTGGTCCACCGGGGAAAAGAAACTGTTAGTAATGTCAATCGGCACAGGCTCCGCGGCGACAGTCGATGCCGATGTCTATAGCGGTGGCAAGAACGCTTTCTCAAACCTCGTCAGTTTTCCCGGGGCGTTGATGTATGGCTCCGCAGTCGATCAGGACCTCAACTGCCGCATCATCGGTCGCTGCATACATGGCGGTGAGTTCGATAGAGAGCTCGGTCGTTGCGACACCGCGATCGATAACGAAGTCGACGATCTGGTGTATCGCACCGATCCGATTCCGGATGATTTAGGCCGGCAGTTTACTTACGCGCGTTACAATGCGGAACTGTCGAAGAAGTGGCTCGAGAAGCGTGGACTCGGAGACGTTGAACCGGCGAAAGTATCTCAGCTCGATTCAATCGAGGCCATCCCTGACCTGATCCGCGTCGGTCAGGCGCTCGCGAAGGAAGTCAGCATCGATCATTTCCGGCTCGATCATTTTGGGCAGTTCTACCAGTGAAGTGAGGAGTAACCACCATGCGTGCGTTCATCATCCGGCCTTTCGGCACGAAGAATGAAATCAATTTCGACGACGTCGAGAAAAAGCTGATCGATCCGGCGCTCAACCGGTTGGAGGTCACTGGCCGGACGACGATGGAGATTCGCCGGCAGGGAAACATTCGTCTCGACATGTTTCAGCGTCTGCTCACGGCCGACCTCGTGATTGCCGACATCTCCATCCAGAACGCTAACGTCTACTACGAGCTGGGCGTGCGTCATGCTTTGCGCGGCAGGCACACCTTCATGATTCGCGCGCGCGGCGCGGGCATCAAGACTGACGAGGTCCCTTTCGACATCAAGACCGATCGCTATCTCACTTACGACGGTGTCGATCCGTCAGCGAGTGTTGAAGACCTGTATTTGGGCCTGCGACAAACGCTCAACTCCGAGGGAGACGATAGTCCTGTCTTCCAAATGCTGCCCAATCTTGATGAGCAGGATCGCTCACGCTTTCTTCCGATTCCACGCGATTTCCGTGAGGAAGTTGAACGGGCGACGGAGAAGGACGAAGCCGGCGATCTGGAGCTGCTTGCGGCTGAGGCGCGTGGTTTTGAGTGGGAGACTGAGGGACTGCGTTTGGTCGGTCGGGCGCAGTTTAATCTGAAAGCATTCGAGGGCGCGCGCGCGACGTGGGAAGCTGTGCGCGCGCAGGATCCATTAGATGTAGAAGCCAACACACAGCTGGGCACGATCTATCAACGTCTCGGCGATCTGACTAGTTCCACTCAGGCGTTAAAGCGCGTGCTCAGTCTCGACGGGCTCGAGAAACAAAGCCGAGCGGAAGTGCGCTCGTTATTGGGTCGCAACGCGAAATCTCATTGGACCAGGGAGTGGAGACAAGGGACATCGTTACCGGATCGCCAGCGCCGCGCGCTTGTCTCGCCTCACCTGGAGGAATCGTTCGAGGCTTACGAGGCAGCTTTCAAGGAGGATCTCAATCACTTCTACTCCGGACTAAGTACACTCGCGACGCTGACGATCCAGACTAAGTTGGCAGAGCTCATGCCGGACGTTTGGGCGGAACGGTTCGACGACGATGACAGCGCAGAGCGCGAGCTCAAGGCGCGAAACACACAGGTCCAAAAGCTTTCGGCATCGGTGGATCTGTCGCTGAAGGCAGCGGCGGAACGTCTTGAACGGGAGCAGCGCAAGGATGTTTGGGTCGAGAGCAGTGAGGCTGATCTTTGTTTTCTTACTTCGAACAGACCGGCAAAGGTGTCGAATGCTTACCGGCGCGCGCTCGTTGATGCGCCTGCGTTTCTGAGTGATACGGTTCGGCGTCAGCTCAACCTGTATCAGGATCTCGGTTTGCTCAAAGAGAATGTCGAAGCGGTTTTGAGTACGCTCGAACCTGCTCCAGTCGTAACGGAGGTCGCTGCCGCGCCGCAGCGTGTGCTGCTGTTTACTGGACACATGATCGACGCTCCCGGACGTGCCGTCCCGAGATTTCCGCCCGACAAGGTTGAGATTGCTAAACAGAAAATTGCTGAAGCTGTGGCCGCAGAACAACAGCTTGCAGGTGGGATTGCTTACGGTATTGCGGGAGGTGCGAATGGTGGCGATATTTTGTTCCATCAGGTTTGTGAAGAGATGGGTATTCCAACCAAGATCTATCTTGCGGTGCCGCGCGAGCTTTATATCCGCGAATCTGTAGCGCAAGGCGGTCCGCAGTGGATTGAAGAGTTCAATCGACTCGTAAGAACGCGGCCGGTGCGCGTGCTCTGCGAATCGAAACAGTTGCCGCGCTGGCTTCAGGACAAACCTGATTACAATATCTGGCAGCGCAATAATCTATGGAACCTGCACAACGCACTCGCTGCGGCGGGCGGTGAAAACGTGACGCTGATCGCACTGTGGAACGGCGCGCCCGGTGATGGTGCAGGCGGCACCGACGATATGGTCGAAATAACGCAGGAGCGCGGCGGAAAGACGATCATCCTCGACACGAAGAAGATCTTTGCTTAGCCTTGTGCCTTTTTGTGGCCTACTTTTCGAAGACGTGGATTGAGTAGCCTTGTGGAAGAGTTGGTTGTACTGTCTGCCAGACTTCCGGTGGGATTTCTCCTGCTTCGAATAACACTGCCTTCTCGATTACCGGGATCGTCTCAAGCTGGCGATATCCATTCTTCAAAAATAGTTCTTCGGGATTGTCGATCGTGAACTTAAAGGTCGCACCCATGCCCGTGAGCTTCTCGTGAATCGTGCCGGCGTTCTTCTCTAAGAATTCCTTCGTCATCAGATCACAAATCAGTCTATGTTGTGGAAACAAATGGTGCAGTGTCTCGAGTAACTTTCCGATCACTGCTTCTTCGAGATACATCAACACGCCCTCAATCACGATTGTTACCGGGCTGCGACCCGCGTAACCGGCGAGCTTTTGTTCGAGTGAGTCAGTAGCGAAGTCGATCGAGATGCGCTGCAGCTCGTTCTCACTGTTTGCAGCAGGTAGTCGTTCGTTTTTATAAGTAATCACCTGCGGCTCGTCGAGCTCAATCCACGTTCCGCCTTGCAGCCTGAACGCACGAGTATCAAAACCTGCACCGATGATCACGACAGTCAGATTCGGATTCGCAATCAACTCCTCTCGCAATAGATCGTCGATGAGTCGATGACGCGCGACGTTGGAAGTGTTGGGTCTTGTTTCGTCTTTGAAGGTCTCGAGGATCTGTAGTCCCTGCTCGTTCATGAAGACTTTTGCGTACGTGTCGCCACAAACAGGCTTATCGCGTTCAGCATCCTGCATACGCACACCACAACAATAAAACGCGGTCTTTGAAATCGGTTTCATGCAGTCTAAGATATAGCGATTATGGCGCAAGACCAAACAGACGAATCGCTTCGAAAGCACGCGCTTTACCTTCTCAGAGGCGGCGGCGCTCATTTGTCATTCGACGATTTTGTGAGCAGCTTTCCGCCGGATCTATGCAACCGGCAGATTGAAGGACTGCCTTACACGCCCTGGCAGGTTCTCGAACACATGCGCCTTGCGCAGTGGGACATACTCGAATTCAGCCGCGATCCAGACCACATCTCACCCGAGTTTCCAAAAGGTTATTGGCCCAAGCCCGACGACCTTGGGAATCCGACGTTGTGGAAACAGACAATCGATCAGTTTCGTCACGACCTGCAACAGATGGAAGCACTCGTCGAAGATCCATCAACTGATCTTCATGCGAAGATACCGCACGGCGACGGCCAGACCATCCTTCGCGAAGCGCTTCTGATCGCAGATCACAATGCTTACCATCTCGGCGTGCTGGCAGTGATGGCTCGCATCGTCAAAACGGCTACTTAATTATTCCGGTCCAGGCAGCAAGTCCAATCGGGATAAGTAAGTATCCGAAAATAATATGTAAACGTAGATAGAATCGCGCCAGCTTGCGGTCTTGCCTGGGTTCCCAAATCGAGGCGTCGGGTAAGCTAACGATCGGCAGGAACGTTGCCAGACTGTACCAGATCGGATGATATCTGCCCTTGTATTTAGCTGCGTCGCTTGCGTCCTGCGTTTCCATACCACTCTCCTTCCAGAAGAATACGCAGCCTACGAGTAAAAAAAGCAGTGCCCAGAGCAACGCCCGTACAAGAAATTTTCCATAACCCGTCGTTACATACTGCACCCACATCCAGATGCCGCGCAGTGGAAATTTAGAGAAAGCGGCGTCTCGTTCACGGTTCTTCCACGCAACGTAAACATCTCTCGCTGCATACACATCGCCGCTCCGTTGGTAAAAAGATTCCAATGTTGAGTAAACATCAGGTTTGTACTCAGATTTGCCCACGAAAGATAGCAGGGCTTCATCGTCCATGTTGTAAGAGATCAAGCGATAGCTCATCGCATTCAGAAAATATGGACGGGCAAACTGTGCACCATCAAAGAGGATTCCATCCGCTTTCAAACCTGAAAGTGACTTTTCTCGTTTTGTATTGCTAGCTATGACGTTCTCAAATTCAAGATTTCCACCTATATCTGCTTTTCGTAGGTTCAACCCACCATAGAAAGCCGAATTATTAAAAACGGCATTGCCGTGAACCTTTAGACCAAAAAAGTTTGGATCTTGTGCTTCGTTCTTAAATTGCACTCCAAGAGCCATGAAGTCTTTTTTGATTTCCGCATTAACGAAACTTACAGCACCATTAAAAGTAGCCTCGTCGAAAAGACTGTTTTGATCAACGTTCATTGTTTGAAAGTTTGCCGGACCTTTGAATACTACTTTACGAAAGAACGCGCTCATATCTATCTGCACATTCTCAAAGAGCGCCGCTTTATCTGTGGCAGTAAATTGGCTGTTCTCACAATCGAGACTTCTATCAATGTGAGCTCCCAGGAAACTCACCCCGCTTGCGAAAAGGGCTTCGGAAAAGAAAACATCACCTTCTACTTTTATGTCTTCGAAGTCTGCCAATTTCTTGAACTGCGATTTGCCAAAGTTCATGTCGCCTCGGATGGATGCATTCCTAAAAAGCACATCACTCTCGAAACTAAAATTCGATAAGCTGAAGAGAAACGGAATCTCTTCATTCTGCAAATCGATAGGATCTGAAACAACAGCGTCAAAAATATGTACCCCACGCGTACCCACCTTTAACCCTTTAACCGAGTTGGTCAGGAGCTTTTGAATGAATGAAGCACTCAATTTGCGATCTTCCGCATTAGGAAATGCTTCGACAAGATGTGCTTCTTCGCCGTTCGCGATCTTCTTGATAACCCACTTCTCGGCGGCTGATGGCGTTTGCGCGTTAAGAGCGTGCGCGCCACCTAAGAGCACGAGCAAAGGTAGGGCGGCGTGTAAGACTCGAGATAAAACTGGGACAGGCATGACGATCACCTTCTTTAACTGGTGTGGAAACTCGTAAGGAAATGCGAACGGTACTCACCGGATGAGTGAGCGCTTCGCAATATATACTCGGGCTCAAAATGCGTCAATTATGTTCTTCTCTGTGCAACCTCTGTGTTATCTGTGCCTCTGTGGTTATTTTCCTAAGAAATAGCGAACCACAGAGACACAGAGAACACAGAGGTTGCACAGAGAAAATGTGATAAATTTCTCGGCCCATGGAGAGGCCTGGGACTCACGAGCTTACTCAACTTCTGGCAGCGTGGAGCGACGGCGAGGAGGAAGCCCTCGAAAAACTCGCGCCGCTCGTTCATGCTGAGCTCTACCGGCTCGCCAAGCGCTACATGAGCCGCGAGCGCCCGGACCATCTCCTGCAAACCTCCGCGCTCATCAACGAAGCTTACGTCCGCTTGATCGACTGGAAAGCAGTGCGCTGGCAGAACCGCGCGCACTTCTTCGGCGTGGCCGCGCAGATTATGCGGCGCATCCTCGTTGACTTTGCGCGACGCCGTCCACGTGTCGATAAAGATATGGAAGCGATCCGTATGTCGCTTGATGCAGCGCTGACGATCTCGAGCGAACGAGAACCGGATCTGCTGGCGCTCGATGAAGCGCTAAAAACTCTCGCTACGATTGACGAACGCAAGAGTCGCATCGTCGAGCTGCGGTTTTTTGGCGGACTGAGCGTCGAGGAAACGGCGGAAGTCATGCACCTGTCGACCATCACTGTCATACGCGAGTGGAACAAAGCCAAAGCGTGGCTCTATCGCGAACTCAGCAAAAACTAAAATGGACCGCGAGCTGTGGAAACAAGTTGACGCACTGCTCGAGCAGGCGCTCGAACAACCACCCGAAGCGCGCGAAGCGTTTGTCGCAGCCGCAGCGCCGGACAATCCAGTCTTGCGCGATGAAGTGCTGAGTCTGCTGAAGGCGCAGTCGCAGGCGGCGAACTTCATGGAACGTTCGGCGATGAAAGTCGCGGCCCATGCGCTCGCACAGGATTCAAGGATCACCACGATCGTTTCTACACTCGTCGGCCAGGAGATCGCGACTTACAAGATCGAGAAACTCCTGGGCGCGGGGGGCATGGGAGAAGTTTACCTCGCACGCGATCTCAAACTCGGTCGCATGGTCGCGCTCAAGGTCCTTCCGTTGCACTTTGTCGTCGATGCCGATCGGTTGAGTCGCTTTCAACGTGAAGCACGCGCGCTGTCGTCGCTGAATCATCCGAACCTCGTCACGATCTATGAAGTCGGCGAAGCTAATGGTCTTCACTTCATCGCGATGGAGTTGGTCGAGGGCAAAACGCTGTCGTCGCTGCGAGACAAGGTGAGTTTGAAAGAGCTGTTATCGATCGTTGCTCAGGTGGCGGAAGCATTAGGCGCTGCACATCAATCCGGGATCGTTCATCGCGACGTAAAGCCTGACAACGTGATGGTCCGTCCTGACGGCTATGCGAAGGTGCTCGATTTTGGTCTTGTGAAGTTGGCCGAAGTTGAGCCGACGCCGGGAACGGCAGCACAAACGCAGCTCGGTATCGCGATGGGTACGTTGGCTTACATGTCGC
>Ga0134124_10001919_pt1 | contig 16710 bp, 12 predicted proteins | sample KB304_FD_96880 | JGI IMG/M metagenome (GOLD analysis project Ga0134124, IMG submission 96880) | Terrestrial soil microbial communities without Nitrogen fertilizer from Kellogg Biological Station, Michigan, USA - KB3-0-4 | ecosystem: Environmental > Terrestrial > Soil > Unclassified ...
GACACGGAAACAGGCACTGCTCACCCTGTCTGACCATGACAAGCCCAACGGCTGTTTTGCCTGTCACAACGGGATAAGGGCTTTTTACGAATGCGGTAAGTGTCACAGAAAATAGTCACCAATCACTCTGCAAAACTTTATTCAGCGGTTCAAATCCGATCGTCGCCTCCAATAAACAAGGGGTCAGCTCTCAAAAGAGCTGGCCCCCTTGTTATTTGGCCGCCTGTCACAATTCTGGTCTTGGGGGGATCGGGCGGAAGCGTTAACCTGGAAATGAGCGGCTTATTCGCGTTGACGTGAACAGTTGTAACGTGTATTGATGAGGTGTAATTTTGTGGTGTTATGGGAGTATGTTGTGAATGATCAAATCAAGACAATCGACAAGCAAGCCGCTCTGGTCAGTGATGATTCGCAGCGGCTTTTTTTTTAGTTGCTATAGGCACTAATGACAGGAGCAGAGCATAGATGCTGACCGGTGAAAACAAAGGCAAGATCGACAAGGTATGGAACACTTTCTGGTCCGGGGGGATTTCCGATCCCTTGCGGGTGATCGAGCAGATCTCCTTCCTGCTGTTCATAAAAAGGCTTGATGATATCCACACGGCGCGGGAGAAACAGGCCAACCGGCTGGGGAAGCCGATCAAGGAGCCGATCTTCGGGGCAGGGCAGGACAAGCTGCGCTGGTCGCGCTTCCGGGAGTTCGAGGCGGAGGAGATGTTCAGAACCGTCAGCACAGAGGTCTTCCCCTTCATCAAGAACCTCCACGGCGGCGAGGATACCGCCTATGCCCGCCACATGAAGGACGCCATCTTCATGATCCCGACACCGAGTCTGCTGGAGCGGGTGGTGGAGCAGATCAGCGACGTCCCCATGGAGGACCGGGACACCAAGGGCGACCTCTACGAATACATGCTCTCCAAGCTGACCACCGCCGGCACCAACGGCCAGTTCCGCACCCCGCGCCATATCATCAGGATGATGGTGGAGCTGATGCAGCCGCGGCCCGATGACATCATCTGCGACCCGGCCTGCGGTACCGCCGGTTTCCTGGTGGCGGCCGGTGAATTCCTGCGCGAACGCCATGCCGACCTGTTTCACAACGAAGCGCAGAAGAGCCACTTCAACACGAAGCTCTTCAACGGCTTCGACTTCGACTCCACCATGCTCCGGATCGCCAGCATGAACATGATGCTCCACGGCGTCGAGAACCCGGCCATCGAGCGCCGAGATGCTCTGGCCGGCAGCGATACCATCATTGAAGACGCCTACACCCTGATCCTGGCCAACCCGCCGTTCAAGGGGTCGCTGGATGAGGAGACCGTTGCCAAGGACCTGCTGCGCGCGGTCAAGACCAAGAAGACCGAGCTGCTCTTTATCGCCCTGATGCTGCGGCTCCTCAAGCCGGGCGGGCGCTGCGCTGTGATCGTGCCGGACGGGGTGCTGTTCGGCTCCAGCAAGGCGCACCTGGACCTGCGCAAGATCCTGGTGGATGGCCACAAGCTGGAAGCGATGATCTCCATGCCCTCCGGCGTGTTTCGCCCCTATGCCGGCGTTTCTACCGGGATCCTGATCTTCACCAAGACCAACTCCGGCGGCACGGATCACGTCTGGTTCTACGATATGCAGGCGGACGGTTTCTCCCTGGACGATAAGCGCAATCCGGTGGAGCAGAACGATATACCCGATGTGCTCGCCGGCTGGCAGGCATATAAAAAGATTCCCCCGCCCCTGGTGGGAGGGGGCGAGGGGGAGGGGGAGGGGGGATTCTCCGACCGCACGGCCAGAGCCTTCTGTGCGCCGGTGCAGGAGATCCGCGACAACAAGTATGATCTCTCCATCAACCGTTACAAGAAAGTGGAGCACGAGGAGGTAGCCTACGAGCCGCCGCAGGTTATCATTGCCCGGCTGGAGGCGCTGGAGAAGGAGATTGCCGGTGAGTTGGCAGAGTTGAAGGGGATGGTGGGATGAACTGTTTTCCGACTGTTCAACTAGGCGAAGTCTGTGAACGTGTTTCTGTTGGCCACGTCGGTACAACCACACCATATTATTGTGAAAATGGAATACCTTTCTTGAGGACTCAGAATGTCGGAGTTAAACAATTACTTTTGGAAGATATTAAATTCATAACCAAAGACTTTCATAATAAACTCAGGAAATCACAAGTACGACCTGGTGATGTGTTAATTTCAAGAGTGATCTCAAATACCGTTAATTGTGCAGTTGTTAGTGAGGATGTTGGCGAAGCAAACTGTGCCAATGTCATACTTGTTCGTCCAGGCCCGAAACTTGATGCTCATTTCCTTAAACATTTTATTGCATCACCAGAAAATCAATCGAACCTTTTAAATAACCGTGTTGGCTCTGCTCAATCTGTCGTAAATACTTCGGTCTTAAAAGGCTGGGAAATACCTCTCCCCCCACTCCCCGAACAAAAGCGTATCGCCGCTATCCTCGACAAGGCCGATTCCATCCGGCGCAAGCGACAGGAGGCGGTTCGGTTGACTGAGGAACTGCTGCGCTCGGTGTTTCTGGATATGTTTGGTGATCCGGTAACGAACCCGAAAGGGTGGGATGTTAAGCCACTTTGCGAATTGGTTAACTTTACAACGGGAAAGCTCGATTCAAACGCAGCGGTAAATGGTGGGGCATATCCATTTTTCACCTGTTCGAGAGACGATTTGCAAATTGATACATTTGCTTTTGATTGCGAAGCTCTTCTTTTGGCAGGGAATAACGCTTCGGCTGACTATTCTGTAAAACATTACAAAGGGAAATTCAACGCTTATCAGAGAACCTACGTCATTACAATGGCAAGCCCATCGCTGTCATATCGATATATGCAATATGCGCTTGAAATGAAGCTATTGGATATGAAGCGTCTCTCAAAAGGTACAAACACAAAGTATCTCACACTGGGCATTTTGGATGAGTTGCTGTTCCAGGTGCCAGATAATGTTGCACAATCGAAGTTTGAAAAAATCATCGATAAATTGAACATTATTGCATCAAAATTGAGACTCGCAGAATCAGTTACTGATAAGTCATTTAGTTCACTCTTGCAAGGTGCCTTCAGAGGGGAGCTGAGTGACTATGTTGTTTAACAAAGATCAGATCTTATTAGATTTCAGGGGAGCATAGCGTGAAAAAGGAGCAAGTATTAGGAGTGCTTCAAGACAACGGTTTTGTCCTCGACGAAGAAAAAGCAATACCTTACGGCGTTCAATTTTCTTTTATGAATGGTTCGAAGGTAAGTGTGTTTGATAAAGGTACGATAACCCCTCAAGGCCAACATATTGAGCAAGTCAAAGCATTACTTGGCCTAGGCGCGCCGGTTTGCAGTGGATCTGCAGTTGCAGCCACTGTTGCGGTCCGAAAGAAAGTGTTTGTAGTGTATGGCCATGACCCTGATTCGCGTGCACAGCTTGAGGCTATGCTCCGACGCTGGGATCTTGACCCCCTCATACTTGACCAGTTGCCAAGTGAGGGACAGACGATAATTGAGAAACTTGAGAAACATACAAGCGAAGCAAATTTTGCCGTAGTCTTGGCAACGCCTGACGACATCGGTTTTAGAGTTGGTCATGAAGATGAAAAGGCGCATAGGGCGCGTCAGAACGTAGTTCTTGAACTCGGCATGCTGCTCTCAAAGCTTGGGCGAAAAAATGTTGCTATCATGCTAAAAGACCAAGAGAATATGGAGCGGCCGTCGGATATCCAGGGATTGATATACATCCCCTTTAAGGATTCTGTCATGGATGGGTCTGTTTTACTCGCAAAAGAAATGGCGGCGCAAGGTTACAAAATAGATATCGGCAAGCTCTAGTAATTAATGGATTCAAGGAGATAATTTATGACAGAGATAGAAAAGCTGAATGAAAACTTGGACGTACCGGTTGAAGAGCTAGATGATTTCTACAGTGATGATGATCTGTTTAAGATATCTTCTTGGGGTGCAGACCTTAGTTTTCGTGAGTTGATTTCTAGATATGATGAAAACGAACTAGTCAAGCCGGAGCTCCAGCGGAACTATGTCTGGGATAAATCAGAAGCGTCAAGATTTATTGATTCAATACTTCTAGGGTTGCCTGTTCCGAGTATTTTTTTGGCAAAAACACAAACAGAGAAACTGTTGATTATTGACGGATACCAGAGATTGATGACTGTCAGAGATTACGTAAAAGGAGTTTTTTCGAAAGATAAATCGGTATTTAAACTTTCAAAAACTGACAAAATTCACGCGAGATGGCGCGGTAATGCTTTTGTTGAGCTTGAAGATGAAGAACAGAGAAGAATCAGAAATACAACGATACACGCTATCATCTTCATGCAACAACATCCTTTAGATGGAGATACTAGCTTATTTCAGGTTTTTGAGCGAATCAACTCAAGTGGACGAACTCTTTTGCCGCAGGAAATAAGAAATTGTGTTTACCAAGGGCCTATTAACTCATTACTCTTCGAACTTAATAAAAATCATAAATGGCGCTTACTGTGGGGTAATGAACAGCCAGATGAAAGAATGCGTGATCTTGAGTATATCCTTAGATTTTTTGCACTTTCTGATGAAAAAATCATTAGCTCAACAGAAGCACCTGCACAAATTTCGTTAAAGAAATATTTAAATCAATACATGGAATCAAAAAATAGAGACGAGTTTATACAAACACTAAGGGAGCGATTTATATTAAGTATTGATTATGCTTATGAACATTTTGGTGTTGGTGCCTTTCATAATATCTCACCCAGCGAAGAAAGTAAGCTTGTGGCAAAGTTTAGTCCAACAGTATTTGATTCTGTTTTAATCTCGATCGACCGCGCCCAAAGAAGAGGCGGTATAGATCAATTAAAGGACGGTCTCGAAGGAAGACGGTTAGAAAAATTGAAAGATCCAGGTTTTCAAAAACTATTATCCCAGGAAACGATGAGAGTTCCAAATATAAGAAAACGTGTGTCTGAAATGTTTAGTTCTTTGTTCGGAGAGCTAAGCCAATGATAAACACGGAAGTAAAAAGATTGCTGGATGACTGCCTTGCAGAGCTAGAAAGTATTTCAGCTCTACTTATTGGTATTGGTGATGGAGCTAAGCCTACACCTTATATCAAAAAATACGCTGTGATACGGGCGTCAGGTAGCATTGAAACTGCTTTTAAACAAATTATTGCCGATAAAATCGATCAAGACAGTCATGTCCAAGTAAAAAACTTCATAAAACGAAAGATTCGAGATTCGTCATGCAATCCAAATTTGGGAATGATTGAAAGTATGCTTTCAGAGTTTGACGATAGATGGCGTGCGAAGTTTGATGAATTGATGGCACTTGGTGACAAACCCAGGCTTAAAGGAGCTTTAACTAATCTTGTCAGGGCACGAAACGATTTTGCTCATGGAGGCAATCCTGATATGAATATTGAAGACACTATTAATTTCTTTAAGGAAGGGTTTAGAGTCATAGAAATTCTTGATTCTGTTGTTCACCATGATTTTGAAGTTGATTGAAGATTCTTGCTGGTATACGGGCAATTAAGCACTGGTTTTTTGTGACGTAAGCTCCCGACCATAAAACGGAGTACCAATGTCCAACTTCACCTTCCTCACCACTAATTGGCCCGACCTTTCCAAAACGGCCCTGGAAGCGGAGCAGAACGTCAACAGCGCCCCGCGGACCAGCTGCTTTTACACCCGCCGCTCGCTGGAGATCGCCGTCAAGTGGCTCTATGCCAATGATTCATACCTGAAGAAACCCTATGCCGACAACCTGGCCGCCCTTATTCACGAACCGACCTTCCGGGAGAACCTGGAACCCTGCCTCTTCCCCAAGATCCTCACCATCCAGAAAATCGGCAACCTGGCCGTCCACAGCGACAAACCGATCAGCAGCAGCGATTCCCTCCACGCCCTCAAAGAACTGTTTCACGTCCTCTACTGGCTGGCCCGCAGCTATTCGCCGGATGCGAAGGCCGTCGGCAAACAGCTCTTCGACATCGGCAAAATTCCCCAGAAGGACAGCGCCGTTGCCGACAAGAACGCCGAGCAGCTGGCCAAGCTTCAGGCCGAAGCGGTGGAAAATGATGCCCGTCTGGCCGCCAAAGATGCGGAGCTGGCCCGGACGATTGAAGAAATCACCGCTCTCAAGGCTAAGATTCAGGAGTACAAGGAGGCTAACAGCAAGACTCCGGATGACCACGACTACAGCGAGGCTGAAACCAGGGATTACTTCATCGACCTGCTGCTGAAGGAGTCGGGCTGGGACCCGCACGGTACCGATGTAGAGGAGTATCCGGTCGTCGGGATGCCCTACGGCACCGGTGAAGGCTTTGTAGATTACGTCCTCTGGGGCGACGACGGCCTGCCGTTGGCGGTGGTGGAGGCGAAACGGACCAGAAAGGATGCGCGGGCCGGCCAGCAGCAGGCCAAGCTGTACGCCGACTGCCTGGAGAGGATGAAGGGACAGCGGCCGCTGATTTTCTTTACCAACGGCTATGAAACCTGGCTCTGGGACGACCTGAACTATCCGCCACGCCGGGTACAGGGGTTCTACAAGAAGGACGAGCTGCAACTCCTGATCAATCGCCGCACCAGCATGAAAGAGATCGCCACGGCGCCGATCAACAAGGCGATTGTCGAGCGCTACTACCAGCACGAGGCGATCCGCAGGGTGGGGGAGGACTTCGAGAAGCGCAAGCTGCGCAAGGCGCTGCTGGTCATGGCCACCGGCACCGGCAAGACCCGCACGGTCATCGCACTGATCGAGCTGCTGCAGAAGTGCAACTGGGTCAAGCGGGTGCTGTTCCTGGCCGACCGCAACGCCCTTCTTACCCAGGCCGGCAACGCCTTCAAGGAGCACCTTCCCCACTCAAGCCCGGTGGACATCACTAAGATCAAGGACGACACCACCAGCCGCATCGTGCTCTCCACCTATCCGACCATGATGAACAGCATCGACGAGGCCAAGGGGAACAACAAGCGCTTCAGCCCCGGCCATTTCGACCTGATCGTCATCGACGAGGCGCACCGCTCGGTCTACCAGAAGTTCCGCGCCATCTTCGAGTATTTCGATGCCCTGCTGCTGGGGCTGACCGCCACGCCCCGTTCCGAAGTGGATCGCAACACTTACCAGCTCTTCGAACTGGAGAAGGGGGTTCCCACCTACTACTACGAGCTGGGACAGGCCGTGACCGACGGCTTTCTGGTGCCGCCACGGGCGCACTCGGTACCGCTCAAGTTCCAGCGGGAAGGGATTTCGTACAACGAGCTGTCCGAAGAGGAGCAGCTGGAGTAAGAGGAGAATTTCTGGGACGAAGAGAACGGCGGCATGCCAGAGAAGATCGACCCGCCGGCCCTGAACACCTGGCTGTTCAACAAGGATACGGTGGACAAGGTGCTGGAACACCTGATGCGCTACGGCCTCAAGGTGGAGGGGGGCGACCGGCTGGGCAAGACCATCATCTTCGCCAAGAACCACAACCACGCCCTCTTCATCCAGGAGCGCTTCGACAAGAACTATCCCCACCTGAAGGGGAGCTTCTGCCGGACAATTTCCTGCAAGGATAATTATGCCCAATCCGTGATTGACGCCTTCTCGGTGAAGAAGGATGATCCGACCATCGCCATTTCGGTGGATATGCTGGATACCGGCATCGATGTGCCGGAGATCGTCAACCTGGTCTTCTTCAAGCTGGTCCGCTCCAAGACCAAGTTCCACCAGATGATGGGGCGCGGCACGAGGCTCTGCAGGGAGCTGTTCGGACCGGGACAGGACAAGGCAGAGTTCTACGTCTTCGACTACTGCCAGAATTTCGAGTTCTTTGCCGAAAACCCGGAAGGGGTGGAAACTCCTGTGCAGGAGTCACTTGGCAAGAAGATCTTCAAGCAGCGGCTGAACCTGCTGCTGCAGCTGCAAGGGGCCGACAGCCCGGCCGGCGATGGTTATGGACGGTTGCGCGGCAGCCTGGAAAACATCCTTCATAACGAAGTGACCCTGATGAATCCGGACAACTTCATCGTTCGTCCCCATCGGCGCCATCTGGAGAAGTTCTCGAACCGGGAGAATTGGTCCGCCTTGAATGCGGAGGATGAGCTGGAACTGCGGCTCCACCTGGCAGGCCTGCCGACGGAACTTCCCGCAGAGGACGAGACGGCCAAACGCTTCGACCTGATCGTGCTCAACCTGCAGCTGGCGCTGCTGGAGAAGTCCGGCTCCTTCGGTCTATACCGGGACAAGGTGATGGAGATCGCCTCACGGCTGGAAGGGAAGGGGACCATTCCGATGGTGGGGCAGCAGATGGAGCTGATCCTCGACCTGCAGACCGATTCATACTGGAGCGGCATCACCATGCCGCTGCTGGAGGATGTGCGCCTGCGCCTGCGGGACCTGCTCAAGTTCCTCGACAAGGGGGAGGCGAAGATCGTCTATACCGACTTCGAGGACGCCATCGGCGAGGGTGTGGAAATCTACGTGCCGGGGTATGCCAGCGCGGAGGAGATGCGCCAGTACCGGCTGAAGGTGGAGCGCTTCATCCGCGATCACAGCGATCATATCACCATCAACAAGCTGCGCCTGAACCGGCAGATCACCAAGCAGGACCTGGCCGAACTGGAGCGGCTGCTGTTCGCTTCGGAAGAGGTGGGGAGCCGGGAGCGCTTCGAGAAGGTCTTCGGCCAGCAGCAGAGCCTGGGGATGTTCATCCGCCACCTGGTGGGCCTTGACCGGGAAGCGGCAGTCGAGGCATTCGGCGAGTTCCTGCACAACACGGCCTATTCGGCCACGCAGATCAGGTTTATCGAGCAGATCATCAGCTACCTGACCCGCAACGGCACCATGGACGCGGGATTGCTCTACGAACCGCCCTTTACCGACCTGCACGACGAGGGGCTGGACGGGCTGTTCGGCGACAGCGGGGCGACGAAGATTGTCCATCTGCTGCGGGAGATCGAGCAGCGGGCGGCGGCTTAATTACGACCTACAGAATTATTCATAAAAATGGGGGCAGATCTATTTTTCTGGATTTAGGGTAGCTGCAATAACTTGTTCAATTGAGGAGGGATTCATGCATTCAACCAGGTTTATATGGCTCGCTTTGTTCTTGGTGTTTTTATCTGCACAGATTGTGTTCGCAACCGAGCTTCCACCGGCTCCGAAAGGATACAGCTGGGTGCGTTGTGACGAGACAAAGAGCGCTTTTTTGAAACCGAACGGATGGTTTTTCAAGAAGGGTAAGAAAGGCGATACTTGGGGCTACTTCATCTCGAAAGAGAAAATTGATCAGTCCGGTAGCTTCACCACCGGCTTGACCGTAAATATAATCCCGAACATCCCCCGAAAGAAAGATATGCTCCCCACAGAATACGCTGCCGCATTTATTCAGACCGGAATAAACAATCGAAAAGTGGTCAAAGAGCCGTGGCAAAATGACATGGGACCCTTTCATGCTTACGGCGTTGTCCTGCACAATACGGATAACAAGGGAGGAGACTTCATCACCCATGAATTGGCAATCGGCAATGACACGACCGGGACGATGTACCTGATTACCTTCGAGGCCCCGGCAGCTTCCTGGAATGCAGCATGGCAGCTGGGTGAGCCGATGCTGCAGCGTTTCCTGATCGATAGCGATATTTAAGGCAATATGTTTAGCGCAACACTTGAAAATTTCCTTGCCGACGGTAAGTGTGGCGGTGCAAAAAAGGGAGAGGATCGTCAAGGAGGAAGGTCTGGATGTTGGAGAGTTGTTAAATGTAAATATGTAAAGGGCGTCCCCCAAAGATCATCCTTATGCTTGGGACAATCTTCTTTTACGTAGCCAAACTCTTAAAAGAGCAAGAATGCACAAAGGTAACTGATGAATAGATCGGAACCTTGAAGAACTTAAGAGTCAATCTGAAGGGTATCAAGGGAAGTGAAAAGGATTTTAAAGTCCCCGTGTTACTGAAACAGGGTAAATAGTCTATTTATCGGACTGAATGGGAATGTATGTATCGGTTTTTAACTGTCACTATCTTTTGTTTAGCGGTTTTTTTAAGAGGGCTACTATGTTGGGAAAACCCTCCTAGTAATTCGTTTGATGACCATTTTGAACCGATTTCCCTAATCATGAAGAATGGACATATCCCGCCAAAGGACGCATGTTTTCAATGTTATCATCCACCAGTATTTTATTACATGTCCGCCAAGATTGGTGAAACCCTTAAAACATTTGGTATGGAAGAGACTGTGGTTCGAAAGACCCTTCAGTTTCTTAATTTTCTATACAACGTTCTTACTCTTGTTGTTGTTTATCTCATTCTTAGAGCTATGGATTTGTCTTCATATTCTAGGATTGTAGCTTTCACAACGGTCTGTATTCTCCCCCGCCATATTTATATGGCTGCGATGCACTCAAACGACAACCTTTGCATTCTTTTGGTTGCGCTCTGTTGTTACCTGGTTTTGATCACCATCGATAGGAAGTTGGCATGGCAACCAGTTGTATTAGTCGGCATCATAATAACGCTTGCTACCTTCGTTAAATATACTGCGTTTGTACTATTCCCTACGGTTTTAATTTCAATGATTCTCATCCCAATTTATATCCCACAAATTTCCGTATCACGAACAACTACTGCGGTGCTTTTTTCACTTCTTCCAGCTATTTTCCTCATGGGAACATACATGGATGTCAATATCAGGGACTATGGAACGCCTTTACCATGGAATGATAAAATGTTTAACACTGGCGCTATCCACCCCCGTGATCCTTCAAAGATAAGTTATTTAAGTTTTGCCCCCTGGCAATACATGATTGAACCATTAATTGTCCCCGGGCAGATGCATTCCTTCTGGACGATAATTTACAGCGGGACTTGGTTTGACATTGAACCTAAATTTACTCAAGTTACCGATATAAATAGAATATGGTGGCCTCAGTATTTTGGATGGTTAAGCGGAGTTATGACTTTCCCTTCACTTCCGAGTCCACTGTCAATTTCAACTCGTTTACTGGCGGCTGGGCTCCTAATTTGTGGGATAGTGCCTCTTATGCTTGTAATAGCAGGGATTGTATGGTCCGTCCGTTTTTTGATATTTTGTAAGGATGCAGCTGCACGCATTGAAGCAGTGAAACTCAATTTATTCCTAATCCTTTTGGTAACTAATGCTGCTGGAGTCATTCTGCTCACGCTCAAGGCTCCTGTTTACAGTTCCATAAAGTCTTCTTACTTCTTTAATTCCTTACCAGCGTTTGCAGTATTCAATGCGATTGGTATTAAATGTATAGACAATAGAAGGTGGATAAAAATAATCATTGCTTCAGTTTGCATTGCACTTGTGCTGCTTGTAATTTTGCATGTATTTCAGATTGCCATGGCTTTCAGCATCATTCAGGGAAAGTATTGAAATAATTTCTTCCCATTGCCCATCTGCAAAAATGTTAAACTGCGCTGCAATTCCAGATGTGCACAAAGGAAATCAGATGGGCAGATTGTTTTCCCTGTCGATTCGCAGACAACTGATAATTCTGATCGTCGTCATGACTGTTCTCCCTCTCGGGGTTATTGTCTATTCGGTACTGAAGCAGCGCGTCGACGATCTGCGTGATGCAGGTCTGCTGGTCAAGCGTCTTGTCGACGAGGTGCAGAACGATCAGAACGCTCTTCTGTCCGGCACCGAGCAGCTGTTCAGCGTTCTGTCACAGATCCCTGCCGTGCAGAGACATGACAAGGAAGCCGTGAGCCGGTTCCTCTCTGAAATTGTCAAAAATAATCCCCAATATGCCAATCTGGTGATCGCCGACAAGACCGGCCTTCTCTGGGCAGCGGCAGTTCCGGCGAAAGGTCCGGTATCTTACGCTGACAGAAGATATTTCAAGAATGCAATCTCTTCAGGCAAGTTTTCCTCCGGCGAGTATAGTATCAGCAAAACCCTGAATAAACCGGTAATGAACTACGGCTTTCCGATCAAAGACTCTGCCGGCAATATCACCGATGTCGCCATCGTCGCCTTCACCCTCGAAAAATACGGACAGTTGCTTAAGACGAGGAATCTTCCCGATAACACCTCTATTCTCCTGACTGACCATAAAGGGACTATTCTCTTCGTGCCGACCGCCCCGGAACTGGTAGGGAAGCAGGACAGGGAAGACCTTTTTCGGCTAATGACCGCAGGGGGTGACGAAGGGATTTTTGAGACCGAAAGCAATATAGGTGTGCGCCGTATTTTCGCCTACCAGAAGCTCCACCTGACTGGTGAACAAACCCCTTACATGTATGTCCGCTCTGGCGTTGCCGTTGAGACAGTACTGGTAAAATCACGCAAAGCTCTTTGGTTCAGTGTGGGAGTGATGTTGTCGATTCTGCTCCTTACCCTGGGAATTGCGCTTTACATAAGCAAGCGGGGAATTCTGGACAAGATTCATGCTCTTCAGGATGCTTCAAAAGAAATCGCCGCAGGGAATCTTGATGCCCGCGTGTCGGGGAATGTTTGCGGCGGAGAACTGGGCGACCTGGGGCATGCCTTTGATGAAATGGCCGGAAAGCTGGCTGACGACATTCTGAAATTGAAACTTGCCGATGAAGCACTGAGAGAACGGGAGGGGAGACTGAGAGTTATCTTCGACACCTCCCAGGCGGGAATTATCCTGGTTGGTGCAGATGGTATCATCACCTTTGCCAACCGGCGCACGGCAGAGATGTTCGGCTATTCTCTCGACGAACTTATCGGCCTGCCTTATCCCCTGCTTGTCCACCCCGACGAGAAGTCGTCAGGCGACAGTCGCATGAGGCAACTGATCAGTGGTGAAATCGATCATGTCCACTCCGAGCGACTCTACCGGATGCATGACGGAACCGCTTTCTGGGGGTATCTCAGCGGGCGGCGTCATGAAGATGGCAACGGCAACCTTATCTCGCTGGTAGGTGTCATAGTGGATATATCGGAAATCAAGCAGTCTCAGGAACTGCTCAAGATCAGCGAGGAGCGTTACCGCTCCATCATCGAACTTGCCGCAGACACCATCCTGCTGGGAGATCCGGCCGGAAATATCAGCGGGGCAAACGAGAGTGCAGTCGAATTGACCGGCTACAGCCCGGAAGAGCTAAAGGGCATGGACATATCCTGCCTCTTCGCCGCAAAAGAGCTGGAAAGGGTGCCGCTCAGATTCGATCTGCTCAAGGAAGGAAAAACGGTCCGGAGCGAGCGGCTGCTTACGCGCAAGGACGGTACGGAAGTCCCGATAGAAATGAACACGAAGATGATGCCTGATGGCACCTATCAGGCATTCATCAGGGACATGAGTGAACAGCGCCGGCAGCAGGAAGAGCTGGTAAAGGTGCAGAAACTGGAGTCGCTTGGTGTTCTTGCCGGGGGTATCGCCCATGACTTCAACAATATCCTCACCGGCATCATGGGGAACATCTCCTATGCGAGAAAGTCACTTGAACAGACGCATGATGCCTGCCTGCCTCTTTCAAGGGCGGAAAAGGCCTCCCGGAGAGCCGCCGGTCTGGCCGGGCAACTGCTGATATTTGCCAAAGGGGGCGAACCGGTCAAGAAAGTGTTTTCGCTCCGGCAGGTTGTTGCAGAAACGCTTTCCCTGGCTCTGAGCGGCACCAATGTGAAAGAGCAGATCGACATGCCGGACGACCTTCACGCTATCGAAGCAGATGAAGGGCAGATCAGTCAGGCGCTGCATAACATAATCATCAATGCTGTGCAGGCGATGCCGGATGGAGGACAGCTTGCGGTTAAAGGCGAGAATGTCGCTCTGAACGATGCCAATGAATTAGATCTGCCTGTCGGAAAGTATGTGAAGCTCTCGATCATCGACGAAGGTTGCGGAATTCCCGAGTCCGTACAGAAGAAGATATTCGACCCTTACTTTACCACTAAGGCGGTAGGAACCGGACTTGGCCTTGCCTCGACCTATTCAATCATCAACAGCCATGGTGGCAGAATATCTGTCCTGTCAACCGTCGGCAGGGGGGCAACATTCACCATCCATCTCCCTTCATTGGGGATGGCCTCCGTAGCAAGCAGCCAGGCAGATGAAACAGATGTGGTTGTGCACGGAGGTGGTTCGGTCCTGGTGATGGACGATGACGAAATGGTCAGGGAGCTGGCTACCCTGACGCTTGGTCGCCAGGGATACACGGTGACGACATGCAGTAATGGCAAGGAGGCAATCTCTCTTTACCAGGCAGCTCTGGAGGCTGGAACGCCATTCTCGGTAGTGTTGATGGATCTCACCATACCCGGCAGCATGGGTGGAGTGGAAACGGCCAGGCAGATTCTTGCCCTTGATCCTGCTGCTCCGCTCGTTGTCTCCAGCGGCTATTCTGCAGATCCGGTCATGGCAAATTACAGGGAGTACGGTTTTTGCGCAGCCATTGAAAAACCTTACAATGTCGATGATATTGCGAGAATTATCAGCTGCAACAGGCGATAGTCGTTTTCATGCAGATTTTCTTGCTGACAGTCAGAGGGGGAACCTTCGGCCTCTTCAGTTCTTGACTGCTACCGTCCAGAGTCGAGGGACAAGCGAGATATCAAATTCGTCCATCCTCTCCCTGCCGAGCTCTTCCAGCGCTTTGCGCATACGGACTGCGTCTGCTATCAGCCGGGCCACATCAACCCACATGCAGACCTCGGATACCTTCCCTAACAATTTGACTCCGCCGGAGAGAAGGCTGACAGCGCCTCCGTAATTGCCGTTACGCCTGTGATGAAGGGCTACTGCGATCTGGAGCACTCCCTGGAAGAAGTCGCGCACCTCGCCCTCTTCGCCGAGCCAGAGGTCTTCCAGCGTTTCGTGGCATTCGTACCACTCTCCGGAATTGAACTGCCGGATTGCCAGGAGCAGCTGACCCGGTGGTGATTCATCGCACTGTCGCATGGTTACGTGTATAGCATTTGCGGCCCGTGCCCGGCAATAGCTTTGTTGGCGAGCAGCCGGAAGATCAGCTCCAGGTTCTGAAATTTCCCGAGTCGATATGGACAAAGCCGGCACCGGGATAGTAGCCGACTCCTCCCAACCGCAAGGACACAGCTGTACTTCTGACCGTATGCAGATCGGTGCCCGGGATGGAGATGTCGATTGCCTTGCCGACGAGGTGGAGGCTGTGCTTGGCCACGTGGCCACCCTTGCTCGACAGAAGCGAGTTGTAGGAGGGGGAACGGTAACCGGAGATGATATGGATCTCGTTGCCTCCTCCCAGCCGGTTGTCGACCAGATTGAGGTATTCGATGGTTTTGACGTCCATGACGGTCTGCTGGTTGGTGAAGTGGCAGCGCATGATCCAGTTTATTGCATTGAGGGCGTCGATGTCGTAGGTTCCGTCGGCTTTCCGGAAGGTAACTGCAAGCCGTTCCTGGGTGTGAGTATTGAAGAGAGAGAGTGAGCCCTTTTCTGCGAGCGCCGTTTTCGCGAAAGCGCTGCCGCTTCTCAGGGCCAATGCTCCGGCTATTGCCGTTTGCAGAAATGTCCGTCTGGTGAAATTTTTCGTAAACAAGATTCTTACCCCGTCTCCTGAAATTCCTCCTTTGTCATAACATTGAAAGGTGCCTTTTTACAGGCGACGGGAGAACAAGTCAACTCAATTACCTTTAACATTCCGGAGCCCGCCACTGGAGCAGCGGCGTGACCGCATCTGTTATTTGAGGCGAACTACTGACGCAATAGCTGACCTCACCGCCGACTTTTCCACAGACTGATACCCCACCCAAAAACAGACGACATTCCCAAAATAAAGAGTTTCTTGTGACGACGGTATTTTGCCGGCAGGTTACGATGGGCGCTCGCAACAGAAGATATTGTTAATTAGAGAAAAAGCGAAAGTGACATGTGCAAAAGAAAAGCGGTGGGTATTTATTTAGTAATACTAAATTTACTGCCCATGGCCTACGTTAAATGCGCTGCTCATTGCCCTCAATAAATCCAGCTAACCGGCAATTTTTAGATGTATTTATAAGCAATACTACTTAATTGGCACTAATGATGCTTGAATTAGGCGGTTCTACTTGAAAAATTAGCGTGTTATAAGCTTTTAGCGCCATTACATTCAGAAAGCACATTTTAATTAATTGGTGAAACGCCAAATTGCTCACCTGTTACGAATTTCAACGTAATTCTGTAGCAATAAATTACTCCTTCTATACAGCTGATTGCTGTAAAAGTTTGCGACTGCAAATTATTATTATTTCATTAATGTGTTTTAGTGTTAGTTAAATAACATCATCAGCTAAATACTCTTTAGTGACTGGTTTCAAAAACGATTTTGAACCTGGTTTTATATCTGATGATGGTGAACGCCAAAGGGAGACGCTTTATGGGTCAGCTTAGGATAGGCGGCAGTTACGGGCGGAAGAAAAGGTCCCGGCTGCGAGCAACTATAATGGCTACAGCAATGGTCTGTCTCGGGATCGGTTTTTTCCTGACAATCTCGTTAATACCGGGACAGAGTATCGCCGCGAATCCGATGCTGCACAATAGCGATAATGTCGGCACCAAGTATGGTACCTGGGGGGCAGGCTATAACTGTTCAACCTGTCACTCGGACAGCACTAACATCAAACGGGTGCGCCCCTCAATAACGACCCCGATTGGCCCACGACCAGTAGATTTCAGACGAGCTGAGGCATTCAACCATACTTCGTCCGGCGTGCTGGGAGACGACCAGCGTACCTATAAAGTGGACAAATCGACTAACATCTGTGAAGTCTGTCACCATAAGACCATGTAC
>Ga0134124_10001921_pt1 | contig 16699 bp, 14 predicted proteins | sample KB304_FD_96880 | JGI IMG/M metagenome (GOLD analysis project Ga0134124, IMG submission 96880) | Terrestrial soil microbial communities without Nitrogen fertilizer from Kellogg Biological Station, Michigan, USA - KB3-0-4 | ecosystem: Environmental > Terrestrial > Soil > Unclassified ...
AGGAGAAGGTACACACATGGTAGAAGGAACAGTAAAGTGGTTTAACGACAGCAAGGGTTTTGGTTTTCTCGAGCAGGAAAATGGCGAAGATGTATTCTGTCATTTTTCGGCCATTTCAGGTGACGGATTCAAATCACTTGCTGAAGGCGACAGGGTTTCATTTGAAGTAACCAAGGGTCCGAAAGGGCTTCAAGCCGCGAACGTGTCCAGAATCTAACGGACGTCTCCAGTAGACACAAAAAGCCCCGGGATACCTCGGGGCTTTTTTTCTTGGAGCATCGGTTTATTTACAGAGGAGCATTATCCGTATGGCAAAACCGAATTATCAATTCCAGAAGCGGCAGAAGGAACTCGAAAAAAAGAAGAAAAACGAGGAAAAACTGCAGCGAAAGCGGGAAAAGCTGGCCGATGAGGTCGAAGAAGGCTCTGGCCAGCCCGCAACAGAAGAAGATCAGTGATCACAATATAAGGAAATTCATGCATTTCAATCAGTTCAATTTTCACCCCGTCATTTCTGCCGCTATCACGGCGGAAGGTTATGTAACACCGACCCCCATTCAAGAGCAGGCAATCCCGCAGGTCCTGGCCGGTCGCGACGTCATGGGGCTGGCACAAACCGGTACCGGCAAGACAGCCGCCTTTGCCCTGCCGATCCTGCAGCGTCTCCTCGAAGGCCCTCGCGGGGTTGTGCGAGCGCTCATCATTGCTCCAACACGCGAGCTTGCCGAGCAGATTCATGAAGCCATCAGCACCCTCGGTCGCAAAACGCGTATCAGAAGCATAACGGTCTATGGTGGAGTCAACGTAAACCCGCAGATTCAGAAACTCAAGCAAGGTGTCGAGATCGTCGTCGCCTGCCCGGGTCGGCTGCTCGACCATCTTTCCCAGGGGACCATCGATCTCAGTCACGTCGAGGTGCTGGTGCTTGATGAGGCCGACCAGATGTTCGACATGGGCTTCCTGCCGGATATAAGGCGGATTCTCAAGCAGGTGCCGGCAAAGCGTCAGACCCTGCTCTTTTCGGCAACCATGCCGCCCGACATCCGGACCCTGGCCCACGAAATCCTGCGGGATCCGGTCACCGTCCAGGTCGGCAACAGTGCTCCGCCTGTCACGGTAACACATGCCCTCTATCCGGTGGAACAGCACCTCAAGACCCCTCTGCTGCTGGAGCTATTGCAGCATACGGACACCGAATCGGTGCTGATCTTCACCCGCACCAAGCACCGTGCCAAGCGTCTCGGCGAGCAGTTGGAAAAGGCCGGTTACAAGGCGGCCTCCCTGCAGGGGAACCTTTCCCAGAATCGTCGCCAGGCAGCTCTGGACGGCTTCCGCGACGGTACGTTCCAGATACTGGTCGCCACTGACATTGCAGCTCGTGGCATTGATGTCTCGCAGATTTCCCACGTCATCAACTACGATATCCCGGATACCCCGGAAGCGTATATCCACAGGATCGGGCGGACAGGCCGGGCAGCAAAGAGCGGCGATGCTTTTACAATGGTAACCGGAGACGATACGCTCATGGTGCGTACCATAGAAAAGAAGCTTGGAGCTACTCTGGAACGCTGTACCGTTACCGGCTTCGATTATGCTGTTCCGGCTCCAAAAAAGGATGCCGAGTTTGCCCGCCCTCCCCGGGAACCGCGTCAACCACGCAAGCAGGCTGAGGGCAAGAAGAGCGCCGGCGGGGAGAAAAAAGCGGTAAAATTCGAGCACGCACCGGCCCAGCCGAAACCGTCAGGCACTGCACCAAAAGCCGGATTCAGGCCGCAACAGAGAAACAGCGCTCGTCCGTCAGGCAGGCATTCGTAGCGTACGCGAATGACAAATATGCAAGCAACAGCAAAAGGCGACCGATCGGTCGCCTTTTGCGTTAACAGCCGGTCAGCCGCGCTGTCCCGGTGGTGAATACTTATCAGATTACAGAAAACCAAAGACAACTATTACACCAGAGAGTAAAACTCAATTGCTAAAGAAAATATGTTGTTTCATTATATCAACTTTTACAAGATCATAGTCAAAAGGTCGAATGCGTGGAATATGATATATTGGATTAACACGCTTTTTAAGTTCAGATACCAGTGTCATTGGCAAGAGAAAATGATTCAAGATAACCTTGACTGGAGATGCAATTATCTTGTTGTCATGGACCTCTAAGCGGAGCGCAGCATAACCTTCAAGCCGCTTATTCCTGATAAACTTTTCAACCAGTTTTCTATCCTTGAGGGGAATTGCGTCGGCCGGGATGTCAAACTCCAATTCGATGTAGGGCGGAGTGAATTTGATTAAGAACTTGTTGTATCGAAAGTTTAACCTCTTTGCCCTCTTATCAAATTCATTCTTTATAGTCTGTTCAGAAACCAACATCCCGATTTTGAAATTCGAGTAGGATTTAATTTTAAAGTTGTTCGATTTTCTCAGAGCAGTTAAATCAAGGTTAGGATTGGTGTATTGCAAGGTTACGTAGTCGGCCGGTAAAATATGTTTTGGCATCGCCACTAATCTGATTAACAAAGACCTCAGTTTCCCGCTTTTATTATCTTCCGTTTTAGTTTTAATCTCTATTTTTTCACATTTCACGATTTTTCTTAACGCTTTCGCAATCTCACTATCAAGTGATTCCTGCGAGTATAAATCGGAGGCAGTAAAAAAAAGGAATATTACAGATGATAATACAATCATCAAGTGAGCAGGGAAGCGATGCTTAATAAATTTATTTTTGAACAAGCATGCCATCTTCAATATAGAATTCCTTTGCATTGTAGAGTTTGGGATCCGGCACGCTAATTCGATATCGAGTGGTACCCTTAGTTTCGTCCAGGCTGTACTGATACGTTTTTCCGCTTAAAGGATCGTATCCGACACGATCAATGAACTCAGGCATGAGAAGTTCCAATTTCTGAGGGTACTCCATGTTTTTTATGAAATAGGCCTCCACTGCCCGTGAAAGGTTCTGCAAATCTGATTGAGCCCTTTCTTGTGGAGAAACGGAAGGCTGTTTCGGCGGTTCATAATTACTTACGCCTCCTTTCCAGTGAAGGAAAGAGACATAACCAATTACAGCCGCTGTGATTGCGATAAGGATACAAAAGAGCAGGAGGAGTTTTTTGTTTCGCATAATCTGGTTTCTTTTCCGGAAAATCAGGGGCACTCAGGCCTGTAAAGAATTTTGTGTAAATAAACTCCAAAACAACTAAACGCCTGATAGAAGGCTGTTTACCTTAAACACCTTGATTCCATAGGTAAAAATATAGCTTCTTTTCCATTTATTTCCATCTATCTCTGATGGTTCTATCGCAAAAATAGCACTACGGCTTCGCGGCGCACCGGCGAAGCGAAGTGGTGAGCATCCTGTCATCAGGTAAGAGGGCTACGGATTGCCCCCCTCTTCTCCGTGAACCTTGTGCAGGTAGTAGGAGTAATCACCCTGATAGATCCGCATCTCGCCGTGGTCAATCTCGTAGACATGGTCTACCAGGGAGCGGAGAAAGTGCCGGTCGTGGCTGACCAGGACCACCGTGCCGGTGAAACTCTTCAGGGCGTCCAGCAGGATCTCCCGTGACCGTATGTCGAGGTGGTTGGTCGGTTCGTCCAGGACCAGGAAGTTGACCGGCCGGGCCAGGAGCGTGGCCAGCACCACTCTGCTCTTCTCTCCGCCAGAGAGGTTCTCGATCCTCTTCTCCACGGTATCGCCGGAAAAAAGGAAGGCGCCGAGAAGATTCCTGATCACGCCGATTGTTGCCAGCGGCATGGCATCCTGCACGGTCTCGAAGACAGTCTTCCTGGGGTCGAGCAGTTCCATGGCATGCTGGCTGAAATAGCCGAGCTCCACGTTGGCCCCCAGAGACACAGCCCCGGCGGTCGGATCGGTCTGGCCGGCCAGCACCTTGAGGAAGGTCGACTTGCCGGCACCATTCACCCCGACTACGGCGATCTTCTCCTCTCTCCTGATGATGCCCGATATCCCGCTGAATACCGCCTTTTTAATGCCATCCGGTGTTTGCCAGCTTTTTGCCAGCCGGTCCATGACCACCACGTCGTCGCCGCTGCGCGGCGGCTCGCTGAAGGAAAAGCGGACGGTCCGCTCCTCGGCCGGGATCTCGATCCGGTCGATCTTCTCCAGTTTCTTCACCCGCGACTGGACCTGGGCAGCATGTGAGGCGCGGGCGGCAAAGCGGGCTATGAACTCCTCCTCCTTGGACAGCATCTCCTGCTGGCGCTTGTGGCTGGCCAGGAGCTGTTCGAAGCGTATATCCCGCTCCCGCTCGTAGAAGTCGTAATTGCCGCCATAGGTGGTGAGCGTCCGGTTGTTCACTTCGACGATCCGCGTGACGATACGGTTCATGAAATCACGGTCGTGGCTTGTCATCAGCAGCGCGCCCGAAAACTCGGAGGCCAGCCACTCCTCCAGCCAGATAATCGACTCCACGTCCAGATGGTTGGTCGGTTCGTCCAGGAGGAGCACGTCGGGATGCAGGGTCAGGATCCTGGCCAGGCCGATTCGCATCTTCCAGCCACCGCTGAACGACTCTACCGGATGGTTGAACCGGTCAGGACCGATGCCGAGGCCGGTCAGCACTGTCTGGGCACGGGTATCCAGGTCATAGCCGCCGCGATGTTCGAACTCCTCCATGGCAGTCCCGTAACGCTCCAGAAGGGTCGCCATTTCGTCGTCCCCCATCTGCCCACACATGGCGCTCTCCATCGACTTCAACTCTTCCGCCAGCTGCATGGTTGCCGCAGACCCGGCCATGACCTCTTCCAGTGCACTCCTGCCGGACATATCCCCGACATCCTGTGAGAAGTAGCCGATGGTTGTTTTCTTGGCACAGACGATCTCGCCGTTATCCACCTCCTCTTCACCGGTGATGATCCGGAAGATGGTGCTCTTGCCGGCTCCGTTCGGTCCGACCAGGCCGGTCCTTGACCCGGGAAGGATCTGGAAGCTGGCATCGCGGAATAAAATCTGCGATCCGTGCTGCTTTGTGATGTTCGAGAGATGAATCACTCTGTCTCCGTTACTGTGCAAATAAAAAACCACAGGGGCGATCCCTGTGGTCAAGATGTATGTTGATTAACATATCATCTTTTATTTCTTCCTGGCAAGCCCTATTTTAATGAACTGTTCTGCAGTGTCAACGCCTCGCGGTTTGGCAGCGACCCATTTTCAAGGAGCCGACCCCGGTGTCTGAATCGACTTGCGGAGGACGATAAATATGATAATGTTTTCAAGCAGCTTCACCTAATAAAGGCTGTTTAAGGGGGGGAAGTGGAAGAGAGCCAGATAAAATCCCTCATGAAGCCAGATGCCTATCCTGACCCCACTGATGGCGTGCGTCTCGTCCAGACACATATTTCATGGATATTCCTTGCCGGAAAGTTCGCCTACAAGATCAAGAAAGCGGTAAACTTCGGGTTCCTCGACTTTTCCACTCTGGACCGCCGCAAGTTCTACTGTGATGAGGAAGTGAGGCTGAACCGCCGCCTTTGCCCGGAAATCTACCTCGGAGTGATGCCGGTGCGCGAAACTCAGGGCGGGGCCTCTTTTCATGGCGATGGAAAAGTCATTGACTATGCGGTGAAGATGACCCGTCTCCCCGAGGAACGGATGGCGAACACACTCCTGGCCAACGGAGAGTTGAGTGCGGATGATGTGAAAAGTATAGCAGTAACAGTCGCCGATTTTCACCGACGGGCCGGTCATAGCGGGGAGATAGAGAGCCACGGCAGCCTTCAATCGATCAGGCGCAACTGGGAGGAAAATTTCGAGCAGGTGGATGAATTCGCGGGATCAACTATTCCTCCACGGGACCTTCTCCTTGTCCGTGAGTGGGGCGAAGAGTTCATGACCGATAATGCCGGCCTGTTCACCGGGAGGGTGGCGGGAGGATTTATCAGGGAGTGTGACGGTGACCTCCATCTGGCGAACATCTGCCTGACCGGACGGGTCTGCATCTTCGACTGTATCGAATTCAACAATCGCTTCCGCTGCACAGATACTGCAGCCGACATCGCGTTTCTGCTCATGGATCTGGAGTTCCACGGCAGGCGCGACCTGGCCGTGATATTCCTGAACGAATACCTTGTCGCCACTGGCGACGCCGGGGCACTCCGGCTCATTGACTTTTACCTGGTGTACCGGGCTTTTATCAGGGGAAAGGTGGAGAGCCTCAGGCTGAAAGATCCCGGTATCCCCGAAAGGGAGAAGCAGGAAGCCAGGGAGAGGGCGATCCGCTACTTCCGCCTGGCCAGAGGGTACATCCTCAGGAGGAAGCTTGCCCCGTCGCTCATTGTCATTTGTGGTCTTACCGGCAGCGGCAAAAGCACGATCGCCGACGCCCTGGCAAGGGAACTCGGACTGGAGGTGCTCTCCTCCGATTGCCTGAGGAAAGAGCTTGCCGGAGTGCCGCTCCGGCACCATGCAGTGGAGGATTACGCCGAGGGGCTCTACTCTTCCGCCCAAAGTGAAGCAACCTACCGGGAGCTGGCTGCCAGGGCCGACGATCTCCTGGGCTCGGGGCAGGGAGCCATAGTCGATGCCACCTGCAAGCTGCGTGAGCACCGGGAACTCCTGCGCCGGATTGCTGAAAGGCATGGCGCGCCGCTGTACCTCGTTATGGCCGAGGCTCCGGAAGAAATCGTCAGGCAGAGGCTGGAAGAGCGTGTCAGGCAGGGGACGAGCATTTCGGATGGCAGGTGGGAGATCTATCTACGCCAGAAGAAGGAGTTCGAGCCGTTCCTGGAAAGCGAAGTTGAGCACCTGATCGTGAACAGTTCGGCTTCGATTCATGATGCAGTCGATGCAATACTTGATGCAATAGGACTCATGCCCTGCCTGCAGGGGCCTGATTAGTAACAGCCAGCCAATCATGTTGAGATAAACTATCTGCAGGAGAATATCCGTATGTCCCACGGTCACGATCTCGTCATACTCGGTTCAGGTTCCACCGCATTTGCTGCGGCATTGCGTGCCCAGTCCCTCGGCGCCAAAGTGCTGATGGTCGAAAAGAGCGTTCCGGGGGGGACCTGTGTAAATTGGGGCTGCATCCCGAGCAAAACCCTGATCCATTCAGCCCTGTTTCGTCATGAGGTCCGGTTGGGAGGAAAGAGCGGACTCGGACTATCCGTGAGCGGCATCGATCACGATGCCCTGGCTGCTCATAAGGAGGGGGTGGTACAGTACCTGCGCCAGACTAAATATTTTGATATTCTGAGGGAAGTCCCCGGCCTGACTCTGCTTAAAGGAACCGGCCGGTTTCTCGACCGCAATACCATAGAAGTAGTTGATCGCAAGTTACAGGGAGACAGATTTCTTATCGCGACAGGCGGATCCCCAAAAATTATCGAATTCCCAGGAATTCATGAAGTTGATTACCTGACCAGCCGCAGTTTCCTACTGTTGAAAAAACTTCCGGAATCTCTTCTGATCATCGGCGGAGGGGTAATAGCACTGGAGCTAGGGCAGATGTGCCATCGCCTGGGGATTAGGGTAACCATACTGGAGCATGGTCCACGGGTACTCCCGATGGTCGAAGACGAACCTGCTCTTCACCTGCAGCAGACGCTTCTTGATGAAGGAATGGAAATTGTTGTTAATGTTTCGATCTGTTCTGTGCGAAAAAGTGCCGGTTCGACTACTGTCTATGCGGAAATTTCCGGCGAAAGGAAGGAGTATTCGGCAGAGCGGCTGTTGCTGGCCGTGGGGACTTCACCGGGATCCAAAAACATCGGACTGGAAAAAGCGGGAGTTGAAACTGATGCCAAGGGATTCATAAAGGTTGATGAAAGAATGTGCACCACCGCGCAGGGGATCTGGGCGGCGGGAGATGTGACCGGGGGGATGATGATTGCCACTGTTGGAGCGCGGGAAGGGATAGTGGCGGTGGACAATATGCTGAGGCCTGATTGCGGCTGCACGATTGATTACCTGTCAACGCCTATGGCCATCTTTACCGATCCGGAGCTTGGTACGGTGGGATACAGCGAAGATGACGCCAGGAAGGCCGGTTTCACGGTTATTACCAGCATTCTGCCGGCTAAGGAAATCCCGAAAGCTCATGTCACCGGAAGCACTTCCGGTCTCATCAAAATGATCGCCGACAAGGAAAGCGGCCGTCTGCTTGGGGTTCATCTGCTCTGTCACAATGGAGCGGAATTGATCAACGAGGCTGCTCTTGCCATACGTCTTCGGGCAACAATCGATGACATGGTCAATACCCTGCATGTCTATCCGTCCATGGGAGAAGGATTAAGGCTCTGTGCACAGGGATTTTCGCGTGATGTGCGCAAACTTTCCTGCTGCGCCGAGTGATTTTGCTGTCGTTTTACTGCGGTGCGCGCGGCTCCTCTTTCCGGAGGTTTGAAATGAGAGGGATACTCGTTCCTTTCCTGATCGCGCTGATCTGTATTCATACCATTCTGCTCCCGGCAGATTCACATGCCGAGCCGATGGACAGAGCCTTTTCGCTTCGCTGGGAGAATGACACGTTCGGATGGTCCGATGCAAACTACACCAACGGAATGTCGCTTGCCTTGACCCGAACCGGGAATGGACTTCTCGGCGGGGTTTGGGACCTCTGGGGTGTGCCTAACGGCCGCAAGTCTACCGTATACGAGCTTACGCAGTTCCAGTTTACCCCCTCCAATCTCGCACTGATCTCGCCGGACCCGAACGACCGGCCCTATGCAGGCCTGACCTATCTTGCCTGCATAACTCACCTGCAGAAGGAGAAGAGCCTGCAGAGCCTCAAATTGATTGCCGGCTTTGTCGGGCCGGATTCCGGGGCTGAAGAGGCTCAGAAGGTAGCCCATCATCTGCTGAACGAAAGTTCTCCTCAAGGGTGGTCTGCACAGCTCAGGGATGAAGCTGTAGTCAATCTTCTGTACGAGTATCGTCACAAGTACCGTTTAACTTTCCCGGATGGGCCGTTCGGAGCCGAGTTGATCCCAATGGGCGGAGCATTTCTGGGCAATTACCTGATTCAGGCCCAGTCAGAGGTTCTTATTCGTTTCGGCTACCATCTGCCTGATGATTTCGGGGCGACATCGCTGCGCGGGATCGGTTATCTGCCGTTGCCGCAGATGGAGAATACGGACTACTCATGGGGAATCAATGCCTATGTCAGGGGTGGAGCTAATATGGTCTTCCACAATTTGACTCTTGACGGCAATACATTTATTCACAGCCGAAACGTTGATAAACGCCTGATTGTGCCCATGATCGAGTTCGGTACAGCTCTCTGGACACGGAAATTTTTAACTACCTTATCCTTTCAGTATTGGGGCCGGGAATTTGATTCCCAGCCACTTCGGGAAGGATATGGTTCCATTCTATTCGCATTCCCGTTTTAAATAGTCCCATCTGCTTCAAACTCTCTCCTCACGGGATCAGGACAATCTTGCCGAAGGTGCTTGCCTCCATTACTGCGTGGTGGGCCGTTGCCGCGTCGGCCAACGACAATTCCCTGCTCACTTCCGGCCGCAATGTGCCGTTGCCCAGTCCTTCAACAAAGGCGGCATGCATGCTGGCCAGCTCCCTGTCACTGGCGTTGTAGAGGGTCATGCCGAGAATGGCTGCTTCCTGTCCCATGGCAGTGCGCGGATCTATTTCGACCCTTCCCCGACTCCCGATCACTACCACCCTGCCCCCCTTGGCCAGCACTCCGAGGTCCCGGTCCAGGTTCACGTTGGCAAGCATTTCCAGGATGACATCGACACCCTGTCCGCAGGTAAGCTCCTGTACCCTGTCCAGATAGCCGGCGGTGTGATGGTTCAGGACGTGATGGGCACCATGGGCGAGTACCAACGATTTGCCTTCCTCCGAGCCGGCGGTGCCTATTACCCGCATTCCGGCTGCCCTGGCAAGCTGCACCGCGGCGATGCCCACGCCTCCGCTGGCGCCATGGACCAGGACTGATTCGCCCGCCACTGCGTGCGCCCGCTGGAACAGAGCCCGGAATGCGGCTCCGTAGGGGATACCTATGGCTGCCCCCTGGCCGAAACTGACCCCTTCAGGCAACGGATGGGTCTGGAACTCTTTGCAGAGGACCTCTTCCGCGTATGTTCCGGTAATCGACCAGGCAACATAGACCCGTTGGCCTACCTGCCGGTGTTTCACTCCCGAGCCGACGGCGCTGATGACGCCCGCCCCGTCGAGACCGGGTGTGTACGGAAGTTTCAGGTCGGGACGGTACATTCCCGAGCGGATATAGGTATCAACCGGGTTAACTCCTGCGGCGGATATTTTGACCACCACTTCAGCCGGACCGGGGGTCAGCGCTGGGACGTCCTCCAGTCGCATTACTTCCGGTTCACCAAATTCCTTAACACGAATCGCTTTCATCGTGGATCACCCCTTTATCATTTTCATTTTATTATATTATACCACCGGGAGCCGGACGGGGTGTGCGTTAGGATGCAGACATTTTCAGCGCAAGACCGCCTTGCTGACGGCGGTCATCAGAATCTTCAGGGAGAGTATGGACTGCAATTCTGAAGAAGAGGTGGCGCGCATCTCTCTGAAGGTTGCCGAAGAGAGGACGAAATGCCTAGGACAAACCCTCGGTGCTGCAAGCAGGACTTCCTACCAAATCATGCACAGCCGTCCGATTACAAATTCAGACACTTTCCCATGAGCCCCTGTTAATCAGCCTGTTATGCTTTTGCATGCACCTTTCTTTGTCCAAAATCGCATTTATCCGTACTGTCCTCCATGGCGGTATGTTCATGTCATGTTGTTGTCTGGATAAAGGAGGAAGTTCATGACTAGTGTAGCATTGCTGGTTCGGCTGGAGGTAAGACCCGGGAAAGAACAGGAGGTAGAGCATTTTCTGCGCGAAGGGCTGGCAATGGTTCAGCAGGAGCCGGCAACTACGGCATGGTTCGCAATCCGTATGGGAGTTTCCACATTTGGCATCTTTGGCGCCTTCCCCGACGAGGCGGGTCGACAAGCGCATCTGTCCGGCCGGGTCGTTGCGGCATTGATGGCCAAAGCGCCCGAGCTTCTGTCGGAGCCGCCTGTTATCGAACTTGTGGATGTGTTTGCGACCAAGCTGCCAGGATAGGAGGTCCGCGAAAGTGATCAAGCAACCAGAGAGGAGAATTCCATGAAAAAAATAACGTTCACCGTAAACAGCGTCTCCCGTACCTTCACCGGCAACCCTGAGATGCCGCTGTTATGGTATCTGCGCGACGAACTGCACCTGACCGGTACGAAATACGGCTGCGGCAAGGGGCTTTGCGGTGCCTGTACGGTACAGATAGATGGAGAAGCGATGCGCAGCTGCATAACGCCGATGAAAAGCGTGGCCGGGAAACGGGTCGTGACCATAGAGGGATTGAGTGCGGGGGGAGACCACCCGCTGCAAAAAGCCTGGCAGGAGTGCAATGTGCCGCAGTGCGGCTACTGCCAGAGCGGTCAGCTCATGCAGGCGGCGGCGCTGCTCAAGAAAAATCCTAAACCTGTTGACCATGAGATCGACGAAGCCATGCAGGGTAACATCTGTCGCTGCGGAACGTATCAGCGGATCCGCGAGGGAATAAAACAGGCCGCGGGGGTGAAATCATGAGCGGCGTGATACTGGTCAGCCGGCGCGGTTTTCTCAAGACAACTTTTTCTGCAGGGGCGCTGATTCTCTGTGCACGGGTCTTTCCCGGGGAAGCACTGGATGCCCTGGCTGCAGCCCGGCAGTGGTTTCCCGGTGTCTACCTGGGGATCGAGCCGGATGGAACGGTAATCATCATCGCACATCGTTCGGAGATGGGGACCGGGATACGAACCGCGCTGCCGATGGTGGCAGCAGATGAGCTGGACGCCGACTGGCAGCGGGTCAGGATCGAACAGGCCATTGGCGATGTGAGATACGGTGATCAGAATACGGACGGATCGAAATCGATCCGCGATTTCTATGATCCCCTGCGCCAGGCGGGCGCAACTGCGCGGCTGATGCTGGAACGCGCGGCCGCCGCAACCTGGGGTGTACCGGCTGTGCAGTGTCGGGCGCACAACCACCAGGTCGTGAACAGCGACGGCCGCACGCTCGGATTCGGCGAACTGGTAATACTGGCCGCGAAGCAGCCGGTGCCCGGCAAGGAGGAACTGCGCTTCAAGACGCCGTCGGAATGCCGCTATGTCGGTCATGGGGTGCCGATTGTCGATCTGGCCGACATCTGCAGAGGCACGGCGATCTATGGTACAGATGCCCGCCTGCCGGGTATGTTGTATGCCTCCATCGAGCGCTCGCCGGTTCTGGGTGGCAGGCTGAAATCATATGACGACAAGGAAACCCGCAAGGTCAAAGGAGTGCGGCAGACGGTGGTGCTCGAAGCGGCTCAGCCACCTTACGGCTTCCAGGCTCTGGGCGGTGTCGCGGTACTTGCAACAAGCAGCTGGGCGGCGCAACAGGGACGGCAGAAGCTGAAGGTCACCTGGGAGCCGGGCGCCAATGCCGGCTACGATTCGGAGTCCTTCAAAAAGTCGCTGCTGGAGACCGTGCGCCAGCCGCAGAAGATTGTTCGCTCCATCGGCGACGTGGACGCCGTCTTCGCCAAGGGGGGCACGATCCATGAGGCGGAGTATTACACTCCTCATCTGGCCCATGCGACTATGGAACCGCCGTCGTCGGTGGCCGAATTCAAGAACGGCAAGGTCACGGTCTGGGCGGCGACCCAGAATCCGCAGGCGGTGCAGGCTGAGGTGGCCAAGGCGCTGGGGATCGCCAAACAGGATGTGACCTGCCATGTTACGCTCCTGGGTGGCGGTTTCGGCCGCAAATCGAAACCGGATTATGTGGTTGAAGCGGCGCTTCTCTCGAAAAAGGCCGGCAAACCGGTACAGGTGGCATGGAGCCGCGAGGACGACATCCGCTACGACTATTATCACACCGTGGCTGCCATGTACCTGAAAGCGGCCACCGACGACAAGGGGAGGCCGACGGCGTGGCTGCAACGCTGCGCCTTTCCGCCCATATCTTCGACCTTCGATGCTGCGGCACTTTATGGCAGCGACGGCGAATTGTCCCAGGGGTGGCTGGACGTGCCGTTCGACATCCCCAACCTGCGCGCCGAGAACGGACCGGCCCTGGCCCATGTGCGCATAGGCTGGTTCCGCTCGGTGGCCAACATCTATCATGCCTTCGCGGTCCAGTCGTTCATAGATGAGCTGGCCGCAGCTGCGGAGAGGGACCGGATCGAGTATTTCCTCGATCTTCTGGGCTTGCCGCGTAGCATCGATTTCAAGAACGAGGGGACGAAAAACGCCAACTATGGCAAACCGTTTGACCAGTATCCTTGGGAGACAGGTCGTTTGAGGCGCGTCGTAGAACTGGTGGCGGAGAAATCGGGGTGGGCGAACCGAAAGCCGGAAAAGGGGCGGGCGCTCGGCTTTGCCGCACATCGAAGCTTTCTCAGCTATATTGCGGTGGTCGTGGATGTCAAGGTCGACGACCAGGGCCGGATTTCCATTCCGCGCATCGACGTGGCGGTGGATGCCGGGCAAGTGATCCACCCCGAGCGTGTGCGGGCGCAGTTCGAAGGGGCTGCGGTATTCGGCGCAAGCCTGGCGCTGATGGGGGAGATCACGGCGGCCAAGGGGAGTATCCAGCAGTCCAACTTCAACGACTATCCGGTAGCCCGGATTAATGAGGCGCCCTTTGAAACACACGTGCATCTGGTCCCGAGCGAGGGCCTGCCGACCGGGGTGGGCGAACCTGGGGTCCCGCCGATCGCGCCGGCCATCTGCAACGCCCTGTTCGCCATTACCGGCAAAAGGATCCGTCAGCTGCCGATCAACAAGACCAGGCTCGCCGGACCGGAATGACAAACAAATCCGTAACAGTATTTCCCGACTGAGTAGTCGGCATCCAAAAAAGAGGAGGAAAAAATCATGGCATTGGCAGATCAGACATTCGGATTCTACATCCCAACCGTTTCCTTGATGGGCGTTGGCTGCTCGAAGGAGACAGGCGGTCAGGCCAAGGCGCTCGGAGCGACCAATCTCCTGATCGTCACCGACGCCGGTCTCTCCAAAATGGGGGTCGCCGCCAAGATCAAGGCCCAGCTGGAAGAGGCCGGCCTGAAGGCGGTCATCTTCGATGGCGCCGAGCCCAACCCCACCGACAAGAACGTCCATGCCGGGGTGACGGTGTACCAGAAGAACAAGTGCGACGGCATCGTCTCCCTGGGCGGCGGCAGTTCCCACGACTGCGGCAAGGGGGTGGGCCTCGTGATCGGCAACGGCGGCCACATCCGCGACTTCGAGGGGGTAAACAAGTCCACCAAACCGATGCCCCCGTTCCTGGCCATCAACACCACCGCCGGCACCGCCTCGGAAATGACCCGCTTCTGCATTATCACCAACACCGACACCCACGTGAAGATGGCCATTGTCGACTGGCGCTGCACCCCCAACATCGCCATCAACGATCCACTCCTCATGGTGGCAATGCCCGCCTCGCTGACCGCCGCCACCGGCATGGACGCCCTGACCCACTCGGTCGAAGCGTACGTCTCCACCATCGCCACCCCGATCACCGACGCCTGCGCCATTAAGGCGATCGAGCTGGTGGCCGAATACCTGCGACCGGCCGTGGCCAACGGCGACAACCTGGAAGCCCGTGACAAGATGGCCTATGCCGAGTATCTGGCCGGCATGGCTTTCAACAATGCCAGCCTCGGCTATGTCCACTCCATGGCCCACCAGCTGGGCGGCTTCTACAATCTTCCCCACGGCGTCTGCAACGCCATCCTGCTGCCGGCGGTGTGCGAGTTCAACATGATCGCCAATCCGGGCCGCTTCGCCGACATTGCCGTTGCCATGGGTGAGAATATCAACGGCCTGTCCGATGTTGATGCCGCAGCTGTCGGCATTGCAGCCATCCGCAAGCTCTCCGTCGACATCGGCATCCCCGCCGGTCTCAAGGCGCTGAATGTCAAGGAGCAGGATCTGAAAACCATGGCGGAAAATGCCCAGAAGGACGCCTGCATGCTGACCAATCCGCGCAAGGCGAATCTGGAGCAGGTGATCGGCATCTACAAAGCCGCAATGTAAGCTGATTGAATTTTCGTATGCAAGAAATCTCCGAGCCTTTCGGCCTAACAGGATCGACCTTATGGCAGAAGGCCTATGGGCGCCGCCGGAAACGGTGGCGCCTCCCTTTCGGAAAGGAGAATGCACCGAGTCGTATCAACGTGTATAATTAAAAGAAAGGGAGGAAACAATCATGTCGGAAAAAATACTGCGAGTAAACATGACGACCCTCACCGGTGCCTTCGAGGAAGTGCCGGCCGAATGGCAGGGGCTCGGCGGCAGGGGGCTCACCTCGGCCATCGTGGCGAAGGAGGTCCCCCCTACCTGCCATCCGCTGGGGAGACACAACAAGCTGGTATTTGCACCGGGCCTTTTGGCCGGCTCCCCTGCCGCGCAGTCGGGACGGTTGTCTGCCGGCGCCAAGAGCCCCCTGACCGGAACCATCAAGGAGTCGAACGCCGGCGGCACCGCGGCGCAAAACCTGGCGAAGCTCCGGATCAAGGCGCTCATCATCGAGGGGCAGCCCGCTGAGGACAAATTCTATGGCATCCAGATCAACAAGGACGGCTTCCAGGTTGTGGAGGAGAAGGAACTGGTCGGCAAGCGGAACTACGAGGTGATCAAGACCCTGATGGGACGGATCGGCGAGAAGGTCGGCGTCCTCACCATCGGCCCGGTGGGGGAGATGCGGATGATCGCAGCCAACATCTCGGTCCGTGATCCGGACGGCAACATCAGGAGTCACGGCCGTGGCGGGCTGGGGGCGGTGATGGGCTCGAAGAAGGTGAAGTACATCACCATCGACGACACGGGCGGGCCCGGGGCAGAGATCAAGGATCCGGAAAAGTTTAAGCTCGCCGCCCGCTCCTTTGCCAAGGCGATTCTGGAGCACCCGGTGAGCGGCGAGGGGCTCCCCACTTACGGCACCAACGTCCTGGTCAACGTCCTCAACGAGGCCGGGGGATTGCCCACCAAAAACTTCCGCTACGGTCAGTTCGACGGGCACGACAAGATCAGCGGCGAGACCATGCGCGAGACGATCATCAAGCGCGGCGGCAAGCCGAAGCACGGCTGCCACGCCGGCTGCATCATCCAGTGTTCCCAGGTCTACTGCGACGAGGAGGGGGAATACGTCACCTCCGGGTTCGAATACGAGACCATCTGGGGGATCGGCGCCAACTGCTGCATTGACGATCTGGACGTCATCGCCCGGGCCGACCGGATCATGGACGACATCGGCATCGATTCCATCGAGAGTGCGGTCATCATGGGGGTGGCCATGGAAGCAGGCATCATCCCCTTCGGTGACGGCCCCGGCGTCCTGCGGCTCCTGGAGGAGATCGGTCAGGGGACGCCGCTCGGCCGCATCCTCGGCAACGGTGCGGCTTCGGTGGGGAGGGCTTATGGGCTCACCCGGGTGCCGGTTGTGAAGGGGCAGGGGATTCCGGCCTACGACCCCCGCTCGGTGAAGGGGATCGGCATCACTTATGCCACCTCCACCCAGGGGGCGGACCATACCATGGGTTATGCCGTGGCCACCAACATCCTCAGTGTCGGCGGCTTTGTGGACCCGCTCAAGAACGAAGGGCAGGTGGAACTCTCCAGGAACCTCCAGATCGCCACCGCGGCCATCGACACGACCGGCCTCTGTCTCTTCGTTGCTTTCCCGGC
>Ga0134124_10001922_pt1 | contig 16681 bp, 17 predicted proteins | sample KB304_FD_96880 | JGI IMG/M metagenome (GOLD analysis project Ga0134124, IMG submission 96880) | Terrestrial soil microbial communities without Nitrogen fertilizer from Kellogg Biological Station, Michigan, USA - KB3-0-4 | ecosystem: Environmental > Terrestrial > Soil > Unclassified ...
ATTTCTCGGTGGCTATGCCGAGGGGGTCACACCCGTTCCCATCCCGAACACGGAAGTTAAGCCCCTCAGGGCCGATGATACTGCACGGGTAGCTGTGTGGGAAAGTAGGTCGCCGCCGGGAATTAAATACAAACGCCCCGACTCCAGAAATGGAGCCGGGGCGTTTTGCGTTTATAACGCCAAATATTAAAATAGTATGGACGTTTTTTATTGTCAGCTGTGGGTGCTTCTGCTACTTTTCTCTGGCGGTTACTCCATTTTATCAACAGGTTTGTACATGATCGATTCCTGGCTAGAAATTGCATGTGATGTTCCGGAAGAGTACTCTGAAATAGTTGCTGACTTTTTAACGCAGCTGACCGGTAACGGTGTCTGTGTTGACAATCAGAATGTAGATGCCTTCTCCACCAGCGAAATTCCGGATTCAGTTCGCGTGGTGATTAAAGCCTACGTACCGGCCGGCGATGACCCTGCGTCCCGGATGCACGAACTTGAAGCCTTTCTGTCGGAGCTTTCCAGGCGACACCCTGCCGCCTTCTTTGCTCCACCCGCGCTCACACCGGTTAATAGCGAGGACTGGAGCAGCAGTTGGAAGGTCCATTTCAAGCCGCTTCGGGTCGGTAAACGTATTCTGATAGTGCCGACCTGGGAGGAGTCGGCGCAATTGCCCGGTGATCTGGTTATTCGCATTGATCCGGGGATGGCTTTTGGCACAGGTGGCCATGAAACAACGCGACTCTGTCTGGAGCTATTGGAGTCGGTCATGGAGAGCGGTCCCCTGCTTGGGGCACCATCCCTGCTTGATCTGGGGACCGGCTCGGGAATACTTGCCATGGCGGCGGCTCTGCTCGGAGCAGGGCGGATACTTGCTTTGGATATCGACCCTGATGCGGTTGAAGTAGCGCGAGAAAATCTTGCCCTTAATGATATGACCGACCAGGTGGAATGCGGCACCGAACCACTTGAATCACTTACGGAGCGTTTTGATATTATTCTGGCAAATATCCTGGCAGAGGAATTGGTGCGCCTGGCGCCACATCTTGCAGACCGGGTACTTCCCGGCGGGTCACTGATTCTATCCGGAATTCTGGCGGAAAAGGAGCAGCTGGTGCGGCAGGGATTCGATGCTCAACCGCTTAAATACTGTCGGACAGTTTGTGCCGGCGAGTGGGTAGCCATGTTGTACCGGAATGACGCCGGGTCATGAGCGCGCGCCGATTCATGATAAACTCACGTGCAATTCGTGAGGGATATGCCTCTTTTGATGGCGATGTCTACAATCACATGGTCCGCGTCCTGCGTCTGGGTACGGGAGATTCCGTCCAATTGGCCGACGAAAAAGGCGTAGTGCATTTCGGTACGATCAATCAGGTTGCCAAGGAGTGGGTTGCGGTAAAAATAACGTCTTCCTGCCTGGCTGTTGAAAGCGACTCCACAACTCCACGCATTACGGTCTGTCAGGCGCTTCCCAAGGGGGATAAGATTGATTTTATTTTGCAGAAGGGAACCGAACTTGGTGCTCATGATTTCTGCCTGTTCGGTGGACGCCGCTCAGTTGCTAAAATACGTGACGATCAGTTGAACAGCAAGCTTGAACGCTGGAGCCGGATTGCGATGGAGGCTGCCCGGCAATGCGGACGACCCGATATTCCAGGGGTGACATGGAGACCGAGCGCAGTCGAAGCTGCAAACGATGCAGGCCAGGAACTCCGTCTGATCCTGTGGGAGGGGGAACGTGAGCATTTATTGAAAGATTCACTTTCAGAAGGTGGGAAGCCTTCGTCGGTGATCATAGCTATTGGACCGGAAGGAGGTTTTGATCCTCTTGAGGTGCGCCATTTTTCCCAGCACGGTTTCAGGCCGGTTTCACTCGGCTCCAGGATACTGAGAACCGAAACGGCGAGTATTGCTATTCTCGCGATAATCCAGTATATTTGGGGTGAAATGTGATTGCCGGAAGTCAGCCCGGATAAACTGGGTAAGTGCGTTAACAAAGTTGTTTTCTGCCAGAAAAACCCAAAAAATAACTTCTAACTTACTAAGGAGCCGCAAAATGAGGTGTCCTAAGTGTGGATTCAATAGTTTTGAATATTATGATACATGTAAAAAGTGCTCCGGCGACCTGAGCGGTTACAAACTGAGCCATTCGATTACTGCGCTGGTTCTGCCTCTTGAAGCAAAGGAGAAACTGGCGGCCGAATTTCGGCCGGATGAAGGCGAGCCTGTCCATATAAGCGATGCAACAGAAACGCATGACGAAATATTCTCCTTTGATCTGCCCGAAGATTCCCCAACCGCTCCTATCGTTCACGATGACAACCCGTTTGATTTTGATGAACTCTCGTCGGTCATGAATCAATCAAGCAGTTCGCAGCCTGATGATAAGGTATTTGGCGACCTTCTCGAATCGACATCACAGGCAGATGAATCCCCCTTTGGCGCTCAGGAGCCGGATATCCCTGCTCCGGCAGCGACAAAGCCGGCAGATTCTTCGTCAGGAGCGGGTGACTTCGATCTTGAAAGCTTCTCCTGGGATGAGACACCATCTGTCGCTCCGGCAGCAGAGAGCAAAAAGCCCGATGATGATTTCGACTCACTTTTCGGAGATACACAAGATAGCAGTAAAAAGTAAATTAATTAACCAGGTATATACACCGGAAAGAGCGGGTCGCCCCGCTCTTTTTTCGTACCAGCGGGAGTGTCATGTCACAGCGTATAGTTATACTGCCGGAATCTCTCACCAACAAGATAGCTGCAGGTGAGGTTGTCGAGCGGCCGGCTTCCGTCATAAAAGAGTTGATCGAAAATTCACTTGATGCCGGGGCAACCGAAATCTCCGTGGAAATCAGCGCCGGCGGCAGACGGCGGATTCGCGTCACTGATAATGGACATGGCATGTCGCGCGAGGACGCCCTGCTTTCGCTGGAGAGGCACGCAACCAGCAAAATCAGGTCAGACTCCGATCTGGATAATATCCTGACGCTTGGTTTCCGTGGCGAAGCGCTCCCTTCCATCGCCTCGGTTTCCCGCTTTTCGCTGGCAACTCGAGAACCTGCCGCCCTTGAAGGAACCGAGATCATCATCGAAGGCGGGCGTGTCAAGGATGTAAAAGCCTGCGGCATGGCTCCCGGCGCCGTGATCAGCGTGGAACAGATTTTTTTCAATCTGCCTGCCCGCCTCAAATTCATGAAAAGTGCGGAAACCGAAACCGGTCACGTTGCCGACGTCATTGCCCGGCTGGCTGTTTCCCGCCCTGACGTGGCTTTTTCCGCTACAAGCGATGAGCGCGAATTGCTGCGGCTGCAGAGAAGCGACCTGAAGCGCCGTCTGGTCCAGGTTGTCGGGAGGGATAGTTCGCAACACCTGTTTCCCGTCAAGGGAGGGAACGACTCCGCAGCCATTACGGGGTTCATCTCCGCGCCGGCGCTGCAGCGCTCCGGGACACAGGCGATCTATACCTATATCAATGGTCGCTTCATTCGCGACAAGGTTGTGCAGCATGCGGTCATGCAGGCCTACCGGGGAGTTATCGACCGTGGCCGCTATCCGGTGGTGGCTCTGTTCATCGAACTTCCTCCCGGCGAGGTCGATGTAAATGTTCATCCGACCAAGCATGAGGTTCGATTCAGGCGTCAATCCGCCGTGCATGATGCCATTCAGGGGGCGGTGGAAGAGGTGCTGCGCAACTCGCCATGGCTGATCCGGACACCGGCCGCTCACGACACCAGGAGTGAAGCGACCGGCCAGTCCTATCGCGAACGGATCGCGGCCGCGGCCCAAGTCTCCCTGGCGCTCCCGCCACGACCATTGTACCGGTCATCGCCCGCAGAACAACAGGTCGTTGCGCCGTCTGCCGCAGCCGTTATGTCGCAGGAGCAGATCGTGACCGTCAGCGACCCGTCCCCCGCTTTCGTGCCGGAGCAGCTGCGTCCCGAAACGGCGGGCTATTTCTCCTCACTCTCCATTATCGGGCAGTTTCACAGCGAATATATCCTCTGCCAGTCTGATTCCGGACTGGTGATCATCGACCAGCACGCAGCCAGTGAGCGGGTGGCGTATCAGCGCCTCAAACAGCAGAGCCAGACCGACGGGATCGAATCACAACGTCTGCTGTTTCCGGAAACGGTTGAACTTTCATTCAGCGAGGTAGCGGCGGCGGCAAGATTCAGCGCGGATCTTGCCGGAATCGGTTTCGAGCTGGAACCGTTTGGCGGTACGACGGTCATGGTCTCGGCCGTGCCCCGTCTGGTTGTCCAAAAGGATCCGCTCCTTCTCATCCGTGACATTCTGGCTGATCTCGAGCGGTTCGGCACCAGCGCCGCCTTCACGGATGCGCTGGAAAGTATCCTTACCCGTATCGCGTGCCACTCCGTTATCCGCGGCGTACATACACTCGAAAACCGGCAGATCAAAGAGTTGCTGCATCAGATGGATCAGACCGACTTCGCCGCCAGTTGTCCCCACGGTCGCCCGGTGTCACACTTGGTGACGCTGGCGGAGTTGCAAAAGATTTTTAAACGTACATGAGTTCAACTCCTCAAGGCAAGATATTGATCATCTGCGGTCCGACCGCTTCCGGCAAGAGTGATCTGGCCCTGCGGCTGGCGCACGAGCTGGACGCCGAGATCGTCAATGCCGACTCGATGCAGATCTATCGCGGGCTGGACATCGGCACCGCCAAGCCCTCGAAGGAGGAGCAGGCCGAGATCCGCCACCACCTGATCGACGTGGTCGAACCCGATCGGCAATTCTCCGCCGCCGATTATGCCGCCGCCGCCGATGCCGCCATCCGGGATATCGTCGGGCGGGGCAAAAGGGTCATTGTTGCCGGAGGGACCGGCCTTTACATCCGGGCTCTCGTAAAAGGGCTGGTTGACTCTCCGGGCGGCGCTGGCGAGCTTCGTCTGGCATTGCAGGATGAGGCGGACAGGGACGGCAACGAGGCGATGCTGGAGAGACTGCGGCAGGTCGATCCCGATCTTGCGGCCGGCCTGCACCCGAACAATCTGGTGCGCATCATACGGGCCCTGGAAGTTTACCGGCTGACCGGAATTCCGCTTTCCCGCCATCAAAAGGAGCATGCCTTTGCCACCCGGCGCTACGAGACGCTTCAGATCGGCGTCTCGGTCGAGCGCGGACTCCTGTACCGACGCATCGACGAGCGGGTCGAGCGGATGCTGGCAGCCGGCCTGCTTAATGAGGTGAGCGGTCTGCTGGAAGCCGGATTCGGGCGTGATTTAAAGTCCATGCGCTCGATCGGCTATAAGGAGGCGGCCGCCCATCTCTGTGGCGAGCTTTCTGCTGAAGAAGCCGTACGCCTGATCAAACGCGATACGCGGCATTATGCCAAGCGCCAGATGACCTGGTTCAAGGCCGATCCTGACATATTGTGGTTTGAATATCCTGAGAAGTTTGGTAACATACTTGTGCATGCAATTGAATTTTTTGAACGACGGGAGGCGTAACACCATGTCCAAGGCACCTTTCAATATTCAGGATCAGTACCTCAATCAGGGCCGCAAGGAGCGTGTACGGGTCGTGGTTGTCATGATGTCGGGTGATAAACTGGAAGGATTCATTAAATCATTCGATAATTTCTCGGTGTTGCTTGATTCCAACGGTGACATGCTGATTTACAAGCACGCCATCGCTACCATCACTTCCGCGGATGGAACCTTCCGACTGCACCAGTAACCATCAGAATGCGGCCCCTCTCCGGACATTCAGGTCTGGGAGGGGCTTCTCGAAAAATACCCATGTCAAAAAACACAAAAATTCTTTTGGCCACGGCAATTCTGCTGCTAGTTACAGCAACGGCTGTACTTTACTATTCATCTGCCGTTTTCCTGCAGCTGTTCATCGCGTTTGCGCTGGCCTATAATCTGAACCCGATGGTAGATCTGCTCGAACGCAGAGGGGTACAGCGACTGTACGGAATTTTGATCGTCTTCTGTCTGACGGCTCTGGTCTGCGGCGGATTTGCCGTCTTTCTCGTGGTATCCATAACGGGTGAGTTTTCCAGCATGCAGCTTAATCTGCCTGCGTATGTCCAGCATCTGTACGAAATAACTCCGGCGGCAATAAAGGAGTATCTTGGCGTTGAAACGCCCGACAAGCTGGCATTCAGGCTTAACGAACTTTTGCAGCAGGGGCGCAGCGCCGCTCCCGATCTCATCAAGCCGCTCCTGGCGATTCTGCAGAAGGCTCTCACTTCTACGATTGGCGTACTCCTCGGCTTGATTGGCTACCTGATCATACCGGTCTATCTGTTTTATCTGCTGTTCGACCTGCCGCGCCTCAAAATTTTTATCGAATCGTATATCCCGGGACGATTCCGCCCTGCGTACTCGAAAAAACTGGCAGAAATCGATGCGGTGCTGTCCGGCTTTGTCCGGGGACAGCTGTCGGTGTGCGCAATTCTGGCACTCCTTTACAGCGCCGGTCTGTACGTCATCGGCATAGATCTGGCTGTTGCCATCGGGATGCTGGCCGGCGTGACCTTTATCATTCCCTATGTCGGCACAATTATCGGCATCTGTCTTTCGGTTGCCATGGCGCTGCTCAAATTTAACGACATCCTCCATCCGCTGCTCTGCCTGGGGTGGTTCGGGTTCGTGCAACTGCTCGAAGGTTCCATAATCACCCCAAAAATAGTCGGCACCACCGTCGGATTGCATCCGCTGGTCGCTATCGTGGCCCTGCTGATCGGCGGTCAGCTGTTCGGCATTATCGGCATGCTGCTGGCGGTGCCGGTCACCGCGGTGCTGCAGGTGTTTCTCCGCTCTCTGGCAGAGTACTACCGCAACTCTGAATTTTACCTGGAGGGTTGATGGCCGGCCTTCCGATTGAATCAGTAGTCCCCGGTTCGATTGCCGACCGGCTGGAGGTGGAGGGAGGCGACCATCTGCTGGCCGTTAACGGCCACCCGTTGCGTGACCTGATCGACTACAGCTATTACTCCGCATCCGAAGATGTGTTGCTGCTGGAGTTGGAAAAGCCGGATGGGGAATTGTGGGAGCTGGAGATCGAACGTCAGGAAGGAGAACCGCTCGGGCTGACCTTTTCCGCCCCGGTTCCCGCCCGCTGCGCCAACAACTGCCTCTTCTGTTTTGTTCACCAGCTTCCCAAGGGACTCCGCAAGCCGCTCTACGTCAAGGACGAAGATTATCGGCTCTCCTTTTTAAACGGCAATTACGTCACGCTGGCCAACCTGAAAACTTCGGCTCTGAATCGCATCATCGAACAACGACTCTCCCCCCTGTATATTTCAGTGCATGCCACCAACCCCGGACTGAGAGAACACCTGCTCGGAAAGTCCGGTATCCCCGCCATTCTTGATCAGTTGCGGCGGCTGGCCGCTGCCCGGATTGTCATGCATACGCAGGTCGTGCTCTGTCCCGGACTGAATGACGGCGAAGAGTTGCAGCGCACCGTGACCGAACTGGCCGCTCTCTATCCGGCGGTGCAATCGCTGGCGGTAGTTCCGCTCGGCCTTACCGCGCACCGCCGGAAACTGCCGCAGTTGGCCCCGGTTGATGCGGAATATGCCCGTAAATTTATTTCCATCTGGCAGCCGCGGGCGGAGACTCTGCGCAGAAAACTGCGCCGGCCTTTTCTGTTTCTGGCTGACGAATTCTTCCTCAAGGCAAATCTGCCGTTCCCTCCGGTGAAAGAGTACGGTGATTTCCCTCAGATCGAAAACGGCGTCGGCATGGTGCCGCTGTTTTTGAAGGATGCCGCCCGGTTGCTCAAGAGAGTCCGGCCTATCGGAGTGTTCCGGGCAACAGTGGTGACCGGGAACTCGTCCTTTGGATTTGTCAGGGATTTTCTGGCACAGCTTGCAGACCGGAGCGGTGTCGATATTGTGCCGCTTGATGTTGAAAACAGGCTTTTCGGACCGGACATAACTGTAAGCGGACTGCTTGCCGGCAACGATATAGCGGCGGCACTGGCTGGTCACGATACCGGTTTATGCCTGCTCGTACCGGACGTCATGCTGAAAGAGGGAGAGGGTGTTTTTCTGGATGACGTTTCGCTGGTCGAACTGGAACGGCGGATCGGGTGTCCGGCAATCGTCTTCGATTCCACTCCGGCGGGGTGCTACAAGGCTCTCCGGTCATTTGGAAAGATGCTGCCGAAGTAACGTTTAAATTGTTACCTGTCAGACCCATGGTGGGTGAAAAGAGGGGGGCCCTGTCCGGAGCCCCCTTTTGTTGTATCCAATCCTGATAAACGGGACAGGCGCGTATTAAAAAGCGCTGATACTCTCCCGTTCATCATCGGAAAACATCCGGTCGATATCCATGATGATCAGCAGGCGTTCGGCATGATTGAATACGCCGGTGATGAACTCCTGGCCGATACCGCCGGAGGTCACCATCGAGGGCGGGGGCTGGATTTCACTGCTGTGGATGCGAATAACTTCAGAAACCGAATCGACGATGAATCCGGTCAGCCTGCCGGAAACATCCATTATGATGATACGGGTCTGGATGTTGTTTCCATTCTCCATCAGGCCGAAACGCCTGCGCATCGAGATAATCGGAATAACCTTGCCGCGCAGGTTGATTATCCCCTCGACATGATGCGGCACGTTGGGCATCTTGGTAATGGTCGGCATGCGGATGATCTCGCGCACCTTGAGGACTTCAACGCCATATTCTTCGTCGGCCAGCATGAAGCTTACCAACTGGATCAGCTCGTCATGTTTTGCTCCCGCATCAACTTTAACAAGGGCTTGTGTGGACATTGGATCTCCTTTTTGGAGTGTTTTGCGCCGGAAACCGGTTCTCGTCGCCAGGTGTCATAAATATCGTTATTTTTGACCGGCGTCAATACATTACCCCAGGTCATCCGATATAAAAGTGGCAGCAAATAATACAATCAAAGAGAGCCAGGTATGTACCGTCCGATTTTCTACTGTCTGAGTATCCTGCTGCTCCTGCCGCTACCCTCGCAGGCCGCGCCGGCAATAACCTGCCATTGCTTCAGGGACCGTGCATATGATGCTTCACGGCCGGCTCTTGCCGATCCCTATTTCCTGGCTACGACGCAAAACTCGTTCTTCGCGGCGCTCTTCAATGTCGACAAAAAAACGATTATGATGAAAAAACAATCCGGCTACTCCGCCGATGACCTGTGGGTTGCCTACCGGGTCGCGTCCGGATCAGGGCTCACAGCCGAGGCGCTGCTTGCTGCGCTGGGAAAAAAGGGATCATGGAAAGAGGTCGTCGTGCCGATGGGGCTTCCTGCAAAATCCCTTGGTGAACGGTTTGCTGCTGAAATAGCAGCAGGAGCCTCTTCCGCCCGTCTTGCAACGGGTATCGTTGATGACGAGCTTGTCAGGCACCGGTTGCTTGGAGCGCAGGAATTGGCGGTGTTACGGAAAGAATGGGCCTCGAATCAGGAAGTTATTTTAGCCGCCCTTATTGCCTCTAAGAGCGGCCGGCCTGCGATCGGGATCTATCGTGACGTGAAAAAAGGGTCGAAGAGCTGGGGAGCGTTTCTGGATAGGGCGAAGGTTCAGCCGTCGGGGATGCCGTCTGAGTTTGCGGCGCTTCTGAAATAATCGCCCCGCTGAATGAAGGAGGGGACCCCGATCCGGAGCCCCCTCAAGTTTTGATGTCCTATCTTCTGACGGTCATGCGCCGCTGCATCCGCCCGCCCATTGATGCCATCTGGTGTTTCTGGAGAGCGCCAAGGCTTTCCAGGTGAAACTGAAACCATAAATCGCCGTAGGCCCGCATATTCATTTTTTTACCCTTCTTCAGACACTCCAGGTTATCCTTCAACTTATCGTCACCAGGAATCTTTTTCAGTCCTTTGGCGAGAATTTCCCTGGCTTTTCCCGCTTCACCGCTCTCGTTCATGCAGTAGGCGTACAGACTCCAGAGCAGGGATTCCTTGCTGTTCCACTGTACCGCTTTTTCAAACGTGCTGATCATCTTGTCCTTCTTCTGGCGTTTCATGTAGGAGACGGCCAGCATGGCGGTCGCGGCCCAGTTCTTGAAGAATGACTTTTCCAGATAGGGAAAGGCGTTAGAAAAGTCGCGCTTCATGTAGTAGATCATGCCGATCTGCGAGCTCAGCTGCCCTTCAACATACAGTTGCCACTTGCTGTACTGCAGGGCATCCTTCAGCTCACGGATCGCTTTCTCAAAACGGGGGGGCTGTGCCTGCAGATCCTTGGCGGCTGTCTCGATGGAAGCCATGACCTTTTTCATGGTGATACGAGAAAACAGGACAAAAATCAGCGCAAATACAATCAGGCCGACGATAAGTGAACCCCACCAGGCCAGCTTGAGGACAAAGACAAGTATCAGCAGCACGGCAACGGCAGCCGCTGCGGAGATAAGGATGTTATACATCGGGAATTCCTTTCATACGATGAGACGATGGAGTTACTAAAGTCAGCTCTTGGGTTCGGCCTGGACCATCTCACCGTTCTTTTCGATAAATTTTGCGATGATGATGCGCCGGCCTGGTTTGAGGGCAACTTTTGTTTTCAGGTTATTCCAGGCGGAAAGCAGCTTGGTCGATACGTTGAAGCGCTTGGCCAGTGAGCTGAGATTGTCGCCGCTTTTTACGGTGTAATATTTTGCGAAGCTCCCTTTCGATGTTGCTGCGGATCTGGGAGCCCGACCTTCGTGGCTGAAATCGACGGTCTGTATGACAGGGACGAGCAGTGTTTTTCCGGCAATGCGGCTTTTGGCATTAAGGCCGTTCAACTCCGCCAGCACTGCGGATGAGGTGCCGAAACGGCGCGCCACGCCTTTTAATGTATCTTTTTTGCGGACCTGATAGCGGCTGTACAGAACCCGTTCGGTAAAGCGCTGGCTTTCGGGAATCTTTGCATACTCAGCTTCAAACTGCAGCTTGCTCCCCTTGGGAACTTTGATCTGATAGCCCGGATAATTGGGTGGAGTACACCAGTGACGCAGATCCGGATTCAGTTCCTTTATCGATTCGTAGGTTGTGCCGCTCAGCTTTGCTACCAGATCGAGATTGGTGCGGGACGGAATAGCGACGGTGTCGTACTCGATCGGCGTGAGGTACGCGATATCGGTGAAACCGTAACGGGCAGGGTCTTTGGCAATTATCGCTGCGGCAAGAAGTTTGGGGACATACTCCTTGGTTTCGCGTTTGAGATAGGAACCGCGCGAGATCTCCCAGAAATCGCTGGTATTATACATGCTGATAGCACGCAGTATCTTGTTTTCACCGGCATTGTAGCCGGCAGCCGCCAGATACCAGTCGCCCTTGAACATGCCGTACAGTTCCTTCAGGTACAGTGCGGCCGCGGTGGTGGCCTTGACCGGGTCCTTGCGCTCGTCGATCCACTGATCGATCCGCAGGGCATAGCGCCGGCCGGTATCGGAGATGAACTGCCAGGGACCGACCGCGTTGGCCCAGGAGCGGGCATGCATCTGGAAACCGCTCTCGATCATGGCGACATACACGAGATCTTCCGGCATCCCTTCGCGTTTCAGTATTTCTTTCATCATCGGAATGTAACGGGAGGAATGCGACAACCAGCGCGAGAAGGATGGCTTGCCGCTGGTCTGGAAATAGTAGAGGAAATATTCAACCTTGCTGTTCAAGGTCAATGGAATATCGGAAACCGGCAGACCGACGTCGGGCAGCTCAAGATCGTTGGAGTCATCACTGGAGTCGCGCAGCTCTTCAAGCGAAAAGAGCTTTGCAACCGGCTCGGCCGCTTCGGAACCGGCTGCGGCAGGATCATCGGCGGGAACCAGTGCGGGAGCCTCGGGCGTTCCGGGTGGCAGGGCATTCGGCCGGATCAATTCGGCCAGCAGGGGCTGAACCGACTCCGCTGCAGCAACGGGAAGGGTGCAGAGCAGGGTTGCAAGAGTGGCGGCAACGTATGTAAAAAGATGAAGCTTTTTCATAGGGGTTGAAAGTATAAAGTAAGCCGTCATGAAAGTCAATGATGCTGAAACCCTTGCAAAACGGGCATCCGTTGCCGGATTGTGAGTGACTGGCAACCAAGAGTGGAGCTTTGCAACTGTGCACAAAAAAGCCCACCTTAGGTGGGCTCCTTAACGTGCGTCTGTCTGTCCGGCTACTGCGCCGAAGTACGTTCCTTCTGCATCGCCTCGCGACCTGCCTCAATTGCCGATGCCAGGACGGACTTCTTTTCGGCGAAAGTTTCCTTGCCATCTTCGACAGCGCTCTTGATCTTTTCCTGGGCTTCCTTGGCGTATTCCTTGATCTTGTCAACCGCATCTTCCGTCAGGTCCAGGATGTTCTCACGCATCTCGCGCCCGCTTTTGGGTGCGTACAACAGAGCCAGCCCGGCCCCGATTGCCGCTCCGGCCACAAAAGATACCAATACAGTCCCTGCCGATACTTCACATTTGTCAGACATGGCTACTTACCTCCCTGTTTTTTTAGATACCGCTCAATTATGTATTTTCCTGCAACCCTGGCTCCGGTCGCCCAGACCGAAGTGGTATTGAGAACGCCGGTGACGACACCCACCGTACGATTGATCGTGTGCAGATTGGCGCTGGCCTCCCCCAACTCCGACATGAAACATTTGACATCATCGGTGTGTTCGGCAATGCCGCCACCAACCGTCTTCAAATCCGTCAATACGCCGGTTAATTCCTGCAGTATCGGCTTCAGCTCGCCCTGAACCATTTCCGTCAGTTCCCCGACCGAGGCTGCAGACTTTTTGATGGTCAGGAGGGTCGGGATCAGGATCAGAACCAGAATACAAAACGCTATGGCTATAATTATCAGAGCGATTTCGGTCAGAGGCATTATCGTTCTCCATTAAGTAAGTTGGAAGCTATTCTCTTTCGGGTCGGGACAATCGAGCGTTTTTCAATCAAAGTATAGAGCAATTCGGCGAAAGCACAATGTCTAAACGTTAAAATATAGTTTATGCCATCATTTTCGAGACGAGCTCTTCAACGGCCGAATAAGGGTCGGTCTGGCGGCCGCATATGCTTGTCACAATGCCGTCAAGAGAGCCGTCCTTCGCCATGAACGACAGGGCCTTATTGAACAGCGTATCACGAAGGACATCCATGAAATGGCGCTGGTTGCGCTGGCGCAGAAAATCATTCATTGCCCCGCTCGACAGGAAAAAATTATGGTGAGCCAAAATTTCTTCGGTCAGTTCGTCAATGCCGGTGCCGCGCTGTGCTTCGGTCTTCATCACCTTCGGATTCCAGCTGCCTTCCGCAGCATGGCGCATTTCCAGCATGGTGTTCAACTCGCGGGCGGTCCGGTCCGCACCGTCCCGGTCGGCCTTGTTGACGACAAAAATATCGCCGATTTCGAGGATTCCGGCCTTGATGGCCTGAATGTCGTCACCGAGTCCGGGGACCATCACGACACAGGTCGTGTGCGCTTCCCTGACGATATCCACTTCGTCCTGACCGACGCCGACCGTTTCAATAATAATAATGTCCATCCCGAGGGCGTCCATGACCAGGGCAACATCCGAGGTCGAGCGCGAAAGACCTCCCAGTGCGCCACGCGTGGCCAGGCTGCGAATGAAAACACCTTCGTCGCAGGAGTGGCGGTTCATGCGGATACGGTCACCCAGGATCGCGCCGCCGGTAAAGGGGCTGGTGGGGTCGATCGCCACTACCCCGACCTTTTTCCCGCGTACACGAAACGAGGCGGTCAGTTGATCGACCAGCGTCGATTTTCCGGCGCCGGGAGGGCCGGTAATGCCGATGATATAGGCGTCGCCGGTGCGGGGATAGAGTGCTTTCAACTCTTCAATCGCCTGGGGGCGGCCGTCGTCGATGTCGCGCATCAGGCGGGCTGCGGCGCGGATATTACCTTCTAAAACCTGCTCTGCAAGGGACATGGGGTACCTGTCATATGGGAAGTTGGTACTTTCAATGTTTAATTACGAAGCATGCCAGGACTGGGAGTCTCGGAAGCTCCCCTGTCAGTCTCCCAGCCGCTTGCCGGGGACAAGATAGTTCCTGATGTAATCGGCGACCGCCTCCTCGACCGGGGTGACCGGCTCCGAATAACCGGCCGCACGGATCTTGGATGTGTCGGCACAGGTCAGGTACTGGTAGGTGGCACGGATCGACTCCGGCATGTCGATGTACTCGATGTTGACCGGTTTTTCCATGGCACTGAAAACGGCGCGCGCCAGCCGGTTCCAGCTGACGGTCGTGCCGCCGCCGACGTTGAAGATGCCGTTGGTATCCGGTCTCTGAAGAAAATGGAGCGTCATGGCGGCGGCGTCCTTGACGTAGACGAAATCGCGCAGCTGCTCGCCGTCGCCGTACTCCGGACGATGGGACTTGAACAGCCTGAGCGTGCCGGTAGCGCCGATCTGTTCATAAGCCTTGAGAACGAGCGAGCGCATTTCCCCCTTGTGCTGTTCGTTTGGGCCATAGACGTTGAAATATTTGATGCCGACGATCTTGCCAAGGACCCCCCGGCGCTGCGCCCACAGGTCAAAGAGCTGCTTGGAGTAGCCGTACATGTTCATCGGCCGGAGCAGCGGCAGTTGGCTGTCGTCGTCGATAAAGCCGTGTTCCCCGTCTCCGTATGTGGCGGCGCTGGAGGCGTAGATGAAGCGGGCGTTTGCCGCCAGCGCGGTCAGGGCCAGCTTGCGGGAATATTCGAAGTTGTTTTTTACCAGATAGGTGGCATCCGGTTCGGTCGTGGCCGAGCAGGCCCCCAGGTGAATGACCGCATCCAGCTTGCCGTCGCCCGGAAGACGTCCGGCAAGGGAACCGTCATCCAGCATCCGCTCGAACAGATCTTTTTCCAGATAATCCATGAAGCGGAGCGGTGACAGATTGCGCCATTTGTCGGTTGTCCCGAGGTGATCCACGATCAGGATATCTTCCCTGCCAAGCCCGTTCAGCTGCTGAACCACGGCGCTGCCGATCAGGCCTGCTCCTCCGGTTACGATGATCATCGGTCGTTCTCCTGTATGTTCCGTGATAGCACCGCCCGTACGAGTCCTGCCCCGATGCGCGGCGGATAACCATTATCATATACATACGTTCCGGTCAAGGCGGGGACGCGGCTGACTTCAGCCACAGGCGGCGCCGCTCCGGGATTCGATCGGAACGTCCTCCTGCGGCGGTATCTCACCACTCCAGCGCCTCATCGAGGGTCAGAGGCAACCGCTCAGGTTTGCGGTTTTCCAGCAGAGCCTTCTTGTAGAAAAATCTTGTGATGTCGGGAGGCTGCAGACGGGCCTGTTCAAGGAGAGGAACATTGGTGAGCAGTTCACGCACCGGGCCATCCGCCAGGAGGCGTCCCCCCTGCATGACCAGCATGCGGTTTGCTACCTCCGGCACCAGGCTCATCAGGTGGGTGGCCACAAGCACGGTGTAGCCATGATCATCGGCCAGATGCCGGATCAGTGTGATAAGTCTGTCGCTGGAAGCCGGATCGAGTCCGTCGAAGGGTTCGTCCAGAATCAACACCGGGCTCTGCATGGCCACGATGCCCGACAGGGCTACCCGCTTCATCTCGCCGCCGGAAAGATGGTGGATCGGCCGATGCTCAAGATGCTGCACCTCGGTGATGTTAAGGGCCAGAGCCACCCGTTCGCCGACTTCGGCCTCGGAAAGCCCGAGGTTGCGGGGGCCGTATGACACATCCTCTCCTACCGAATTGCAGAAGAGCTGGTCTTGCGGATCCTGGAAGAGCAGGCCGACGGTACGGAAAACCTCGCGTGCGGTTCTGGTATCCAGTTCAACCCCGGCCACAAGTACCTTCCCTTTTGCAGGTTTGAGCAAACCGGCAAGCAGCTTCATCAGGGTGGTCTTGCCGCTGCCGTTGTGGCCGCACAGTGCCACCGTTTCACCCGGCATGATCCTGAAATTTACCCCGGCAACCGCATCGGAGCCGTCGGTGTATCGGAAATGCAGCTCCTCGGCTTCCAGCACGGCCTGGTCCGGCGGCACGGACAGGAGACCGGGCTTCAGAGCTGCTGTACCCGACAGGGGGCAATAATCAGGGTGTGATGAAAATTTCATGCTGGACGACATCTGTTCCTCACAATTTTCAAACACCGCCGCGGGCCTGAACAGCCTGCTGGATGCGCTGGGCCCGATCATAGGCACGTAAAAACAGTTGAGCCGTTATAGTCCCGGTAGTGTGCCATTCCCTGCGCCACCCCGACAGGCCGCCACGGGCGCGCGCCGAGACCCGCATGGCGCTGAACTCGTCCCATAACAGGAAAACGTAGCGGTACATGAAACCGAGGGTGTCGGTCACCACGACCGGTACGCGAAACCAGCGCAGGGCTGCCAGTATTTCGGTGAAGGGCGTGGTCAGAAAAAGCAGGCCGGCCCAAGCCGTATCGGCCAGTACCCGCAAACCTGCCTGGCCTCCCTGCGCAAGTCCTTCATGGTACAGGGTCAGGCGCCAGATCTTCAACAACGGGGTCTGACCCAGTCCCGCTGCGAGGCCGAATACCACCGGGACTGCAGCCCACAACGGCGCCAGCACAAACCAGGCAATATGGCGAAAAGGCGCTTTTGAAACTGCCATACCGGTCCAGGCGGCCAGCATCAATCCCAGGCTGACCCGGTAGTCCAGCAGCACTACATTGAACAGCACGGCGGCTGCAACCAGGGCCAGTTTCAATCTGGCGTCCATACAGTGCAGGCCGCTGCGGAGTCGTACTGTCATGGCCTTCTCCGCCTTGAGCAGATCG
>Ga0134124_10001923_pt1 | contig 16675 bp, 15 predicted proteins | sample KB304_FD_96880 | JGI IMG/M metagenome (GOLD analysis project Ga0134124, IMG submission 96880) | Terrestrial soil microbial communities without Nitrogen fertilizer from Kellogg Biological Station, Michigan, USA - KB3-0-4 | ecosystem: Environmental > Terrestrial > Soil > Unclassified ...
GATAAGGGCGGCCACATCCTCAAGTTCGCCGACTTCCACAAAGAAAAGAAGGAGTGGCTGTACCAGCTGGCCCACGCCACCGAATTCTCTGACCGCGCCGACGCCGCCGTCGCTCTCGGCAAAATCAAGAATGACGATGAAGCTGTGGCCGCTCTCGGCCGCGCCATGAAAGACGACAAGTCTCCCGACATGCGCGCCGTCGCCGCCGACGCCCTGAGCCACGTCACCGGCTCGCTTGCCGCAAAGCAACTTCTCGTCGCTCTGGATGTCAATGAGGATCCTCTCGTCCGCGCCCACATCGTCGCCGCTCTCGGCTATTTCAAGGACGAATCCTCCATTCCCACCAGGCTGGAAGCCATCGCACGCGACGATCATTCCTTTCGCGCTCGCGCTGCCGCGCTCCAGTCTCTCGGCCGTTTGAAATCGCCCAACGCCTTCGCCTCCATCACCACCGCGGTAAAGGGTGATTCACCCGACGATTTTCTCCGCGACGCCGGTCTGCGCGCCTTCGGCTACCTCGGCGACGACAAAGCGGTTCCCGTTCTCCGGGAGTGGTCTTCGCTTGGCAAAGCCGTCCCGTCCCGCATGGCCGCCATTGCCAGCCTCGGCCGCATCGACAAGGACAACAAGGAGCTCACGCGCTTTATCGCCTCCTACCTTTCCGAGCCTCGCTTCGCGGTCCGCGAATCGGCCATCGTCGCGCTAGGCAATCGCGGCGATGCTTCCGCTATCCCCGCGCTAGAAGACCTGCTGCAAGCTAACGATCTCAGCATCGAAATGGTTCCCATGATCAAGGAGCAAATCACCAAGCTCCAGAAGCATCCTTCCGCCAAAGGCACTGCGCACTCCGGCGATTCCGACGACGACAAAGAACCCGCGTCAAGCGATCAATCCGCCGTCACCCAGCGCCTCGACAAACTCGAACACCTGTTCCAGGAAATGTCCGACCGCCTCAAGTCAATAGAAGCGCGCCTACCCCCACCGAAAAAAGATCACGACCAGTAATCCAGAAAGACTATTGGGACCGGCAATCGCCGGTCCCAGCCCGCGCGAACCCTAGAAAAGTAGCATCTGCCGCGTGTATCCACCGCGCACTCTAGTGTCAGCGGCCTGCGCCTACAAACTGTCATCCCGACCGAAGCAGCCCGGCTTTTTCTTGCGCTCGCTGTTTGAGCGCCGCGCTGCGTAGTGGAGGGACCACGGCTTGCTCTACTGTCCTTCCCTGGTCAATGTGATTGAGCCCGCCCGTCTCTGCAAACCCTGCCGCCGGACTGACTAACCCCGCTCCGCCTCCGCCACCAAAATCCGCAAATCCCGCAAATTATTCCCGGTAGGCCCGGTGACGATCGCGTCGCCAATCCGATCGAAAAAACTAAACGCATCGCTCCGCTCAAAAAACTCCCGCGGACTCATCCCGGCCGCCGCAGCCCGTCCCGCCGTGTCTCCATCCGCCACCGCCCCTGCAGCTGGACTGTTCCCATCGATCCCATCCGTGCCTGCGCTCAGCACCGCAATCCGCCGCCCCGCGATCTTCTCCACGCAGTTGAGCACAAACGCCGAGTTCCTTCCGCCTACTCCGTTTCCGGTCACCCGCGAACCAACCTCGCCATCCGCAATTAGGGCTACCCGCTGCCCTGGGTGAATGCCCCGCAATTCTTCAAGCTGCTCCAGCAAATACTCCGCCGCCAGATCCACCGGCCAATCATCTGTGGTGTTGTCGCAGCACGTGATGCACCCCGCCGCCTCCGCTGCGCGGTGCGCTGGATGAAACAAATCATCCATCCCCAAAAGCAGGGCAAAATGCGCATTGGCAAACGCCGCGTCTCCTGGCTTCGGCGTTTCTGGCACGTTGCCTTCGCGAAGCCATCGCCGCAGCGACTCCGGTAGCTGCGCCTCCAGCCCATACTCCCCTACCACACGCATCGCATCCGCAATCGTTGTTGGATCGCCGATCGTGGGTCCTGAAGCCAGGGCCTCTTCCAGGCCCACCGGCACATCACTCACCGCTAGCGTAATCTTCATCGCGCGTCCTGCCGCCGCTGCCAGCCGCCCGCCCTTTACCGCCGATACGTGCCGCCGCACCTTCCCGATTTCTCCGATCGGAGCGCCGCAAGTCACCAGCGCGCGATACAACTGCTGTATGTCTGCAAGATTCAGTGACAAGTCTAGGGGCAGCTCAACCAGCGCCGAGCCGCCTCCCGACAATAAAAAGAAAACCACCGTGCGCTCATCGCATCCGCGCAGCAGATCGAGAATCGCCCTCGCCGCCGACCAGCTCTCGGCATTCGGCAACGGATGCCCTGCCGTAAAATAACGAATCCCGCGCAACTCACGTCTAGTTGCCGGCGTCGTCGGGGCCGCCACGACTCCCTCGAACGCACGCTCATTCCCCAGCAAAATCGCCAGCCCGTCCACCATCGCATGCGCCGCCTTGCCAATGGCAATTACCAGCGTGCGATCGAACGCCGCAAGATCCACATCAAAGGACGATACCGCGTCCGCACACTTCAAGTGCGTGCCCACGCGCAGCAACTTCCGCTGCATCGTCGCAGGGATATCGATCACCGCTAATGTTTGGTAAAAAATCCGGCGGGCCAACCCCTTCAAATCCGCCATCAAAGCATCCCCAAAAATAGATAGCGGCCGCCTTCTGCTCGCCTGAGACACGAAGGGAGGCGGGCGCCTTTCGCAGGGGCTTAAACGCAACTCCCGGCAAAATCAATCCAAGTCACAGGGTTTCGGGGTCGCAACCGCTTGCCCTGAGCCGCGGAGGGTCGGGGTTAAGGTGCCGGGTTTAGATTCAGCCACAACTACCACCGATCCCCGATGCGCCGCTCGTCGCCTGCAAAAAAATCTCTTGCGCTTCCTACTTCCCCTTCAGCACATCCGGATTCAGCATACTCGTCGGCCGCTGACCTTTGAACAACGCCACTACATTCTCGGCCGCGATTACCGCCATCTTCGTACGCGTCTCCAGCGACCCCGACGCAATATGTGGCGCCAGCACCACGCTTGGCCGCTTCAACCCCGGATGAATGAACGGCTCGTTCTCATACACATCCAACCCAGCCCCCGCGATTTTTCCGCTCTCCAACGCATGCACCAGCGCCGCTTCATCCACGACTGGTCCCCTTGCGGTATTGATCAGGAATGCGGTGGGCTTCATGCGGTGAAACTTCGCGCCATCCATCAATCCGCGAGTCTCTGGCAACAGCGGCACGTGCAGGCTCACAAAGTCCGCTTCCGCTAGCAGCGTGTTGAAATCCCGATGCTCCGCCTTCAATTCCTTCTCGATGTCCAACGGTGCGCGAATAGCATCGCTGTAAATCACTTTCATCTGGAATCCTGCCGCTCGCCGCGCTACCGCTCGCCCGATGCGCCCAAATCCGACCAGCCCCAGCGTCTTGCCCCAAACATCCGTGCCCACCAGCTGATCCAGATCCCAGCCCTTCCAGTTTCCCGAACGCGCCAGTTGTTCGCCCTCGCCGATCCGCCGCGCCACCGCCATCATCAGCGTCCACGCAAAGTCCGCCGTCGTCTCGTCCAGCACCCCGGGAGTATTCGTCGCCACCACTCCCCGCCGGGTGCACGCCGCCACATCGATATTGTCGAAACCCACCGCGACGTTCGCCGCAATCCGCAATTTTGGCGCTGCTCGCAGTAATTCGTCGTCAACCTTCTCGGTCAGCAGGCACACCAATCCTTCTTTGTCGTTTATCAGCTCGAACAATTCCTGCTTGGATATGCGTTCCGCCTGCGTCCAGTACTGCACGTCGCAGCTTGCATTCAGAACTTGCTGCGCCGCCGGAAACAATGGTCGAGTCGCCAGCACTCGAGGTTTTGGCATCGCTCTCTCCCCGATTTCACGCCCCAATTTCAGGCCTACGTTAGCATAGGTTCTCAGCAGGACACGACGTGTTGCGCCCCACCTCGACTATTTCTATAGTGGAAGCATGCAACGGAGCACCGCACCTTCTCAGCTCCGACTGTAATGAACGCTCTCGCTCGCGAACTTCAAAGGCTCGTTGGCCACGACGCTGTCCTGCACCGACCCGAGGACCTGCTCCTTTACGAATATGACGCTTCGGTGGAAAAAGGCCGGCCCGAAGCGGTCGTTTTTCCCACCACCACGGAACAGGTCTCCCGTATCGTCAAACTCGCTGCCCACAGCAACACTCCCATCGTCGGTCGTGGCGCAGGCACCGGCCTTTCCGGAGGCGCCCTTCCCCGCGCCGGCGGCGTCATGATCGCCTTCGCGCGCATGAACCGCATCCTGGAAATCGACCTCGAAAATCAGCGTGCTACCGTCCAGGCCGGTTTGGTCAACGCGGACCTTACCCGCGCCGTCGAAGCGGACGGCTTTTACTTCGCTCCCGATCCCTCCAGTCAAAAATCCAGCACCATCGGCGGCAACGTTTCGGAAAATGCCGGGGGCCCGCATACCCTCGCTTACGGAGTCACCACCAATCACGTCACCGCTCTCGGCCTGGTCCTGCCCGACGGCGAAATTGTTCACGTCGGCACCAAGCAAGGCGACGCCTCGCCTTTCGATCTCGCCGCTCTGTTCGTCGGTTCAGAGGGCACCCTCGCACTGGTCAGCGAAATCACCGTAAAGCTCTCGCGCAAGCCCGAAGCCATCACCACTCTGCTCGCTATCTTTGACGCCATTGATGACGCCTCCGAGACGGTTGCCGAAATCACCGCCCGCGGTATCACCCCGTCCGCCTGCGAAATGATGGACGGCTGGACTCTCCGCGCCGTCGAGGAATACATTCACGCGGGATTTCCCACCGACTCCGCGGCCATTCTCCTGATCGAAGTCGAGGGTCTGAACGAAACCGTCGCCCTGCAAACCGCGGCCATCGACGAGGTCTGCCGCGGCCACCACGCCCGGGAAGTTCGCGTTGCACAGGATGCCCAACAACGCGAACTCCTCTGGAAGGGCCGCAAGAACTCCTTCGGCGCTCTCGGCCGTATCGCTCCAGGCAACTACGTTCTCGACGGCGTCATTCCCCGCAGCAAGCTTCCGCAGACTCTTCGCCATATCCAGCAGCTGGGCGAAAAATACGGATGCTTCATCGGCAATATTTTCCACGCCGGCGACGGGAATCTGCATCCCATCGTGCTGTTCGATCCGCGCGACACCGCGCAATTCCAGCGCGCCATGGAAGTCTCCGCGGAAATCATCCGCTACTGCGTGCAGGTCGGCGGCAGCCTCACCGGCGAGCACGGTATCGGCATGGAAAAAAGCGAGTTGATGCCACTGCTCTTTTCCGATGCGGATTTCGCGCTCATGCGACGTGTTCATGACGCCCTGAATCCAACCTGCTCGTTGAATCCCGGAAAAATCTTCCCGCTCGGTAAAGGATGTGGCGAAACCCGCATTCGCTCTCATCCTGCAACCACTGTGGCGACGGCATGAAAATTTGCGACGCAGCGTCACGTGAAATCTGGCGCGGACGTTTCTCGTCGTGTGCGCGGCCATCGCCCTACGAGCTGCCACGCTCATGACACCAACCTCTACAGCACGCGGCACGGGGCTGGAATCCGTGATGGACGCCTCTCGGATTGTCACCGAGCCACAAGCGCTGGCGAAGTATGCGATCCAAGGAACTGCGCCTGGATCTGCAGCAAAGCCCAAGTCCGCTCAGGAAGCCGCCGAAGTCGTCCGCTTCGCCGCGACCGAAAAGCTGGCGGTCATTCCCTGCGGCAACCGCACCAAACTCGATCTCGGCGCGCCGCCGCTGCGCTATGACATAGCAGTGGATCTGAGCTTGCTGCGCGAAATTGCCCACTACGATCCCGCAGACCTCACCTTGAGTGTGGACGCCGGCTTCCCACTCGCCGAGCTAAACGCTGCGCTGTTCCAGCACAATCAGTTCATTCCCCTTCTCACGCCCTATTATTCGACCAGCACCGTCGGCGGCACAATTGCGGCCGGCATCGATTCGCCACTGCGGCAGTTCTACGGTACGGCTCGGGATTTTCTGCTCGGCGCGGAATTCATCGACGGAACCGGCGCCCAGGTCAAGAGCGGGGGTCGCGTCGTAAAAAACGTAACCGGATACGACCTGCACAAGCTCCTGATCGGATCGTTAGGCAGTCTGGCGGTGATCACGCGACTCAACTTCCGCACATTTCCTGCTCCCGTTGCTGGGACTTGCGGCTTCGTCGCGTCTTTTCCCACACCCGAAGCAGCGCTGTCGCTTCGCCGTAGAATTGTGCAGTCGCCGCTGTCCCCGCTCACGCTGGACGTAATCAGCCCGAGCACGGCTCGTATCTTCGCCACTCGCACGCCCCTGACGCCTGAAGTTCCGGTCTTCTCGGGCGAAAATCACAGCGCGCGTGAAATCCCGCTTCCCTTGCCCGGAGATTGGTTCCATCCGCAACACTGGCAAGTCTGCGCGGCCTTCGCCGGTGCTCCAGAAGTTCGCGACCGCTACACCAGAGATTTGACCTGCTTCGCCCACGATGCCAACGCACGCAGCGCCAACTTTTTGGACGACAGCACGCGCCCGTCGATCTGGGGACGCCTGCGTGAGGCCATACCTCTGTTCCGCGAATTCTCTCCGGCGGCAAGCATCTTTCGGCTAAGTTTGCTGCCTGGCTATCAAGCCCAGGCCATTACCGTTCTTCAGGGTGTCGCCAACGCCGCGGGGTTGCCTCTCGCGCTGCTCGCTCGCGCGTCCGGAACCATCTACGTGGGCTTGCTTCCGGAAACTCCCGGTGAATTAAACCACGGCCAGCAAATCGACGAAGCCACGGCCCAAAAACTGGCGCTGCTCACCCAGGAGATTTTTGCCCTGGTTCGCTCGCGTAACGGTGACGCCGCAATGCTTTTCGTGCCAGAGGCTCTGCGCGCCATGCCATCGGTGCAAGCCGCGCAGTCCAAGATCTCCACACTAGCTCCGCGTATCAAGTCCGCCTTCGACCCGGGGAACATTTTCGCCCCCGGCCGCCTGGCCTGATCTTTTCAGAGCCAAATCGAGAAGTTCGACGACATGCAGGACTTCCTGATTGGTGTTGTGTATTCGGGCCCCGGCGCGCAGTTGCAGCAGGCAGCCTGGATTGGCGGTAGCGATGATTGCGGCGCCGGTGGCGGCGGCGTGCTGCATTTTCTCGGCTAGCAGATCGAGGGATGCCTTTGTTTGCGTGACGTTGTAAACACCCGCGGAGCCGCAACAAATTTCCGAGTGCGGCAATTCCACAAAATCGAGACCCGGAATGGCTTGCAGCACTTGGCGCGGGGCGTTGCGAATCTTCTGCCCGTGAAGCAGGTGGCAGGAATCCTGGTAAGCGACGCGCCCCGGAATCTCTTGCAGCGTGGCCGAGAGGCCGAGATCCGCGAGGAATTCGGTGACGTCCCGGACTTTGGATCGAAAAGCCCGGGCGCGGGTATGGTCGGGCTCGTCTGACGAGAAGAGATGGTCGTATTCCTTCAGCGTTGAGCCGCAACCCGCGGCGTTGGTAATGATGGCGTCGAAATCCTCGCCAAGAAATGCATCGAGATTCTTACGCGCCAGATCACTAGCGGCGTCACGAACACCGGCGTGCGCGGCTAATGCTCCGCAGCAAAATTGCGCGGCGGGGACCACGACTTCGCAGCCGTTGGCGGTCAGCACGCGGATAGTCGCTTCATTGAGTTTCGTGAAGGTGACTTGTGCAACGCAGCCGGCGAAAAACGCCACGCGGGCACGGCGCGGACCAGAGGCGGGAAAGGTGCGGCCGAGATAGGAGAAGAAAAACGAGTCGTCAATCGGCGGCAGCAGCGCTTCGCGATCCACTAACCCAAAAAGTTTCAGAATCCCGCTGCCACGAGCGACAGACTGCAGACCGGAGCGCTGGTAGAAACGCAACAGGCGGGCCACAGCGGCGATGCGAGCGGGATACGGGAGCAGTTTGCGAAACGTCAAATTGCGGGCGAGACGCGCAAGAAACGGGCGTTTGTAATCGGTTTCGATGCGGGCGCGAGCATGTTCCACCAGGCGGCCGTATTCAACGCCGGAGGGGCAGGCGGTTTCGCAGCTGCGGCAGTCCAGGCATTTGTCGATGTGCTCGACGAAGGAATCGCTGACTCGCGCGCCATTCAGCTCGACCTGGATCATCTGGTGGATGCGGCCGCGAGGGGAGTCGGCTTCCACATTCCAGAGGCGATAGGTAGGGCAGGTGTTCAGGCAGATGCCGCAGTGGACACACCGAGCATAGTCTTCGTAGACGGGAGCGTGAGCCGAGCTGGACGCGGTGGACATGAATCACTGGAACGCGGCAAGGGCGATGAAATGGGCCGAGTTTCGCCTGGGATTCACTTTTGAGGGCGGTACCCCCCGGCACTTCTGTATCGGAATGAAAGTAAAGGGGTTACGTGCTATCCGCAACCGCTTGAAAACAAAGGACGGGGGCGTTCGTTTCCTCGGTGGAACGTAGGTCAATGCTGGCAGCCACCTCCCTTCCTGCCTCAGGGCTGGTAGAAGGCGGCTACGATTTGCAGTGCAGTCGAGTGCCCCGGTGGAAGTGCGTTGCGGCTGGCGGGAAGAACATTCGGGTGACACGTCTTATGGTAACAAAAGCGTTACCCCTTGTCAAGCGATTGTTTACTGGTTGAGTATTCGAATGGTGGCCGGATTGTCCGGCAGTTTTGCGGGAGCACATTGCAAGTCCCTACGGGAGGGTACGCCGCGTCACCAGAAGCAGCAGCGAGAGTGCCTCGCTGGAGCAAAATGATCCCTGGGCGTTGCGCTACCCGCTAGCGTTCGGCGATTAGATAGCGGCAGCCGTTTGGTCCCATGCGGGCAGAGTGAACGGCGCCCGCGGGTACGTCGCAGCGGTCTCCAACGCGGTAGGTTTGCGACTTTCCGGCCATGGTGAGCGTGAGTTCGCCGGACAGAACGATGTGCGCGGTTTCATCGGCGTGCGTGTGGTCCGGATAGTGGGCGTTTGGACCGTCCTGCCAGACATAGGTGTGGCAGAAGCCTTCTTCGCGGAGTTTTTTGGCTAGGGATGGCTCGTCCATGGGGCGAGTCTAGCAGGAGTTATTGTGACGGATCACTTGGATCGATCCGTTTGGGGGGCAGGATTTTCCGCACGGATGGATTGGAATTCGCGGGCGGCCGGTCGAGTGGCGAATGTGGGAGTGCTTGACGTTGAATGTAAACCCTCAGGCCTGAGCTACATGTGCTGCCGGACGACATGAGGTCAAAAACGGGGGCGCCCCTCCAGCGACATTTGGGGGATGCCGCGGAAGGGGCGTTCCGTCTTCAGGAGAGAAGATCGTTTGGAGTGCGGCAGGGCCTGGTGAAGCGCCGGGGCGCTCGAGTTTATTGCGACACCGCGGCTGCGGCCGGGCCTCCCGGTGGCGACTGGCGCATTCCGTGCATGCCGCGACGTCCTCCGGGGCCACCCTGCTGCACCGTATAGTCGGACGGAACGGTGAACAACGTCGCAGCCGGCTCGGTCCTCTGGATATTGGACAGCGTGTAGGTAGTGGTGCCAAAGCGCGGATCGGTGCGTGTGCTCTTCACCAGGACCTGAAGATCAGGCGAATACCAACGCTCGAACACAACCTGTAAGGGCTTGTCGTTGCCGATTTGCCCCGCGGCGATGGTTCGGGTGATGCGGGTGCCCTCGGCGTTGACGCCATTCATCGTCTGCGTGCCCAGCGTTTCTTTCTTTACCGCTCCGGAAGCCTCTTCCTGCTGAAGCCGCGCTTCCATTTTCTGCTGGAAGGCCTGCGCCGCTTCCGGAGAAGCGCCGCTCTTGCCCGCGCCCGGCGTGCGAAGTTTCCTCTGATGGGCTACTTTGTGGTCGGGATCAAGCATGTAGTGCGCGCCGGCGACCGGGTCGGCGATGGTGATCATCGTGCGTGTCTTGCCTGAGGCTTGCAGCGGGCCGAAGCCGGAGAAGGTTACCTCGTGGCGCGAGCGACCCTGCGAATCTCGATACAAGCTGCTGGTCGTGGTGCGATGAATCGCGGTGCCATCCTGCAACAGCTGGGAAGTCTCGGTGGCAGCCGTCGCAGAGAATGGAGCGCCCTTGACGATCTTGTTGCCGTGGAACCCTTCGAAGCCCATCAACTCGATGCGATCGGCAAACGGACCACCGGGGCCACCTGGCCCTCCGGGTCCGTCGCCGTGCATCATGGCGTCAGGCGGTGGCGGCGGGGGATCATCCTGCGCGCGTAGATTTGCGGCGCTCACAAGCAGCGCAGCACTCAGAAAGCAACTGGCCCAGGTCACACGATTCATCGTCTGTTTCTCCTCTTCTCTCCCGAGCGATCTGGCATTTGCGACCGTAAGAACGATCGAATTCGCTATTGCGGCAAGCGGACAGCTTGCGGCTGCCCGTCCTGGCCAACAAACAAATCCACTTGAATCCACTCGCCGGCGCGCGTTTCATTCACCGGCAGACCAAGAGCCCCAAGAGCACCGCGTTGCATACGCACGCGCACGACAGCGGCGTCTCCGGTTTCCTGGGCCATGCTTCCCGGCAGCAGGGTGAAGTCCTCCGCATCGTTTTCGGCGACCAGAGTGGTGTCGCCGATCGCATCGTTGGCGCTATTTTCATCGGCTGTGCCGGCGTTTGTTCCGGGGGCCGTTGTGACGGCCGGCGTCACGCCACTCTTGGCGGCCGAAGCAATCGAGGTCTCACCCGGTCCGCCGGTTCTCATGACATGCCAGTTCCACCAACTGACCGCGCCGACCAGAAGCGCCGCACCAGCCAGCACCCATGCGGTTACAACGGCCGCAGCTCGTACTTTCAAAGTGCGATGACGAGTGTGGAACTCCTGCCGCAGGCGCATTTCCACACGCAGAGGCACTCTCGATTCCTGGGTGGCCTCGCGCAACGTCTGGAGTTCGCCTTGCGCTTCCAGCCAGGACTCCTGAAGGGCCGCGCAACGCGGACATGTACTCACGTGTTCCCTTGCCGAGCGGCGATCGATGCTTACAGCACCGTTCGTAGCGCTTTCGCGCTCCAAGCCGAGGCCGATAAGCTCAAATTCTTCGCAATTCATCGAAAGATTCCTCTTCTCCTGCTGCCTGACGCCCAATACTTCCAGTCCGAACCCGCATTCCTGAGCGCCAACGATGCCAAACGCAAAAAATCCAACTGGCGCTAGCGCACTGCGCTGAAACGACGAGGCGTTTCGCGCAACATCTCGAGCTTAGCCAGTAGCAGCGCTCGCCCGCGATGCAACCGCGAACGAATGGTGCCGATGGGACAGCCAATTAGCTGGGCGGCCTCTTCATAGCTCAGCTCTTCCAATTCGCACAGCACCACGGTCTCGCGAAACTCGGGCGGCAGATCGAGCACCGCCGCTCGCACCAGCTCGGCACGCTCCTGCCGCTCTACCCAATGCATCGGCGTGGACGACGTGACCGCCTCGGGCCGAGCGCGTCCGCCGGTCTCCCCCTGTTCCTCCAACGAAACTTCCCGGGGTAGACGTTCGAGATGCTTCATCACGCGATTGCGGGCGATACCGTACAGGTACGCCGCCAGCGGACCGCGCTCCGGGTCGTACTTTTTCGGATCGCGCATGAGGGTCATAAAGACGTCCTGCACGATTTCCTCGGAGGCCCAGGCATGCCCCGTCATGCGTAAGGCGAAGCGGTAGATGGCCGCCTGATGCCGCCGATAAACGAGCGTGAACGCATCTTCGTCGCCCTTAGCAGCACGCCACAACAGCACGTCGTCCCTGGGGTCCTCTTGAATCCGCGTCTCTCCTGGTGCGACGTAGTTGCCGGGCAGATAGGGCCACGCTGCTCTCTCTTTCATTTCCAATGATCCGAAAAAAAAGTTCCCGACCTGGTTAGAACTCCATGTTTTGAAGCACTTAGGTGTACTTCGGGTTGGACGTGGGGCTGAGAACCCAGGTGTCAGCGCGGGTAAGGCACCCGATCCGGTGATTATTTAGCTTCCTGAGCGGGGCGGAAGAGCTTGGCGGCGATGCTGGTGACCAGACGCCGGGGAACCAGGCGCTGGACTTGGGCGCCAAGGTAGTTGCGGGTACCGGAAATAACGTAGCTTTTGCCAGCGGCCAGTGCGCGCAAGCCGACGCGAGCCACTTTGTCAGCCGTCTCCTGTTGACGATTCGCGGCGGGGGCTCGCGACTGATTGGCGACGTCACGGAACTCGGACTCCGTGGAACCCGGGCACAGCGCGCAAACGCGAACGCCGTAGGGTTTGACCTCTTCCGCCAATCCTTCCGCGAAGAGGAGATCAAAGCCCTTGGTAGCAGCGTAGGTGGAGATGTAGGGGACGGCCTGAAAGGACGCAGTAGAGGCGACGATCAGGATGTACCCATCGCGACGCTGGATCATGGCGGGAAGAAAAAGATGAGTGAGATGAATGACGGCAGTGCAATTGACCTGAACCATGTCGAGCAGGCGGCGCTGGTCGACGGAGGCGAACGGGCCGTAAGCACCGAAGCCGGCATTGTTGATCAGGAGATCGATCTGCAGGGCCTGCCGGCGGGTGAAATCGAAGATTTGTTCGGGCGCGCCGGGTTGGGCGAGGTCAGCGGCGAAAATTTCAGCACGGATTTGGTGCGTGGCGGAGAGAGTTCGCGCGAGGTCTTGCAGCCGATCCGTGCGGCGGGCCGTCAAGATGAGGTTCGCGCCGCCGGCAGCGAGTTCTGCGGCAAGCGCTTTGCCGATGCCGGCGCTAGCTCCTGTAACCAGCGCCCATTTTCCAGCCCACGTGGACATGCGGTGAGACTCCTTGGCGAAGGTGCAGGGTATCACGGCAGGAACGGCAATTTTTTAGGCGGTGACGGGAAAGGGAGAACAGCGTCGGCGGAGCCAAGCCATATCGGTTGTGGAGACAAGACGCGACGACCTAGGGCATGGGGCACAGCATGCCGCGCCCCTACGCGGAGGCACGCTAATGAGCGGCGGATTTGTTGTCGTCGGCTCGGAGAGCGCGGAAGACAGAGTCGACGACGCGATCACAGCGGTCCCCCATGAAGGGGAACGCTTCTTTGGCCTTGGCGCCGACACGAGCGAAGAACCAGGCACGAACCAGCGCGCGAGCGCGGTGAAGACGAACCTTGACGTTTTGCTCAGTGAGTTCGAGGGCCTCGGCGGTTTCCGCAGTGCTGAGTTCTTCGACATCGCGCAGTATCAATACGCTGCGGAATTGCTCCGGGAGACTCAGAACCGCGTCTTCCAGCAGATGCCCCAACTCCGCGGTGGATGTGCTTTGCTCGGGGTCCAGCGAAGACTCCACGACGTTGACGGGGGAGCCGCCGTCTTCGATGAGATCCAGCTGGTCGAGACGGCTGCGGCGCCGCACGCGAGCCAAGGATTCATGAACGGCGATGCGGGTAAGCCAGGTGGAAAACGGCGAGAGCCGTGAGAACTGGTTCAGGTGCTGGTAAGCACGGACGTAAGCATCCTGCATGATGTCCTCGGCTTCGGCATCGTCTCGCACGATGGCGCGAGCCACGCGATAAAGGCGCTGGTTGTATCGTCGCATGATGATTTCGTAAAGAGCGGTTTCCCCCGCCAGAACGCGGTCCACTACTTCTTCGTCAGTCCAGCTTTCCGCAGAAGCGCGCGCGATGACTTCGCTGATTGGCATGCCCTTATAACTATAGAGCGAGCACGTCGGGAAAGGTTACAGCGCGTCGTTCGGATTATTTTGAGGGTGCCGGCATCCGGGATGTAACCCCTCGGCGACTCGGCGCTCTTTTCCTTAGGAGGCGACATGAAGGAATTCGACAGCCGATTAGAGACCAGCTGGTGGGCGCTGCGGATTGGGCTGGGATTAGGGCCGATTATCGCGGGCGCGGACAAATTCTTCAACATGCTGACGGATTGGAGCATGTATCTAAGTCCCCTGGTGACGCGGGTAATTCCCGTGAACGCGGCGACATTCATGCACGTTGTCGGCGTGGTGGAAGTCATCGCGGGCATCGTGGTGTTGGGCCGCTACACCCGGATTGGCGCCTGGGTGGTAATGGCCTGGCTGCTGAGCATCGCGATCAACCTGCTGACGATGGGCATGTTTTATGACCTGGCAGTGCGAGATGTCGAGATCGCGATCGGCGCGTTTGCGCTGGCGGAACTTAGCGCGGTGCGTGAGGGACGAACCGCCGGTGCGCAGCTTGGGAAGGCTGTTGGCAGTTCGCAATACGCAGTGAATCGATCGGTAGAACGCGGCAACAAACTCACAGGAGGAATCTAATGGGGAAACTCGCATATTTGGCGGTGTTGGGAATGCTGGCGCTTCCAGCAGTGGCGGCGGGAGAAACGTACAAGGGTGTGCCGCTGGTGGACGTGAATTGCTCGAAGAAGGTCGCGGCGGACCCGGACTCGCACACCCGACCCTGCGCGCTGAAGTGCGAGGCCAGCGGATTCGGCGTGATCACCAGCGACAAGCAGTTCCTAAAATTTGACGCCGACGGTAACAAAGCGATCGTCGCGGCGCTGAAAGCGTCAGATAAGAAGGATCATTTGCGCGTGGATGTAACCGGCGACGTCAAGGGCGACACCTTGCAGGTGAAGTCCGTCAAATTGGTGTAGAAGTCAGGGAAGACAACCCAGCGCGCCGGAGAAAGCGAGTCTCCGGTGCGCTTTGGTTTTGGCTTTTAAGCGTCAGCGGATTTGGTGATGGAGAGGCCGGCGTCTTCGGCGGCGATCTGCGCGATCACGGACCAGTCGCTGTTCTGATGGCCACGACCGATCGCCGTAAGGAAGCGGTCGCGAATTACGCTGGCGATCGGCAGTGGGACGCTCTTGGCCTCGGCGGCTTGCAGCACCAGGCGAATATCCTTCAGTCCAAGTGAGACCACGAAACCCGCAGGCTCGAATTTTCCTTCGAGGATCAGACCGCCGTAGGTCTTGTAAACCGGAGCATTGAACAACGTGCTGGTGAGGAAATCGAGCAGCGCGGCAGGGTCGACACCAGATTTGCGCGCGAAGGCGATGGCCTCGCTGAGCGACTCGAGAACGGTGGCGATCATGAAATTGCCGGTGAGCTTCACCACGTTGGCCAAGTGCGGCTCGTCGCCGATAATGAATGTCCCTTGTCCGAGGACGGAGAACAAAGGTTGACATTCTGCGATCGCATTTACATTTCCCGCAACCGCGATGAAGAGTTTGGCTGCTTCTGCTGCTTCGGGCCTTCCGAATACAGGCGCAGCCACATAGCGCTGGGCTTGCTTGAAATGTGCCGCATTCATCCGCTTTGAAAGCGCTACGCTGATGGTGCTGCAGGAAATGTGAATGGCATTCTTCGGTAGCGCTCCGACGATGCCCGTTTCGCCAAGCACCACCGATTCCACTGCCGCATCATCCGCCAGCATGGTGATTGCGACGTTCACACCGGCCACGGCTTCGGCGGGAGAGGCAGCTGATCTGATCTCTTTCAGCTCCTCGGTTTTCGCACGCGTCCGATTCCATACGGTAACTTCATGCCCCGCTTTAACAAGGTTGCGGGCCATCGGTAGTCCCATGTTTCCTATTCCCAGGAATGCAATCTTCATTCGACATAGGATGTGAATGCCAAACCGGGGATGCACATTCCCGCGAGTAACCCGAATTCCATACACATTCCGACTCCGCCGACGAGCAAGCCACGATGAAAGCATTTAGCATTTGTATTCATGTAATTTCACTGTCGAGGGTACCCTGGTGGGGACGACACCTGATCCTAACGCGGTCGCTAGATTTCGGACGATACTGGCGAAGATGTTTCCATTGGAATTCTTTGTGGTTGGCGATCAGGAATTGTGTTGGCGCTTCTTCCGGCCAGCTCCGAATTCCTACAGGCACTTGAGACAAACGATAGAGAGCTTCAGCTCTAATGTTTTCTGGTCGATGTCTTCTGGCGTCGACGGAGGGGTTTGTCTTCGTCCGACGGCGATACGCGAAACGCTCGTTGTCCCTAGCCAGAACCCATCGACCTCACGACTGCGATCCCCGTCCGAAATCCAGCTGCGGGAGGCGTCTCAGGATTGGTCGACATTGTTGCATCTCAGTGAGTATTTAGAATCCGAGCTAAGACTAACCGCTTCGTTACCGAAAACCCTTAGTCCTGACTTGTGGAACCCAGAAGTTCACAAAGATTTGACCGAGTATGCAGACTTCCTGGATTCAGGGTTCCAAGAGATTTGGCTAGCAGAGAATCCGACGACTCTTAACTTTAGGTGGCCGTCCACGAATTCATTGCTTCTAAGCTTTGGCCTCACGTCCCGAGAGTGGGAGTCCATTGTCAGTGGTGATCGTGGGATTAATGATCCCTCCATTGACGGGCGGCAACGGGATTTTCCCCTTCTCTCGAGGCTGCCGAACATTACAGCGCCAATCAAGTATCAGCCCGACGAAGTTTCGGAGTTGCGGGAAGAATGTTTGAAAGCGGCAAGCTTGGCCAGAGATCAGATCACTGTCAAAGGACTCGACAAGCTGGTGATCAGTTCAGGCTGGGCAAAAAAAATTGGATACGGGCTAGTGTTGGTTGAAAATGAAGAAGGCGACTAGGCCCGTTCTCATCTCGTACAGTTGAGGATGGACGATTCGAACTGAAGCCTTTAGTTGAGATCCTTCTCTCTCGTTCGCCTGAAATGCAGAATAGCCATCACCCAGTCGATACGCTTTAATCGGGCCCGTGAGCATCGGCATAGAAGCGGAGTGCTACTGAAGGTCGTGCTTATCGGGGTTGTAGTAGAAGTGGAAACGCA
>Ga0134124_10001924_pt1 | contig 16670 bp, 21 predicted proteins | sample KB304_FD_96880 | JGI IMG/M metagenome (GOLD analysis project Ga0134124, IMG submission 96880) | Terrestrial soil microbial communities without Nitrogen fertilizer from Kellogg Biological Station, Michigan, USA - KB3-0-4 | ecosystem: Environmental > Terrestrial > Soil > Unclassified ...
ATCTGCAGCAGCGCAACATCATCTCCCAGGTAACCCATGAACTGAAATCTCCGCTCGCTTCGATCCAGCTCCACCTGGAAACGATCCGCCTGCGCCGGCCATCCGAAGAGCGTCTCGATTCTTTCATCACCACCATGCTGGCCGACACCGACCGGCTTCATTATCTGATCAACAATCTGCTGATGGCCGCCCGCCTGGAGCAGCGCCGTAAGCAATCCGAGCGGCGGCTGACCGACCTGACGCAGCTGGTGAGCGAACATGTCGAACGCGAGCGGGTCACCCTGCCGCTGGGAGGGAGCATTTCATTCGACTCAACACCCTCACTGAGCGCGCTGGTCGATCCCGAAGAGATGAGCATGGTGCTGCGCAACCTGCTTGAAAACGCGGTGCTTTATTCGCCCCAAAGTCCTGACATATCGGTGAAACTGGTCAAGACCGGGGCGTGGCTGCACCTCTCGGTACAGGATCAGGGCCGGGGACTTGACAGGAAAGAGCTGAAAAAGGTGTTCGACCGCTTCTATCGCGTTCAGCCCCCGGGCAACACCGTCCGCGGCACCGGGCTGGGTCTCTATATCGTTGAGTCCGTAATCGAGGGGTATGGCGGCACGGTCGGCGTTTCAAGCGACGGTCCGGGCAAAGGATGCACGTTTACGGTAAAACTTCCCGCGGCATGAGGTGACCTGAAATGACTGACGACAAACCACATATCTTGCTGGTTGAAGACGAAATTCATCTGGCGCGCGGCATCTGCTTCAATCTGGAAGAAGAGGGGCTCCGGGTAAGCCATTTCGAAAACGCTGAGCGCGCTCTGGCAACACTCGAGATCGAGCATTTCGATCTGGTTATCCTGGATGTCATGCTCCCCGGCATGGATGGTTTTATGGCATGCCGGGCCATCAGGGTTCTTGATCCTCGTGTCCCGATACTGATGCTGACCGCGCGTTCCGAAGACGCCGACCGGGTAGAGGGGCTGGAAAACGGCGCGGATGATTATCTCACCAAACCGTTCAATCTGGTGGAATTTCTGCTGCGGGTCAAGGGGATGCTGCGGCGTTCTTCGTGGTACCGGCCGGAACCGGTTGAGGAGGGGTATCGCTTTGGCGACAATGAAGTTTTCCTTCTTTCGTATCGCGCCAGGACAGCCCAGGGGGAGATTGACCTGACCGAGATGGAAGTAAGGGTGCTGTCACTGTTTTTCCAGAAAGAGGGGCAGGCAATTCATCGGAGCGATCTGCTGCAGTCCGTCTGGGGCTACAGCAGCGACACCGAAACCCGGACGCTGGACAATTTTATCGTCCGGCTCCGCAAATACTTCGAGCCGGATCCCTCCCATCCGAAACATTTCCAGACGGTGCGCGCGGTCGGATACAGGTTCAGCCGCGAGGGTGGATAAGCAGGGACTAGTGGTGAAAGCGTCCCTTATGCTGTTTGTGGGCTGGCGAAGGGGCCTTGTGGCAGTCAAAACAGGCCATTTCTTCCACCTTTTTCTCTTCCAGAGGTGACTGCTGTCCCCCCAGGTTAGGCTGGTTGTATTCGGGGGTCTGGAAGGGGAGGCGTCCGCGTTCATCGGCTATATTGGCCGGTTTGTAGGTCACCTGCCAGTTGGCGCTGATCGCTACGGTATGGCACTGGTCGCACCCGCCCGGAGGGGGAATGCTTTTCCAGGCGGTAAACATGGCACAGCCGCTGATCGTTACGACACAGGCGGAAAGAAGTAGAAGGGGATATCTCATGGATGCTCCTTAGTAAGTTAGAAAGAATTTCTGGGGTTTTGCAGAAATTATTTCGTTAACGCACTTATCCTGCTTGTCAGGGTGAAAATCATGACAGTGCCTCGAATGATAGCACAGAATCGGCGAAAAGACAGCCTCAAGCAGAATCTCCCCCCAACCGCAGGATGCGCCGGGCATTGTCCGATGTGACTCGGGCAACATCTTCCGGAGAGATCTTCCTTATCTCCGCTACCCGCAGCGCTGTTTCCGTTATCCAGGCCGGGCGGTTGAAAGCTCCGCGGTACCGCTGTGGCGTCATATCGGGGGCGTCAGTTTCCAGCACCAGGTGTTCCAGCGGCAGCTCACGTGCCAGGCGCAGCGGTTTGACGGCATTATTCCAGGTAACGGTCCCGGAAATGGAGATGGCGAAGCCGAGCCTGATGAACTCCCGTGCCATCTCGACAGAGCCGGAGAAGGCGTGCATGATCCCGCCCACCCGGTCGGCACGCTCTTCGCGCAGAATCGTCTCAACCCGTTGAAACGTCCGCCGGCAATGAACCAGCACCGGTAATCCACATGCGACCGCTACCCGGAGCTGTTCGCGAAAGGCCCGCTCCTGCAGCTCCAGAAGCGCCGTATAGGCCGGATCGAGGCCGGTTTCACCGATGGCAACCCCCCGTGCGGAGAGTTCCAGCAACCGGCCAAGAGCCTGATCATTCACGCATCCCGCATGCATCGGATGAATGCCGTAGGCCGGCAAAATCCCCGGATTTTCCGCGGCAACCTCCGAGATTCCGGGCCACCCGTCGGGATGCACCCCCGGGACGACAAAGCCGGTTACCCCTGCGGCACCGGCTTCCTGGAGGATCTGTGGCAACCCTGCCCTCAGAGGCTCCAGGTCGAGATGGCAATGACTGTCAATCAGGCCAAAACTCACAAAAACCACCCGAACAGACTGACCACCCGCTCCATGATCCGGATCAAAAAGCCCCGCCGCTCATGAACATCCAGTTCTACCTGGCGGGATCCGTCGATCTCCTCCAGCAGCAGCGCCCGGATCTGTCCGCCGAACTTCACGTTGTCCACCATGCAGTTGATCTCGAAGTTGCGATGGAAGCTGCGCTGATCGAGGTTGGCAGAGCCGATGACCGTCCGCTCCGCATCGATCAACATGACCTTGGCGTGCAGAATTTCCCGATCCAGCTCGTATATCTCGACCCCCCCCTTTAAAAGAGTAGCGTATGAACTTCTGCCGAGCAAAAGCACCAGTCGCACGTCACTGCGGGCCGGCAGCAGCAGCCGCACACGGACACCCCGGCGGACCGCACGCAGCAGGGAGCGGATGATGCGCGGACCCGGCACGAAATAAGGCGTAGCGATAAGGATCTCTTCGGCAGCTGAAGCGATATTGACCTGAAACGCCTCACGGATATAGAAGCGCCGCTGACGGGGACCACCGCTGATGATATTTACGGCGGCATCCCCGCTGTCCCTGCCGTTCCGGCGCGGTAATTCCGTCGCTGCCCGCACGGCGGTTTCATGTCCGTCACCGTTCCAAGTTTCGTGGAATATCGCCTCCAGCTCGCTGATCGCCTCACCCCGGATACTGAAGCCCAGATCCCGGAAACTCTGTTTGCCGGTCACAAAGCCGGCATACTCGTCGCCGATATTTAAGCCTCCCAGAAAGGCCAGCGTACCATCGACAATAGTCATCTTGCGATGATCCCGTTTATCGAACCCATAGAATGCGCGCTTGAAGGAGGGTACATTGAACGCGTACAGCTTGACCCCCTGTTTGGCAAGATTTCTGAAATAGGAAGTGGGCGTGTCAAGACAGCCGATATAATCGTAGATCAGCTTGACCGTAACTCCGCGCTGGACCGCATCCGCCAGCTCATTCGCAAGTTCGGAGCCGACCTGATCGTTGTGTATCAGGTAGTATTCAAGCAGGATGGTATGTTCGGCATAATGGATGGCTTCAAAAAGCGCCTCAAAAAACTGTCTCCCCCCTGGAAAGAGTTCGACACGGTTGTGGCGGTGGGTGACCGGCAGCTCCAGGGGGCGCAGCCGTTTCAGCAGGCGAATAAACCTTGGAAACCGTTTTTTATGCGTAAAATGATTGCTTCGCATCTTTCTTAATTAACACTAAGTGACCGGAATCGTCAAACGCCCGACCGACACGATCTCCGCCGTCATGACGTCACCGGCCCTCACCTGGCCGACCCCCGCCGGCGTGCCGGTCAGGATGACGTCGCCCGGATCGAGGGTGAATATCGCCGAAATATGGGCGATGATCTGCGGGATGCGGTTGATCATGTCGGAGGAGGTGCCGTTCTGGCGCCCCTCGCCGTTGACCGCCAGCTTCAGGTTCAGGGCGTGCGGGTCGGCCACCGCGGCGGCCGGGACGAAGTCGGACAGCGGGCAGGAGGTATCGAACCCCTTGGCGATCTCCCACGGCAGCCCCTTGGCCTTGAGACTGTTCTGCACGTCGCGCAACGTCATGTCGATGCCGACGCCGTAGCCGGCGACGCACTCCAGCGCCCTCTCCGCCGTCACCTTGCTCGCCTGCCTGCCGATCAGGACCGCCAGTTCAACCTCGTAATGGCATTCCTGCGAGTAGGAGGGTATCCGCACCGCCTCATCGTCGCCGATGACCGACGAGGCCGGTTTCATGAACAGCACCGGCGCAGCAGGGGTTTCGTTGCCCAGCTCCTTGGCATGCTCGGCATAGTTGCGCGCCAGGCAGACGATCTTGCCAATCTGGAATTCCTGGTTGGTAGCGGGGATTTTTGCGGTTTTCATGAGGTAGTCCTTTTTGTGAATTTTTGCCTCAGGTTAGCAATAAAAAGGAGCGATGTCTATGTACGTTGTTGTTTGTTTCCTTGTTACTGAACGGTACGTTATTTCGGACAGTTCACACGGCTTTTATGACGGTGAGACCGGGAATGACATCAAAATGCCGATCCACTGTCAATAATAAATTCTTATGTTCGAGGGCCAGCGTCGCGATAATGATATCGGACAGCGGCAAGGTATGTCCTTTTTTACGAAGTTGTGACGACAATTGTCCTGCCTTGATCCAAAGGGCAGCTGTCATTTCCAGCTGCGGTACAGCCTGAAAAGCTCTTAGTACCAGCGTTTCCTCTCGGGTATTTTTAATCCCCTGAAGTAGCTCAAACAGCACGACCCCGCAGGTAACAACCTCACCCTGCACAAGTGCGGTTTCCACGTTCTCGGCCATCCGGGACGGCATTCCTCTGAAAAATTCGATCCAGGCACAGGTATCAGGCAGGATTTTATTCGCCATGATAGCGTTCCCTCTCTTCAGCCGCTTTCAACTCGAGACCCTCTTCAAGCTCCCAGTCGTACTCGATCTGCACCTTACCGCGCAGATCGAGCAGGGCCTGCATCCTTTGGCGACGCACATAATCCTCCATCACCGTTATAATGGCCTTGGTTTTGGATTTTTGTCCGGAAAGCTGCTGCACTTCAGTGATGAGGTCATCTGGTATGTTCAATGTCGCACGCATATAACGCACCTCCATGATATGCTATTACTATATGCATTTTGAGGTGAACGGTCAAGGTGATCTTGTTGGAAACAAAAACTAAAAAAACCGCCCGGTCAGACTAACGCTGAACCGGGCGGCTTTATTATTTCAGCATCAATGTGCATCCCTCACCATCACAACAGACTCTCCCCTGTCATTTCCGGCGGCTGGGCAATACCCAGCACCTTCAGCATGGTCGGCGCCACATCCGCAAGACGGCCACCTTCCCGCAGTTTCACATCTCTGCGGCTGTCGTCCACCAGCACCAGCCAGACCGGGTTGGTGGTATGGGCGGTGAACGGCTCGCCGTTTTCATCCGTCAACTGCTCGGCGTTGCCGTGATCGGCGGTGATCAGCGCCGCCCCCCCCTTTTCCCGAACCTTGGCGATAATCCGCCCCACGCAAGCATCCACCGCCTCGACCGCCTTGATCGCCGCCGCCTCGATGCCGGTGTGGCCGACCATGTCGCAGTTGGCGAAGTTGAGGATGATCACGTCGTAGGCGTCGCTGTCGAGCCGTGCCAGCAGCTCGTCGGTCACTTTGTACGCGCTCATCTCCGGCTTCTGGTCGTAGGTTGCGACCTCTTTCGGCGACGGGATCAGGGCGCGCTCCTCTCCGGGGAAGGGGGTCTCCACCCCGCCGTTGAAGAAGAAGGTGACGTGGGCATATTTCTCGGTTTCGGCGATGCGCAGCTGTTTTAAGCCCGCATTGGCCAACACACCGCCGAGGATGTTGGTAAGCTCCGTCGAACCGAACGCGATCGGCAGGCCGAAGGTTGCGTCGTATTCGGTCAGGCAGACATACCCCGCCAGCTTCGGCCGGCAGCGCCGCTCGAAGCCGGTGAAATCGTCCAGGGCAATGGCCCGGGTGATTTCGCGGGCCCGGTCGGAGCGAAAGTTGAAGAAGATGAAGCCGTCGCCGTCATTCAGCGTGGCGTTTGCCGCGACAACGACCGGCACGACGAATTCGTCATGAACCCCTGCCGCATAGCTCTGTGTGATCGCCTCTTTCGCGGAAGCTCGCTTCTCACCTTCGCCGCAGACGATGGCGTTGTAGGCCTTCTCGACCCTGTCCCAGCGATTGTCGCGGTCCATGGCGTAGTAGCGCCCCATCACCGTCGCGATTTTGCCGACGCCGATCCGGGCGATCTCCGCCTCCAGCTGCGCCAGGTAGTCGGCGCCGCTCTGGGGGGGGGTATCGCGGCCGTCCAGCAGGCAGTGAACGAAGACCTCGGTCAAGCCCTCCCTCCTGGCCAGTTCTAGCAGGGCATAGAGGTGGGTATTGTGTGAATGTACCCCGCCGTCCGAGAGGAGCCCGGAGAGGTGCAGCCTCCCTCCGGACGCCTTGACCCCGGCGATGCAATCGAGAAGGACCGGATTGGTGAAGAAGTCGCCATCCAGAATGGCCTTGGTGATCCGGGTCAACTCCTGGTAGACGACCCGGCCGGCCCCCAGATTCAGGTGCCCGACCTCGGAGTTCCCCATCTGCCCCTCCGGCAGGCCGACCGCCATCCCGGAGGTGCTGATCTCGGCATGGGGGTAGTCGCTCAGGAGTTTCGTCAGGTTGGGGGTTTTCGCCAGGGCAACGGCGTTGTGGGCGGGGTTGCGGTTGATCCCCCAGCCGTCGAGGATCATCAGAAGGAGTGGTTTTTTCATCGGTTCGCCTTTCGGATCAATGATGATAAGGTTCTTTATTCAGAATCGTAAACGCCCGGTAGATCTGCTCCAGCAGGAAGGCCCGCACCATCTGGTGGGTGAAGGTCATCTTCGACAGCGACAGCAGCCTGCCGCGGCGGCGGAATTCCTCCGAGAAACCGTAGGCGCCGCCGATCGCAAAGACCAGTTCGCCGACTCCGCTGTCCATCTGCTTGCCGACAAGGGCCGCGAGGCCCGGGGAGTCCAGCTGTTCACCCCGTTCATCCAGCAGGATCAGGGTTGCACCGGGCGGAATCTGCTTCTCCAGCCTCTCGCACTCCCGGCGCCGCATCTCCTCTGCTTCAGCTCCCTTCTCGTCGCGGATATCGACCAGCTCCAGCGGGGCATAACGCCGGATACGACCGGCATATTCGTCAATCGCATCCTTGATCCACGGGTCACGGCTCTTTCCGACCCACAGCACCTTTAATTTCAAAAATCCGATTCCTTGCGGGCCGCCTTGATCTCCGCCGGCAGTTCAAGTTCGGGCGCCATGCCCCAGAGGCCGTCCAGGTCGTAATAGCGGCGGATCTGGTCGTGGAAGATGTGCACCAGCACATCACCGTAATCCATTACGATCCATTTGCCGTCCTTGGCCCCCTCGATGTCGTTGACCTTGCCGAATTTCTTCAGGCCGGTGCGGATGTTGTCGGCAATGGCCTGATTCTGTTTGTCGGAAGAGCCGGAGATGAGCACCATGTAGTCGGCAATCGACGAAACCCGTGAAATATCGCGCACACAGATATCATAGGCCTTTTTGTCATATGCCAGCTCGGCGCATTTAAGTGCGCGCTCGACAGCGGTCAGGGTTGTTTTTTCGGCGGTTTTTGTTTTTTTTACGGGCATTGGTGATAGATCCTTTGCTGCGAGATATATGCTGCTACGTCTGGTGGTACATGCCGGGTGATGTCGGCTCCGGTGGCGGCAAGCCGGCGGATTTCAGTCGATGAAAGATCCAGCGGCGAGCCGGCGATGAAAAATATGGAAGTGCCGGACTCGTGCATCAGGCGGCCTGTTTCCCGGTCGGGGGTGAACGCCCCCCTGACTACGGCCGGCAGGGAGGCAAGCGGATTGACAATCGGACAGCCGGGGCGCTCGACGACGATCAGATTGCACGCGCGGAATATCTCGCCATAGCGATGCCAGGAGCCGATCTCCAGAAACGAATCACCGCCGATGATAAAAAACAGCTCATCATCGGGAAAACGCTTCCGCAAGGTCGTGATCGTGTCGATGGAATACGACTTGCCGCCCCGCTCCGCCTCTACGGCCGACATCTCGAAATCAGGCCTGCCTGCGATGGCCATTCTGACCATGTGCGAACGGGCTTCGAATGAAACGTCGCCCGCCAGGGGTTTGTGCGGTGGGTCGGCCGCCGGAATAAAGATAATCCTGCCGAGCCCGCAGGCCTCCTGCGCCTCTCCGGCAATGCGCAGATGGGCGTTGTGAATCGGGTTGAAGCTGCCGCCCAGCAGGCCGATTCTCATCTACAGAATCTCCGGCTTGAGCAGCGTGCCCCTGATCGGCACGGTATAGACGCCCGGCGAGGTCATAAACTTGGCCAGCAGCATGAAAACCAGCTTCTGTTTTTCAAGAAATTCCGGTTGGGGCATGATCGCCAGACTCATGTTGAGAGGACTCACGGCGGCGCTGGCTCCCGAGGGGAGGTCGCCCGAAAGCCGCATGTAGATGCCGTCCCCTTCAAGCGTAAAGCTCTCCAGGCGGGCTTTGCCGTCAGTGACCCGGACCATCCCCTGCGCTTTCAGGTTGGCGACATCGGGGAGCGGAAAGGCTCCCAGCCTGACACCCGAAAATTCAAGCTGTTTGACCTCAAGCTTCAGGTCGCCGCTCACCCCCTTCGCACCGCGCTGCAAGGTGCCCCTGCTCCAGAAGTTGCCGGCCGCCCTGGCGCCGAGAACGCTCTTGAAAAAGGGTATGTCGGCCAGAGATACGCCGTCCGCCTCAAGATCAAGGGCGGTTTTGCCATTCAGGGCATACCTGATATCCAGCCGCCCCTTTCCTATCGTTGCCGCGCCGGAAACAACCGCCCGCCCGGTAAAGAGCGGCAGCAGCAGCACCCTGACCTGGAGGCGCTCGCAGTTCAGGAGCGGGCCCTGTTCCGATGACAGCCGGGCATTGTCCCATGCCAGACCCGGGAGCAGGGTCTTGTGGACCGCCGGAGCAAGGGTCAGACCCTGCCGTGACAGAACCTGGGCAAGAGCGGCATCGATCCTCGCCGTCGGAAAAAGCAGGTACGTGAACAGCAGAAACAGGACCAGAACCGCGGCCAGAAAGGCGGCTCCCCGTGCCATCCGTGCCGCTCTCATCTCTTTGCCTGGCCGGGTGCCGGCTTAAGCAGCGCCAGAATCAGTGCCAGATCGCAGCGGGACGGATCGTCAAACCGGACCCGCACATTGTATTTTTTAATAATCAGAGGGCGGCTCCCTTTTTCGAGCCTGTACAGCAGATTAACCGTTTCGTTGAGCGTTAAACCTTCGATGCGGATATCGGCGGCATCCTCGACAAAGCCGCTCCGCTCTTCACCCTTGAGCGGCACGATTTTAACGGCTTTCCCCTTGATGCCTATATCTTCGATGATTTTCGCCGGAGAGTCATCAGGGAGGAGCGAGGCGATTCGCCCGTTCAACTGGTCGGATGAGCGGCGGGCCGACAGGTATGCCGCCTTGAGCGGCAGCAGTTCCTTCAGCACCGTTTCACGGGCGGCGCGCTTCTTTTCAAGCGCTGCCACTTTGGCGTTCAGCGCCGACCACCCGAACGCCGCCGCCAGCAGCACTATCAGGGCATAGCCGCACCTGAGACGAGTCCGGCCGTCCAGACCCTGCCACCTGTCACGAATAATCTCCAGGAGTCTCATTTCGTCCCCTCCTTGAGCGTTCCCGTCAGACTGAAGCCGACCGTGCCATCCGGACGACTCTTGACTTCACCTAGTTCGACAGTAGCCAGCAGGGGAGCAAGAGCGGCTTTGAATTCATTGGCCGCCTGAGCGGAACGGGCGTCCCCCTTGATCCGCAGGTTGCGACCCTCAAGCTCGGCCTCAAACAGGCCGTTGACAGTGTTTCCCTTGGCTTCGGCCAGCTTTTTCAGGAGGTCCAGATACCCGCCCGAGCTTTCGATACCGGCCAGTTTCCTGATCTCCCCCTTGACTTCGGAAATTTCATCGACCGCCTTGGTCCGCGTCGGGAAGATCTCGCGATAGATCGCCGCTATGGATTTGTTCAGGGATGCGGTATCTGCAGCGGCAGCGCGGTACTGGAGCCCTTTGCTGACGAACAGCAGCAAGATGACAACCGTCGCCAGTATTCCGGTCACCAGCAGCTTCCTGCGCAGCGCGGCATCTCCGGCGGTCCACGCCAGCTCTCCCTGTCTGAAATCGGGTAACGTACCGGCATGGCAGGCGCGGGCCACGGCATAGAGCCCGCCCAGCTGCTGAAAGGTTTCATCGTTTTTGAACAGATGCCCCAGCTCCGCCGGCACCTCCAAAGTTTCTGCCGGCAGAGGCAGCGTATCGGCGCCGGCAAGCCCGCCTGTCTCCGGTCCGACCAGGCAGAGTCGCTTTGGTAGCTCCGTCCCGGACAGTTCCAGCGCGGAAAGCGTAGCCGCAATGACCTGGACGGTTACCTCGGCATTAAACGCCCGGAAATAGATAAGCCGCCCCCCCCGCACAAGCGCCAGAGTACTGCCGTCGCATACGGCACAGTCGGCGGGGACTCCCGGCAGCGCGGCCACCGCGAACGGGAGTGAACTGACGACCTGAGGCTCGATGCCTCCCTCCCGGAATTGGGCGATGGCCGCACCGATAGCGCTCTTGCGGGCCCACAACGCGAGAAACTGACCCTCTCCGGCCGGAAGAACCTCCAGCGCAAGCTCTTCTACCGGCAGCGCAATGTCACCCTGCAATTGAGCCGGAAGCACCTCTCGCACCTTGCGGAGATCGCTGAACGGCAGAGCTACGGAACGCTGCGCAAACAGCGCCGGCGGGAGACAGAGCACAACGCGCGGAGAACCGGTCATTTTTTCGGCTATTCCCCGGACGGCATCGGCCAGCGACAGTTCCCCATCCAGAGTGAACGAGGCGGCCCCGATCAGTTCCGTGGCGCGCCGTGTCACCCCGAAATGGGCAACGGTCAGACGCCTTTCTTCAGCCTGCAGAATCAGATAGTCCATGGTACGCTACACCCTCACCCGCTTAATATATCCCGATTCCACATCAAGGCGCTATCTGCGTTAGCTCGTCTCCGGCTCCTCAACGTACACTGATGCACGCCTCCGTCGCCTCAATCCTCGCCGCCTTGATTTCATCCTTGATCTGAAATCGGGGTCAGTATTCCTGCCATGACAGGAATTCCGGCGCTCCACCCGATAACCGCACAACCGCCTCGACCGTCCGCCCGGAATCCCTGACTCTGGCAACGGAGGTAATCCTGAAGAGATTGCCTTTGAACGAGACCCAGCCCCCCAGACCCGTGGCGATCGTATCGAGACCCGGTACCCGGGAAAGTTCCCCCATCGATTTGAAGGGTTGTATACTCCGTTCCTGCGCGATTCGCTCTGCCATCCGATCGTCGATTCGGCTATCAAGTGCAGCCAGGATCTCCCTGGGAGCGGTATTGATGTTGATTGTCGGCAGCGGCGATGCGGCCTGATCGGAAAACGTTGTCAAATAGGGACGCAATTTGCCAAAAATTTCAGGAGTAACCCCCTTGACCAGCGACAACTCCGTAATCGTTAAAAGCCTGCCGTTACGAGCGTCATACGGCGGTTTCAGAGTACGATAAAAGGACGATTCCGCACCGCCGGACCTCTGGATATCGTTGCTGTCAATCCAGTCTGCAACTGCGGGCCAGATATCTTCCGGCAATTGCAGACGCTTCCCCAGCCGCTGCAGCGCCTCTTGGGTGTGAATTTCGTACTCGCCGTTCTGCTGCACCAGACCGTTAATGTTGATCTTGCCGCTCTCCTCGCTGACCGTTATCTCAAGCGAACCGGACTCGTCATCGATCTTGAGCGGCGTTGCCCAGCGGTCGGAAAGCGAGGTATAGTTTCGGCCGGAAAGCCCCATCTGCAGGAGCTTCGCGCCCCCGGTCGCTCCGGATTCGGCCAGTATCGACGCCTGCTGCCCGTCACGGAAACTGCGGCTGAGGGAGGTATCCACATACACCTGGTGGATCATTTCGACCACAACCGCTACCATCAGCGCCGTCACGACCAGCGTCAGGATCAGGGCGAACCCGGATTCGTTTTTCAGACGCCCGGTCATAAGCCGCTCACTCGCGGGACAGAGAGCATCGTGAACTCTACCGGCTTCCCATCCTCCTCGACCTGCACGGTCACCCGCACACTCTTGGGCCGAGTCCCGTTTATCGCGGTATTCCAGCTTTTAACCCACTTGGATCCGTCGTAGCACTCCACCAGAAATGAGCTGATCTGCTCCATCTGCGGATAGGCCGGAACTGTGGCCTCTTCGGAAAACAGATCGCGTTCCTGGCGGGTCAGGATACGCTTTTTATCTTTCTCGGCCATCTTGTAGGTGACGATGATGATTCCCGACTCGCTGCGGCTCTGCACCTCAGGCGGCGCCAGGGTAGTCAGCTCCAGGATCGATGACGGGACACCGAAATTGTCGCGATCCTCCACTACAAACCGCAGGCGCTTGTCGGAGCCGGTTCCGTAATACAGTGACGATGAAACTTCGCGGCGGATCAGATCAAGGGTGGCGCCCAGTTCCCGCCGTGATTCCATCCCGGCGGAAGCGCGGTCCCTGGCCCGTATGACGCCAAAATAGCTGCCGTAGAGAGCCGCCGAGAGGATGCCGAGCAGCACCACCGCAATCAGAACTTCCAGCAGCGTAAAGCCGCTATTTCGGGAGAAAGCGGACAAGCGCCACCTCCCTGCCGTCACTGCCGCGCTTCACCCTGACCACCAGTTTCTGCAGGCCGGGAAGATCGGCCGGCAGCAGCTCGGCTTTCCAGCTCAGTTCCGGATGGGAAGGGGCAAACGTTCCCTCCCCTTTCGCCGGCGCCTGCTCCAGCTCCGCCATTCGGTAGCGGGCCAGCAGCGTCAGGGTAGTACTGTCGCGCTCACCGGCTATGATCCCGAGATGATAATTTACCGACCCCAGCAGCGTCAGGATAACACCGGCCATGATGGCCAGCGCCACCATTACTTCGAGAAGCGTAAAGCCTCTCATGGCGGAACCTCCAGATATCCCTCGTAAACCTTGACCTTGCCGCCCGAGGGAAATGTCATCACCGTCCAGAATTGTCCCCCGGAGGAGCGAAGATGGATGGTGACAAAGTCACGCACCCCCCCCATGCCGATATCCAGCCGCATCTGACCGTCACTGATTTTACCCAGGCGGGGTATCCGCACATCGGCGACAACAACCCCCTCTTTCACCGGTGATTTCTGCAGCAGCGGGTCGGAAGGCTCCTTGCTGCTCCCATCGGCGCCGACCTCGAATATCTTTACTGATTCCGTTCCCGGCGCCAAAGCCAGGTAGTAACCGGTTCGGGAAGTTGCCGCCCGCTCCTGCACATAGCGAAGTGTCGAGGCCAGAGTCCGGGCCGATATCTTCAGATTTTCCTGATCTGACGCCGGGAGCCGCGGAAGAACCAGCATCATCACCATGCCGATAATGACCAGCACCACCACAATCTCTATCAGGGTAAAACCCGCCTCGCAACGTTTTCTCCGGCCCGAACGGATTGCAGAAGGGAGCCCCATCAGCTTAGACCATTGCAAGTATGCGTGCCAGTTCTTCACCAAAGAGCCGCTTTTGCCATTCCCTCATGCCGGGTATGGCATCAAGCTCTTCCTGTGAGGCTCCCTGGGTATCGGCTACCGCTTCCAGCAGCCAGTTGGGCGCCAGCAAACCGGGGTCGAGCCCGAGTTCGGCCCCGAAACGCTCGCGCCATGACTTAAGGTTCTTCAGCCGCTCCTTGACCCGCTCCTGCACCTCTTTTTTTGCATTGCGCGGGAAACGGGGCAGCCTGCTTTCAGGAGTTTCGATGCCACGTTCAACAGCAGACAAAATAGCGGCGCCGTGCCGCTGGAGCTGCCCGGATGTCATTCCTTTTACCAGTGACAGATCCTGCAGCGACCTGGGTCTGTTTTCCGCAACCTCGATCAGGGTATCGGCAGATAATACCTTGAACGGCGGCCGATCAAGGAGTTCCGACAGCCGATCCCGCATCTGCAGCAGTTCTTCAATGATGGCGAGAGCGTGTCCCCGCAATCTACTGGCGCCCTTGCAGTAGAGAAATAACGGGCCATCCTTTTCCGATACCCGCGCCTGGCAGACCAGCCGTCCTTCTTCTTCGAGCCACTCCAGTCTGCCTTTTTGCACAAGTTCTGCCCGGAACTGATCATACAACGGCAACAGGTCCGAGGTATCAGCCGCGGCATATGCGCACATCTCACGGCTTAAGGGGCGCTTGCTCCAATCGGCCTTCTGATATTTCTTGTCCAGCTCGATTCCGAACCGCGCCCTTAAAAGCGCTGCCAGACCAAACTCCGCAATGCCCAGAAAACGTGCGGCTATCATGGTATCGAACAGGTTCGAGACTTCGATGCCGTAATCCCGGTGCAGGGATCGGATGTCGTAATCGGCTCCATGCATGACGACCACAATTTCCGGATTTGCGAGAGGAGCAGCCAGCGGCGCCAGCGATTTCAGTGCCAGCGGATCTATCAGCCAGCTTTGCAGCCGGGTAGAAACCTGAACAAGGCAGACTTTTTCACGATAGTGATGGAGCGAATCCATCTCCAGATCGACCGCTATTTCCGTCTGTTTGGAAAGGTTGTCGGCCACTTCGGACAACCGCACCGGGGTGGTAATGATTTCGCAGGTTCCAGCCTGCCTATGGAAAGAACTCAAACCTTAAACTCCCGTATTATTGAATAGGTTGTGGTACGCTGGGCCGCCCTGAAGCCGGCTCCTTGTATCATGGTGATCATTTCCTGCTGTGACATGCGGAAACTGCAACCGGCAGCCGCAACTACATTTTCTTCAAGCATCGTGCCGCCAAGATCGTTTGCCCCGAAAAAGAGTGCCACCGAAGCCATTTTGGCGCCCTGGGTAACCCAGCTGGCCTGAATGTTGGCGATATTATCCAGTACGATCCGTGATAATGCCAGTACCTTCAGATAATCGATGCCGGTGGCGGTGGTTCCCCCAAGTTCGGTATTGCCGGGCTGGTAGGTCCAGGGAATAAACGCCGTGAACGATCCCCCCTGATCCTGAAGCTCACGCACCCGGAAGAGATGCTCGACTATATCTTCCGGCTTTTCGCTGCTGCCGAACATCATCGTGGCGGTTGTCGGCATGCCGAGCCGGGCCGCCTTCAGCATGACTTCACCCCACTGTTTCCAGCCGATTTTTTTTGGTGAAATACTGCTGCGCACCTCATCTACCAGAATCTCGGCGCCCCCGCCAGGAATCGAATCGAGTCCGGCTCTCTTCAGACGGAGCAGCGCGTCATCAAGATCAAGACCTGAATTGGCAGCTATACAGGTCACTTCCGCCGGCGACAATGAATGATTCTGCACGGTAGGAAACCGCCGCTTTATTTCCCGAAAAAGTTCTTCAAAAAAGTCGATTTTCAGGTCGGGGTTAAGTCCGCCCTGCATCAGCAACTGGGTACCCCCCTGCGCCACAAGCTCGGCGATCTTTTCATGGATCTGGTCAGGGGTCAGGATATAGGCATCAGCAGCGTCTTTGGTCCGGTAAAAGGCGCAAAAGGAGCACTTCGAGTCACATATATTGGTATAGTTCACGTTGCGGTCAACAACAAAGGTAACCACGCCGTCGGGGTGGAGCTGTTGCCTGATTTCATCGGCGCTCTTCCCGAGTGCCAGCAGATCACCGTTGATCAGAAGATCCAGAGCCGCATCTCGCTCGATTCTGTCCGCACCGCCCGTTATCATGGCCATACCCGAACTGCTTTCATGCGACGTTCACCAGTTCGGCTTCAAGCATCCCGCGAATCTCCACCGGTATCCGCCGGGCTTTAAAGGCCGGACTTATGCAGGCCAGCGTCACGAGACCCTCCACCAGCAGTTTGTCGTCATTCTGTCGCACTATTTTTTGACAGAGTGTGACAGAAGAACCGCCGACGCGGGTCGGACTTGTCAAGACGGAAAGCAGATCATCATGATGTGCGGGGGCTTTGAAATCGATTTCCAGCCTTACAACCGGAAACAGGAAACCTTTCCTGGCAAGCTCCGCAACAAGATACCCGCGACTGCGAAAAAACTCCGTTCGAGCCCGTTCCAGATATTTGATGTAATTGGCATGGTAAACTACGCCACCGGCATCGGTATCTTCATAATATATTCGGACGTCCATTGGCTAACCCGATCCCATATTTCCTGATCAACGCATGTGAGTTGATCACTCTAGTGCAGATTCCGTTCATCTGCAACTTATTCTCGGCATTTTCAGACCAAAAACAGCCGACCAGCACCAAAACGCCCAAAAATCGCCCAGAACAGCAAAACCGGTTTTGTCCTGGCCGAGGCATCTCAAGTCGACCGTTAAAGCCCCAGAAGCCGTTTTTGGCACAACACTTCCTCGGCCCGTGATTTACGGGGCTTTGCTCTGTTTTAGGAATGTCAGCACCCGTTCACCCATGTTTTGCGGCAGCGAGTAGCGATGAATCGATGTGACCGTAAAGCCGCCGGCATGGACAAGC
>Ga0134124_10001927_pt1 | contig 16652 bp, 12 predicted proteins | sample KB304_FD_96880 | JGI IMG/M metagenome (GOLD analysis project Ga0134124, IMG submission 96880) | Terrestrial soil microbial communities without Nitrogen fertilizer from Kellogg Biological Station, Michigan, USA - KB3-0-4 | ecosystem: Environmental > Terrestrial > Soil > Unclassified ...
CATTGAAAAAACAGAGTGTTTAAGTTTTTAGCGAACTTGTAAATTGCCAGTTCTGCTATATTATTTCAAAATATTAATGATGCGCTGCAAATTGCTTCAAAATGGGGAATGGCAGTCGATGCCCATAGTACAGGCTTCCGATGGCCGCCCGCCAAGGAGAAGTAAAATGTTTCTGGAACAAATAACTCGCCGTCACTGGTCAGGTTATGTCGCTGCCCTGCTTCTGGTCGGAGTTGCCGCTGGTTGCAGGATGATATTCCTTCACGATTTCGGAATCCAGATAACCTACAGGTTTTTCTACCCTGCCGTGATTGCCGCCGCACTCTTTGGCGGACTTTCTGCCGGTCTGTTCGCCTCGGGACTTGCCGTAATTGTCATCGGTTTCTGGCTTGAGCCGGCGCGGTCTTTCGCCGTCAGCGATCCTGAGGACCGGCTAGGACTGGCTTTCTTCCTGATCAGCTGCCTGGTCTTATCTGTATTGTGCTGTCTGATACGTCGCGCCCAGCAGCGCTCAGCCGAGGCAGAGGCAGAGATGAAGGTGGAGGAGGCTCAACGCAAGAGCGAGGATCTGCTCAAGTCGATAGGGCGCATGGCAAAAGTCGGTGGCTGGGAGCTGGATCTTCAGACCATGGGCATGTTATGGACCGAAGAGACCTACCGCATTCATGAGATTTACCCGGAGGTGTGCCCGGAACTTGATAAAGCCATCGAATTTTACGCCCCCGAAGCCCGGCCGATCTTGCAGGAGGCGATCAAGCAGGCCTCTGAAGAGGGGATACCCTATGATCTCGAACTCCCGTTCATCACCGCAAAAGGGAACAGGCTCTGGGTTCGGGCGATGGGAAATGCCGAACGCAAAGATGGTAAAATCATACGGCTTTACGGCTCATTTCAGGATGTCACCGAGCACAAGCGTCTGCAAGAGGCGCAGGATGCCACCATCGAGCTGCTCCGCATCTGCAACGAGGCCACGGACAGAGTGGTGTTGATACACGAACTCACCCGCATATTCCAGCAGATTACAGGGTGTGAAGCCATCGGGGTGCGGCTGCGGCAGGGAGACGACTTTCCCTACTTTGAAACCAGAGGTTTCGACGATGACTTTGTCCAGGCCGAAAACAGCCTCTGTGCCAGGGACCGGCATGGGGAACTGATCCGCGACTATTGCGGACATCCCGCCATGGACTGCATGTGCGGCAATATCATCTGCGAACGATTCGACCCATCCAGGCCCTTTTTTACAGAACGTGGCAGTTTCTGGTCCAGTTGCACCACCGAACTGCTGGCGAGCACCACGGACGCCGACCGGCAGGCAAGGACCCGCAACCGTTGCAACGGTGAGGGTTATGAGTCGGTGGCATTGATACCGTTGCGCTCGCAAGGGGAGACTTTCGGCCTGATCCAGTTCAATGACCGGCAGAAGGGCCGTTTCACCCCGGAGAAAATCACCCTGCTGGAAGACCTGGTTTCCTATGTTGCAATTGCCCTGGCCAAGCTGAGGAGCGATGAGGAACTAATATCTGCTTCCCAGCGCCTCCGGCTGGCAACATCTTCAGGGCATCTCGGGATCTGGGACTGGGATATTTTGAAGGATGTATTGGTCTGGGATGAACGGATGTTTGAAATTTACGGGGTTGACCGTGAAACGCTTCCTTGTTGCTACGAAGTCTGGGAAAAGAGCCTGCATCCCGACGATCAGGCGCTGGCGCTGGATTTGACCAGAAAGGCACTGAACGGAGAGGGGGGATATGATCTTGAATTCCGGATCATTTTGTCTTCCGGGGAGATAAAGCATATCAAGGCCAATGCCGTGGTCAACCGGGATGCCGACGGCAGGGCCATCCGGATGATCGGCATGAATCAGGACATAACCGAACGGAGGCAACTTGAAGAACAACTCTTCCACTCCCAGAAGATGGAGGCTATCGGCCAGCTGGCGGGCGGCATTGCCCACGACTTCAATAATATTCTCTCAGCAATCATCGGTTACGGTTCTCTCATGGTGATGAAGATGGGGCAGGACGATCCGCACAGGCAGTATGCCGACCAGATTCTTGCCGCAGCCGACCGTGCAGCCGATCTTACCAGGAGCCTGCTTGCCTTCAGCAGAAAGCAGCTCATCAATCCCCAGCCGGTTGACCTGAATCAGATCGTCAGGAGAACAGACAGGTTTTTGCACCGGATTATCGGCGAGGATATCGATCTTAAAATCCCACTCTCTAAGGAAGTTCTTACAGTCAATGCGGACAGCGGGCAGATCGAACAGGTACTGATGAATCTGGCGGCCAATTCACGCGATGCCATGCCGAGCGGCGGAACACTGTCGATAATGACCGAAGTCGCGGATCTAGATGCTGATTTTATACGTACTCACGGCTATGGAGGGCCGGGAAGGTATGCCCGGTTGTCAATATCCGACTCCGGCGCAGGGATGGATGAAACCACACGCAAGCGGCTGTTCGAGCCTTTTTTCACCACCAAGGAGGTAGGAAAAGGGACAGGATTGGGCCTGTCGATAGTGTATGGCATCATCAAGCAGCACAACGGTTACATCAATGTTTACAGCGAGCCCGGGGAGGGAACAACATTCAACATCTACCTTCCCCTGATCTGTGCGTTGATCGAAAAGGATGTCTCCAGTCCGGACGAGATTCCTGCCGGAGGAACGGAAACGGTCCTCGTGGCTGATGATGATAAAATGCTGAGGGAATTGACGGAGAAGGTGCTCAGTCAGTTCGGCTATACGGTTATCACCGCCGCGGATGGGCGAGAAGCAGTCGATAAATTCAACGAATTCAAGGAGACAATCAAGCTCGTCGTCATGGATGTCATCATGCCGAACATGAACGGCAAAGAAGCCATGGACAGGATAAGGGAGATCAGTCCTGCCAGTAAGGTGATTTTCCTCAGCGGATATACCTCCGATATAATTCATGCAAGGGGTCTGTTAGATGAAGAGCTGGAGTTTATCTCCAAGCCGCTCAGCCCGCTGAAATTTCTCCAGACTGTTCGAAAGGTCCTGGACCAGCCAGATTGAACACTGCGGGCAGGTTTCTGCATCAATGCCATCGAAGCCCCATCCTGCTTGACATGCCGCCGCCATAATCGTATAAAAACGCATCTGGATCATCGGGGGGAATCATGAAAACCATAAGTCGCTTTGGGATCCTTGCAGCGATGATATTGACGCTCTCGGGGTGTGCAACAATCGGCACTTCCCCTAAAGGGCTGGAAGTTCCCATCGAGAAAGCTGCCATCAGGTTTTCTGCCGATTTGAAGGATGGCGGTTACGGGATTGTCGGTACGGAAGAGCTGAAAAAATGGCTCGACGACGGGAAGAAGATGACTGTCATCAGCACCCTGACTGTGCCAGAGGAGAGGGCGTTTGGAGCTATCCCGACCGCTGTCAGTGCTGTTATGCCGAAGAGCGAAAAAGAGCTTACGCCTGAGGACAGGGAGATACTGCTGCGAGTTGCCGGAAGCGACAAGGAGAGTCCGGTAGTGGTTTATTGCGGTTCTGTTGCCTGCAGGAGGAGTCACATCGGGGCAAAACTGCTCGTGGAGAAAGGTTACAAGAGCGTCTTTCGTTACCCTGCCGGGATAAGCGGCTGGAAAGAGTCCGGATATCCATTGGCAAAAAAGTATGACTGAGTTCTTCTAGCTGTTGAAGGTTACGTGTACCTGATCACCCGGACCTTTTCCAGCGTGATCATCCCGCCGCTCATCATCGCATCGATGCGGGGCATGACGCGATTGATCTTCTCCTCGGTCTCCACTGCTTCTATGATCATCGGGAGATCGGCGGAGAGGTCCAGCAGCTTCTGCGAATGATAGACGCTGTGGGCTCCGAAACCGCTGACACCCCTCAATACCGTTGCTCCGGCAAAGCCTTCTTTTCGCAGCATCTCAACGAGGGCTTCATAGAGCGGCCGGTGTTCGAAGCGGTCTCCCTCAGCTATGAAGATCCGCATCAGCAGGTTCTCGCCAACGAGTTTTGTCATGACAAACTCCCCTGTTAAATAGACCGAATGGTTACTATGCCGAGCCAGGTGAAGGTCAGGCAGACCAGAACGCTTGCCAGGACATTGGCAAAAGCCATCAGGAACTGACCGTCTTCAAGCAATGTAAAGGTTTCGTAGCTGAAGGTAGAGAAGGTGGTCAGTCCACCCATGAAGCCGACGGTCAACCCCAGACGCAAAGTGTCCGGGATGGCGGTGCTGCGCAGACCAAGTTCCATGACCAGGCCGATGAAATAGGCTCCGATGACATTGACGGCAAAGGTCCCGTAGGGGAAGGCCCTGCCAAGAAGGCTGTAGATCCATCCGGAGAGATAGTAGCGGGTCAGTCCGCCGCCGGCGCAAAAAAGTGCAATTGTTGCCGCTGTTTTCATCCGAGCTGTTCTCCTTGCTGGATCATAACGGGGCTTCTGATGCCATCCGCTTCTCAACAACAATCAAAATGATGAATAGAAACGCCGCCAGTGACGCGGTTGCCGCGCCGAAGTAGAAGGTCGCCGATGGTGAAACCCGATCCCAGAGCAGGCCGCCGATCAGGCTCGCGGGGAGTGTTGCAATCCCCACGGCGGTGGCGTAGACGCCGAAGGCAGTCGCCTTGAAATCCTGCGGAATAATGGTTGCCAGAAACGCCTTCTGAATCCCTTCCGTCAAACCCATGAACACGCCATACATGCCGAAAAGCATCCAGATGTGGGTTTTCGTGGTTGCAGCAGCGAAGCCATAATAGAGCAGCGCAAAAAGCACAAAGCCGAGCAGGATAACTCTTTTCTTGCCGAACAGGTCCGCAGCGATCCCCGCCGGTATGGCTGATAAAGAGTACACCAGATTGAACATCAGGTAAACAGCCGGGATCATGAACATGGGGATACCAGCCTGCTCAGCCCGAAGAATCAGGAAAGCATCGCTCGAATTTCCGAGGGCAAACAGGGTTGTGATAAAAATGAAGAACTTTACCTTCCAGTCGAACTGTTTGAGGGTGAGTCGGGGACGTTCCACCGGATCGACGGCAGGCAGGCTTTTCTCCTTGATGAACAGGGCAATGATCAGCACGGCGATGCCTCCCGGTATCATGGAGAGCCAGAAAACCGTTTTGTAGTTGCTGTTGTACAGCTGGAGCAGCATCAGGGCGATTGCCGGACCGACGACGGCTCCCATGGTGTCCATGGAGCGATGGAAGCTGAAGGCGCGTCCAAGATGGGCAGCATCAGTGGAATCTGCAATGATGGCGTCGCGCGGTGCGGTGCGGATACCTTTTCCCAGACGATCGACAAAGCGCGAAGCCAGTACCTTCGGCCATGTGCCGGCCGTGGCGATGATGGGGCGGCTCAAGGTAGAAACGGCATAGCCGGCAAGCATCAGCCCCTTGCGCCTCCCGATCCGGTCGGAAATCCAGCCGGAAAAGACCTTCAAAAGGCTGGCAGTTGCTTCGGCAATCCCTTCGATCATACCGATCATGGACTTGTTTACCCCGAGCACGTTTGCCAGGAAGAGCGGGACAAGCGGATAGATCATCTCGGAACTGACATCCATGAAGAAGCTGACAACACCGGTAAAGAAGACGTTCCTGTTTAAGCCGAAATATGTCCTTTCCGATTCCTTCATCGAGTCCTTTTTTCAGCCATAGCGGATTTCCAATTTATAAGTAGTTGTGACCCGAAATAACAAGGAAAAACTTCTCCTCTTCTTGACAATGATCCACGCTATTGGCATATGTTTAAATATGAATATATAAATCTCTCCGGGTAAAGCGGGCCAATAATCCAATCCAGCGGTAAGGGAGGTTGTCACCATGATAAGGACAATCCTTCTGGCGACCATGATTGTGGCAGCCGCAATCATGGTCGAAGCTTCGGATAGCTGCATTGACTGCCATGGAAACCGTCAGCAGATGGAGTCCCTGGGGTACGGCCATTTTACCGTGACCAGCCAGGAGGTCGAGGCGCAGACACGCATGCCGGCCAGCTGCAGCGAATGCCATCTGGGTGATCCGGCTGGCAAGGAGAAGGACAAGGCCCATAAAGGGATGGCCCGGCTGCTCGTCGTCGCCAAGAAAGGGTTTACGGTCAACACGTCGGTTCGCACCTTCCCGCTGGAATACGGCACGAATCCCATGAACCGTATCTATACCGTTATTGCGAAAGAAGGCAAACAGGTCAGGGATTCATCGGTTGCGGCAATCTCCTGGCAGGACAAAAAGGTCGATACCCTGAGCCAGGATTTCGCTGTCATGGGGAAAACCTGCGGGAGATGCCACCAGAAGGAGTTTGAGGAATTTTCCCGAAGTACCATGGCAACAAACGGTAAACAGAGCCAGTACAAGGGGTGGACTTCGAAAGAGCGTGGTCCACACAACTGCGGTCCATGGTTTGAAGGGAATTTCGATTCGATGCAGGCAAACACCATGCTCCCCATGTCGGCGGAGAGCCATCGCATTAACCAGAAGGTCTGCAACACCTGCCATGTCGGGTGTCTGGATTGCCACTTCAATCCGCAGAAAAAAAATCCAGCCGACCCAGCCATCGGGTCACACACCTTCGTGAAAATGCCGCCTTCCGAAAGCTGCTACGGCAACGGCCGGGCCTCCATCTGCCATGCGGGGCCCGAGGACCGGCGCCGCGGAGCAGGGTATTTCGGCGGCTCGTTCTCTTTTCCCGAAGGAAATGAGCCCGATGTCCATCTGAAAGTGAAAGTCGGCTGCCTCGACTGCCATGAAAGCAGCAGAACCAACCCCGCCATCGGCCACGGCATGGTCAGGCGGCAGGCCAAGGAGTCATGCCGGCGCTGCCATCCCGCTGCTGTTACAAGCCATGCGACCTCCCTGCACAGGAATCTTTCCTGCGAAGCGTGCCACATTCAACGGGTGGCCGGCTACCAGGGGACATGCTGGGGGCCGGGGAAGCTGGCCGGAGCGGCTACTCCTTATTTCAAGTACAAGGCCTATTACGGTTACATGCCGGAGCCCGTTCTGATCAGGGACCAGAAGGGGCGCTGGATTCCGGTAAAACCGTTCCCGATGGCGGCCATGAATCAGAAAGCGTCCCCTTTCGAACCCGGACTGCATTGGCGTTACCCAATCGACCTCCCGGACCTGAAGAGAACGGACGATGCCTGGGGCTATGTGGGGCTGTTTGGCGGCCTGCCGGAAAACAACAAGGCCCTGCTCTGGATCCAGATGGACAAAATGTCCCACAAACTGGGAAAAAGCCGCTCCTGCGAGTCGTGCCATGACTCACCGGACGGCGCCCAACTGCAGAAGGTCTCCTGGGAATACAGCGATCCCGGAGCCCTGCCGTTCAACGGCAGCCACGAGGTCCTGGCCAATCGCAACGGCCTGTTCATCAGGGGAATGCAGTCGGAAAAGATCGAGCCGGAACAGGGGTATTCTCTTGCGGCGTTCGCGCCCTGGGTTTACCTGAAAGATGCGTGGCAGATCAAGGGTGATTTTTCCCTTCCAGCCATAAAAGACAGGAAAAGCTATGAACTGTACCGGACCAGTCTCGATTACACTCGAAAATCGGGCATTGTGCATCTATGATGTAAAGAGGGATTGCCTGCTCCTGTGCCGGTAACTGCGCTGCATCATAAGCAAGCAAGAAATACTGTGGAGAGGACGAAATCATGGAATGGGATGAACGTTACAGCGAGCCGGGTTTTGCTTACGGCACGGCACCAAATGATTTTCTCATATCGGTAGTTGATAAAATTCCGCATGGAAAGATTTTGTCCCTGGCGGAAGGAGAAGGTAGAAACGCCGTCTACCTGGCTTCCCTGGGATATGAAGTAACCGGTGTTGACGGATCGGAAGTAGGTCTGCGCAAAGCCGAAGAACTGGCAACGGAGCGCGGTGTCGCCATTACCACAATACATGCCGATCTGAGTGAGTTCGAGATAGAGCCGGAGCAATGGGACGGGATCATCGCCTGTTATTGCCACGTACCTTCAGCAATTCGTAATTCGCTTCACCGGGCGGCGGTTAAGGGACTGAAGCCCGGCGGCGTCTTCGTGCTGGAGGCATTCAGCGAGGAGCAGCTTGGCTATGGCACCGGCGGACCACAATCTCTCGACATGCTGATGTCACTGGATGACCTGAAACGGGAACTTGCCGGCCTGGAGCTTGTCCACGCCGTTCAACTAGAAAGGGAAGTGCGAGAGGGGAGCGGGCATACCGGCCTGGCATCTGTAATTCAGCTGCTGGGAATCAAGCCATGAGCTATGCGTAACCTGACCGCACAGCGGCTAAGCGGTTCAAATGCATTTTCAAGATTAATCCCAAGGATGGAGTACGACCATGTTTTGCGACAAAATGCTTCGCCTGCAGCAGCTTTACCGGACTGCATCACTTCTGGCATTGGTGACCATCTACTACAATATTGCCGAAGGAGTAGTTTCGGTATGGCTCGGTGCTGACGATGAAACCATCGCCCTGTTCGGCTTCGGACTCGACTCGTTTGTGGAGGTAATCTCCGGCATCGGCATCTGGCACATGGTCAGGCGGCTGGGTCAGGGCGACAGTCCGGATCCGGACCCGTTCGAGCAGCGGGCGCTTCGGATAACAGGGAGCGTATTCTATATCCTTGCAGCCGGACTGGTGGCAACGGCTCTCATCTCGATTATTCAAGGTCACCACCCGGTTACAACCCGATGGGGGATAGTGGTTGCCGTAATCTCCATAGCCACCATGTGGGCGTTGACCTACTACAAGATGAAGGTGGGAATGGCCCTCAACTCCCCCGCCATACTGGCTGATGCCGCCTGTACCCGGACCTGCATGCAGCTCTCGGTGATCCTGCTTGCGTCAAGTGCCGGTTATGCCATGACAGGCATCGGCTATCTCGATGCTGCCGGTTCCATCCTTATTGCCATCCTTTCCATTCGTGAAGGAAGAGAGGCTTTTCAGAAAGCCCGTGGACTTTCATGCTCCTGCACCGGGAGCTGCAGAAGCGAATAACGGCACGAAATGTTGCCTTCCTGAGTTTACCGAATTGATCCTGATGTGACGTTTTCTCTTGCAGGTCAGTTGCAAGCCGGAACTATTAGAATATAATTATAAAGTATTTCTGATGAATTTCTTTTCCGGAGCAGAGATGACCAACAGCGCCTTATCCACCAGATATCGCACTTCCCTCCTGCTTGCTTTCATCGCTGCCGGTCTGGCGGGAAACTATTTCAAGTTCCCGATCTTCCTTAATATCGATGTTCTCTTCGGCAGCATCTTCGCCATGCTGGTGCTTCAGTTCTTCGGGCCTGGCAGGGGTATCATCGCGGCAGCCATCATAGCCAGCTATACCTACCTGCTCTGGAATCATCCCTACTACATCATCATCATGACCGCAGAGGTGGCGACCGTCGGCTGGCTGATGAGTCGCCGCAAGATGGGGATGGTGCTGGCCGATACTCTTTACTGGCTTTTCATCGGAATGCCGCTGGCATACCTGTTTTACCATGTTGCCATGCATGTTCCTTTCAGCAATTGCTACATAATCATGATCAAGCAGGCGATGAACGGAATCGCCAATGTTTTGGTCGCCCGATTGATATTCACAGGCTATTCAGTTCGTTTGCGTTTAACTCAAACGTCATACCGCGAGTTAAACTACAACCTCATGGCCTTATTCGTGTTGATTCCGTCACTGATTATACTCGCAGTCGACGGCAAAACCGATTTTGCCGAAACCGATCACCGCATTCGGACCTCGCTGTTTAATGATAGTCAGCGCGTTAAATTACGACTCGAAACCTGGGTCCTGAACAGAAAGTTCGCCCTCCTGAATCTGGCTGAGATGGCAGCATCAAGATCCCCACAGGAGATGCAATCCTATCTGGAACAGGCAAAGAAATCGGATCTGAATTTTCAGTGGGTCGGGCTGACGGACAGAGAAGCGGAATCAATAGCTTTTTACCCTCTGGTCGACGAAGCGGGGCAGAAGAGCATCGGTAAAGACTATGCTGATCGTCCCTTCATCCCGAAACTTAAAAGCTCGCTCAAGCCGATGCTCTCTGAAGTAGTCGTGAGTAAAATCGGCATCCCCAGACCAGCTGTCATGATGCTCGTACCTGTGATCATCCGGGGAGAATACGGCGGCTACGTTGCCGGCATACTCAGCATGGAGCAGATCAGGGAGCATCTGGACAAGAGCATGGGTGAAAATACCACGCTTTACACACTGCTGGACAAAAATGGCAATGTCATAATGACAAACCGCACTGATCAAAAGCTCATGACTCCTTTTGTACGCGGCAATGGAACATTAAATCGCATCGACAACAGCATCGGCCAGTGGGTGCCTGCTCTTCCTTCCAACAACCCGGTTTTTTATCGTTGGAAGGAATCACTCTATGTTGCAGAGACTGACATCGGGAACATATCGGAATGGAAACTGATTCTGGAGCAGCCGGTAGCGCCCTTTCAGATAACATTCATAAACAACTACACAGACAAGTTGAGCCTGTTGTTCCTGATTCTGCTCGGAGCTCTGGCGCTGGCAGAACTTTTGAGCCGAAGGACTCTTGCCACCCTTGAAGCACTTTGTCTTGTCACCCGTGATTTCCCGGCCAGACTGGCGACGGATAGCTCGGAAATCGCCTGGCCTGAAAGCGGTATGCTGGAGACAAATCACCTGATTGATAATTTCAGGGAGATGGCAGGTTCACTGGCCGAGCAGTTCAAGGAGATTCAGCAGATCAATGAATCACTGGAAAAGCGCGTGGAGGAGCGGACGGCCAAGCTTAATCTGGTAAATACGTCCTTGCGCGACGTAAATCAACTGTTCAAGCTGTTTATGACGCACTCACCGATTTATGCTTTCATCAAGGAGGTGACTCCAACAGAAAGCCGCGTGCTGCAGGCCAGTGAGAATTATGAGCAGATGCTCGGAATTTCCGGGTCAGAAATGGTTGGCAAGAACATGACGGAGCTGTTCCCGATAGAAATGGCAACCAGGATGACTGCGGATGACTGGAGCGTTGTTTCCAGAGGTGAAGTGCTGAATGTTGAGGAAACCTTTAATGACCGCTTCTATACCTCCATCAAGTTCCCAATTGTTCAGGGGGAGAAAACCCTGCTGGCAGGCTACACTATAGATATTACCGAGCGCAAGGAGATGGAAGCGGCATTGGTGGAAAGCGCGGGAAAACTTCTTGAGCAGAATAATGAGCTGCAGATGACCGAAAACAGGCTTCGCAAACAGATCGAAGAGTATGAAAAAATCCAGAGGATTCTGCGGGAAGCAAAAGCCGAAGCTGAAGCAGCCACTATTGCCAAGAGTCAGTTTCTGGCGAACATGAGCCATGAGATCCGTACTCCGTTGAACGGTGTTGTCGGCCTGACTGAACTGTTGCTGATAACGGAATTGACAGAGGAGCAGCGTAACTATGCCGAATTCATGAAAAAGGCTTGCAGAAGTCTTGCTGAGTTGATCAGCAATATTCTGGATCTCTCAAAAATCGAAGCGCACAAGATCGAGCTTGCAATAACAGATTTTGATCTGCAGGCAGAGATTTCAGAAACCATGAGTCTCTTTTTTCTCAGTGCCAGGGAAAAAGGGGTGGAGCTGGGCTCAAAAATTGATCCTGATGTTCCGCTGCAGTTGAGAGGGGACACTGGTCGCCTCCGGCAGATCATTACCAACCTGGTCGGCAATGCCATCAAGTTTACTGAAAAAGGCTCTGTCTCACTGCGTGTGAGTAAAGCTGCTGAGGATGACCATCAAGCAACTCTGAAATTTGCGATACGCGATACCGGCATTGGCATTGCAACTGACAAGATGGATCTGATATTTAATCCGTTCACCCAGGCGGACGGCTCCACAACCCGTAAATACGGCGGGACAGGCCTGGGGCTGAACATTTCGCAGCAGCTTGTCAAGATGATGGATGGAGACATCGGCGTTGAAAGCGTGGAGGGTGAAGGCTCGACCTTCTGGTTTACGGTAATACTCGAGAAGCATGTCGAAGAATTCCGGGATAATGCAGGATCGACCCTGCCGGGGATACCTGTCAGCAACAACTCCAGACTCCTTCTGGCCGAGGATGACCTTACGAATCAGTTTATGACCAGGACAATCCTTGAAAAATTCGGTTTCATCGTGGATGTGGCCAACAATGGTCTTGAGGTGCTGGCCTTGCTGGAAAAAAGCGACTACGCCCTGCTGTTGATGGACTGTATGATGCCGGTTATGAACGGCTACGAAACAGCCTCAGTCATCCGGGATCAGGCTTCGGTCGTCAGAAATCACGCCATACCAATAATTGCCCTGACTGCCAATGTGTTAAAGGACGATCGCAACAGATGCTTTGCTGCCGGTATGGATGATTACCTGAGCAAGCCGCTGGAGGTAGCGGATCTGTTAGCAATGATCGGAAAGTGGGTCTCCCCGGATCCTGCTCGATTGTTGAAAGCATGCGCAGAAATGGCGTCCGCTGATACCCCTTTAGCCCGTGAAGAGATTTTCAAAATGTCCGAGTTTGTGAAGAGCAACCTTGGTGATCTTGGCGTGGCGCATGATGTGGCCACTCTATTTATTAAAACTTCTCCGGAATATATTGATTCGATTCACTTAGCACTGGCAGCAAAAGATGCTGAACCGCTCCGCAAATCGTCGCACAAGCTGAAAGGTGCAGCGGCAAACCTGGCACTGCTGCAGTTGTCCGAATCTGCCGGAATTATCGAATCTGCTGCCGCGGCCGGGGATTTGGGAAAAGCAGAGGTGCTGTTACCAAATCTGGAGCAGCGACTTGGTGAAGCGGTAGCAGAGTTGAGAAAATTCCTCAAAGCTCCTTAAGGAAAGGTTCAGCAATGAATGTCCTGATTGCCGAAGATGATGCTTCTTCCAGGATGATGCTCGCATCTCTGCTGACCAAATGGAATTATACCGTCACCTTGGCGAGTGACGGTAATGAAGCATGGCGGATTTTGAGTGAACCGGAGCATCCGCATATTGTCATACTCGACTGGATCATGCCGGGAATAGAGGGGCCCGAAATTGTACAGAGACTGCGGGCTAAAGAAGAAGGTAGTCCCCATTACATAATCATCATGACCTCTGCCAATAGTGAGAATGCCGTGGCCAGGGCACTTGATGCAGGGGCTGACGACTTTATCGGCAAGCCTTTCAATCTGAACGAACTGCGCGCACGGATAGCAGTCGGACGCCGGGTGACATGCCTGCATCAGGCTCTGGCAGATAAACTGAGCAAACTGGAAGCGGCCACCGAGACCATCACTCGGCTGGCAAGCACCGACGAGTTGACCGGACTCCACAACCGGCGGTCATTCAATGAATTTTTTACTCTCGAGTTGAGCGCTGCACGCCGTCACAATCATCCACTCTCACTGATCAGCGTTGACCTGGATAACTTCAAGGCGGTCAACGACACCTTCGGTCACAGTGTGGGTGATCAGCTGTTGAAAGAGTTTGCAGCACTGATGCAGAAAATGGTCAGAGCCGAAGATTTTACGGTACGCTGGGGAGGCGATGAGTTCATCATCCTGCTGCCGCATACAACCGGTGAAGCAGCCCAGGCTTTGGCCGAACGTATCCGGATTGTCTTTGAACAGAATGCCGATTGGGTCTTCCCGCTTGCGGTGACCGCCAGTTTTGGCGTGGCGCAGCTGCGGGAGGGAGAACATGGTGAATCACTGATCTGCCGGGCGGACGATGCGCTGTACAGCGCCAAGTATGAAGGGCGGAATCGGGTGCTAAAGGCGGATTATGATCAGATTTCTTTTGATCAGCGAATCAGATAGGCCCTTCAGCGGGAGAGGACAAATGATGAACGTCCTGATTGCCGAAGATGATGAAGCCCTGCGGCTTTAACCGCAGGGCTTTTCTGCACGCAAAGAGCGGCTTTTTTCAGAGCTTCAGCTGAACACTCCTGCCGCCTCTCTTCATCGGATCACCCTTATAGCCGAGCTCCTTCCAGTTCATCCGCGTTCCACCCATATGGCACTCGCCACACTGAAGGGCATCCTCTTTCGGAGAAACTTCATGGCTGGCACCTATATAAGAGACAGTATTTACAAACTCGTATTTTCCGCTGTACGGCAGAATTTCCGAGCCGTTTTTCAGTGCATTGTCCCAGCTGAAGTCATCCCAGAGCGATTTGTACTGCTGGAAGATGCCAAGATATCTGAACTTTGAGTCCATCGGCTGGTCGCCGGTATAGAGTTTGTACGGATAAATCTTCGCACTCTTGTCTCTGATGTCACCGACCGGCTTTGTCATGACCACCGGTTTTTTCGGATCCTTGATTTTATCTCCTACCATGTATCGCTCTATCTTTCCGTTATACCAGGCATAGACGGGAGTTACATTCATCTCCCAGGTGAAGGAGCCTTTCTTCTTGGCAAAGGTCTCCTTGTCAAACTGCTCTTCGGTAGTCAGATCTTTCCCGACATCAGACCATTTCCAGCTCATTTTGGTAGCCTGCCCCTTGTTGAAAATCGGAATATGACACGTTTCGCAAGCTACCGAAGCAGCATGGCTGTTAATAATTGCACCGTTTTTTGACTTCTGGTGCGGAGCCATCTTACCTGCGTGACAATCAGTACAGGCTACTCGGGAGTCAAAGTGCGCCATCATGCTCGATGCCCCGGCGATTTTGTGCTCCGTGGCCTTGTGACACGCCGGACAGGCCATGTCCTGCCCGCCGCTGGCCTTGGAACCCATGTGCACGTCCTGTTTTTTGACAGTTTTCTCCATGGTCGAGTCAAGACCGGCATGCTTTACCGCATCAGCACCACCGCCGAAGAAATGACAGTAGCCGCAGTTTTTCCGCGTCGGCATGCCGACACTCCTGGCCGCCAGGTCCAGATCCATAGCCCCTTTTTCCATCGACTTCATGTCAACGGTACAGCCGACTGCCGCCCGCTGGTAGTTGCCTTTCTGGGCATGGCAGATCAGGCAGTCCACGTTCGACTTGTTGCTGAAATCATAATTGGTTCGAGTCCAGCCGTAGCCGGCATGACATTTGTCACAGGCTTCGTGCACAATGCCATCCTTTCCCGCTTCAATGGAGGTGCAGAAGGCATTGAGCATGTTTGCCTTGCCATACAGCTTGCTGCTCTTTTCAAGTCCTTTTACGTGATTCGGCGTTCCTTTCCAGTTCCAGTGGGTCGTCTTCATGAAATCGGCGGCCTGCTTTTCATGACACTCAAGGCAAGCTTTGGTAACTTCCGGGCCGGTTTTGAATGTACCGGTAACGAGCTTTGCATGATCCTCGCCGGCAAAGGCAACCGCTGCCGCCAGTATGACAACACCTGCCAGTATGACAACACCTGCCAGTAGGGCTGGGACAGTTCTGTTAATAATCATATGAATTCCTTTCCGTTACTCATCATGCGAGTCGGCCGGGATTAGCAGCCCGCAGTTTTTCTGAACAGCTTGCTGATGTTTTTGCCGCTTTCATTGTCGTATTTGCAGCGGATCTCATCACCGTCGACGATCCGCTTGTCATTGAACTTGTCGAGGGTCAACTCGTCATTGACAACAATCGTGACATCAGCGCCACTCTTGACGTCTTTAAGGACTACGATTGCGGACTTCTTGTCGCTGGCCATCTCGATTTTAGTAATGGCACCTACCATTTTGATTTCTTCTGCATACGCTGCTCCGGCTAGAATTGTCAGCGACAGCAGTAAAATAAACACGGCTATTTTTCTCATGACTGAAACTCCTTCTTTTTGGATCACCTGATCAAGGCGATTGATAAAGCTCCATGCGCGGTTTGAATCGCTGCCGGGTGGAGTTGCGAGCTCCAACCCGGCCCGTTAACAAAACTAGAATTTGACCTCGAACGATGCGTATATGTCCTGGGCAGTTTTAAGAGGAGGGAGCATCTGCGCATTCATCGGGCTGGCCGACAAATCGGATATTTTCACCGGTGCGCCAACCCAGTTGTTGCTGCCGGTATACACGAAATCATAGTACTGGTAGCCAATCTTGAAGAACGTTTTGCTGAGGTATGATGAAACCGGCTTCAGATTAAGCTCCTGTATTACGTAGGCTTCATAGACATTACCGCGGGTCCCGAGTTTGCTGGTCCACATGTCGTCTGCAGCGGGATCGAACGGCATCCAGTATTTGGAGCCATAGTTGTATTCCGCGCCTAGCTTGGTGCCGCTCGGCAGGTCGTAACGAAGGCCAAGGTAGGCGGAGTAGCCGGTATGTTCGGTTTTATCAGGTCCGTTTACCAGCAGGCCGGCACCGGTATCCTGAGGTCCTGTTCCGAAGTCCATCAGGGCATGCTTACCATTCGGATGAGTAATACTCATGCCTGTACTGGCGAACATGGTCAGATTCCCGACGCCGACTTTCTTGAGAGTGCTCAGAGCACCCAGCCCGTACCAGTCGATGTCACCCAGTTGGGCGCCGACTTTATTGGGATTGTCAAAGATACTGAACGCGCGGTTCCACTGCATATCGATCCTGATCGGATCGGTGTCGATAGGAACAATGGCGACTCCGAGCATATCGGTGTCTCTCATGCCGTTCTTGGTGTCAAAGCCGGCTTCGAATCCTCTGCCGTAGCATATCTTTGCATACGAGCCAGGCAGGGCTACGATATCGGGGGCGTAGCCGAGAGTCATGCCGTCAAAGGCGTAATCGACCAGCAGGCCGGGGACTCCGCCATTTCCCG
>Ga0134124_10001930_pt1 | contig 16638 bp, 12 predicted proteins | sample KB304_FD_96880 | JGI IMG/M metagenome (GOLD analysis project Ga0134124, IMG submission 96880) | Terrestrial soil microbial communities without Nitrogen fertilizer from Kellogg Biological Station, Michigan, USA - KB3-0-4 | ecosystem: Environmental > Terrestrial > Soil > Unclassified ...
CCGACAGAACCCGGCTTACAGGCTGGCTTCACATTTCTTTCCCTCCATCGGTGCGTTGCCGCGCCGGTTTTCGATGAGCGTATCCACGGCGATGCATGAGTCTCGCGCGTCTGTGGCGCAACGCAGCAAAATGCACCATTGCGCTTCGTTCGCACCATCCTGAAGCGGCTGGCTGCGTCCCATCTTGTATACCAACCGGCCTGCCGCCCCGCAACTCACTGATACGGCTTGCGTTCCCTTGTGGCATCGCCCTTGCTAATGGTCCTTGCGATTGTTCGTCCCAATGCAGCTCGGCCCGGTCCGTTAAGCAAGCCGGACAATGGCCGGGCTGTCATGAAGATTTCATGCAATGCAGGCGGAATGAGCACATGGTCGGTCAGGCACGCAGCGGCAACCACGGCAGCTATCCACAAAGCATCCGCGCACTGACGCGCGACGACCGCCGTGATGGCAGCGAGGGCGACGGCGGCATGACCACCGAAGACGCAAAACAGTTGTTCGGCGCCATGCTGGACGGCGGCGTCCCGGAACTGGAGTTGGGCGGGCTGCTGGTGGCCATGGGCGTGAACCCGCCCGGCTTGCCTGCACTGCTGGGCTTCGGCGATGCCCTGCGCGAGCGCGTTCTGGCGCTCAAGCCGCTGGACGAGGAGCGCCGCCCGGTGGTCATTCCTTCCTACGGCGGCGCGGCCACACAGCCCAACCTCACGCCGCTGATCGCGCTCATCCTGCAGCGCATGCACATCCCCGTGCTGATTCATGGCACGCTGGATGGCCACGGGCGCGTGGCCACGGCCTACATCCTGCGCGAGTTCGGCGTCATGCCCAGCATCACGTTGGCCCAGGCGCAGGCGGCGCTGGAGCGCGACAGCCTGGCCTTCGTGCCCACCGGACTGGTGGCCCCGGGCCTGGCGCAATTGCTTGCGTTGCGGGCGCGCCTGGGGCTGGACGGTGTGTGCCTCGCGATGGCGCAGCTCCTCGATCCCTTCGGCGGCGCGGGCCTGCGGCTCGTGGCGGCGGACCATCCGGACGACCTGGGACGGCTGCGGGCGTGGCTGCTCGCCAGCGGTGAATCGGCCCTGGTCATGGCCGGCACCGAGGGCGAGCCCTTCGTCAATCCGCGCCGCCGGCCGCGCATCGAACTGGTGGCCGACGGCGCGGCCACGCCGCTGTTCGGCCCCGAGCATGGGCACGACGAGGCGCCCGACGCCGAGAGCGCCAACACCGAACTGGAACCGCGCGCCACCGCCGCGCTGATCCGCGCCATCCTGGCGGGCAGCGCCAAGCTGCCCCTGCCCATTGTCAACCAGCTCGCGTGCTGCCTATACGCTTCCGGCTACACAAAGGACTTCAATCAGGCAAAAGCCATCATTGCCGTGGAAACGCGCGGCATGGCCGTGGCGTGAACGTGGGTGGGCTGACGTAGGGATGTCGGCCTACGCGTGCTGCCGGCGCTCCATCTCCATCAGCACCCGGTGCGGCTCGAGTTCCGTCATGCAGCGGAAATGTCCCAGCGGGCACACGCGCTGGAAGCACGGGCTGCATTCCACGCCCTCCAGCTTGACGATTCGCACCATTTCGGCAGCCTGGGCCGGCGATGGCGCCAGCGGCGGCGTGTGGTCCGGACTGGACGAACCGTACAGCGCGATCAACGGGCGGCCCAGCGCCGCCGCCACGTGCATCAAGCCCGAATCGTTGGCCACCACCCAGCGCGCCAGCGACATCAGGTCGATGGCCGAGGCAAGGTCGGTGCGCCCGCACAGGTTCAGCGCCGCGCGCCCGGACAGGCAGGAAATCTCCTCGGCCACTTCGCGGTCCTTGGCCGAGCCCATGAGCCACACCGCCATGCCGCGCGCCGCGAGCTGCCGCGCCAACTCGGCGAAATGCGCCGCGGGCCAGCGCTTGGCCGGGCCATACTCGGCGCCGGGGCAGAACACCGCCACGGGTTTGCCGCGGTTGAGTCCAAGGCGGCTCACGGTGATGAGCAGATTGGCCTCGTCCACTTGCAGTCTCGGCACGGGGAGGCGCGGAGCCACGGGCTCGCCCGGCTTCTCCGCCAATTGCGCATAGCGGTCCGCCATGAGGGGCAGCTTGCCGGGATCGAGCTTGTGCACGATGTTGAGCAGGCCGTGGCGCCATTCACCGGCGAAGCCGGTACGCAGCGGGATGTCGGCGAAGAAGGGCACCAGCGCGGACTTGAAGGTGTTCGGCAGGACCACGGCCTGCTGGTAGCCGCGCTTGCGCAGGCTGCGGCCCAGGCGCCAGCGGTCCCTGAGGCGCAACTCGCCGTGGCGGAAATCGGTTTCGATGACCTCGTCGATTTCCGGCATGCGCGCCAGCACCGGCGCCGTCCAGGCCGGCGCGACGGCATGCAGCACGGCGCCGGGCAGGCGCTGGCGCAGCCGCGCGAACAGTGGGCGCGCCAGCAGGGTGTCGCCGATCCAGTTCGGCGCGACGATCAGAATGCGGGCCATGGCGGAGTCGGCCGCGAGTAAGTGATCAATGTGGCTATGCTACGCCGTTTCGCGTGACAGCCCGCGGGGCCGGAAGGGGTCCCGGCCGGACCACGGCCGGGAGGCTCCCGCGCCGGGAGGCCGAAGCGCTGCCCTGGACAAGACGGACCAGAGCCCGGTCACGCGACTAATGCCCGCCCTTGGGCAGAGGACCCTTGAACAGGTAACGGGTGCCGCAGTAGGGACAGAGGATGTCGCCGGTGGCGGTGATGTCGAGAAACACCCTGGGATGCATGTTCCACAACGGCGTGGCCGGCGTGGGGCAGTGCAGCGGCAGGTCGGCGGCAGTGACGTCGACGGTGCGCGCATCGACGGTGGACGCGCCTGCCTGAGAGGTCTGGCTCATCGCTTTTTCCCCTTCGAACCCGCGGCCTTGCCCTTGCCGCCCTTGCCCTTGCCGTCGTTGACGAACGACAGCCAGTCGCGGTGCTTCTTCACCTTGCCGTTCACGACGTCGAAGAACAGCTTCTGAATCTTGGCGGTAACCGGGCCGCGCTTGCCGGCGCCGATGGTGCGGCCGTCCAGCGACTGGATGGGCGTGATTTCGGCCGCGGTGCCGGAGAAGAAAGCTTCGTCGGCGATGTAAATGTCATCGCGTGTCAAGCGCTGCGACACTACGTCGTAGCCCAACTCCCGCGCCAGGGTGATGACGGTGTCGCGGGTGATGCCCATGAGCGCCGAGGCGATTTCCGGTTCGTAGATACTGCCGTTCTTGACGATGAAAATGTTCTCGCCGGCGCCCTCGGCCACAAAGCCGTCCACGTCGAGGAGCAGCGCCTCGTCGTAGCCGTGGTCGGCCGCCTCCTGGTTGGCGAGGATGGAGTTGGCATACGTCGCCGCGAACTTGGCCCGCGCCATGGTCACGTTGACGTGGTGGCGGGCGTAGGAGGCGGTCTTCACCTTGATGCCCTTTTCCAGGGCCTCGGCGCCGAGGTAGGCCCCCCAGGGCCAGGCGGCGATGGCCACGTGCACCTGCGCGCCCTTGGGCGACACGCCCATCTTTTCCGAGCCGTAGAACGCCAGCGGCCGCACATAGCAGGACTCGAGCTTGTTGGCGCGCACCACTTCCTTTTGCGCCGCGATGAGGGTTTCCCGGCTGTAGGGAATTTTCATCATGTAGATGTGCGCCGAGTTGAACATGCGCTCGGTGTGCTCGCGCAGCCGGAAAATGGCCGTGCCGTCCACGGTGTTGTAGGCGCGCAGCCCTTCGAACACGGCCAGGCCGTAGTGCAGCGAATGGGTCAGCACGTGGGTCGTGGCGGAGCGCCAGGGCACCAGCTTGCCGTCGTACCAGATCACCCCGTCACGGTCCGCCATGGACATCTCTGGCATGGTTATCCTCTCCCTTGAGTCAAATGCGGCAAATAAGGCAAAGCGGCGATTTTAGCAGGCCGTCGCCCCCGCGGACCGCCCGCGGAAGGCTCTGCCTTTCGCCTCAATCCCCGCCCAGCACCGTCTGCCACAGCGCCAGCGTGGCCGCGGCCGGCCCCTTCACCTCGGCGGGCGGCACGCGCGCGTAGCGCTCGCCCTTGAGCCGCAGAGCGTGCTGCAGGCGCCGGAAGGTGCGGTAGGCCTCCTGCACCTCGGCCGCCGCCTCGACGCCGATCAGGCCCAGCCGGGCCGCGTAGCCCAGCAGGGCGATGTTGCCATGGTTCAGCGTGAGCTCCTCGTGGCGGTGGGCGTGTGCCAGCACCAGGTACTGCACGATGCACTCGATGTCCACCATGCCGCCCGGATCGTGCTTGACGTCGAACAGCTCGGAGCGGTTGGGGTGCCCCTCGCGCATGGTGACGCGCATGGCGCGCACCTCCCCGGCCAGCTTGGCGGCATCGCGCGGCAGGCACAGGATGGCCTTGCGCTCGGCCTCGAAAACGGCGCCCACGGCAGGGTCGCCGGCGCAGAAGCGCGCGCGCGTCAGCGCCTGGTGCTCCCAGGTCCACGCCGACTCGCGCTGGTACTTGTGGAAGGCGGCGAGCGAGCTCACCAGCAGGCCGCTCGAGCCGTTGGGGCGCAGGCGCAGGTCGGTCTCGAACAGCACGCCGGCCGAAGTGCGGCTGCTCAGCCAGACATTGATGCGCTGCGCGAAGCGCGCATACACCTCGGCCGCATGATCGTCGTCGTTGCCGGGGTCGTACAGGAATATCAGGTCGAGGTCGGAGGCGTAGCCCAGTTCCTTGCCCCCGAGCTTGCCGTAGCCGATGACGGCGAAGCGCGGCGCCTGATCGGGGGGGAGGTGCCGGCGCGCCAACTGCGGCCAGCATACCTCCAGCGTGACTTCGAGCATCAGGTCGGCCAGGGCGGAAAGATGGTCGGCCAGCCGCTCCACTGTGAGCGCGCCTTCCAGGTCGCGGGCCAGCAGCCGGAACAGGTGGGCATGGTGGGTTTCGCGCAGGATGTCCATTTGCCGTTCGGCGTCGCCTGCCGCGGCCTGCAGAGCCTGTCGCAGTTGGACGCCGACCTCCGGCCAGGTCGGCTCGGCCGTGAGGAGGCGGGTGTCGAGCAGTTCATCCAGCAGGATGGGATGCAGGCTGAGGTATTCGGCCGCCCAGCTCGACGCCCCGAATAGCTTGGCCAGGCGCTCGATGGCGGCGGGATGCTCGTGCAGCAAAGCCAGATAAGCAGCGCGACGGCTGATGGTCTCCAGCAGGTTGAGGAGACGCACGAGCGCGGCATCGCGCGTGCTCTCTTCCACGCCGCCGGAGGCGGCAGCCTCGAGAAAAAGAGGGACCAGGGCATCGAAGCGCAGCCGGCTGGATTCGGGCAACGCCTGGTAGCGCGACCCGCGCCGAATGGCCTCCAATCTATGCGCCAGCTCCGGCCCGTCCCGGAATCCCAGCGCGGCCAGCACTTGCGCGCCTTCTTCTGCGTCGGCTGCCGGCCCCCACACCTTCGCCAGCTTGTTCTGGTCCGATTCTTCGCCGCGCGCGCCTTCCTTTCCGGCGAACATGCGTTCGAACTGTTGCGACACGAAATCACGGTGCGCATCCAGCATGGCCATGAAGGCAGGCCAATCGGCAGCACCCATGGACGACGCCAGCTTGTCCCGGTCTTCTGCTTCTTCCGGTAGTTCATGCTTCTGTGCGTCGTCGAAGTACTGGATGCGATGCTCCACCCGGCGCAGAAAATCATAGGCGGCGGCAAGCCGCTCCGCGTCTTGCTGCCCCACGAGCCCGCGTTCAGCCAGCAACGCCAGCACTTTGAGAGTGGGTTTTGCCTGCAGCGCCGGTTCCCTCCCGCCACGTATCAGTTGGTGGGCCTGCGCGATGAACTCGATTTCGCGAATGCCGCCCGGCCCCAGCTTCACGTGGTCGGCGTATTCCCGCCGGGCCACCTCGGCGCGGATCTGCGCGTGCAGTTCGCGCATGGCGCCGATGGCGCCGTAGTCCAGGTACTTGCGGAACACGAACGGCCGCACCACGGCGGCGAGCTGGGCGAGCGCGATCGCGTCGCCCGTCATGGGCCGGCCCTTGATCCAGGCGTAGCGTTCCCATTCCCGTCCGTGCAGCAGGAAGTACTGTTCCAGCGCGTCGACGCTCATCACCAGCGGCCCGGCGTCGCCCCAGGGACGCAGGCGCATGTCCACCCGGAACAGCATGCCTTCGCCGGTGGTCTGCCCCAGCAGGGCCACCAGCCGCCGCCCGATGGCGTTGAAATGCTCGTGATAGGCGCGTTCGCGCCCGTCCGCCGCGGTGAATGTGGCGTCGCCCTCCTGGGCATGCAGAAACACCAGGTCGATGTCGGAGGACACGTTCAGCTCGCCGCCCCCGAGTTTGCCCATGCCCACCACAATGAGCTGCCCGGGCGGTTGCATACCGAGCGCTCCGGCCTGCGCCAATTCCGTTTCGATCGCGGCCAATCCCGAGCACACGGCCACGTCGGCAAGCGCGGTCATGGTGCCGCAAACCTCCCCCACCGATGCCAACCCGGCGAGGTCGCGCTGCATGGTGCGCAGCATCACCCTTGCGCGCAACCGGCGCAGGCGCCGGCCGAGTTCCTCGACGGAGGGCGCCGGGCCGGAGGCAAGGAACCCCTGCATGGCCTCGCGCGTCCAACCCTCTTGTGCAGCCGCCCGCAACTCTTCGTCCAGCTCGGGACGGGCATTGAGCAATTCGCGGCAGAAGCGGGAATAGTCGTTGGCCGAAAGCGGGCTCGGGGAACTGGACTGGGCTGTTTTTGACACTGCCGGAACTCGGGGTGATTAGAGTTAAAATAATGAATTTGGAAGCATTTTCCGGTGCATGCTCAGGGGCACACAAACGCTGCACAGGCACGCTCGCATGTCATTCTACCGGTCGCCCAATCGCTCCCTCATCTCCGCTAGCTTCGGCTCGGCTGTGCCGGGCGGCAACATTCTTTTCCTCCCTGCTTCGGTCGCGTTTTGAACGATAAGCCCACGCCGCTTGCCGAGTCGCTGCACGAGATGGGCGATGCGTTGTCGGCCGCCGGTTCGGCCGCGGTGCAGTTCGAGCAGGCCGCCGAGCGCGCCGTGGAAAAAGAGTTGCGCCGGCATCCGCGCTGGCGCGTCGCGCTGAGCGTCCTGGGCTGGCTGCTGGTGGCGCTGTACTTCGCCTTCGCGGTAATGTTCCTCAGCCTGCGCTACTGGGTGCTGCCGCACATCGGCCAGTACACCCCGCTGCTGGAGAGCTCGCTGTCGCGCCTGATCGGCGAGAAAGTCACCATCGGCTCCATCCACGCCGGCTGGCAGGGGCTGCGTCCCGAACTGGACATGACGCAATTGGAAATCCGCGACCGCGAGGGGCGCGTCGCGTTCTCGCTGCCCGTGGTCGAGGCGGTGGTGTCGTGGTCGTCGGTGGTGTTCGGCTCCATTCATTTCCATTCGCTGGCGTTCCAGGGGCCTGACCTCGACATCCGGCGCGATGCGCAGGGCGCGCTGTACATCGCGGGCATGCCGGTCAAGGAGAGCCGGGCCGGCGGCCCCGACTTCAGCAACTGGCTGCTGGCGCAGAATGAAGTGGTCATCCGCGACGCGCGCCTGTCCTGGACCGACGAGAAGCGCGCGGCCGGGCCGCTGAATCTGTCGGGCGTGAACTTCGTCATGCGCAACCGCGGCGACCAGCATCGCTTTGCCATCCGCGCCCAGACCGCGCGCGAGCTGGCCTCGGCCCTGGACGTGCGCGGCGATTTCCGCGGCGACAGCCTGGCGCGGCTGGACCAGTGGTCGGGCGAACTGTATTCGGAGCTGGACTACACCGACCTGGCCGCCTGGCAACGCTGGGTCCACTATCCATTCGAACTGCGCTCGGGCGCGGGCGGTATCCGCCTATGGCTGGGCGTGTCCGACGGCCGCCCCACTTCCTTCACGGCGGACGTGGCCCTGTCCGGCGTGGCCGCGCGGCTTGCACCGGAATTGCCGCTGCTGGAATTGGGCTATGTGCATGGCCGCCTGGGGGCGCGCAATTCTCCCAAGGCCACCGAGATTTTCGGCAAGGCGCTGGCGCTGAGCGACACCCGCGGATTGGCCATGCAGCCCGCCGATTTCACCCTGCGGGTGGAACCCGGCCTGCCCCTGCCGGGGCTGACGCCCCCCGGAGCCGATGCCGCGCCGCCGGCTGCCGCAACGGCCGATCGGGCGCGCACCGGAAGGCTCACCGCCACCAGCCTGCAACTGCAGCCGCTGGTGCAACTGGCCGAATACCTGCCTTTTCCAGAGGCCTTGCGCAAGCGGCTGGGCGAGGCCGATCCGCGCGGCACGGTGAGGGAACTGGCGCTCGACTGGTCCGGTGAAGTCGACCACCCCGCCACCTACCGGCTCACGGCCACGCTGGACGCGCTGGCGCTGCGCCCCAATGGCGGACTGCCCGGCTTCGCCGGACTCACCGGCAAAGTGGAAGCCAGCGAGAAGGGCGGCGCGTTGGCCCTGGGCATGGCCGGGGGCATGCTGGAGCTGCCCGGTGTGCTGCCGGCCGACAAGCTGGCGTTCGACAGCCTGTCGGGCAAGGTGAGCTGGTCCATGCTCGGGGAGCAGATGCAGTTCAAGACCGCCAACCTCGCTTTCGCCAACGCCGACCTGGCCGGCACCGCCACGGCCGAGTACTCCACCAAGCCCGGTTCCCCCGGCGTCATCGACTTGTCGGCCCACCTGTCGCGCGCCGATGGCCGCGCCGTGACGCGTTACATACCCCAGTTGCGCCAGGACGCGCGCGAATACCTGGATTCGGCCATTGTGTCGGGCGGTTCCAACGCCGTCACCGTGCGCCTCAAGGGCGACCTCGCGCGTTTTCCTTTCGCCGATGACAAGGCCGGCACGTTCCAGATCGCCGCGCACGTCAATGACGGCGAGTTCGCCTATGCGCCCGACTGGCCGCGCGCCTCGGGCATCGTGGGCGACCTGATTTTCGAGGGCCGCGGCATGCGCGTCAACGTGCAGCGCGCCCTCATCCATGGCCTGCGCGTGACCAATGCGCGCGCCGTCATCCCCGACCTGTACGGCTCGGGCCACGTGCTCACGGTGGAGGGCCAGGCCGACGGGCCGACCCAGGATTTCCTGCGCTTCATCGACGACTCGCCGCTGGCGCACGCGCTGGACGGCGCCACCGAGTCGTTCCAGGCCGCCGGCAACGGCCGCCTCCAGCTCAGGCTGGATGTGCCCCTGGCCAACGTGCACGCCGTGCGCGTCAACGGCAGCTACCTGGTGCAGAACAACCAGCTCGCCCTTGATCCCGACCTTCCGCCCATCGCGCAGCTCAGCGGGCGCCTCAATTTCACCGAAACCAGCTTCACCGCGCGCGGCTTCACCGGCCAGTTCCTGGGCGGGCCGATTTCGGTCGCGGCCCAGACCCAGGGCGACGGCGCCGTCACCATCAATGCGCAGGGCTCGGCCACCATGGCGGCGCTGCGGCGCTACCTGGATTCGCCGCTGGCCGCGCATGCCGGTGGAAGCGCGCCGTGGCGCGCCAACGCCGTGTTCAAAAAGCGCCTGTTCGATTTCACCCTGGAGTCCAACCTGCAAGGCGTGGCCATCGACCTGCCCGCGCCCCTGGGCAAGTCGGCCGCCGATATCATGCCGCTGCGCATTGAGCGGGGATCGGGAGCCGACTCCGAAGTGCAGAAGCGATTCGGCAGCCCCAGGCTCGCTCCGCGCGGGGACACTCTGCTGGTGTCGCTGGGCAAAGCCGTGAACGCGGTGCTGCTGCGCCGGAACGAGGGGGGCGCCCTGCAGTTCGACCGCGGCAATATCGCCCTGAACGCCGAGCCGGCGCTGCCGGAGCGGTCCGGCATGACCTTGAGCGGCTCGCTGCCCTACCTGGACGTGGACCGCTGGCAGACACTGCTGTCCGAGCCCACGGCGCCGGGCGCTGTTTCGTCTTCGGCGCCCGGCTCTGCTTCGTCCACCGCCGTTGCTTCAGGGCCTGCCGCGCCGCAGCCCGGCAACGTTTCGGCCATCAACCTCAAGGTGGCCACGCTGGATGTGGCCGGCAAGCGCCTCAACGATGTGACGGCGCGGCTGAACGCCGGAGCCGGCGGGCAATGGTCGGGCAACGTGTCCACGCGGGAACTGTCGGGCGATGTGGCCTGGCGGCCCGAGGGCCGCGGCAGGATGCAGGCGCGCCTGAAGCAGTTCACCATCCCCGACGATCGCCCGGCGCCACCCGGCGCCGCTCGCCCCGAAGCGCAGGCCGTGGCGCGGGAGCTGCCCGGGCTCGACATCACGGCCGAGGAATTCATCCTGCACGAGCGCCGCCTGGGCCGGCTGGAACTCGTGGCCAGCAACGACGTTCGCGACTGGCGCATCGAGCGCCTGGTGCTGGCCGCTCCCGAAGCCACGTTCAGCGCCGACGGCACCTGGCAAAGCTGGGCGGCGCGGCCGAGCATTTCACTCAACATCAAGCTCGATGTGTCGGACGCCGGCAAGTTCATGGACCGCATGGGCTTCCCCAAGACCCTGCGCGGCGGCACGGCCAAGCTGGAAGGCCGCGTGGGCTGGGCGGGCAGCCCGCAGTCGCTCGACTACGGCACCTTGACGGGAAACCTCAGCCTGTCGGCGCAGCGCGGCCAGTTCCTCAAGGCCGATCCCGGCGTGGCCAAGTTGCTGGGGGTGCTGTCCTTGCAGTCGCTCGCCTCCCTCGACCTGCGCAGCCTGTTCTCGGAAGGCTTCGCCTACGATTCCATCGAGGGCACGGCGGTGATCTCCAAAGGCGTGCTCAACACCGAGGATTTCCGCATGCAGGGCGCGCCCGCCCAGGTGAGCATGAAAGGCAGCGTGGACCTGGCCAAGGAGACGCAGAACCTGCACATGCGCGTGGTGCCGGCGCTGGGCGGCGGAGCGTCCACGCTCACCGCCGTGGCCCTGGCCAACCCGGCGCTGGTGCTGCTGCTGCCCATCATCAACAAAATCCTCAAGGATCCGCTGGGCCAGATATTCGCCCTGGAATACGATGTCACCGGCAACTGGAACGATCCCAAGGTGCAGCGCACCAAGGTGGACGCACCGGCGGCGCAGTCCGCGGCTCAGTGACTCAGCGATGAAGACGATGACGAAGACGATCACGATGATGGAGAGCCCATGAGCCAAGGCAAGTTCAAGGTGGCCGCGGTGCAGATGGTATCGGCGCCGGAAGTGGAAACCAACCTGGCGCGCGCCGACGCCCTGCTGGGCGAGGCCGCGGCGCAGGGCGCGGTGATCGCCGGCCTGCCCGAGTATTTCTGCATTCTCGGCCGGCGCGATGCGGACAAGGTGGCGGTGCGCGAGCCCGACGGCAAGGGGCCCATCCAGCAGTTCCTTGCCGCCGCCGCCAGAAAGCACAAACTGTGGCTGGTGGGCGGCACCGTCCCGCTGGAAAGCCCCGACCCCGGCAAGGTGAAGAACAGTTGCCTGGTGTTCGACCCCACAGGCCGGCGCGTGGCGCGCTACGACAAGATTCATTTATTCGGCTTCGACAACGGCACCGAACGCTACCAGGAAAGCCGCAGCATCGAGCCGGGCGCAGAACCGGTGCAGGTGCAGACGCCCTATGGCCGCATGGGCCTGTCGGTGTGCTACGACCTGCGCTTTCCCGAGCTCTACCGCAGCTTCGGCGCGGTGGACATGATCTGGGTGCCGTCGGCCTTCACCGCCACCACGGGCAAGGCGCATTGGGAAACCCTGCTGCGCGCCCGCGCCATCGAGAACCTCGCCTACGTCATCGCGCCGGCCCAGGGCGGCCGGCACGCCAATGGACGCGATACCCACGGACATAGCATGGTGATCGATCCGTGGGGACAAGTCCTCGCGGAGCGAGCCGAGGGCGAGGGTGTGGTGGTGGCGGAAATCGATCCATCAGAAACCGCAACAAGGCGCGCCAGTTTGCCGGCGCTTGACCACAGAGTGCTTTAAGTTCCACTCGGAACCCTCGAACTTTTAGGAAAAGAATCCGGCGGCATTCACACGCCATTCGGCCGGAGCGGGGCGGTCGCTTGCCTCCGGTAGAATGACCCCCATATACCACCGTACCCTCCTCTGGGATATTCATGAACGCACCGGACAGCCTGTTCCACACGGCCAATTCGTTTCTGCTGACGCCCAACGATCTTGAAATGTCCAAGCTGGATAAGGTCTTTGGGTCGATGCTGACGCATCGCCTCGATTATGCCGATCTCTATTTCCAGTATTCGCGCAACGAGGGCTGGAGCCTGGAAGAGGGCATCGTCAAGTCGGGCAGCTTCAGCATCGAGCAGGGCGTAGGCGTACGCGCGATCAGCGGCGAAAAGACCGCCTTTGCCTATTCCGACGAAATCAGCCTGCCCGCCATTCTCGATGCCGCCAATGCCACGCGCGCCATCGCCGCGCAGGGCGGCAACGCCAGCCCGGTCGCGGTGCGAAACGGAAATGCGCTGCGTCCGCTGTACCCGGGCGTGGACCCGCTGGCTTCGGTGTCCGACACCGAGAAGGTGCGCCTGCTCGAGACCCTGGAGAAGCTGTGCCGCGACAAGGACAAGCGCGTGTCGCAGGTGATGGCCAGCCTGGGCGGCGAATACGAAGCCATCCTGGTGGCGCGTTCCGACGGCCACATCGCCGCCGACGTGCGGCCGCTGGTGCGCCTGTCGGTGCAGGTCATCGCCGAGGACAACGGACGCCGTGAAACCGGCTCGGCCGGCGGCGGCGGGCGCACCGACTACCGATACTTCACGCCCGAGCGCCTGGCCGAGTACGCCGAGCAGGCCGTGTCGCAGGCGCTCACCAACCTGCAGTCGCGTCCCGCGCCCGCCGGCACCATGACGGTGGTGCTGGGACCAGGCTGGCCCGGCATTCTCTTGCACGAGGCCATCGGCCACGGCCTGGAGGGCGACTTCAACCGCAAGGGCAGTTCGGCCTTCTCGGGCCGCATCGGCCAGCGCGTGGCGGCCAAGGGCGTGACTGTCGTGGACGACGGCACGCTGCCCGACCGGCGCGGGTCGCTGTCCATCGACGACGAGGGCAATCCCACGCAGTGCACCACGCTCATCGAGGACGGCGTGCTGCGCGGCTACATCCAGGACAGCCTCAACGCCCGCCTCATGGGCGTGCCCGTCACCGGCAACGGCCGCCGCGAATCCTTCGCGCACGTGGTCATGCCGCGCATGACCAACACCTACATGCTGAACGGCGACAAGGACCCGAAAGAGATCATTGGGTCAGTGAAAAAAGGCTTGTACGCCGTGAACTTCGGCGGCGGACAGGTGGACATCACCAGCGGCAAGTTCGTGTTCTCGGCCTCCGAGGCCTACATGATCGAGAACGGCAAGGTGACCTATCCGGTGAAGGGGGCCACGCTGATCGGCAACGGGCCGGATGCGCTGACGCGGGTGAAGATGGTGGGCAACGACATGAAGCTGGATACGGGGGTTGGGACTTGCGGGAAGGAGGGGCAGAGCGTGCCGGTGGGGGTGGGGCAGCCGACGCTGCGCATAGACGGACTGACGGTGGGCGGGACGGCCTAGCATGGCCGCGCGATCCGATAGACTTTTTCGCTGCTAAGCGAATCTTAGTGTAGATTACGCAGTCTTTTCCAGGGGCGCGAGCCATGGCAAATACACGTCAAATGACGGCAATCATAGAGCGCGAAGGCGATGGATATGTGTCCCTTTGCCCCGAGCTTGATATTGCAAGCCAAGGGGGAAGTATCGAGGAGGCGCGGGCGAATCTGACTGAAGCGCTCGAGTTATTCTTCGAAACGGCCGATCAGGCCGAAATCAAGGCGCGCCTTCACGATGAGGTATTCGTGACGCGCGTCGAGGTCGCGGTTGGGTAGACTGAAAGTCTTCTCAGGCAGGGAACTCATCCGGCTTTTGGAACAGCAGGGGTTCTCCACGGCGCGGCAGCGCGGCAGCCACGTTGCCATGCAAAAGCTCGTCGAAGGGCGAACAGTGACCGTCCCGGTGCCGCTGCACGACGAGATAAAAATCGGCACCCTCCAGTCGATCATCAGGCAGTCCGGTCTGGCGCGATCGGTATTCGAGGTCGATTAAGACCTCCGCCGCTGTTGTCGGCTCAGAGATTGGCGCCATGATCAGCCAGAAATTGACCGTAACCCAAGGACGCTCGACAAGATTTATTAGCGAGGACTATTCGAGGGCACCTAAACTGGTTGTTCAGAATTCAGATGGATTGATCTGCCGTGTGACTGAGTGGGGAATGGCGGCCTCAGATTCCGGATACACCGTCAAACTATACAAGCGCTGGCCGATGCTTCCTTTCCTTGAAAGGGAGCTTTACAGTGTCGTGGTCAACGAGACAAATCTGACGTCGCTGCCAAGAAGTGCATCTTGTTCAAGCGTCCTCTCAGCCGCCGCGACAACTGATTAGGCCCCCTGCCTGGCCCCTTTTTGCGTTGCACGGCAATCCATTTTTCCTGGCGGCCTCAGCTAAGCGATCCCAAGGATGAGATGGTGCTGGAAACCACTCAACTCCCAAGCCGACGCTCTCGTGACTTTTAACCAGGCCGATTTCGAGCCGGCTTGCCGGAATCTCGGCGTGAAGTTGCTGTTTCCGTCGGAGTGCTTGAACCTGCTAAGGAAGCGATTATGAGCAATTACGCCTTGCGTATTCCCGATTCTCTTTTCGAGTTCGCAAAGAAATGCGCGAAAGAGGATAACGTTTCGCTGAATCAATTCATCGTGCTGGCGCTTGCCGAAAAGGTGTCGTCACTGAAAACAGCGGAATTCTTCGAAGAAAGGGTTGCCCGGGCGCGCCCGGTGAGGTTGGAAAAAATCTTGGAGAAAGCGGTGGATCATCCGACCGTTCCCGGCGATGAACTGCCTGCGAGTTGGAAAGGATTTCCAAAAAAACGCAAGCGCGTCCAGTTAGGCCGCCAAGCCAATATGGTTTGCTTGGCCCTTCTTCTTGACGATTTCGACTCTCACTAGGAGATCATCATGTCACGCCTATTCAACCCGCCGCATCCCGGAGTTGTGCTGCAGGAATATCTGTCGGAAGGTGTCGGCGTATCCGAAGCCGCCAGGAAGCTGGGCGTGTCCCGTCAGGCGCTCTCCGCCATCTTCAACGGGCGGTCCGGCATCAGCGCGGAAATGGCCATGAGGCTGTCGAAGGCGCTAGGCACCAGTGCGGACCTTTGGCTGGGTATGCAGATGCAGCATGATCTGTGGCAGGCGAAGCGGAATCCCCCCAAAGGTGTTCAGAAACTCGCGGCTTGATTGAGTGTGCCATGGCAACACCGCATGACGCGTATGCAGTAGCCGTAAAGACCGCTTTCTATCGGCGCTTTTTCCGCCTTGAGCAGAAAACGATCGAGATTGCCGTCTTGATTCCGGAAGCCGATTGGCGCCCGCTAAAGGCGCCTTGGTGGCGGGGGAAAGACGTTTGCATCATTGGTGCGGACCTCGATGGCAACTTTCTTTTGCGACACTGTGATGGGACCGTTAGGTATTGGAACCATCGGGAAGGAACGGATACCGTTCTGGCGCCTAGCGTGCGGGCGTTTGCAACCCAATTGCAAGAATAGGGCCCGCGCGCTGAATTGCGTTCACGACCGTTGGGGGGGTGCTATTGCAGCATGAACGTCTCGTACTCCAGCCGCGCCAGCTTGTGCTCCAGCAGCCGCATCGCCACCAGCACCGTCACCAGCAACGCCACCGCAAATCCATAGCCGTAGAAAGCCGCCCCAAGCTGCAGCGTTGCCGCTGTCAATCCTAAATTCAATATCAAGAACAGCGCCGTCAAGAACATCACATAAGCGCGCTTGTCCAGGTAGAAGAAGATGTTGAGCAGGCCGAGCAACACCACTTGCAATCCCGCGGCGACGACGTCTACATACAGCAACGATAAATAAAGCTCGGAAATTCCAGCCAGTCTTAATAATGCCGGGCCAGCCACAAACACGATTAGTACCGCGATCGACTGTATTTTTATGATTTCAAATAAAGCCTGCCGTATGGTGAACACCATTTCGTCGCGCATCTGCTCGATGTAGTCCAGCGACCCGCCCTCGCGCACCGAGTTGTAAAACTTGTGAAAGTACTCCACGAAGTCGGTCTCGATTCGCACCAGGAACACCGCCATGCCGGGGATGATGGCGAGGTAGGCGAGGAACACGGGCAGGTCGTAGATGAGCGAGGCGCGCAGCGGGCCGATCACTTCCTGGCCGGTGTCCGGGAAGTACCAGAACAGCAGCTTGTCGGCCCATACCCCGAGGTTGTAGAACAGGCCGGTGGCCATGAGCGTGGGGTACATGGCCCCTTGCTTCGCGAAATCGAAGGCGATGAAGCGGTCGGAGGGGTAGTTGCGCAGCGTCAGCGTGATCATGCCCGTGAGCAGCACGAAGTGGCCGATCACGAAGCCGAGCAGCAGGCCCTCCAGCCCGCTCTTGCGCAGCACCAGCGCCGCGGCCACGGTGATGGCGTAGCCCAGGGCGAACAGCCACACGATTTCCTTGTACTGCTTCATGCCCGACAGGAACAGCGTCGCCACCCAGATGCAGCACATGATGACGAAGGCCGACAGCAGCAGGATGCGGTAGGCGTCGCTTTCCTGCGGAAACAGCAGCAGCACCGCCGCCATGCCCAGCACGCCCGACACCGCCATGACCATGAGCAGCAGGCCGTTGAAGTTGGGCAGCACCAGGCCGTCCTTCTTCTCGTACAGCCGGTCGGCGATGAAGCGCGTGAAAGCGAGCTGCACCGTGCCGGTGAGCAC
>Ga0134124_10001931_pt1 | contig 16636 bp, 15 predicted proteins | sample KB304_FD_96880 | JGI IMG/M metagenome (GOLD analysis project Ga0134124, IMG submission 96880) | Terrestrial soil microbial communities without Nitrogen fertilizer from Kellogg Biological Station, Michigan, USA - KB3-0-4 | ecosystem: Environmental > Terrestrial > Soil > Unclassified ...
ACAGTTGTCGCAACCATTGTTGGAATTGCTTCAGGCGGGTAAGGAACGGCTTTCCACACCTGGATACAGGAACCTGAGCCTGCAAGTCTTTCTCGAAAGCCCAGAGGTGAAGGCCGCGATTGAAAAGGTCAACAATCTGAAGTGAACCGTAAACGCGAGTTGAAGGATACTTCTCTCTGCGGCCTCTGCGTATCTCTGCGATCTCTGCGTTTAAAGGCGTATTCAACGCAGAGATCGCAGAGATACGCAGAGGCCGCAGAGAAAAACACAAATTGGCCCAGTGTCTCCGACTCCTCAGAGTCGGTCAGGAACTATGGTTTGTATTTGAACTGCACCCCCGTCTCACGGCGATTGAAAATGTCAAAACTGATCGACGTTTCAATGCCAAACTCCTTCTGAATCAGAAAGTCTCGATTCACCTTGTTCTGGTACAAGAAGAGACGCAATGTTGGTCCGATCGAGATACTTGGCCAGATGGAAAAACTCAGTGTGTGCTTGGAGATATCGCGGAACCTCGTATCAATCGACGTATCCTGACGAAAGTTTACAAACAGGAAATCCGCCTCCTCGTCCAAAACATATTTGACCCGCGGGCCAAAAGGAATCGCAAAATTCGTCTTCCAATAGACGCCGGCACGCGGACGATCCTGCGATAGAGCAGTCACTGGTGTATCTTTCGTAATGCCATCCGCCGTTCCGCTGTTGTCGCTGATACATTTACCAAACGTTTCCGTGGAGTTCGCCAGACAGTTCACTTCCCCGCCGATCGTGTCAAACCGATAACCCAGTAAAGCATTGAATTCTCTTCCTGCCTGCACGCCGAATTCAGCGTAGTTATCCCTGTTTTGCCAACGTAATCCGAGTCGAGGCAGGGCAAGCCAACTGCGTTCCTGATAAATCTTGAAGACGTCTTGTTCTGCGTTGCTGAGCGTAAATGTCGAAAACGGTTGCTGCAACTGCGTTTCAGTATGCAATGAAAGGTTTAATCCGACGTTTGGAAGTGGACGGCCGGGCCGGCGCCAGAGAACCATTCCGCTATCAACGAAAAACCGGTTCGACATCTGGCTGATAGTCAATTTGTTTGGCGTGTCGCCCGTTGTCTGCCGCTTGTAATCGGCTCCTGGCTCTATATAGAAGTCTCGACTGTGCGCCGAGTGCAAGAATTTTATATCGGCACCAAAATGCCATGTCCTGCTCTGCGTAGCTTGCACGCTCGACGTAGGGTTGCCGCCGAACTTCACCTCGATTTCGCTGTCGCTGAAGTTATTGTCAAGGCTGTTAAAACCGAAGCTAAAATCCTTCAGTGAGAGAGTCCAGATGCTTCGACGCTGAACTCTCTGCTCTACGGCGGCGCTGTATGACGACGGAGGTGAATTCGCGGCGGGAGGTTTAAATGGGAGTGCTTCCTTGAACCGCTTGAAAGCGCTCGGCTGTTTATGAGGTTCAATTTGCGCTGCGACTGTCTTATCGAGATATTCTTTACTCTTGATTGGACCAAGGCAATCGGTATCCGCGGTCGCCGGATAAAGCTTGCGACATACGAGGCTACTAATGCTTTCTAAATCTTCCGTAAAAGCCGCCGGGTGCCTTCTGGGATTGAGGGCGGTGTCCACCAGATCCGGATAACCCGTATCGCCTGAACTGAGGAAGTCAGTCGTCGCAACTGCGTAAATCTTCTTGTCGTCGATCGGAACCTCGTTTATCAGATACTCTTTCGTGACAGCGTCCTGGCTTATGCCCAACGTCTCCAGTTTCCGTCCGCGATCCATGACAAACGATAAAGCAGACTGTTCCTCACCCTCGAATTTTTCGGACTGTGCCAGGGCGCTCTTGATGGCGCTTCCTGGCACATACAAGAGCGTCAGCAGATCGCCCTTCCAAATCAGGCGATCGAGCATCTCCTGAGCGCCTGGATTGGTGGCGGAAAGTCCCGCCGCACGACTGAGGTTTCGCTGAGTCGTGTAGTTAACCATTAGGGGAATCTTTTCAAATAGGTCTCGCGATTGAATTAAAGCGACGTCGGCACTGAGGCGTTCACGCATCGTGCACAGCACCAATAACTTTAGCGCCTCCGGATTAGAACTCGGCTGTAGGTTCTGAGGATTCGGGCGTAGACAGTTGGAAGCCTCTGTAACTTTCTTCCAAAACTCAGTCGCCTCATCCTCTTCCTCAGCGATCGGCGTTGGCTCGGTCGGAATCGAAGTCAATTTCCACGACACAACTTCGTTGTCGTTCACTTTCTTTTCCGCGTTGACTGTTCCAAAACGGACGGCTCCCTTTCGCGTCTTCCAGTCAAAGTAAGGAGTGGGCACTCCTACAAAGACTGCCAATTTCCCGCCGGGTTTCCACGTGATGTCCATGTCGACGCCACTGGTGGTCTGGTCCAGGTCGGCTGCGGAAACCACCATCTGGAATTCTGGAAACCTCGCGGCCAATGCCTTCGCGCGTTGTGGACTGGTTTGCGCCAGCAGTATCTTCAAACCCTTAAAGTCTCTTCCGTGCTGTCGTTCAAAGTAATCAAGCTGTTGCTGCACGGCATCAATTGGATCTTCAACACTCGTCTTGCTTGTCAGACCGGCGCCATCGTTCTGCCAACCAAAATTCAGGATTCCGACTTGCGATCCGAGATCGGGATCGACCACCCCGAACACAGCAGCACGATCGTCAATCACAACATACGGATCGGGATCCGTATAGTCTGCGGTTTCCATCGGTACGTAATGGGGGAAATAGAAGAAAGGCGTGTGGACTGAAAATCGAAGGCAGTTCGTGGTGGTCGTGCTGGTAGTCGTCGGAGTGGCCGGAGTGGTGATGATAGTACACAGGCCGTAATTTCTGCCGGCGAGCAAAGTTGAGAAATGCTGTTTCGTTCCATTCGCGAATGGCTTACCCGCACCGATTGGCTGGGGGAGCGTCACGTTGGGGTGCGGATGCGAACCGGTGCCCAATTTGCTCAACTCATAAGAGTAAACAATGACCTCACCGACTAACCGAACCTCTCCGTTCGCGAGAGTGCGTTGATTGCACTGTGAAGGGATGTCGCGCGGAATCTCATTTGGGTTTCCGTCGGATGCGCAAATGTAGATTGGTGCGGTTGGGAAACCCTGAACAGTGGTGATGAGTTTGTTCAACTGATTCTCATCCGCTGTTTTCTGTTTCTGGCTATAGTCTTTCGAGACTGGAGGCAATGCGGTTTTCGCATTCGCGATCATAGTCGGGAGGTTTGGTAACTGAATGCGTGCCTTGTTGTACTTTTCAAATTCTGCAACCAGCGTCTCGCGTGCTTTCTCGTTGGCAGGAAGCTTTCCTATTTGAATCTTCACATACGAGAACCAGGGGTAAACGGAACCTCCGTCGGAAAGATTCTGCACTGGATAATCCTCAGACCACTCCGCTTTGAACAACCGTGGGTTTTCTTTCAGCCTCAGCGGAATTGGTCGATCGGTGATCGGCGAGGTCTTTAATACCAGGTTCGCGCCGAGCATCTGCACCGGTTTGAAGTCGTACTTTTGCGTGTCAGCAAGAAAGCGCGCCAACTGGCGAACGCGTTCCGCACCAAAATAGAAATCGTGTTTTCCGGGAACGATGCCGGCGTAGGCCGCAGCGCGAAGGAAACATCCGACGTTGTCAGTGTGGATCGTTCCGAGGCCGTTCTTGATTCTTGTATCCAACGGGGCGGGGACGTTTCTGTAATAGACCCAAGTGTTATTCGTATTGTCGCTGAAATAGAGTTCTTTGTTACCAACGGCGTAGCCTCCGCCCGGTGGTGCAGGAGGCTTTTCGAAAACTCTTGCCTCCAATTCCGGCGAAAAATTGTCGCCGGTGCCAACTAGAATTGCGTTAGGGTGATCTGAGTTGCGCCTGTTCAAAAAGTCTATGGCGGGTTGACTGTCCTTTAAGGAGAGTTGGGGGCACCCGGCCTGCGCGTCAAATTTCTGAAGAGAGGGGACGCGGAAGTAGCCGAGGAGTCTGCCCGTGTACACGACCTCATCGGTTGTAGTGGTCGTTTGGGGTTGGGTTGAAACATTTGGAGTCTGACCGTGAGTTGAAACAGCAAAACCAAGCAAGGAAAGTGCGGTCGCAATTCTGAAGAAGAGAACGCGGTTCATAGATTCCTCCGACCAGGTAGATTAGTTCTTGCTGATTATGATCGATCGTCACAAAGTATTTCGCGTGATTTGTTAATGCATGGGACACCTTTCGGCTTTGGAGCACGAATAACGCCGAAAGGTAAAGAAGCTCAAATTTGCTTAATGCTATTGTTTCGGAGTTTGTGCAAGAGGACCATTTGCCTTTATCGGGAAAGGCCAATCTATCGCGGGTACATTTATTTTCGCGCCAGGATACCAACCGCAATGGTTTGTGAGGTTGTGGTCCACCGGCTCTGAAAGAGAGCTGCGATTGACTCCGATTTGCCGAGAAGCATCGTTGCAATTATTAGACAAGCAACTTGGCCCGCTCGAGACGGGTGCTGCGCACATCAGGTCCTAACGTCTCTCCTTAATATCGTAGACCCACAACGACTCGAGATCGCGAATGTACAATCTGCCATTCGCAATAACCGGATACGCAAACGCTTTTTCCGACATCTGTTCCACCTGCTTTTTCTTAGGCGGATTCGGCGGCGTGAAGCGGCCTTTTTCGCGATAGCCTTCGGGAGTCGCCTCCACCAAAACACAATCTCCATTCCCGTCGTGAATGTATAAATGCCCTTCGGCGTAGGCTGCCGAACTCATACCGAAGTTCTCGGCGTTCCATTTCACCTTCCCTGTTGTGAACTCAACCGCGACCAGTCCGCCCATGGCTTGCGTGCCGTAAAGATAGTCGCCGACCAACACTGCCCCGCCGAAACCGTTGGGGAGTCCGCGTTCGAAGTAAACCTGCTCTGCGGCGACTCCGCTGCCCTCCGGTTTCAAACGAACGAGTCCGCCGCCAATACTAAGCGCGCCGCCATAGACATACGCGTCGCGCGCGACCGGCGTGAGAGCCTGCGCGGGGCCTTTGACAACTTCCTTGTAGCGCCAGAGGAACTCACCCGTCTTCGCATCGACTCCGACGATGCCTTTGCTCAAAAACTGCACGTATTGTTTGCGCCCACCCGCTTGCACGATGATCGCCGACGCGTAACCTGCCGCGTCGCCACCCGGAACCGCCGATTTCCAGATGAGCGCGCCCGTCTTTTTGTTGAGCGCCACTATCGTCGCCTGCTCGCCGCCTGGTGTGACGACGAGGACGTTGCCATCAACCAATGGAGACTCTGCGTAGGCCCAGTCGTGAGGTTGGCCGCCGAAGTCTTTACGAAGACTTTTCTGCCACTGAATCTTGCCGTTCTTCGCGTCGAGACAAACGAGGTCGCCATCAGACCCGAGCGCGTAGAGGAGATTTCCGTCGACGGTCGGCGTGGAGCGGGCCTTCGGGTAAGGCGGATCTTGATTCGGGTTGCCGACGTTCCCGACGCGCGTGGTCCAAATGACTTTTCCGTCTTGAGTTGAGAGAGCTTGAACAAACTCATTCTCCATGCCGCGGTTGCTCATCAGGTAGATCCGTGACCCGACAACGGACGGCGTTGAATAGCCGTAGCCGATGTCGTTTACCTGCCAGAGCAATTTTGGTCCTTCCCTGGGCCACTGTTTGAGCAAACCTTTCTCCTGTGAGATTCCATTTCGCTCCGGCCCGCGCCACTGAGGCCAATCGCTCTGCGCATGACTGGTAACACATAAGCACAAAAGGAGTGCTGCGATGCTAGCTACGGATCGTGAAGTCATTGTCTGCTCCTTCGAATGTTTTCCACGCTTCTCCGGCTGCGTCGTAGCCGTGGATCGTACGGATGACGTCGGGTTTCCAGCTCTCCAAGCCGCGTGGAAGGCGCGCACGCCCGAGGTGAACCCTTGCGATAGTTTGAATAATTGGTGGAGCCGAGGGGGATCGAACCCCTGACCTCATGACTGCCAGTCATGCGCTCTCCCAGCTGAGCTACGGCCCCAATTCGAGAAGCTGAGTAGTCGTAAATCGTTGACACAGAATAGCCAGCGCCCATAACTGAGTCAAGCTACTGATTGATCGTAACCGCGCTCATTTGCTGTTTTGTGTGCCGGGAGTGTGCCAACCGTAGAAATCGGGCAGGATTTCAGCCGTAGAGCAGACGTTCCAACTTTTCGGATGCACCCTTCTGCATAGTTGGTAAAACGTGGGAATAAGTGTCCAGGGTAAGCGTGATGCTTGCGTGGCCCAAGCGTTCGCTTACTATCTTCGGGTGCTCATTGGCTCCGAGTAGTAGTGACGCGCAAGTATGGCGCAGATCGTACAGGCGGAAAGTCTCGGAAAGTCCGGCGCGTTTAAGTGTGGGTCTGAAATGGCGCAGGGTTAAATTTCGTAGGTTTAGTGGCTTGCCCTCACGCGTCGCAAATATGAGGTTGTGACTGGCGTAGTGTGCTCCTGCTTTCAGTTTTATTTCCGATTGCTTTGCTCGATGCGTCTTTAGCGCTTTGCTTATAGATTCAGGGAGCGGCACCGTTCGACGGCTGCGCGTCGTTTTAGGTTCGCCAAAGTACCATCCACCACCCTTGCGCCAAACAATAGTCCGCGTGACAGTAGCAATTCTCGCGTCGAGATCAACGTCAGACCACTTGAGCGCCAAATACTCCTCGGGGCGCATCCCGGCTGCAATGGCAAAAGCAAACAAAGTCCCGTATTCGTCATCCTGTGCGGCACAGAGGAATTTGGTGACTTCATTTGGAGATAGTGCTTGCATTTCCTTGCGTTCTATTCTTGGAAGCTCGACGGCATCGCAGGGGTTTCGTGGCAGCATATTCCAGCGTACCGCTTGCTTGAGCGCAGAGCTAAGAATTGCGTGAGTGTAGCGTATCGTTCTTGGCGACAGGTCACGTTGGGCCATTTCCGAGTATAGGGCCTGTACGTCAAGAGGTCGTAAGTCCAAAAGCCTTTGAGCACCTATGCGAGGCCGGACGTAACTTTCCAACTTTGCTGAATAGTCATCGAACGTCCGTTCCCGTAGACGGGGCTTTGCTGCTGTTGTAAGCCATTTGTCCAAGTATTCCCCGACTGTAAGTTTGAGAGGTTCTACAAAAGTACCTGTGCTGATTTGTGTCAGCGTTGCGTTTAGATACGATTCAGCGTCTTTCTTATTGCCTTTGATCGTTTTGTTACGATAGCACCGCTTACCGTTACCATCTCTGCCAGTAAAGACACGCACAAGCCAAGTTTTGTCGCCTCGCTTAATTATTTGTCCGGCCATTCAACCTCCAATGCGTTCGACTCTAATATACACGGATGTGTACATTCAGTCCACAAGATTCTTACACGGTTGTGTACATGACTATTCCAGTGGTAGTTTCACAGAATGATCATTTCAAACATTCGCAAAACTGCCGAAGGGCGAGGCATTGAGAATGCGAATCAACTAAAGGACGCGCTCAATATCTCACCCACACTCGCGGCTCGATTGTGGCGAGGCGAGTTTTCTCAACTGGGAATGGTCACGCTTGATCGACTATGCCGTGAGTTGAAGTGTCAGCCTAGTGATCTCCTGCGATATGTTGCCGGAAAGCACAAGCGATAAGTCTCCTTTTCTTCTGAAGTATGAGCCAGTCAGAAGTTAACCACCTCCTGCCAATCGGCTTCATCGTTATTAGGTTGGTAGTTTTCTGATTCCCTATTCTCCTTAGGGGTGAAATCCAGAATAGGGTTTTTAGTCGCGGTAGTGTATAGGAACGGATCGCTCCTCACGCCTTTCCCCGTTCGCGCAATCGCTCCTTCATCTATAAGTTCCCGTAACGCTCTGCTAATCAGATTTGCGTTACCAACAACTCGTTCTTTAATCTGAGCTTGATTCAGTGTCTCATTGCCAAGCGTCTCAAGTATCTTTGGTTTCAGACCGTCAACCTGGTGCGTTAGCAAGTCCCCGTCCGGCGTTAACTTGCCGGTACTCAGATCCAACCGTGCCACTGTTTCCGGCAAGTTCTCCCCGTATCGTTGATCTGAATACAAGTAACGGTTGTTATCCTTTCGACGCATAATGATCAAAGTGTCTACCGCGCCGTGAAATGCTGTCGATCCGAGCAGAGAATCAGCGCCCTCGCGCTCCGCTTTTCCATTGTGATGCAAACCCAAAATGTGAGCACCGGATCGTCTGGCGAGGTCGATCACAGGTTCGAGAACCCGTGATACTTCGCCATAGCTATTGAAGTCATTGACACGCACAAAGCGAGACAGTGGATCAATGATTACGAGGGATGCTTGTGACTTCTTGATTGCGCGTTCGAGAGCGTCGAGGGGATTCTTTGGCAGCGTTCCTTTGTGAATCAGAATGTCTTTACCATCTACACCAAGCCGCCGAAAATGGCCTTTGACCTCTGACAGCTTCTCTTCCAACGCGAGGTAAATCACCTTGCCGGCAGTTGTGGATCTATCAAAAAATTCTTCACCACGAGTAACGGCGACTGCGAGATTCCGAGCAAAGGTTGACTTGCCAACTTTTGGCTTTGCTGAGCAAATGGAGAAGCCACCAACCGGCAGCGTGTTTTCCCAAACATAGGTAGCTTCGTCATCAGCTTCATCCCAAAGCTGATCAAGCGGAATCAGCGTGAACTCGGATTCCATATTCTGTCTATTCGTAGATGTAGAGGATACAGAATTGAGAATTTCTGCTTTCTCCACTAACGCGAGCAACTGTTCTTTCGTTCCTCCAGCACTCAGCCAATCACTCACATCACCTTTGTCTGGACGATCCGGCAGTCTGACAAGTTTCACGCTGGCAGCAACGCCTAGCAGCGAATTGGCTACCGTCCGCGCATGTTCTTCACCCTGAGCATCGTTATCCGGCAAAACGACGACATCCCGTTCACTCAGCCAATGGTTATATTCATCCCGCCATTTTCCCGCGCCTCCTGAATTGCAAGTCGCTATCAATCCAAGCTGAATGCAATGCGTCAACATCTTTCTCACCCTCTGGAATGAATACAGGCTGCTGTCGATCTGACTTCAATAGATCCGGCAAGCGATAGAGCACTCGCCGCACGTCTCCCAAGCCATTCTTGAACCCATCTTTGCCATCTGGCCGCCGCATGAAGAAGCCTTTAGGGGTTGTACGCGTGACCTGGTAAAGCAGTTTGCCCGCTTCATCGCAGTAGTCATAACTCGCAACGATGTTGCTGAGGCCCAACGCATAACAAATATCTTCGTAAGAGCATTCAGCGTGGCAATGCATCAGTATCAGTCCATTATCCGCTTCCGTCACAGTTAAACTTGGGTGATGATCCTCATGCGCTGGACATCGCGCTGACCAGCCTGCGCCGCAGCGTTTCACATCGCTAAGTTTGTCAAGAATGTTATCGAGAGCTGGTGATGATCGTCTCATTGCCTCTCCCATTAGTTAATGGCCCTCCTTCGACGATGAACCGCTCCGAACTGACGCAAGCGCGATCCAGTTACGCAAAGCCGCTTCATCAAATCTGACTTGTCGGTGGCCCAATGTGATCGACGGTATGTTCTTCATACGCGCTAATTCATATACCCTCGCCGTTGATACCCGCAGAATGTTTGCAACTTCACTTGCTGTTAGTAATCTCATGTTTCTCCGATGGTTAAGGCACACTTCTAACGTTCAACTCAAAACGAGTTGGCTTGCTTTCCTTCTGTTTGTAGTGGTGAGAGTGCGAATCGCTACGGTTCGCGTCAGCTATTTATCTTTATAGAAGTATCGCTCATGTTTCGCTAGTAGGTTCGGTAAGAAAAGTCCGCCTTTCTTTCTCCAACGCGGTCAATATCCGCTTCTTTTTTAGTGGCGAATCGACAACGAAAGATCGTCGTCCCGCTATGTCAACTAATAGACAACGCCGGTTGACCTTGCAGATTCTGGCGTATTTTGCAGATCTGAGAACTTGAACTGATCGATTCCGTCAGGATAGTTCGTCATATTGTTCGCCAGTTTCCGCCACTGGCGGATTTTCGTTCGCCACTCGAAAGAGCGTTCAAGAATCTACTGTAAACACACTTGTGACGTTCAGCTATTGCCTCGATCCCCTTTGTGCATTGAAGGTGATTGCCGGTTTACAAGTGACGGTTTGATCGTCTATTCCCGCCGCCAATCTAACTTTACATTTGGACTAATCTGTTTGCTATAGGCAGCGTAGACTTTTTGTTTTGTGGTTTGATTCGGCCTGTCATGCCGCGACCCACTCACCCAATTTAGTCTCAACCGCAGATTCAGTCCATGCCAAAGGGCATTTAACACGAAATTGTTTTTCGGATAGCCGCACGGTGACCGCGACGACCAGCAGAATAGAGTGAAGGGGAGGAAGGATAGAGGGGGTCTGAGTCTAATTATTTTCCGGACCGCCTGGATTGAACGATTGAACCGGCTTTGCCCGAAAACTCCCTCAAGTGACTAACCTTTTCGGGCAGCTTAAGCACTTTTCGGGCAGAGTGTAAACACTACATGATCTAGAGCCGATCACAATATGCAAATGTTTCGGCGGACGCACAAGCGAAACACGCTTAAGCGCGACCACAGAAACGAGACAATGAACACGCTCCGCGAATTCTACCCGCGCATACTCTCTCTCAACACCTAAGCTTAGTAATCGCATATTGAATAGCAAGGGCGCTAAGGATACCCACTAATCCCTAGCGCCCTTTGAAGCGTTGTCATATCCCGACAACGCTAAGTCGCGGGGGCGACGGTGCGCACATGCGATGAGGTCGCTATGTTGATGAGCAACGAGGTGAGGTCGTAAGCGCCCGAACGCCCCGAGCCTCATGCAAACGTAGCGGAGTAGGCAGGACGCCGCATGAGGCTATCTCGAAAGCTATTTTCTCTTGTCGATCAACTTACTCTCCGTGGTGAGCGCGTCACGGAAGCCGGAAAGCGTGTCGATCATCAGGTTGATCTTTTTCAGACTGAGCCGCCTATGCTCTGCGTTCCCTAAGCAGAACTCGAATGCTACTGAACGGTGACAGTCAGCAAGGATCAGTATGTTGCCGCCCCACTTCTGTTCGCCACCGTGCGAGGATTCGACATAGGCGAGAATGTGAGACGTGGTGTTAGTCGATTCGGGATTGAGAAACGTGCGCTTGCGGAAAGTGTAGGTTTTGCTCAAATTTCAGGAATCCTTTCCGCGTAAAGTTGACTTTCGACTGCCGCGATCAACATGCGCTTCAATAAGATTTCATCTGACACGCCAAGCTTTTCGGCCCACTGTTTCAGGAATTGCCAGTCTCGCGGTCTAATGTCGTTTGGAGTTAGTTGTACTGTGGCGTAAGCGATTTCGCCGTGAGTGCGGGTGCTCGTGATAGTATGGTTTTGCATGGTCGATTCCTCATTCTTAACCGGATAGGAGTCGGCTGTGTAAGGGCTGGTGAGTGTTAGTAGCACTTGCCAGCCCGCTCTTTTGAGTGGGTGCGGCCACTATAGATACGGGAGTTCCGCTTGTCAAGGAAATTATTACGTGGACGTAATTATTTCGCGGAATGCTATACTTGGGCCATGAAGATCATCGACACAACTGAGGCTGCACGGCGCTTAAACGTGACACCTACTAGAGTGCGGGCGATGATCAATAGCGGTCGCTTGAAGGCTACGAAAGTCGGAATCGTGTGGATGATCGATCCGAAAGATCTTGACGCGGTTAAGGAGCGAAAGGTGGGCCGACCGCGTAAAGCGCGTAAAACGGTTAAGCGATAATACCCAAGGATCAGAGTGGCGATCCCGGTTTCCTGCATCTTGCACTCAAGACTCTGGAGTGTGAGGCCGTGAAAGCGAACAAAAGCACCGACAAGCGTTAAGCACACACCTTGACGTTAGACTACTCAAGCGCGAACCGTCGTTTTTGGAGATGTTCGTCAGCTCTAATTCAGCGGGAGTGACAATCAAGATTATTGACGATAAGGTGAAGCTTAGATGGTAAACCTTATAATCTCTCGCGGGCGCTTAAAACCAGCATATAGAGACTTTCGTCGTCCTTGATCTTCTCCAGGTGTAGCAGGGCCGCCCTTAAAATCTCCAAATCAGACACATCCGACCTGACCCTCTCCTTACGTTGCTCGTTCCTGACCGGTACATATTTTTGGTAACGCAACACGATGTCATCGACTCTCATTCTCTCCGCCGGAGATAGTTCTGTCTGGACCACGTCGCGCCCGTCTTTGGCAGGTTTCGCAGGTGAGTGCTCAGGAGATATAGATCTTGCTGACCTCGTAGTCATCTCCTGACCTTTATAGTGCGTATTATTGGCAATAAGCAAATACGGAACCTGTTTTTTCTGCTTGTATTGCATGAAGTATTTTTTGCTTGCTGCGTCTTGTATTGCGGACTATACTACAAATCATGCAATACAAGGTAGTATTGCTTGCAGATTCCTACTACTAATTGTGTGGGCCATAAATTAGTAGCGGATTTCTGAAAACTTAACCCTTGACAAGCTCTTGCTTGTAAGGATCGGCGGGTGTTATAAGCGGCATTGGAAGTAGTAAACGATAAGGGTAGTAAAATGCCACGCAAACAATTCCAGACAACTCTGGTTATGACTCCAGAAATGGAGAGCCTGCTTGAAGAAAAGCTCGCCAAGGAGGTGTCCGAGGACGAACTCAAAGAGCAGCGCGTGAGCTTCGCATTCGGCAATGCGCCACGAGACTCAACGCTGATCACAAAAGAGTCTGTGCGACTCGCCTCGGAACATATTCGCTTGCAACCCAACCAACGGGATTAGGCCTCACTCAAGGCGATGTCGATTCGAAAAGGCGAAGATCCGGAACTATACGAGCGTCTAGAAGAGCAGAACCTTCTTCGGCAGTATGATCTGCTTACCAACTGCATAGAAATAGGCCTGAAAAAAGGAATCGAGGCATTCGATAAATACACATTGTGGTCACTGAATGCCGCCGCCGTCGCCAATATCGCGCAGTTCGGTGGAAGGTTTCGTGAACAGCCAATTCTAGTAGGAGATCATGTTCCGCCACACTTTAAGGAAGTCCCAAACCTTATAGACCAGTGCATTTCTGTCATACATGAGAATTGGGATCTCGTGCCATATCCTACCGTACTGCCTGCGTATGTACTCTGGAGGTTAAACTGGATTCATCCCTTCATTGAAGGAAACGGTCGCACCGCTAGGGCCGCATGCTATTACTTGATTTGTCTAAAGCTAAAAACACTTCTCCCAGGAAAAAAGACAGTGCCTGAGCGTATTCGAGAGAATCGAGCCCCGTATTATGCGGCATTAAAAGAAGCGGATAACCACTGGGAAGACGGACAGATTAATGTTGACTCCTTAGCACAGTATCTCGCCGAACTACTTACCGCCCAATTGACTGAATAGCTCTACAATCTCAACCTCATTGCTGCTCCATTCTGAGCGATAGGCTAAAAGTCCTTTAAGTAACCGGTCGAAAAAGAAACGACATAATTAACTTCCACCTTTAACCCGCAATAGAGTACTGGTCTTTCAGGCCAACCATATTGGCCGCGACTCTGCCAAGTCCCCCAAATTCAAAACTCTCTTTTAGTTAATTGCTGTACTTACGCCGAGCGTATTGTCTAGCATCAATGCTGCATTTATTATCAGAAGTTCAAGGCGACTCGCAAAGACGGAGAATTGAAGTTGGCAAAGTGGAAAGAATTTGAAGTGCTTTTAGCCGAACTTCAACAGCAAACGGCTCCTGATGCTCACGTCCAGCACAACCAACGGATCAAGGGTCGATCAGGTCGCGTTCGACAACTCGACATCACGATCTCACAAAAAGTCGGTCTATATCCTGTGCTGATTGTTATAGAGTGCAAGCGATACAGGCGTTTGGTTGGTATTGAAAAGGTTGAATCATTCGTCACTAAACTCCGTGATGTAGGTGCCTCACATGGGGTGATGATTTCCAATACTTCGTTTGATGCGGGAGCGAAAGCGATAGCAAAGGACAATATGGTAACACTGCTTTCCTATAGGGAAGCGACAAATCTGGACTGGCAGAAGGTGTTTGGCTCGGAAGCTTGGTTATCGCTAGTAGTTACTCAACCGGACAATGTGTCGGTAGCGCTAATTGACGAACAGCAACAAGTAATCTCGCCACACTCGTCCGATGGCAGCCTGTATGATGTTGATGGGAAGATCGTAATCACACCGACAGATCTTTACCGATTACTTGAAGATAACTTTGCTGTGTCGTCTGACATCGGCGACTTCGAGGGACAAATAATGCCGGGGCAATCAGTGTACGCCCGAACTGACAGCGGACTGCAACGCATTCTCGCGGTTGTAATAAGAGGGACAGTTAAGGGCCAACAACATATTGTGAACTTAAGTCTTGCCTCCGGTCATGTGCTGCAAAATGCCGAAACTCAAAAGATGGTATTAAGCCAAGTTGCCTCTACCAGCATTGATAAAGAGGCGCTTCTAAAACAACCTGGAAGAGAAATCACTAAGGAAGAGTTCGATGGTCTAAAACAACAAAGCGGCCTTTCGACGGTTAGTTTGAATCTGAGCAAAGTAAAGAGATACCTCAGAATCGTAGCTATTAAAAAGGATAATCAGTAATACCCGTTCAATGCAGCAGGGCATTTGAATGTGGCGTGTGCCTCTTGGGTCGCATTAGCTGTTATTTTGTCGTTTCCTCAACTCTTTGCAAAAATAGGATACATGTATCGTCCAATAGAAGAGATCAAGCGTGAGTTCCTGAAATATGCACCTGCATACGCGCAAAAGGAGGCCGCGCAAGCGATCGATAAAATTAGTGAACTTCAAAGCCAAGGCCTGATACGCAACGGCTTGTATTATGTAGTGTTAGTAGATTTGGTCGGTTCAACAAAATTTGCCGCAGAGCACGGGAACGAAAAAGCGATTGAGAGGATCAGATTCTTTGTCACTTCATCTTTCAGGGCTTTGAATGAAGCGAACGTAAAAAATGTGGCGTTGTTTGTTAAAGAGATCGGCGATGCAGTGCTATTGATATTCCAGCATTTCCCTGACATTCTAAGTTGGCGGGCATCTTTCGCGGCTGGGCTCGAATTGTATGGCGAGAGTGCTATTGAGATACGAACGTGCATTCATTTGGGCGAAGTGTTCCTTGAAGGAGTAAATCCTCTGTCTTTGGCTGTATCTCAATGCTTCAAGATGGAAAAAAGCGTGGCGGCTGGAGACATTGTTTTGACAGAATCTGCGTACCATGTTGCATGGCCGACTATCACACGAGCGTATCATGCGTTTACTGAGTATGGCGAAGTTGCGCTTGATGGTTTCTCTTCATTGGTGAAACTCTACCGTTTGGAAGCAAATGATGAAGCCGATTTGAAAAGGATACTCACTGAGGGTATTGAGTAGGCTGACTCAGGTTGATTATTCACAATAGTCGGAACCATAGACATAGACCGGCTTGTTCTATAAGTCGCCCTTTAGCCGTCATAAAGTACCAGTCTTTCGGGGCAACCGACACCGGCCCAAGCTGCAAAATACTGCCCCCCGCCCTGGCCCAAGCGTGTGTGCCGCTTGTGTGCCAACCCAGCCGCAAGCGAACAAACTAGTCCGATCAGAACTGATGAGCGTGTGTATCCGCGTCAGTAGTTATCTAAGAGATGAGCACTTGGAGGATCTGAGGAAAACGGAGCGGAAGAGCCTGTTTAAGACTGCCAGTCATGCGCTCTCCCAGCTGAGCTACGGCCCCAAATGGGTGTTGATGCAGACTAGCCTAGCGTTTTGGATTCAGTCAAGCAACGGCGTGGCCACTCATGTCCAATTACAAAAACCGCCGTATCAGATAGAGAATCAGACTGAGAACGATCGAGATGATGAGCATTGAAATGATGGGAACGTAGACGCGAGTGTGCTCACCCTCGTAGCGAATATCTCCAGGGAGGCGCCCGAACCAATTAAGGGCGCCTGAGTAGATCAAAAAGCCAGCAATTACCAAAAACGCGCCAGCGACAACTACCAATAATCCGACTCCCCGATTCATCGTGCCTTTAAACTCCTTCCCAAGGCTTTGATGGCCGCCACCGGCGAGGCACACTTAAAGAATCTTTCACGTTTATACTTAACCCGAAAGAAAAATCCAGAAAACAGCATAGATCATTGGAAACCAACAAACCCTGACGGCTATTAAAGCCGAAACTGAAGGAGGAACCATGCTCAAAGCTCTCGGATTAGTGCTCACAATCGCCCTGCTTCTGGCGATAACTTCTTGCCAGCCGGGTGGTACCAACTCAAATAACGCGACCCCATCGCCTTCGGCGAGCACACCCACGCCTGCCTCTCCATCACCCACAGTCACAGCTTCCGTATCTCCGTCACCGGCGACGGGTAGCGTGAAAGGGTCCAATTTCAAGTGGACTGATGATGCGAGTGGCACGCCGGTAACAACGATTAAGGTCGGTGGAAGCGTTACGTGGACGATTACCGGTGGAACGCATAAATTGGAACGGGTCGCAGGCAGCGCGGCAAATGGCTGTGACAACCTGGACGCCTCGTTTGACTCCGGCAACCTTACTTCGGGACAAACCGCAACCAGAACCTTCACGAAAGTCGGAACTTTCGGATATCACTGCGGCATCCACCTGGGTGATCCCAACTGCAAGACAACGCCGGGAACTGGCGCGATGCCGGGTGTTATCAAAGTCGTACCGTAAAGGTCGGGT
>Ga0134124_10001933_pt1 | contig 16627 bp, 9 predicted proteins | sample KB304_FD_96880 | JGI IMG/M metagenome (GOLD analysis project Ga0134124, IMG submission 96880) | Terrestrial soil microbial communities without Nitrogen fertilizer from Kellogg Biological Station, Michigan, USA - KB3-0-4 | ecosystem: Environmental > Terrestrial > Soil > Unclassified ...
TGGATAACCGATACGTCAAGACATATAATCTGTGAAATAGTTCATCTTTTAATATGTTGCTTGATTTTATCGTTCAAAACTGCAAATATTCGGGAAATTTCAAGCAAGGAGATTTTACATGAGCCAGATACCGTTCATCGACCTCAACAGGCAGCAGCAGAGAATACTCCCTGACATAGAGCGTAGAATGGCTGCAGTATTGAAGCATGGTCAGTATATCCTCGGTCCGGAAATCGCAGAACTTGAATCAAGACTTGCCGGATATGTCGGAGTCAAGCACTGTGTTACTGTTTCAAGCGGAACAGATGCCCTCCTCATCGCTCTTATGGCCATCGGGATCAAACCTGGTGACGAAGTAATTACTACCCCGTTCACCTTTATTGCTACCGGTGAGGTGATCGCTTTATTGGGAGCAACCCCGGTATTTGTCGACATAGACCCAAGAACTTACAATATTGACCCGTTGCTCATCGAAGCTGCAATAACGCCCAGGACCCGCGCAATAATGCCTGTAAGCCTTTATGGGCAGTGTGCAGAGTTCGATGCCATTAATGCAGTAGCCGCCAGACACTCGCTTACTGTTATCGAGGATGCCTGTCAGAGCTTTGGAGCGACCTACAAGGGCCGCAAATCATGCGCTCTTTCGGATATCGCCTGCACGAGTTTTTTCCCTTCAAAACCTCTTGGCGGCTACGGAGACGGCGGTGCGTGCTTTACAAATGACGATGCCGCAGCATTAAAAATGAGACAGCTGATGAATCATGGCCAGGACAGAAGATACAACCATCCAATAATCGGTATCAATGGCCGGCTGGATACTCTTCAGGCTGCCATACTTCTAGCGAAATTCGAGATTTTCGAAGAGGAGGTTGCTCTCCGCTCCGAAATCGGAAATAGATACAGCAGGGTATTTGCTGAAGCTTCTGCCGGACTGGTCACTCCTTTCATTGAGTCGTACAATACCAGTGTCTATGCACAGTACACTGTCCAGATTGAAAACAGGGACGCGGTTCAACAGGCTCTTCAGGCTGCAGGTGTTCCTACTGCGGTACACTATCCGATACCTCTCAACCTTCAGCCTGCCTTCGCTGCTCTTGCAAAACCCGAAGGGAGCTTCCCGGTTTCTGAATCCGTTGCGAAAAAGGTGATGAGCCTGCCTATGCACCCGTACCTGGATGAAGGTGTAATGAAGAGGGTCGCTGATGCCGTTACGGCACAGCTGTAACTTCAAAAGATTTCATATATGGCCCGGATTGGGAGAAGCAATGCTAACAGGTAAACAGAAAAGATTTTTACGCGGGCTTGGCCATGGCCTCAAACCGGTGCTCATGGTAGGGAAGAACGAAATCAATGAATCGCTGGTTTCCGAGACTGATACAGCGCTATCGGCACATGAACTGATAAAGGTCAAGGTACTCGAAGCCTGCGAAATGGATAGACATGAGGTTGCAGAGGCACTTTCCAGAACCTGTGGCGCAGATGTGGCACAGGTTCTGGGCAGGACTTTTCTGCTCTATAGGCAGGGTGAAGAACCGGCTATAGAGCTGCCAAAGGATAGTCGAAAGTAGGTGCGTTGCTTTTAAACACTCAATCTTTCCAGTAAATGGCTGTAACCGGACAGCCGTCTATGCACTGCTGAATTCTTTCTATCGGTGCTCCTTCGGGGTTATATGCTACTGAAGCACCGTTTTCCAGCCTGAACACCTCCGGCGCTACTGACACGCAAAGACCGCAGGCTATGCACGCTTCACGATCAACTGCAACAATCTTTGCCATAAAGTCACTCCTTATACCCTCTCGTACGGTTCGAACAGTCTTTTATATTCATCCAACGCGAATCTGTCGGTCATCCCGGCAATATAGTCGCATATTACTCTTTCCTTACCGAAAAGTTCCATCTTTTTCAGATATCTGACCGGAAGCAGCGTCGGATGTGCAAGGTATGTCGTAAAAAGGTTCGAAAGATAACGCTCCGCCTTGACCCTCATCCTCTCGACCTTGTAATGATGATAGAGGTTCTGAAGAAGGAACGACTTCAGTTCACGGTTTTTTCTGGAAAGCTCCTGACTGAAGCCTGCCACAATCCTGTTCACCCGCCTCAGATCTTCAACTGATTTAATGGCGTTTTCGGTTATCATTCTGGATGTTTCAACCGTTATATCGTTTATGAAGATTCCAATCAGCGAACTGATTGTCTGACACTTCATCCTGACAGGATCTGCATCCGGAAATCTCATCCTCACATCTTCATGCACCTCACGCCAGAGCTCGACCTCCGACAGCTGCTCAATCGTGATGTAGCCTGATTTAAGACCATCATCAATGTCATGGTTGTTGTAGGCAATTTCATCGGCAAAATTTATGAGCTGAGCCTCTATGACAGGGACTATTCCCGGAAGGAACAGGTCAATCTCTCCTGTCGGGGTATCATACGGCGAAGAGTGCTTGATAAGGCCTTCTCTAACCTCGAAAGAAAGATTCAACCCGTTGAAACCGGCATATCGCTCCTCAAGCTCATCCACGACCCTCAAGGATTGGCGGTTATGTTCGAATCCGCCGTGATCCTTCATCAATCGGTTAAGAACTTCTTCTCCGGTATGGCCGAATGGTGTATGCCCAAGATCATGAGCAAGAGCCAGAGCCTCAGTCAGCTCCTCATTCAGCCCCAGACGCCGTGCCACCGCTTTACCGATCTGAGCAACTTCCAGGGAGTGGGTAAGTCTGGTTCTGTAGTAATCCCCTTCATGGTTGACGAAAACCTGCGTTTTGTACTCAAGTCTTCTGAATGCTGCCGAGTGTATGATCCTGTCCCTGTCCCGTTCAAAAGCAGGCCGGTTGTCACGAAAATCTTCCTGGTAACGCCTCCCGAGCGATTCAGAACTTTTTGCCGCAAACCCTGAAAGGTCCGGACGCTCGGTTGATTCCAGCACCATCTTGTCACTCCTCAATTTCATATACGTAAGTCTTAAGATACCTGCGTCAATCTTTCTGTCAATTGGAAATGTTTGCTTGACGACCCAATAGGGTCATGATAAAGAGTTAATTCTTTTAAAATCGTGTAAATAAGGCTTTTAAGATGCCTTTTGATAATTTCAGACAACATAGCCCCGGCCCTGTAAAAAATCTTCTCGGATCAGCGAGCAGGGTCTGCATAATAAATGGAAGCTGCGTTTACGGACTATTGCCTGACAACCCGTTCATCATTATGGGGTGCAATACAAGAATCAGGCACGTTATCCCTGGAATAATGAGAGCTGCAGAAGAGCTGGATGCGATTGTCGCGTTCGAGCTTACTGCTACTGAAGGCGGGCTTGACGGCGGCTATACCGGACAGACGCCGGATCAGTTTGTCAATAGTTTGGTAGAGTATGCCGAAATCTGCCGTTTCTCAAAACCATTCATAATACATGCGGATCATATCACCATCAAAAACAGCTCAGCGCAGGAGCTAGACTCCGCACGGAAGCTATTACAGGCCCAGCTTGCAGCCGGTTACAGCTCATTTGCTCTTGACGCTTCGTTCTGTCCCATTTCAGAAAATATCCGCATTCTCTCGCAACTGGTCCCGATGCTTCAGAATCATGATGTCGGCCTGGAGGTCGAACTCGGGGAAGTGACCCCGGTAGGGAGAGAGTCGAGCCTTACCACCATCGAAGACGCCGAGGAGTTTTTGAGCGGTCTTGCCGCACATGACATAACCCCGCATCTCCTTGCCATCGACAATGGGAGCAAGAGCGGCAACTATCTCGACGGCCAGCTCGTGAATATCGACCTTCAACGCACCGGAGAGATTTTCGAAACAGCAAAAAGGTTCGGCGTTTCGGGGCTGGTCCAGCACGGCATTACCGGGACGCCTCTGAGAATAGTCGGCAGACTGGCAGATTACGGAATCAGGAAAGGGAACATCGGCACTCTCTGGCAAAACGTCGCCCATGCCGGCCTCCCCCCCGAACTGGTTGATGAGATGCGTGACTGGGCACGTGAACAGAAAAGGGATATCAAGTACGCTACCGCCGTCTTTGCCGAACGGATCAACTCTATCGACCAGGAAGATATGAAACTGATTGCCGACCTTGCTTACCGTGAGGCCAAAGAGTTCATTACCGCTTTTCACGCAAAAGGGAGCGTTTCAAGACTGGCTGAAGCGTTGAAGCGTCATTGAGGGTTATTTCCGGGGCTGCACGGGGAAGGACCCTTCATCCACCTGCCGGCAACAGGATCAGACCGACTGCCGACAGGGTGAAGGAAGCGGTGTTCAGCTCTCTTGCAAGCAGATTCGGCTCATTTGAAGGGCTCACCGTCCTTGACCTTTTCTCGGGATCAGGAAGCCTCGGAATAGAAGCTTTGAGCAGGGGCTCGAAAAGTGCGGTCTTTGTTGACTCACATCCTGACTCGATCAGATTGTCCCGCGAGAACCTGCAACTGACCGGATTCGACAAGGCTGCGACCCTGATACTGATGGATGCTGTCAAGGCTCTTCAGCATCTGTCCAGCAAAGGCATGACCTTTGATATCATCCTTGTCGACCCTCCGTATGCAGATAAGGAAATAACAGACCGGATCATCAGGCTCTTGGGCGAACTCAGCCTGTCCGCACAGGACGGGGTACTGGTCTTTGAAACCGATAACAAGTGTGACCTGCAACCACCTGACAAGTTCCAGCTCTCCGGCAGGAAAGTCTACGGCGACACTGCAATCTGGATGTTTTGCCGGATTGACTGATTTTCCTGTAAGGAGCATACCAATACCTGACACATCTTTACAGAGGCCTGACCATGCCGCGTAAAATAGCCGTATACCCCGGATCTTTCGACCCGATAACCTACGGGCACCTTGACATTATCAACAGGGCTCTCCAGATTTTCGATAACATTGTTGTCGCTGTTGCGTGCAACAGTACGAAAAATTCGCTGTTTGAGATTGACGAACGGATTGACCTCATTCGTCAAGTCCTGTGTGATAACGATCGGGTGAAAGTTGACACCTTCGAAGGACTTCTGGTAGATTATGTGCTTTCGCAGGGTTCTACTGTCATCATCAGGGGATTAAGGGCGGTTTCGGACTTTGAATACGAATTTCAGCTCGCCCAGATAAACAGAGGCATTACACTTGAAGTCGAAACTCTCTTCATGATGACTTCTGTCCCTTACAGCTACCTCTCATCATCTGTAGTCAAAGAGATCAGCTCGCTGAAAGGGCCGGTAGACAGCCTTGTGCCGCCGCTTGTGAAAAAAGCTCTAGAAATGAAGTTTTCAAAATAACTATATGCATCTCAAGGAGAAATCAATGAATCCATTGGCTGCTGAATTAAACGATCTGCTTGTCCAGCACAGCCCGCATGTACTGGCGATGCTGTCCGATCTGGGCAAAAACCTCTTTTTTCCCAAAGGAATACTGACCCAGTCGGCTGAAGCCAAGGAGAAAGCGCACAAATTCAATGCCACCATCGGTATCGCCACTGAAAAAGGCGGGCCGATGTACCTGCAGTGCATCCAGGACAAGCTGTCCGCCTTCGATCCGAAGGACATCTACCCCTATGCCCCCCCTGCCGGCAAGCCCGAACTGCGCTCCCTGTGGCGTGAAAAGATGCTGCGGGAAAACCCCAGCCAGCAAGGGAAGCACTTCAGCAACCCCATCGTCACCAATGCCCTGACCCACGGACTCTCCATCGTTGCCGACATGTTCATCGACAAGGGAGACCACCTGATCCTGCCCGACATGCTCTGGGGAAACTACAACCTGACCTTTGGCACCTGCTGTGGTGCTATTCTCAGGAAGTTTCCGACCTTCACCGCCACCGGTGGCTTCGATATCCCCGCGTTCAAAGCTGAATTGAAAAACAGTGCCGAAGAAAAGGGGAAGGCCGTGGTTCTGCTCAACTTCCCCAACAATCCGAGCGGCTACACCCCGACCGTTGCGGAAGGCAATGCTCTCGTGGCCGCCATCAAAGAAGTAGCCGAGTCAGGCTGCAACATCGTTGCTATCACCGACGACGCTTATTTCGGACTTTTCTATGAAGACAGCCTCAAAGAGTCGCTGTTCGGCAAACTTGCCAACCTCCACCCCCGCATCCTGGCTATCAAGCTAGACGGGGCCACCAAAGAGGAGTTCGTCTGGGGCTTCCGTACCGGTTTCATTACGTTTGCCGATGGCAACAGCTACGAAAACAGTCCGGTCATGACCGCCCTGGAAAAGAAGGCCATGGGGATCATCCGTGCCCGCATCTCCAACTGTCCGCACCCTTCTCAGACGTTCGCCATCGAGGCGCTCCGTTCGCCGAAATTTCTTGAGCAGAAGGAAGAGAAGTTTCAGGTGCTTAAAGGGCGCGCCCTCAAGACTAAGGCTGTTCTCAACAGCGGCAAGTACGATAGCGCCTGGAGTTACTACCCGTTCAACTCCGGCTATTTCATGTGCCTGAAACTCAAATCAGTGGATGCCGAGAAACTGCGCATTCACCTGCTCGACAAGTACGGCGTCGGCGGCATTTCCATCGGCAAGACCGACCTGCGGATCGCCTTCTCCTGCATCGAAGAAAAGGATATCCCCGAACTTTTCGACATCATCTACCAGGCGGTGCAGGATCTGACTTGAAAACTTCGGGATTGACCGGAGTGATGATGCGTTGAAGTAATCATCTGCAACAACATTGCACTACAAAGGCGGGTGGCCAAAAACACCCGCCTTTTTTCTGCCCTTCCCTGCCGGATTTTTTCCAGTCGCACCCTTCATGAGAACCGCGTAAGCAATAAAAATGGGTTAACAATTGCATAACAGATGATTAACTGAATATTACGTAAAATCAGCCAGATACGAATCTACATTAATTCTTTAATCATATTTTGAATAGGTTTCATGGGAGGATGTCAGATGGGCATCTTGAATATGCAAGCCAAGTCAATTGTTGTGATGTTCCTGATACTGGTGACTGCTTACTTTCCGCTCGTGACAGAAGATGCGCAAGCCGCCCTGGCCTGTTATAACTGCCATGGAACTAACAGCACCATGGACATCCGACCTGAGGACGGTGCTTCCAGAAGTCCTTCATCTGGCGGTTTCCAAGGGAACCATCGAACCCACATGGGTGAAGGCGCTGCAGCTGGTTCGTGCGCCAAATGCCACCCGGGAAGCGCCGGCTACACCTCCTCCCACCGCAACGGGCTGATCAAGACTTCCGCCAACATCAACCAGTCACCACAAAATGCGGTGTATAAAGACACCACCTCCGCTTTCCCCCAATCAGCGGCCCCCAACCCTGGAAGTTGTACCAATGTCAACTGCCATTTCGGAAAGATCTCACCACAATGGGGCAGCCCCCCCCTCACGGACACCGGAAACCAGACCTCAACCGGCGATTGCAAAGCCTGTCACAGCGCTCCGCCATCTGACGGAAAACACGAGGGAAAACACAGCCAATATTATGGCAGCGGCACAGTTGTCTGCCGCAAGTGCCACCCCGATCACCCTGTTGCAGCCAAACCCTTTGCCCATGCCACCAGTGCCGGTCATCGTCCGCTCGCAGTGCAGTTTACAACATCTCCAAACTCCGGCGGGAACTACGTCAACGGCTCGGTGAATTATCCTGATTATCTGGGCCAGCTCTCTCCTCGAAACGGCACCTGCACCAACTACTGCCACAGCGACGGACATAAGGATGCTGGCGGCAACACCGGACCGGCAACGATTGCGCTGTCCTGGTCGGATTCGAAGTCATCCAAATGTATCTCCTGCCATAAAGGTAGAACTGCCGATGACAACAACCCAACGAACTGCGCTGCGATCGGGGGATCATGGGACAGTACTCAAGGCCTCTGCTCGCCTGATCTGACAATGTCGTCCGATGGCCATCATCGGCTGGTCGGTCCGCAATGGATCAGGAAATATCCCTGTAACTATTGCCATTACGCCACGGTCGGCGCGAGCGACTCTCTGAGTAACATGTCTTCCCTGGCAATACATGTGAACGGAAAACCAAACATTGCCATTAATCCCCGGTGGAATATTGTCGGTCGGTCTGAGCCGAGCTACGACGCTGCAAATAAAACTTGCGACAATATTTACTGTCATAGCGATGGGACTACCGACCCTGATAAGATCAAGGTGTTTAAATGGACCGACAAAGACGCCAAGTGCAACGTCTGTCACGGTCATCCGCTCGGATCATGCAGCACAGATGGCTGTCATGACGGAAAAATGCATCCTGCCACGGCTACCGATTCTGCGAGGATCTGGCCGATCCTGACCGACTGGGCGCCGGGCAAGGAATGGATGTCGGCTATCCCGATGTTCCCGAATCAGGGTGTAGGTACGGCACGCGCCAATTCACACCCGCGCCATGTGCAGTCCGATTATGCCTGTGATGAATGCCACGCCGCGACTATCAAGAGCAACGGCAATTGTCCATCCTGCCATGCCGGCGGTCTTCCTTCCGGTGTCATGAGCGAGGTGTCTCATCTTGATGGCAACTTTCATGTCAACAAAATCAAGGATGTGGTCTTCAAGCGTGGAGGGACCTACAATGCGGACAAGTCTTGCTCAAACACTGCCTGCCACAAGGATGGCGCGGATCCGGTCTGGGGAGGGTCGGTCGGTGCGCAGGTCGTTTGCAAGAACTGTCACGGCACTACCGGCAATGATGTGGATACCTCGATCACTACGGGTGGCAGTAACGCCAAGATAAACCTGACCGAATGGGCTACGTCAGGCCATGGCAGGTATTCCACCTCTGGACGTTATCCTGTCAGCAAGAATCCCGCAGCCAACTTCCCCGGCGACAACGCCTGCTGGTACTGCCACGACAACTCCGTCTATCACAATGACCCCAACAACGTCTTCCGGTTGCGGCAACATTCCCAGTTTTCCAGACGGTTTGAGGGGGAATGTGTCTACTGCCACATGACACGTTTACAGAGCGAGTGCCTTGCCTGCCACAACAAAAGTGAATCCATGGCTCCGCAGCTTGCAAATTTCACCACCGTTCGCCCCTCGAAATGGCCGGACGGAACAACAGTAATCCGACCAGATCATCGCAATTACGCGCAAAACGGCGACTCCTGTCTGACCGATCAGGGCCCCTCACAATGCCATTCCAGCGACAAGTTGACCCACAATACCGGCGCCGGCATCTGGAATGTCGATCAGAAGGCGGACATCAAAAACCAGTACGTGATGATGGGGGTCTGCCTCCAGTGTCATGATGACGACACAGGAGGAAAGTGCGCCAATTGCCATGACTACAACAATGATCCGGTCAAATATCCGCCAGAGAAATATGTTCTTGGATTCAACGGTGGTTCCGGCCAGATCAAACCGAAAAAGGCGCGGGCCTCGTCCGTTCATTTCGGATACAAACATTACAACGATTTTATTAAAAGCGGGGGGTGGACGAAAGTATACTCGCCCGTAAAGTCATCGTTATTCGGCACATATTCGGCGTATCAAGGCACATGGAAAGGGGGCAAGTTCTGCTGGGACTGCCATGACCCACATGGCGACAAGAACATCTATATGATTCACGACCAGGTGGCAACCTCTACGGACGGCAGATTCGGTATCCCCTATACACGGGCTGCTGTATCGTTCACCAGGACGCAGAGCGGCACCGACTACGCAAAAACCTCGGCTCCATACAATGGCATCTGCAACGTCTGCCACTCTCCCGACAGCAAACATTACCGGGCTGACGGCGGCGACGGGCACAATAGCGGCTCAAGGTGCACAAACTGCCACGAACACCGCTTTACCGACAGCCATGCCGATGACCAGCCATGCAACACCTGCCATTTGAACAAGCCGGTTCCGAGGCATTCGGCGTTCGGCCAACCGCGGGATTGCACGAAATGCCACGCCCAAACCATCGGCAACCGCACCGATGTGATGAATAGCCAATTTGCCGGCAACTCTCATCACGTCCAGGGCATCGACATTAAAGCCAAGCAATGTTATGCCTGCCACTGGGAAGCGACACCGGAAGGTCTGATCGATGTCCGTTATCATAAGGGGTACAACTATCTCAACTATTCATCGACCCCGAATTCCCGGGTTGATCTGGTAATCTGGGGAGCCGGCGTGCGGCCCACAGTTTACAAACTATATTCGACTGCAACACAGTTTTTGGCAAGCAATGTCAGCAGCGGTGTTATCGCCACGGAACGGGCGGAAGTTGCCCAGATCACCCCGCACTGCATCAGTTGCCACAGCGACCAGAACAACAACGCGCAACCGTTCGGCGACTGCAAGACACCGCGGCAATATGCCTGGGACAAACAGAGCATTGCAGCGCGCTACTCACAGGCTGGGACAACAACGTGGGGCAAATACCCGACCAACGGCAAGAACGCTCTTACCAAGGCCTTCTCTGCTCACGGCAATGCTGTCGCCAACCAGGGGGGCTATAACAGTTCCACCGGTATCGATTCGGCCATCAACAACACCAGAAACGGTCTGTTCAATGTGCAATGCTTTGACTGCCACAATTCCCACGGCACCCGCGTTGTCGGGACGACCTCGAGTTATGTCACCTTCAACGGCACCAGGAACGGTGCCAACCTGAAAGAGACTCAGGCCGGCAAGGGGGGATACAAATATAACTACAAGGCCAAGGCCAACGCCAGTGACGCGATCAATCCCTACAAGGAAGGGGGCGGCCAGTGTTTCGACTGTCATATGAACGCCGCTCAAAATGCGATCATTTCCGGCATTGAAGGTTACAGGACCCCCTGGGGCTACCAGAGCACCTTCGGGGCTTCCGCCTCGATCAAGGGATATCTGGATTCGGCCAGCTTCGGCCAGTCACCGCCGGCATACATGACGCGCTATCCCTTCAAGACCATGCAGATCGCCGGTGGCCATCTGAAAGCATCGAGCTTCCTGAATCACACAACCGCAGCACAAAACAGGATCAACGGCCTCTGCACACCCTGCCATGACCCGCACGGAGTGACCCCGACACTTGGCGCGGCCAAACAGCAATATGCCGTACCATTGCTGAAGGGCACATGGTTGACTTCGCCATTCAAGGAAGACGCAGCAAATCCGGGTTCCGGCAGTATAGGCTCCCCTGATGCCGCTACCAACCATGCCCACATTGACAATATTGTGAGTGAAAATGATTCCAAGTTCGCCGGGCTCTGTATGCGCTGCCATTACAAGCAAAACCTTACCAACGGCACGGACCATACCTGGAAATCACAGGACCGGGTTCACGAATCCGTCAAAGGTTGGAAAACCGCCAACGCAACTATTATGCACAATTTTACCTGCTCAAAATGTCACGCACCGCACAATGCAGGTCTGAATCGCCTTATGGTGACCAACTGTCTCAACTCTAACCACCAGGGGCAAAGGGCAACTGGAGGTACTCCTGTTGCGATATACGCTTGTGATCAATATGAAGGCTCTGGTGGTCCCGGCCCTCAATGCAACCAAGGCAGCTTCCCGAGGGGCCTGGGTTATTACACCGATCCCGGTTCAAATTGCCACCCGACCGGCAATTGGCCGGATAACTCCTGGAACAGGGTGATGCCATGGTAAGCGCCATGAAGATCATGACGATAGCAACCGGAGAAACGATCGTGAAAAACAACACAATTGTAGCCATATTCCGGCATAAACTCGCTACCCTCCGCCAGCTGACCCCGGCTCTCTTTCTGACCTCTTTGATGTTGTTAGTCATAGTTACTCAAGTATTTGCCGCCGGCGGCGACATCCTCTGGCAGAGTGCGGACACACAGGCCGGCAAGCAGCAGGCGATCGCAACTACATATGACTCCCAAGGCAATGTCATTATTACGGGTTACCGGAATCTTACCGGTAGCACCAATGACGACTACTATACGGTCAAATTCAAGGCTGACGGGAGCGGCGTTCTCTGGAGCGCTGTTTACGACAAGGCCGGTGGATCAGACCAGAGCAACGACGTGACGGTGGACTCAAATAATGACGTCATTGTTACCGGAACGGTCTGGAACGGGATCAACCTCGACATCCACACCATCAAATACTGCGGAACGACCGGCTCCAGCTCCTGTGGCGGCAAGAACGGCGGCGAAGTCCTCTGGGAGCAGACCTTCAATGGCACGGCAAACGGCAATGACGGGGGCACCGCCGTTAGCGTTGATCCCAACAATGACGTGTATGTGGGGGGGTATTCCCAGAACAGTTCAGGCAAGGAGGATTACCTCCTACTCAAATACCCGTCCGCAGGAGGAGTACCTCTATGGCAAGCCCGCTACAGCGGACCGGCAGGCTATCCGGGCACCAACAAGATTGCATCGCTAGCAGTCGGAGCGAGCGGGGTTGCAGTTACCGGTCAATCGTGGAACGGAACGGTCTTCGAGTGCGCTACACTGAAGTATGATCTCCTGGGCAACACTCTCTGGCCGCAGGCAAAGCGCTATACAGATGGTCCCTATGCCTGTTTCGGCAAGGTGGTGAAGATGGATGCCGCCGGTAATGTGATCATTGGAGCCTCCGCATCAAACGGCTTCGATCTGGATATCTATACGGCAAAGTATTCGGCGTTGAGCGGTTCCCAACTCTGGGCTTCGACATTCGATGGTCATGAAAGTGACGAACCAAAGGGGATGGCAATCGATGCAGGGGGAAATGTCTACATAACCGGCTATTCATCGACCCAGAGCGGGCATTATGACTTCTATACCGCCAAGCATGACGGCGCAAATGGCAACACCCTCTGGAGGAACATATTCGACTCGGGGAACGGCAATACCGACATTACCGCCGAATCCGACGCCATTGCCATCGACCCTTCCGGAGGCGCTGTATTCGTGACCGGATATACGATAACCAGCGGCATATCCTCCTTCGAAACCCTCAAATATAAAATAGATAATGGAGAGGCTATCTGGCAGCGTACCTTCAACGGCACTGCAGGCAGGAACAGCCGCCCGGTCGGACTGGGACTCACTTCAGACGGTGATGTACTGATTGCCGGCTGGGCAGATACCGCTTCCTCCAGCCTGGATTACGTTGCAGTCAAGTATGACCGGGGGCTATTGAACCCTCCGACCAGCCTGGCCGCACAGACGCTTTCCAGCACAAGCATCAAGCTGACCTGGTCAGATAATTCTCCTAACGAGGATGGCTTCAGGATTGAGCGCTGCAGGCTGTTCAACTGTTCCGATTTCGAGGTAATAAAAACCGAAGGCGCCGGAGTTACGACCTACACGGACATATTGACGTCAGAGGACAAGGACACCTATTTTTCCTATCGGGTGAAAGCCTATATTGGGGACACCTACTCCCAGTACACCAACATCGCCCAGGCCCTGACCACCAGCGTACCGACTGTCCCGCCGGCCTGGTCGTACACCTATAACGGCGTTGCCGATAGTGATGATTATGCTGCCGCCATTGCCGTGGGGCCGGACAACAATCCGGTTGTCACCGGCGCCAGCCACGATTTTTACCCCGGCTATACAATGGGGAACCTCACCTGGGATTACCTGACCATCAAGCTCGACAGGAACACCAATGTCCCGATCTGGTCCGAACGGTATGATGACCCCACCAGCGCTTCGGATGTCGCAACCTGTATTGCCGTTGGCAGCACCAACATTGCGACCGTTTCAGGTTATGCCACCCTCAACAACGTTAACGGTGTCGATGTCAATTCGCTCTTCACCCTCCGCTATAAAGCCGCAGCTTCATCGCCACAGGCGCTCACCGCCGACCAGTATAACGGTCCGGGGGCCACGGACGACCGCGCCGTGGCTATCGCCACAGCTGTCGATGCCTCCGACAATGTCGCGGTGGTCGGCTATGGCAAGAACGCCAGCGGCAACGATGATATCTACCTGTTGAAATATAATGCCAGCGGCACCCGACTCTGGGACACCACCCCCTTTGACGGCGGGGGGGACGATATGCCTTCTGCAGTCGCATTCGCTCCGGATGGCAGTATCTACATGACCGGGTACAGTGAAAAGACACCGCGTACCGATCCCAGAACCTACAATTTCTATACGGCACGACATAACGGCACAAACGGCAATCTTATCTGGCGGGATGTCTATAGTGCGGCCCCGGCTACCGGCGACAACAAAGCCCTCGGCCTGGCGCTTGACGCACATGGTGACCTGTATGTGGTCGGTTACGCTACCAATGCTTCGAGCAACACGGACTTTTATACCATCAAATACAAAGGCGCAAACGCAACGGCAGTGAGACTCTGGGAGCATCCGGCAGACGGCCCGGGCCATGGAGATGACCGGGCAACAGGGGTCGGCATCGATCCTATCGACGGGAATATCGTCGTTGCCGGCACCAGTAAAAGTCAGGCAGGCGATCTTGATTACCGCGTCATCCGTTATACTCCGGCCGGAGATGTTGACTGGGACAAGAGTTATGAGAAACCGGGCAGCGACGAAGAAGCCCATGCCATGGCGATCGATTCGAACGGCACCACGTATGTGACAGGCAATACCTATAACGGCTCGACCCGGGACAGTCTGACGGTTGCATTCGGTTATCTTCATGGTGATATCGTCAGCGCTACCATCTATAACGGCGCAGCGAACAACAATGACGCCACGGACGCCATAACCATAAATTCGTATGATGAGGCCTTTGCAGCCGGCTACACAAGCAAGGGTGACGGCACCACCGATCTGCTTGCCTACAAGATCGTTCCGGCCGTCCCGTCCGCTCCGGTACAACTCAGCGCCTCCACACCGTCCATTACCACGGCAACACTCGTCTGGGCAGGAAGATCAGCCGACAAAGACGGTTATACCGTGCAACGGCAGCCCGGTACCTGTTCAGCCACCAATCAGAACCTCTGGGGCACCGCCATTCCGTTAGCGGCATCCGCAACCGCGTATACCGACACAAACCTTATCCCCGGCTCCTCCTACTGTTACCGTATCCAAGCTTTCAGGAACAGTGACTCCACGGTTTCCCGGTGGAATCAGGCCTCAATAACTCTCCCCCCCTCCACAGCGCCTTCCGGCTTGACGGCTACAGCAGCACAGACCACCCAGGTCAACCTCAACTGGACGGACACTTCAACCGGCGAAACCGGATTCAGAATAGAAAGGTGTGCTCTTGCAACCTGCAGTGATACCGATTTTATCCAGACCGGCGCCATCAGGCCGGCAAATGCAACCGGTTACAATGATGTCGATGCCTGCTCCGGAACCTCTTACCAGTATCGCGTCATAGCAGTCGGCACCGGATGGGAATCTGCACCGTCCAACATCTTCCCCGCACCGACGACTGCCCCCCCCGCCGTTCCTCTGCTCACGGTGGCAAGGGCTTCCGAAACAGGGGTCAACCTTACCTGGACCGACAATAATACCGATCAGAGCGGCTATAACGTCGAACGGAGCCTGGACGGTACTACGTATGCGATCATTGCCTCCGCACTTTCGGGCAGTTCACGCGCCTACAACGACACGGCTGCCGTGCCGGGCGTCACCAATTACTATCGGGTAACCGCCTACAAGACCGCGTCATGTGGCTGGAGTTCGGTGAGCCTCCCGAAAAACACCATCACAACCATTCTGGAGCCGAACAACGTCACGGCCACGGCTAACAGCACGACGCAGATTACGGTCGCCTGGTCCGACCGGACAGCAAGCGAGACCGGTTTCAAAATCCTGCGTTGTCAGGGAAGCGGCTGCACCCCCGACACCACGCCCATATTCACCACCGCGGCCAATGCAACCTCGTATGTCGACACATCGGTCACTGAAAACACAACCTACAATTACCAGGTTGTGGCGACAAACAGCACCCTTCCCTGGGACAGCATCCCGAGCGCCAGGGTGGAACGTACCACTTCCGCGGCTGCAACCCCTTCAACTCCCGTGGCAAGCCGGATTTCCGAGGCGCAGATCAATCTCACCTGGTCCGACGCCTCAAACAATGACGAGACCGGATACAAGGTCTACCGTTGCGACGGCTCCGGCTGCACGCCGACCGTACAAGTCGGTAGTAACCTAGTCGCCAATACCTTCAGCTATAACGATACGACGGTAACTCCGGGCGCCACCTACGTTTACCAGGTAGCTGCCTTCAAGACGGCCACCATCGGCTGGGAAAGGGTGAGCGGATCCTCAGCCTCAGTCACTGCGACCATTCAGGAACCGAATAACTTTACTGCTACGGCCAATAATACAACGCAGGTGACACTTGGTTGGACCGACCGGACAGCAAGTGAAACAGGCTTTGAAATCTGGCGCTGCGCCAATCCGCCATGCACAACCACGCTCCTGGCGACAGCCGGCAACAATGTCACTTCCTATCCTGACACCTCGGTCTGTAATGGAACGCCATACATGTATCAGATCATGGCCGCGAATAGCCAGGTTTCCTGGTACAGCATTATCGTTTCGCTGGCCTCTGCCGTCACCCCGCCGTCACCAACCCCTCCGGAATCTTTCACGGTGACACAATTAACCGAATCGACCGTGAAGCTCGACTGGAATGATCCAAACAGCGACGAGACCGGCTACAAGGTCGAGCGCTGTACTGGCGACAACGCGTATTGCGGAACTGATAATGACAAGTTCACGGTAACCTATCCCCTTTCAGCCAACACGATAACCTACACCAACACCGGGCTTGCCCCGAACAACACCTACACCTATCGAGTGCGGGCCTATAA